>Ga0209024_1001921_pt1 | contig 14143 bp, 13 predicted proteins | sample AutmiccommunBRH5_FD_187380 | JGI IMG/M metagenome (GOLD analysis project Ga0209024, IMG submission 187380) | Deep subsurface microbial communities from Mt. Terri, Switzerland - Autotrophic microbial communities BRH/5 (SPAdes) (version 2) | ecosystem: Environmental > Aquatic > Deep subsurface >...
GTCGGGCTGCCCGGAATGGCGGCCGGTGCGTTGACGCCGACGCCGCGCGGATCGAAGCCGCCGCCCTTGAACCCCTGCGAATAGCTGGCGTAGAAATTATGGTCGCTCGTCGGCTGATATTGGAGCGAGACGCGCGGGGTGAACTTGTTGAACTTGCGGCTGCCGTCGAAATTGGTGCTGGGTGCGCCGAAGGGCACGCCCGCGCCGCCGAAGACGGGCGATCCGCCGCCGAGATAATTCTGGCGCAGGATCGACGCGGTGCGCTTGTCCCAGGTGTAGCGGCCGCCGACCGACAGGCTGAACTGATCGCTGAAATCATAGGTGAAATCGCCGAAGACGGCGAAGGTCGTGGTATCGACATCGGCCTCGGTAAAGGCGGTCAGCCCGGCAAAGGTGTTGAAGATGCGGACGTCGAACAAGGTGTCGGCGGTCGCGTCGAGATAATAGAAGCCGAGCAGGCCCTTCAGGCGATCGCCCTCATAAAGCAGCTGGAGTTCCTGGCTGATCTGTTCGTTGAAATAAAAGCCGGGGACATCGACGTCGACCGCGGGCAGCGCGTCGAAATCGATCGGGGTCGCCGACTTGTCCTTGCGCCACGCGCTGATCGACCGCAGCGTCACCGTGTCGCTGAGCTCGGCGGATACGTTCATGGCGAGGCCATAGGCCTCGATCTCCTGTTTGGGGTCGTTCAGGCCGCCGCGGGTGTCGAAGACATTGTCGAGGACGGGGGCGCCCGTCGCGAGGCTGGGGATCAGGCGGTGGCCGCCGCGCGGCGCGCTCTTGTCCTTGGTATAATCGCCCGAAATGCGGATGAGCACCGGCTCGCCATAGCCGCCAAGCTCGACCGTGCCGCGCCCGGCCCAGACGTCCTTGTTGTAGTTTTCGAGCCCGTTGGTCAGATTGTCGCCGAACCCGCCGCGCGACAGCCGCGCCCCCGCGACGCCGACGCGGAGCAGGTCGCTGACCGGCGCGCTGGCGCTGACCACCAGGTCGGCCTGGTCATAGCTGCCATAGGTGCCCTTGATCCTCAGCGAAAACTCCTGCGGCAGCGGCTTGGTCACATATTTGACCGCGCCGCCGATCGTGTTGCGGCCATAAAGCGTGCCCTGCGGCCCGCGCAGCACCTCGATCCGCTCGACCTCGTAAATGTCGAGCACCGCGGCCTGCGGGCGGTTGAGGTATACATCGTCGAGATAGATGCCGACGCCCTGTTCGAAGCCCGAAACCGGATCCTGCTGCCCGACGCCGCGGATGAAGGCGCTGAGCGTCGAATTGGTGCCGCGCGACGCCTCCAGCGTCGTGTTCGGCGTCGTCGCGCCGATGTCGGTGATGTCGATCGCGCCCGCCTTGGCCAGCGCGTCACCCGAATAGGCGGTGATCGCGACCGGCACGTCGATCAGCCGCTCGTCGCGACGGCGCGCGGTGACGATGATTTCATTGTCGCCGCTATCCTCGCTGGCACCGGCGGGTTCGACGCCAGCGTCCTGCGCGATGGCGGCAGGAGCGAAGGCGAGCACCGAAAGCGTGCTGGTGGCAAGGATGGCGCGGCGCAGCGTGCGAGCGAAAGGACGCATGAAAGTCTCCCAATGACGGGCGGCCCCTCGCCACCCCTGCTTTCGTTGAGCCTGGAGCTTGCCAAGCCGTCGCACAGTCAATAATGAAAGCTGAACCAAGTTTCAACTTGGAATGTGCGCCGATCTTTTTTTGCTTGCCAGTGGTGCAGAAATGCCACGATTGAGCAGGCGGGCGGGCCGAATGAAGGGGAGGCGGAAGCACCATGGATCAACCGCAGGCCGCACCAGGCGGAGGCGCGAGCGAAGCGCGCGACAAGACGCCGCGCACCGAACGCGGGCGCCGCACCCTGCGCAAGCTGCTCGATGCCGCGGCGGTCGAGTTCGGCGAGCGCGGCTTTCACGAGGCGTCGATCAGCGCGATCACGCGCCGCGCCGGGACCGCGCTCGGCAGTTTCTATACCTATTTCGATTCGAAGGAGGAAATCTTCCAGGCGCTCGTGCGCTATATGAGCGAGCAATTGCGCGACCATGTGACGCCGCGCGTTCAGGCCGCCCCCGACGAGATCCGCGCCGAACGCATCGGGCTCGAATCCTATCTCGGCTTCGTGCGCGAGCATAAGGAGATTTACCGCATCATCGATGAGGCCGAGTTCGTCGATTACGAAAGCTATCGCCGCCACTATGAAACGACGGTCGAGCGCATCCGGCAGCGACTGGAGGCCGGCGCCGCGCGCGGCGAAATCCGCGCCGACGTCGGCGAAATCCACGCCTGGGCGATCGGCGGCATGAACGTGTTTCTGGGGATGCGTTACGGGCTGTGGGACACCGACAGCGACATTTCCGAAATTGCGCGGATCGCGAATGATATGCTGGCCAATGGCTTAAAAAAAAGAGATTGAAGGCCCGGTGGCCACTTACAGGGATATGCGATGCCTTACGCTCAATCAGCGCGAATGACTTTTGCCAACATGCTCGGCACGCTCGACCATCTTGTCGGCAAGGCTATAGATGCCAAGATGCCGGACGACGTGCTGAGGGCACAGCTGACCGAGGATATGTTCCCGCTCGAGCTTCAGTTCCGCGTCGCTTTGAACCAGGTGCTTCTGGCCCTCAATCAAGTCGGTGGAACGACGGTCCCGCTCGAAGAAACCACGTACACGTCGCTTGCAGAGGTTCGTCAGCGGATTGCCGCGGTCCGCGCGCTCGTTGATCAGACCGATCCTGCTCGATGGGCGGACGCCGAAGCAAAGGTCGATCTGACATTGCCGAATGGCGTGCGCTTTGTGATGTCCTCCGAAGAGGATGTTCGCGACTGGATCATGCCGAACTTCTATTTTCACGTGACGATGGCGTACGCCTTGCTGCGCGATGCGGGGCTGGCCATCGGCAAGATGGATTTCATCCCGCATATGGCCCGCCACAAGGTGTCGGCCGCGGACTAGCGGCGGATCCGCTACGCTCCCGTCGCTGTTGCCTGCGACTTGGGGACTTAGCCTCGCGCGATCAGGAAAATCGCATGTTCGGCGCGCCAGCTTGCGGCGGCGTCGCTCGTCGGCTTGTCGCCCGACAGGTGCCAGACACGCTCGACCCGGATACCACGCGCGCGGACGAGGTCGCGAAAATCGCTGACCGTCACATGGTGGATGTTCGGCGTTTCGTACCAGGCGACGGGGAGCAGCCGCGTCACCGGCATCCGGCCGTTCCACAGGAGCGCGAGCCGCACGCGCCAGTGCGCGAAATTGGGAAAGCTCACGAAAGCGCGCGGCGCGATGCGCAACAGTTCCTCGACGACGCGGTCGGGGCGCTCGGTCGTCTGCAACGTCTGCGACAGGATCGCATAATCGAACGCGCCGTCGGGATAGTCGGCGAGGTCGCGGTTCGCGTCGCCCTGCACCACCGATTGCCCGCGCGCGATCGCCGCGGTGACATTCGCCGGATCGATCTCCAGCCCGCGCGCGTCGACACCCTTGGCGCCGAGCGCGACCATCAACTCGCCGTCGCCGCAGCCGACGTCGAGCACGCGCGCCCCCGCCGGAACGGCATCGGCGATGATCGCCAGATCGGGACGCAGCGCCATCAGCGTCCGCCCCCGAGCGCGCCCGCGACGATCCGGTCGAGCGCGGGGACATCGAGGAGGAAGCTGTCGTGCCCGAAGGGCGCCGACAGCTCGACGAAGCTTGCCGCCGCGCCGACGCTTTGCAGCGCCTGGACGATGCGGCGCGATTCGGCGGTGGGGTAAAGCCAGTCGGTGTCGAAGCTGACGAGCGTGAAGCGCACATCCTTCGCCCCCGCAAAGGCGCCCGCAAGGCGACCATCGTGCGGTTCGGCAAGGTCGAAATAGTCCATCGCGCGCGTGATATAGAGATAGGCGTTGGCGTCGAAGCGGTCGGTGAAGGCCAGCCCCTGATGCCGCAAATAGGATTCGACCTGAAAATCGGCATCGAAACCAAAGCTCTTGATCGCGCGCGCCTGCAGGCGGCGGCCGAACTTTTCGGTCAGCCCGGCTTCGGACAAATAGGTGATGTGCGCCGCCATCCGCGCGACCGCGAGCCCCTTGGTCGGCGCGCGCGCGCTGCCATAATATTGGCCGTCCTGCCAGTCGGGGTCGGCCATGATCGCCTGCCGCCCGACCTCGTGGAACGCGATATTCTGCGCCGAATGGCGCGCCGCGCTGGCGATGACGAGCGCCGAGGCGAGGCGCTCGGGGTAGGTCGCCGCCCAGGCGAGCGTCTGCATCCCCCCCATCGATCCGCCGACGACGGCATGAAGCCGCGAAATGCCGAGATGATCGAGCAGCATCGCCTGCGCGCGCACCATGTCGGCGATCGTGATGACGGGGAAGGCCATGCCGAGCGGCGCGCCGGTCGCGGCATCGGGCGAGGCGGGCCCGCTCGTCCCCATGCAGCTGCCGAGCACATTGGCGCAGATGACGTGGTAACGATCGGTGTCGATCGGCTTGCCGGGGCCGACCATGCGTGCCCACCAGCCGGGCTTGCCCGTCGCGGGATGGTCGCTCGCGACATATTGGTCGCCGGTCAGCGCGTGGCAGATCAGCACCGCGTTCGATTTGTCGGCATTGAGCACGCCATAGCTTTGATAGGCGATCGTCACCGCGGGCAGCACTTGCCCGCTGTCGAGCGGCAGCGGCGCGGCGATCGTCACGCTGTGATGCTGGATATCGTGGAGCAGGCTGGCCATCGTTCGCGCGGGGCTAAGCGGGCGCGCGGGGCGTGTCAACGTGCTGGACTCGCGCAGCACAGCCGCTAAACGGCGCGGCATGACCGATGCGACCCAAAGCCTTCAGCCCAAGCCGTGGATCAGCGGCATCGCGCCTTATGTTCCAGGCAAGTCCGCCGGTGCCGATGGCCGCCCGCTGATCAAGCTGAGCGCGAACGAAAATCCGCTGGGCACCGGCGAAAAGGCGCGCGCGGCCTTTGCTGCGGCTCAGGGTGCGCCCGATGCGCTGTCGCGTTATCCCGATCCCGGTTCAATGGAGCTGCGCGAGACGATCGCGGCGAAATTCGGGCTCGATCCGGCGCGGATCATCTGCGGCAATGGCTCGGACGAACTGCTCCACCTCGCGGCGGGCACTTACGCCGGGGTCGGCGATGAAATTCTCTATGTTCGCTACGGTTTTGCGGTTTATGAAATCGCGGCGCGCCGCGTCGGTGCGGTGCCGGTCGAGGCCGATGACAAGGATTATGCGACCGACGTCGATGCGCTGCTCGCCGCGGTCACCGACAAGACGCGCGTTGTCTATCTCGCCAATCCGAACAATCCGACGGGTACGCTCGCGACCCGCGAAGAGGTCGCGCGGCTCTATTCCGGTCTGCCGAAGAATGTTCTGTTCGTGATCGATCAGGCTTATTCGGAATATCTCTCGGATGCCGAGGACGATGGCGGGCTCGAACTCGCGAAGACGCAGCCGAATGTTTTCGTCACACGGACCTTTTCGAAAATCCACGGGCTTGCTGCCGAGCGCATCGGCTGGGGCTATGCCGCCGCCGAGGTGGTTTCGGCGCTGCACCGTATCCGCCTGCCGTTCAACGTCACGCGCGCGGGGCAGGCGGCGGCGGTTGCGGCGCTCGGCGACGAGGAATTTGTGGCGCATAGCCGCGCGCATAATGCCGAATGGCGCGCCTGGCTGGCGGCCGAGCTTGAAAGCCTCGGCAACCACGGCGTTCGCGTCGTGCCGTCGGCGTGCAATTTCCTGCTGGTGCTGTTCGAAGGCGATGTCAGCGCCGAGACCGTTTACAACCGGCTGATGGAGGCGGGTTATATCGTCCGTTGGTTGCCGGGGCAGGGATTGCCCAATGCGCTGCGCATGACGATCGGCACCGAGGAGGAGACGCGCGGGCTCGCGGCGGCCATCCGCACCGCGCTGAACGGCTGATGGCGATAGCGCGCGTCGCGATTGTCGGGCTGGGGCTGATCGGCTCTTCGATTGCGCGCGCGATCAAGGAGCGGCTGCCGCAGGTGGCGGTCACCGGCCATGACGCCAGTGCCGAGGTGCGCGGGATCGCTGCCGAGCTTGGCGTTTGCGACACGATTGCCGACGATCCGGTCGCCGCGGTGGTTGATGCCGACCTCGTCATCCTGGCGGTGCCGGTCGGCCGGATGGCCGATGCGGCAATCGCGATCGCGCCTGGGCTGAAGCCCGATGCGATCATTTCGGATGTCGGTTCGTCGAAAGCGGGCGTGGCCGAGGCGCTGGCCAAGGCGCTGCCCGATCATGTTGTCATTCCCGCGCATCCGGTTGCGGGGACCGAAAATAGCGGGCCGGCTGCCGGTTTTGCAACGCTGTTCGAAGGTCGCTGGTGCATCGTCACGCCGGGCGCGGGTGCGCCCGAAGACGCGGTGACGGCGGTGACGTCTTTCTGGCAGGCGCTCGGCGCGAAGGTCGATATCATGGACGCCGCGCATCATGATATGGTGCTCGCGGTGACGAGCCATTTGCCGCACCTCATCGCCTATACCATCGTCGGCACCGCCAGCGAGCTCGAGGAGGTCACCGAGAGCGAAGTGATCAAATATTCGGCGGGCGGTTTCCGCGATTTCACGCGCATCGCGGCGAGCGATCCGGTGATGTGGCGCGATGTTTTCCTTGCGAACAAGGATGCGGTGCTCGCGACCCTGCAGCGCTTCAACGAGGATCTGACGGTGCTCCAGCAGGCGATCCGCCGCGGCGATGCTGACAGGCTCGAGGACTGGTTCACGCGCACGCGCGCGATCCGGCGGTCGATCATCGAACAAGGGCAAGATGATGCGGCGCCCGATTTCGGGCGGAAGCATTGACCCAAACCCCATTGCGGTTCGTGTCGAGCGACGTCGAGACACTCATCGGGATGGCGCAAGACCGAGGGGCATCTCGACTTCGCTCGCTGCGAGCGGGATTAGTTGGTTTGCTTAGATTCCAGCAACGCCTCGGGCGGGTTCAGCGCATTGATCGCGACGCGCACGCGGGCCTCGGCCTCTTCGCGCGGTAGGCCGGCTGGGATCGTTTCGCCGACCTTGTAGGTGATCGTTCCCGGCCATTTGACCCAGCGACGCGGCGGGAAGGCGAGGCCGCTGTTCACCGCGACAGGAATCACCGGAATGCCCAGCAGGCGGTACATGCCGGCAAAACCGGGACGGAGCGGCGGCGCTTCGCCGTGGGGGACGCGCGTGCCCTCGGCAAACAGGACCAGCGGGCGCCCGGCGGCGAGCGCCGCCTTGGCAGCGCCGAGCATTGCGCGCATCGCCTTGCCGCCGCCGTCGCGGTCGACAGGGATCAGGCCGTAAAAACGCGCCGCCTGCCCCCAGACGGGGATCGAGAATAATTCTTCCTTCGCGAACACTGCGGGATGTTTGAACAGCATCGGCTGCTCGACCGTTTCGAACGCCGATTCATGCTTGAAGACATAGAGGACGGGGATGTCGGGCATCTCGCCCTCGACGACGATCGTCTGCCCGAGCAGGACGCGGCAAAAGATCCGGTGCGCCTGCGCCCAGATGCGGACGAAGAAAATCGTGCCGCGATGCGAGATCGGCAGCGCGACCACCCCGCCGATCGACGAGATGGCGCTCATGACGAAAAAGGCGATCCAGAACAGGACCGAACGGAACAGGGCGACGGCATAGCTCACAGGCCGAGCAGCCCACCCGCCAGTCCGGCCAGATATTTATGATATTCGCGAAACAGCGTCGCGAAATTGGGCTGGCTGCGCACCGCGTCGGGCAGGATCGTCACCTTGTCGCCGACCGCGCGGCCGATTTCATATTCGGCGCGGCGCATGTGCCAGTCGGTGGTGATCAGCCGGATGCTCTGGTACTTGCGGCGCTGTGCCCAGGCCGCGACCTCGGTCGCGTTCGAGCGCGTATCCTCCGCCTCGAACCCGAGCGCGATGCAGCAGTCGAACAGCGAAACCGGACGTTTATACTCGGCCGCGAGCTCGCGCGGTTTCACCTCGCGCGCCACGCCGCTGATCAGCAAACGCTTGGCGTCGCCCGCCTCGAGCCGTTCGAGCGCGCGGTCGATGCGTCCCGGCCCGCCGGTCAGCACAACGATCGCGTCGGTCTTTTGCGCAGCGGCGGGCAGCGGCAGCAACAGCGCGAACCACGCGAAGCCAAGCACCCAGGCCAGGAACATCAGGGAAATCAGGCGCTTGATCATAATATCTTCTTGAGCGCCGCGAGCAGGGTCTGGCGCGCGGTGAGGGCTGCGAGCGCGATAGCCAATAGCGGCAGTGCCAGCAAGAGCGCCCAGCCCGCGGGGCCGAACGAGGCGGTCGCGGCGAGTCCCGATGTGACCCCCGACCATTGCCAGCCAATCAGCAGCAGGATCGCGGCCGCCACGACGGTGCCGAGCGCGATGCCATAAGCGGTGTCGATCGCGATGCGGCGCTGGAACAGCCGCGTAATCTGGCGATCGGTCGCGCCGATCAAGTGGAGCATCTCGATCGTCGGGAAATGCGTCGCCAGCGCGGCGCGCGCGGTCATGATCACCACCGCCGCACTGGCGAGCGTCATCAGCAACACCATGCCGCCAGCGATCCAAGCGAGCGAGCGGATCAGCCGCGCGACCGGCCCCAGCCATTCTGCGTGGGGAATGATCCGCGCACCGGGCGCCTCGCGCGCGACGAGCGCTTGCAACTGGCGCATGGGACCGGTGCGGTCCTCGCCGACAAAGTCGATGTCGACGAGCGCCGGCAGGGGAAGCGATTTCAGCACCGGATCATCGCCCTCGGCGGCGCCGAACCACTGGCCGAGCGTCGCCTGCAACTCTTCCGGCTCGACCGAGCGCGCCGCGAGGACGAAGGGCTGAGCGGCGGCGGCGCGGCGGAGCGCGGCGGCCTGCTCGGCGCGTGTCACCGGGTTCGCGGTGACGATCTGAACCGTCACGCGCCCGGCGATCGCGGCGCCGATCGCATTCGCCGACCGTGCGAGCCCGACCCCGGCGGCGGCGGCGAGCAGCGTCAGCATCATCAGGATGGCGATCACCCACGGCGTCGGCCCCGACAGGCGGCGGTCGGGAAGCAGGCGGCGATGCTGGACGGGAACGCGCGGAATGATCATCGATCAGGTCCGGTTCGCGGGCGGATAGCGCAGCGCGCCGGTGGGATCGGAAAGCCGCCCTTTTTCCAGCCGCATCATCTGCGCATTTTCGATACGGCTGATCAGGTGGATGTCGTGGGTCGCGACGACGACGGTCGTACCAAGGCGATTGAGTGCCTCGAACAATCCCAGCAGGCGCATCGCCATTTCGGGATCGACGTTGCCCGTGGGTTCATCGGCGACGAGCAATTGGGGCCGCGCGATCACGGCGCGCGCGATCGCGACGCGCTGCTGCTCGCCGCCCGACAGCGTCGCGGGGTGGGCATCGGCGCGGTCGCCGAGCCCGATCCAGCTCAGCATCTCCCCCACCGGGCCCGACAGGTCTTCCTCGCTGACCCCCGCGATGCGCAGCGGCAGCGCGATATTGTCGCGTGCCGAAAGGTGCGGGATCAGGCGGAAATCCTGGAACACGACGCCGATCCGGCGGCGAAAGCCCGGCAGGCGGTGGCGTGGCATCGCGACCAGATCCTCGCCGAACAGGCGGACGATGCCGCGGCTCGGCCGCTGGGCGAGATAGAGCATCTTCAAGAGCGAGGTCTTGCCCGCACCCGATGCGCCCGTAAGAAAATAGAAGCTGCCGGGCTGGAGATTGAAGCTGATGTCGCTCAAAATCTCGGCGTCGGGGCCATAGCGAAGCCCGACGCCGTCGAATTCGACCATCGCCCCGCCGGGCCGCGCCGGAGAGGCCTCCGTCATGGCGTCGCCCGCGCGCGGCGCGCCCGCGTCGGGCCAAAGAACAGGGGCGCTGGTCCGCTCATCAGCCAGCATCTCGCACGGCTATCCACAGAGGACAAGATGGGAGTGGACACGCGGCGCTTGCAACGCGCGAATCGGCGTGTTTAGAGGGAACCCATGATCCTTGCCTGCCCGTCCTGTCACACGCGCTATGTCGTTCCCGATACGGCGATCGGACCCACGGGCCGCACCGTGCGCTGCGCCAATTGCCGCCATAGCTGGTTTCAGGAGCCCGCAGCCACGCCGCGGGAGGCCGTGGCCGTCACCGTTCCAGGCGTGCCGGAACCCGTCGCGGCGCCGGCTTCGGAGGCGGCGGCGCGACCGGCCGCTTCTTATTCCGATTTTCCCGAGCCCGATCCGGCGCCGGCGCCGGCTCCGCCGCGATTTGTGACCGAACCGGCCCCGCGCGCTGCGCCCGCGATCGACGAGGCGCCTTTGCCGTTCCGCCGCCCGCGGCGCAATCCGGCGAAGCGTTGGACGATCATCGCGGCGGGCGCAGCGGCGCTGATGCTCGCGGCGACCGCGGCGCTCCTCTATTTCGGGCTGCCGAGCTGGGCGCAGGGGATCGGTTTGCCGGGCGGGGTCGACGAGCCCGATCTGGTGATCGAACTGCCACCGAACCAGGATCATCGCGAGCTGGCCGACGGGACGATTTATTTCGCCGCATCGGGGGTGATCATCAACCCCACCGATCGTGAACAGCGCGTGCCGCCGATCCTCGCCGAACTGCGCGATGCGCAGGGGACGATCGTCTATAGCTGGACGATTAAGCCGCCGGTGCGGATGCTGCCGCCCAATGAAAAGGTCAATTTCAGCGAGGCAAAGCTCGACATCCCGCGCCGTGCGACGCAGCTGACCGTCAGCTGGGCGTTACCAAAGAGCTGATATTTCAATAGATTGTCATGACGTCACGGCGTCACAGGACGAGCGCGGCGGCGAGCGAGAGCAGAAAGCTCGTCAGCGTGGCGACGATGATCGGCGCGAAACTGCGCCACCCCTGATCGAGCAGCAGGTGGAGCCGCGCCTTCATCGCGGTGGCGACGATGGCGAGCAGCAGCAGCGCCTGTGCGCCGGTCGCGGCGGCATCCTGTGCTTGCTTCGGAATCGCGAGCAGCGAATTGACCGCGGCGACGCCAAGGAAAGCCAGAATGAACCAGGGAAGGCGTAGCGGAATGCGTCGCGCGCCGTCGCCTGCGCCGCTGCGGCCGAGCCAGAGCGCGACGAGCATCAGCGTCGGCGCGAGCAGCGCAACGCGGGTCAGCTTGACGATCGTCGCGACCTCACCCGCGGGCTGCGAGAAGGAAAAGCCGCCGCCGATCGCCTGTGCGACGTCATGAATCGACGCGCCGATCAGGAAGCCCGCCTGCGCGTCGGTCAGGCCGAGCTGCGCCGCCAGCACCGGATAGAGCGTCATGGCGAGGGCGCTCGCGACGGTGATCCCGACGAGGGTCAGCGTGAAGCGTGCCTGATCGACGCGCCTGTCGCCGATCAGCGAATAGAGCGCGAGCGCCGCCGACGCACCGCAGATCGCCGTCGCGCCGCCCGCGAGCAGCGCGGCATGGCGGTCCTGCGCGAACAGTCTCGCAGTTGTGACGGTGACGAGGATGACCGCGAGCATGATCAGCACGACTAAGGCGAACGGCAGCGGCCCGAGCTCGACGAGCTGATCGGCGGTGATCCGCGCGCCGACGAGCACGATCCCGATCCGCAGCGCGGTCTGCGACATCAGGTCGAGCCCGGCGTGGGTGCGCTGGTCCTGCGACAGGAAAGAAAGGGCGAGGCCGATCAGCAGCCCCATCAGCACGATCGGCGCGGCATAATGGTCGGCGAGCCACGCGGCGGCGAGTGCGGCGATAGCGGTGACGAGGATGCCGGGCAGATAGTCGCGCCAGCGACGCCGCGCGGGCGGATTCGCCTCGAGCTGCATCTCGCCGTAAAGGTCGGCGGCCATCGGCCAGCTCTGTTCGGATGGTTTCACGCAATGTCCCCGATGCCCATGGCGCCGCTTCGCATATCACCGCGCATCGGTCGATAGGCCATTGCTGGCGCCGCGTTGGCTTGCTAGGAGCCGCGCTCTATTAGCACCCGTAGCTCAGCTGGATAGAGCGCTGCCCTCCGAAGGCAGAGGCCAGGGGTTCGAATCCCTTCGGGTGCGCCAGATAGTTTCAACCGGAGGTTCCAGCCGGTGACTAGAGGGGGACGGGCGCCGGATGTACGACCTGCTGGCCGGCCTGTCGGTGATCGAAGCTTCGTCCTTTGTCGCCTCTCCGACCGCTGGGCTTTACTGCGCGCAAATGGGCGCGGAAGTGATCCGCGTCGACCAGATCGGTGGCGGCCCCGACTTTCGTCGCTGGCCGGTGACCGACGCCAATGATTCGCTCTATTGGGAAAATCTGAACCGCGCCAAAAAGTCGGTCGCACTCGATCTTGGGCGGCCCGAGGGGCGCGAACTGCTGCAGGCGCTGGTGCGCGCGACCGGTCAGTTCATCACCAATTTTCCGGTCGGCGGCTTTCTGTCGCACGACGTGCTGGCCGAAGGGCGGGCCGACCTGATCACCGTGCGGGTCATGGGCTGGGCCGACGGATCGCCCGCTCTAGACTATACGGTGAACAACAGCGTCGGTTATCCGATGCTGACCGGCGCCGGACCCGAGCCGGTCAACCATGTGCTGCCCGCGTGGGATCTGCTCACCGGCGCCTATGCCGCCTTTGCATTGCTCGCGGCGATCCAGCGGCGCAGCACGACCGGCGAAGGCGGCGAGGTGCGTTTGCCGCTTTCCGACGTTGCGATCGGCACCGTTGCCAATCTGGGCGGCGTTGCCGAAGTCCTTTATACCGGCACGAACCGCCCGCGGCTCGGCAATGCGGTCTATGGCCTGTTCGGGCGCGATTTTGTCACCGCCGACGGCCAGCGCACGATGATCGTCGTCGTCACGCCGCGCCAATGGGCCAATCTGGTCGCGGCGCTGGGTCTCGCCGGATCGATCGCCGCGATCGAGGCGGCGCGCGGCGTGTCCTTCGACGCCGATGACGGACTGCGCTTCACGCACCGCGACGTGCTCTACCCGCTGTTCGAAAAGGCCATCGCCAGCCGCGATCATGGCGACCTGGCCGCCGCTTTCGACGCGGGGGGGATCGTGCATTCGCCCTACCGCACGATGTACGACGCGGTGCAGGACCCGGCGCTGGTCGGCGACAATGCGATCTTCGGACAGGCCGACAATCCCAGCGGCTTCGCATATCCCGCCGCAGGCGCCTTTGCGACATTGCCGCAGCAGCAACGCCAGCCGCCGCGTCCGGCACCGCGCAACGGGCAGCATAGCGAGGAAATCTTGAGCGAGCGGCTGTCGCTTTCCTCGGGAGAGCTTGCCCGGCTGATCGATGCCGGTATCGTCGGCATCGCCTGACCATGGAGAAATGAAGATATGACCCTGCGCCGCGCCGCCATCGTCGCCCCGATCCGCACCGCCGTCGGCAAGTTCGGCGGCAGCCTGTCCTCGATGACTGCGGGCGAGCTTGGCGCGGTGATCCTGAAGGCGCTGGTCGAGCGGACGAAAATCGACCCGGCACGCGTCGACGACGTCGTCTTTTCGCAAGGCTATGGCAATGGCGAGGCGCCGAGCATCGGCCACTGGTCATGGCTCGCCGCGGGGCTGCCGCTCGAAGTGCCGGGATATCAGCTCGACCGCCGCTGCGGGTCGGGGCTGCAAGCGGTCGTCAACGCCGCGATGATGGTCCAGACCGGCATGTCCGACGTCGTCGTTGCGGGCGGCGTCGAATCGATGTCGAACGTCGAACATTATTCGACCGACATCCGCAAAGGCGTGCGCGCAGGCAATCTGACGCTGCACGACCGGCTGACGCGCGGCCGGCTGATGTCGCAGCCGGTCGAGCGTTTCGGCGTCATCACCGGCATGATCGAGACCGCCGAAAATCTGGCGAAGGACTATGACATCGGCCGCGAGGCATGCGACGCCTATGCGGTGCGCAGCCATCAGCGCGCCGCGGCCGCGTGGGCGAACGGGCTATTCGACGACGAACTGGTGCCGGTGTCGGTGCCGCAGAAAAAGGGCGACCCCGTCGTCTTTGCGCACGACGAGGGTTACCGCGCCGACGCGACGCTGGAAACGCTCGGCAAGCTGCGCCCGCTCGAAGCCGGCGTCGTCACTGCCGGCAATGCGAGCCAGCAGAATGACGCTGCCGCCGCTTGTCTGGTCGTCGCCGAGGACAAGCTCGACGAACTCGGATTGGAGCCGATCGCCTGGTATCACAGCTCGGCGGCGGCGGGCTGCGACCCGAGC
>Ga0209024_1001926_pt1 | contig 14107 bp, 10 predicted proteins | sample AutmiccommunBRH5_FD_187380 | JGI IMG/M metagenome (GOLD analysis project Ga0209024, IMG submission 187380) | Deep subsurface microbial communities from Mt. Terri, Switzerland - Autotrophic microbial communities BRH/5 (SPAdes) (version 2) | ecosystem: Environmental > Aquatic > Deep subsurface >...
CCGGCGGCATGCGGCAGCGGGTGATGATCGCCATGGCGGTCGCCAACCAGCCGGACCTGCTGATCGCCGACGAGCCGACCACCGCCCTCGACGTCACCGTGCAGGCGCAGATCCTCGACATGCTGACCCGGCTGCGCGAGGACCTCGGCATCGGCCTGGTGCTGATCACCCACGACCTCGGCGTGGTGGCGGGGTGCGCCGATGCGGTCGCGGTGATGTATGCCGGCCGGGTGGTCGAGACCGCCGGCACCGACGACCTGTTCTACCGCACCCGGCACCCCTATACGATCGGCCTGCTGGGTGCGGTGCCGCGGGTCGAGGGCGAGTTCTCCCCACTGGTGCCGGTGGAGGGGGCGCCGCCGACGCTGTCGCGGCTGCCGGCGGGCTGCGCCTTCCATCCGCGCTGCGGCTGGGCGGTTCCGCGCTGCCGCAGCGAAGTGCCGGAGCTGCGCGCGGTCGGCGCGGTGCGCTCGGCCTGCCATCGGGCCGAGGATCTGGCACCGGAGGCCGTGCTGTGAGCGGGCCGCTGCTGTCCGTCCAGGGCCTGGTGAAGGAGTTCGCGATCAGCCGCGGCGCCTTCCTGCAGCGCGCGGTCGGGACCGTGCAGGCGGTGGCCGGCGTGTCCTTCGACATCATGCCGGGCGAGACGCTCGGCCTGGTCGGCGAGTCGGGTTGCGGCAAGAGCACGCTCGGACGTTGCCTGCTGCGGCTGATGGAGCCGAGTGCCGGGTCGATGCGCTTCGATGGCGTCGACTTGGCGGCGCTGCCGGCGCCGGAGATGCGGCGCATGCGGCGGCGCATCCAGTTGGTGTTCCAGGACCCGTACTCGTCGCTGCATCCGCGGATGCGGGTGCGCGACATCCTGGCCGAGCCGCTGCGCATGCTGGAACGGCAGCCGCGCGCCGCGGTGCGCGAGCGGGTCGCCGAGCTGATGGCGATGGTCCGCCTCGATCCCGAGCACGCCGGCCGCTATCCGCACGAGTTCTCCGGCGGCCAGCGCCAGCGCATCGGCATCGCCCGGGCGCTGGCCTCGAAGCCGGACCTCGTGGTGCTGGACGAGCCGGTCTCCGCCCTCGACGTCAGCATCCAGGCCGGCGTGCTGAACTTGCTTAAGGAATTGCAGTCGCGGCTCGGCGTCGCCTACCTGTTCATCGCCCACGACCTGGCGGTGGTGCGGCATATCTCCGACCGGATCGCGGTGATGTATCTCGGCCGCATCGTCGAGCTGGCGCCGGCGCGCTCGCTCTACGCCGCCCCACGCCATCCCTACACCCGCGCCCTGCTGTCAGCGGTGCCGCTGCCGGACCCGGTGCGCGAGAGGGCGCGCCGTCACATCGTGCTTCAGGGCGACCCGCCGAGCCCGCTCGACCCGCCGTCCGGCTGCCGGTTCCGCACGCGGTGCTGGAAAGCGCAAGGCATCTGTGCCGAGATCGAGCCGCGGCTCGACGAGCCGCCCCTCGGGTCACAGGGGTCAGGACACCGCGTCGCCTGTCATTTTCCCGAGGCCGGCTGACGGCCCGCAGAGCAGGAGTGCGGCGCCCGCCTGATCGTCCCGAAGACGCCGCGCATCCCGTCGGAGAGCGTCGTCCCGACGGTGAAGAACCACCACTGGGGCGACCTGGTGCAGGCGATGTTCGAGGCCGAGGCGGCCGGCGCCGACAACCCCGTGCTGCTCGACCGCGACGGCCATGTCACCGAGGGAGCCGGCTTCAACGTCTTCGCGGTTCGCGACGGCGTGGTGCTGTCGCCCGACCGCGGCGCGTTGGAGGGCGTGACCCGGCAGACGGTGATCGACATCTGCGCCGAACTCGGACTGGAGTTGCGCATCGGCCCGATGACCCGCGCCGACATGTACGAGGCCGACGAGATCTTCACCTCGACCACCGCCGGCGGCGTGATGCCGGCGGCCCGCATCGACGGCCGCATCCTGTCGAACGACTGGCCGGGCCCGGTGTCGCGCCGGGTCCGCGAGACCTACTGGGCCTGGCATGAGGAGGGGCGGCACCTGACGCCGGTGGCGGGGCTGGTGTGAGGCGAGCGCTCGGCGCGGCCCTCTTCTCGTCGTCATTCCGGCCGGAGCGGCATCGCCGCGGAGCGTCGGGACCTACCCGCCGCCGTCGAGCACGTGGTTCGTGTGAGCGACACCGCCGTCGTCGGCATTGCTGCCGTTGCTACACGCTGGTCGTCAGCGGAATTCGATGTTTCCCCATTCGAACCAGTCCCATGTAGGATCCCGGTCGCTGGTTTCCAGCACGACGTAGCCCCCGGACAAATCGGTCTCGCCGTTGAAGACCTCAATTGAGCCAGAGGCGATTTCCTGTGCCGTCACGCGGCGATCGAGGAGCGGCCTTTTTTCCCCCTGTTGAAAACCATAGATCCTTACCTGAACGCCGTCCGATTTGGTGGCGCTGACAGCGGGTGACCGTAGCCTCAACGTGACTTTCAAGTGCGGCAACGGCAAAACGGGTACCGCAACAGATCGGTTCGGATGGGCGTCGATTGCCTGGAGCCGCGTCGAGCCTTCGGGGAACTCATACAGCAGCGCGCCTGGAGGCGTCTCTGTGGCCCCCGGCACCGCGGCACACTTCAGCACGACACTGCCCCAATCGTACGGCGCCTGGCGAATGGCCACCTCCTTGAACAGCAGGCGCAGGATCGGTGATGTCTGCAACTGGATCCGCCTGACCGCTGCTCCCGACTCGCCTTTCCATAGCTTGACCAGTTCACTGCTGCTTTCGAGCCACGGAGAGAGGATTGCCGGGTACTCGCCACCGGTTGGGATGATTCGGGCAAAGTTCACCCGACCGTCCGACAATTCAAAGCGGGCCACGAGCGCCGGCAGCCGATAGGCTGCTGCTGCCAGTCGTCCCAGTAGGGACAGTTCCACCCGAACTTGTCCAAGCACCACGCCGTCCGGCATGTCGACGGAGGCACCACTTATGAGGTTCTCGCTGCGCCAGGCGAGCGCATGGAGGGCGTCAAGTTCTATCGGTGGCCGGGTCCGCCGCGCCACCACGTGGCCTCCGTACCACTTCACCGGGCAGAACTGCAGGGCGATCTGCGCGAGCGTCGAGCCATCGTCCAGGTTCGGATATCGGCGATCGGCAACAGCGAAGCGGACCAGATACTCCTCCGGCACGCGCTCGGCGTGTCGTGCGTTGAGGTCCTGAAGTTTGGCCGTATAGGCGGAGTAGCCTTGAAACACCGGCCTCGGTCGATAGGCGTCCGGGTTCAATGTTACCAGTGCCTGCTCCGGCGCAAAAATATCGTAGGCCTTCAGCTGTTCCATGAGCGGCATGACCCGCTGTAGCTCCGCCAGTGCCGACCGGTTCCTTTCAAGGACCGTGTTCGCGGCTTCCCTGCGATGGTCTGGGTCTACGAGCAGAAGCACGCTCGCTGCGCGGCTCCAGAGGCTCGAAGTGAGGTTCGCAAAGTATCCTGCTCCTGTGCGAATGTCTCCCGTCATAGTCGCGTGAACGCCGATCGCGACCATGACGGCGAGGGTCATCTGGCCTGGGATCAGCACACGAGCTGGAAGGCGAGAGCCGCAAGCGATGAAGGTCGCATAAACGAACGCAACCACATACGCAGATGTCTCGTGGCCATCCTGGCGCGTGTATCCCTGCTTCAAGGCCAGGAACAGCGCGGGCGTGGCAAGCGACGCAATAGCGACCATGCGCCAGTCCAAATTCGTAACCCAAACCGTGTTGCTCGGTCCCGGGGTCGTGACCGGCTGCGTCGGCCGGAGCGTCCAAAGATGCCACGCGAACAACGCGGCGCACGCGGTCAGAAATCCGATCAGGCTCCAGCGCCGGGAACCGACTGACATGAATTGAGAATATCCGTTTGCGATCTCTAGGGACCAATAGGAATAGTCAAAAAAATGCAAAGGCGATTGTTCCAAATAAATCACATACAGAATGATGACCAAAAAAACATGCGAAAATGACGCGGCAATGAGATGAATCAGAGACGTCGCGCGATTTTTGTTTACGACGAGAGCGATGGCAAAGGAGTAGCTGAGTGCCAAGTAGAGCGTGACAATTCCGGTAAATTTCACCAAGCCCCACACGGTGAGAACACCAACTGAAATGAGCATCATGGGTGCATTGCGGCGCGCTACCGACAGGCTCAAGACAAGACCGATAGAGACGATGGACGCGTTCGGTTCCAGCAATATCAAGTACGTGACCCCGAACGAATACAACAAGGCGATGAGCGGGGTGGTAACTGACATCATGAAAAGCAGAACAACGAGTGCCGTAACCGCTCTTAGTATCATGCCAAAGAGTAACGATCGGCTAAAATCAACCGGAAGGTACCAGGACGCGAGCGGCCCATAAGTAAAAATATAGTCGTCGCCAGCGACCAGTCCAAGATAATCTGCGATCGAGAAGAAGGCGATATATGATGAGTCCCAGTCGAGAGCAATCGGATAGGGAAGGTGTGCAAAGTTCGCGGCAATTACGATCACCAATGTTGCGGATAGTAGCGCGAGGCCAGCCGCTCGTAGTGGGCTTGTAAACAGTCTTGAGTGCATAATCTGGATACCATTGCTGCGACGCTCAGGTTCCGTCTATGCACGCGAACGTTGCCGCTGGCAATAGTGATCGGGCTCTCAGCCCGTCGAGCAGGCGCTGTACGCGCGCCGGTCGATCCGCGGGCCGACTGATCCGCCACAGCAACAGCGGCGTGCGATACGCGTCCATCGAACTTCACCGACCTGCTCCGCGGCGGAGACACCGAGCCCTCAGTCGGCGGCGTTGGCGACGGCTATGACGGAGCCCTCGCCGAACCCGGATCGCGGCCTACAAGGTCAATGCGATCGGAAAAATGCTGCCGAATCTCTCAGAATGTTAACATCCAGGCTGACCTGCTGCTCTCGCTTACGAATGCGTATTTCGCCGTCCCAGGAGCCGCGGCATATATCCGTCACGGCGTGGGTCCGGCTCCGTCCCGCCGAGGGCGGGCCGGTCCGGGATGACGACAGAGAGGGGGCAGCCCGCTCAATCTTTCTTTGGGCTGCTCTCCATCGCCTGCAGGTGCCGCACGAAGTTGCGCCCACCTTCGACCAGGTCCTGGCGGATCGCCTCGCGCAGCATGTAGCTGTCCTGGCGCTCCAGTGCGGCCAGCACGGTCTCGTGCTGGTGCGGGCCATCATATGTGGGGTGGCCGTGCGGGTAGAGGAAGTTGAACAGCGGCCCGGCGCGCACCCACAGGCTCTCCAGGGTCTCGATCAGGATCGGCATCGAGGAGCGCAGGTAGAGACCGAAGTGGAACTCGAAATTCGCCTGTACCGCCGCCGCATAGTCCTTCGTCGCCTCGGCATCGACCAGGCGCGCGTGCACACGGCGGAGCGCCGCCACGTCCTCGGCGCGGATGTGCGGCAGGGCGCGCTCGGCGGCCAAAGGCTCCAGCTGCAGGCGGATGTCGCGGACCTGCAGGTACTCGCCGGCGCTCAGCCGCCGCACCCGCACGTAGTGCCGCGGCTTGATCTCCAGCGCACCTTCCCGGGCGAGCTGGAAGAACGCCTCGCGCACCGGGGTTTCGCTGGTACCGAGTCGCTCGGCGACGTCGCCGATCTTGAGGCGCTGCTCCGGTACCAGCTCGCCGCGCATCAGAGCGGCGCGTAGCTGCGAGTAGACGCGCTCCGACAGGCTGGAGGAGTCCAGCCGCTCCAACGACCGGATGGCAGGGTCCTGCGGCGGCTCGAGCCGCCGCGCCCAGGATTCGTCCGACGCCGGCCTGTTGTCCGCATCCATCGATGGCAATCCTGATCCAAACACCGGGGCTCGACTCCGACGCCACGCTCTGCTGTAGAATATATCATATGGACCTGCCGGCCACCACGTCCCCGCCGGTGATCCCCCTTCCGCACGAGAGAAGCGACCATGGCCGTCAACCCCGCCGCCGCCCTGCCGACCGTCGACGGCACACTCGACCTCGCCGGGCTTGAAGCGCCAGTGACCGTGATCCGCGACCGCTGGGGCGTGCCGCACATCCGCGCCGCCGGGGCCGGTGACGCGTTCTTCGCGACCGGCTACGTGCATGCGCAGGACCGGCTCTGGCAGATGGACGCCGCACGCCGCCGGGCGGTCGGGCGCTATGCGGAATGGGTCGGGCCGGCGGCGGTGGCGATGGACGTGCTGTCGCGCCGTCTCGACATCGAAGGTGCCTCGCGGCGCGACGCCGGCGCGCTGAACGCCGAGACCACCGCCATGCTGGAGCGCTATGCCGCCGGAGTGAACGCCTTCATCGCCGGCGGCGTGCTGCCGGTCGAATACGCGCTCCTCGATGCCGTGCCGGAGCCCTGGGAGCCCTGGCAGTCGGTGGCGGTCATGCGCCAGCGCGGGCTGCTGATGGGTTCGGTGTGGTTCAAGCTCTGGCGTGCCGCAGCGCTGCGCAGCATTGGCCCGGAGGCGGTGGCGAAGCTGCGCTACGACGACGGCGGGCCCGAGGGCTTCGTGGTGCCGCAGGGCGCGAGCGGGGAACGCTGGATCGCCTCGCTGCAGGATCTCGCCCCGGCGCTGCAGGCGCTCGCCGCCATGGCGGGGCCGGAGGCGACCGACGGTGGCAGCAACAACTGGGCGCTCGCCGGGCGGCACACCGCATCCGGCCAGCCGCTGGTGGCGGGCGACCCGCACCGCGCCTTCGAGATCCCGAACATGTACACCCAGCTGCACATCGCCTGCGACGCGTTCGATGCGCTCGGGTTGACCGTGCCGGGCGTGCCCGGCTTCCCGCATTTCGGCCACAACGGCCGGGTCGCCTGGTGCGTCACCCACGCCTTCGCCGACATCCACGACCTCTATGTCGAGCGCTTCGATCCGGCCGACCCGACGCGCTACCTGTTCCGTGGCGAATGGCAGGACGCGGTGCTGCGCGAGGAGACGGTGGCGGTGCGCGGTGCCGAGCCGGTGCGGGTAACGGTGACCACCACCCGGCACGGCCCAGTCATCGTCGGCGACCCGGCGTCGGGTCACGCCGTCGCCCTGCGCTCGGTGCAGGTCGACGACACCGACCGCTCGCTCGACTGCCTGGTCCCGATGCTGAAGGCCGCGGGGGTGCCGGCGTTCTACGAGGCGACCCGCGGCTGGGGGCTGATCGACCACAACCTGGTCGCCGCCGACGTCGAGGGCCGCATCGGCGTTCTGGTCCGCGCCGTGGTCCCCGAGCGCGACCGCCTCAACGGCTGGCTGCCGGTGCCGGGCTGGACCGGCGAGCACGAGTGGCGCGGCATGATCCCGTGGGAGCGCATGCCGCGCGAGATCGACCCGGCGTCCGGCCGCCTGGTCACGGCCAACAACCGCATCGTGCCGGACGACCACCCCGACTACCTCTGCACCGACTGCCATCCGACCTACCGGGCCGACCGGGTGCGGGCCCGGCTGGAGGCGCTGACGGCGGCCACAGTCGACGACATGGCATCGATCCACCGAGACACGCTGAGCCGCACAGCACTGGAGCTGCGGGCCCTGATGACGGCGGAGCCGGCCGACGGCGAGGCCAAGCGCTGGCGCCGACTGCTGCAGGCGTGGGACGGCCGGATGGACGCCGGCTCGACGGCGGCCGCCGCCTACTACCTGGTGCGGCGCGAGATGACGCGGATCCTGCTGCGGCGCTCCGGTCTCGAACGGGTGCCGGCCGACCCATTCGCGCAGGTCGCACCCGGCATTCCGCCGATGAACCAGCTGTGGTGGATGCTGCCGAACCTGGTGCGCGCCGGCGACACGTCGCTGCTCGGTGGCGTCACCTGGGCAGAGGTGGCGCGCGAGGCGCTGGCGACGGCCGCCGGGCGCGACGCGCTGGCGACCTGGGGTGAGTTGCACCGGCCGCGCTTCGTCCACCCGCTGACGGCACTGTTCCCCGATGCGGCGGCCGGGCTTGATCCGGTCTGCGACGAGGTGGCGGGCGACGGCGACTGCGTGTGCGCCAACGGCGCCTATGCGAGCGGCGGGGTCGCGGCGTCCTACGGGCCGGTGGCACGCTACGCCTTCGACGTCGGCGCCTGGGACGACAGCCGCTGGGTGGTCTTCCACGGCGCCTCCGGGCATCCCGGCAGCCCGCACTACGGCGACCAGAACGCCGCCTGGGCGAAGGGCGAGATGGTGCCGGCGCCCTACTCCGCGGCGGCGGTCGACGCCAGTGCCGCGGCGCGGCTGCTGCTGCGGCCTGCGGGATGACCGCGGCTCCCGCGATTGCCAGTCCAATATGATATATTCTATAGTTTCCGTCTCACGGTCGCCGGCCGCCCGCGCGGTCGACGCAGAAGGACCCCGGGGGTCGCGCCGACGCGGCGAGAGGGTCCCATCCGATCCGCGTTCAGCAGGAGGTGACAATGGAGAGGCATAAGATGTTGCGACGGGCGACGTTGCGGCGCGCCCTGGCGGCCGCGTTCGCCGGTGCGTTCCTGGCGGCGGCGGTCCCGGCGGCGCTCGAGGCGGCGCCGAAGAAGGGCGGGACCCTGGTCTACGCGAACACGTCCGGCCCGGGCACGCTGGATCCGCAGGTCTCGGCCAGCATGGTCGACCTGGAGGTGGTCCACCACATGTATGAGGGCCTCGTCACCATCGACGAGACCTATGCCACCAAGCCGCTGCTGGCGTCGTCGATCGACGTGGCACCCGACGGCAAGACCTTCACCTTCAAGCTGCGCAAGGGCGTGAAATTCCACAGCGGCCAGGAGCTGACCTCGGCCGACGTGAAGGCGACCTTCGAGCGCTACGCCAAGGTCAGCCCGAACGCCTCCGCACTGGCGGAGGTCGAGAGCTACGAGACGCCGGATCCCTACACCTTCGTGGTCAAGCTGAAGACCACCAACTCGGTGTTCGTCGACGTCCTGAAGACGCCGGTCTATCCGTTCGTGATCCTGCCGGCCGACCAGAAGGACAAGCCGGCCCGCGGCATCGACGCGGTCGGCACCGGACCCTACAAGCTCGGCGAGTGGATGAAGGACAGCCACCTGGTCATCAACCGCTTCGACGGCTACGTCGCCGACGAGCGCAAGGGACCGGACGGCTTCGCCGGCGCCCGCACCGCCTATCTCGACAGCATCCGCTACAACTTCGTGCCCGAGGCGAACGCCCGCATCGCCGCTCTGCAGACCGGCGAGGCCGACTTCGCCGCATTGATCCCGCCGGACCTGATGAAGAGGCTGGAGAGCAGCCCCGACATCGAGGTGTCGACGGTCTTCCCGTACTGCCAGCAGTACTTCATCGTCCACTCGCAGCAGGCACCGACCGACAACCCGCTGATCCGCCAGGCGATCCGCAACGTCGTCGCGGTCGACGAGATCATCGCGGTCACCGGCGGCGGCGCCCGGCGCAACCACTCGATGGTGTATCCCGACGGCGAGTACTACGGCGGCAAGGTCACCGAGGGCCGCTACGACAACAACGACCCCGAGAAGGCCAAGGCTCTGCTGAAGGAGGCCGGCTACAAGGGCGAGAAGATCGTCCTGCAGTCGAACACCAGCTACGGCTACATGCGCGACGCCGTCCTGGTGCTGGCCGAGCAGATGAAGGCGGCCGGCATGAATGTCGACGTCGACATCGTCGACTGGACCACCAACGCCTCGAACATGCAGAAGGGCACCGGCGGCTGGAACGTCTCGACCACCGGCTTCTGCTCCAATCCGCTGCTCGGCCCGCAGCAGTGGAAGACGATGATCTACAACTTCCCGCACGTGAAGGACGACAAGGTCCTCGACGACGCCTTCGCCAAGTTCTTCGCGTCGCTCGACCTGAAGGACCGTAAGGACGCCTGGCTGACCATCGAGCAGCGCGTGCTGGACCAGGCCTACATGATCAAGGTCTCCGACCGAGGTGCCGTGAAGGCCTACAACAAGGCCAAGTTCGGCGGCGTGCGGCCGTACTACATGACCAACTTCTGGGACGTGTACCGCAAGTAGGGACGCCGCGCCGGCCGGGAAGGTTTCCCGGTCGGCCCGCTCCCGATCCGGCCGCGACCAGCACGGAAGCCTCATGACCCGCATCATCGCCAGCCGCTTCGCCCAGGCCGTCCCGGTCATGTTCCTGGTGGCGGTGCTGACCTTCTTCCTGATGCACCTGCTGCCGGGCGATCCGGCGGTGATCATTGCCGGCGACCAGGCGAGCCCGGAGGCGATCGAGCGGGTGCGCCGGCAGCTCGGCCTGGACCGGCCGGTGCTGGAGCAGCTGCTGCTTTGGATTTTCCACCTGCTGCAGGGTGACTTCGGCACCTCGCTGATCCTGAACCAGAGCGTGGTGTCGGCGGTGGCGGAGCGGCTGCCGATCACCCTGTCGCTGGCGCTGGTGTCCTTCGTGATCACCATCCCGGTCGGAATAGCACTCGGGGTGACCGCGGCCTGCTTCCGCGACACCTGGTTCGACGCCGGGGTGATGGCGGTGGCGCTGGTCGGCGTGTCGCTGCCGAATTTCTGGGTCGCCATCCTGTCGGTGATCCTGTTCAGCGTCACGCTGGGCTGGCTGCCCTCGGCCGGCTACGTGCCGATCGACCGGGGGCTGTGGCCGTGGCTGGCGGCACTGATCCAGCCGGCGGTGGTGCTCGCACTGTTCCAGATCGGCTTTCTCGCCCGCATGACGCGCTCGGAGATGCTCGAAGTCCTCGACCAGGACTACATCCGCACCGCCCGCGCCAAGGGTGTGACCGAGTGGCAGACCGTCGCCAAGCACGCCTTCCGCAATACCCTGGTCTCGGTGATCACGGTGTCCGGCTACATTCTCAGCCTGCTGATCGGCGGCTCGGTGATCGTCGAGCAGGTTTTCGCGCTGCCGGGCATCGGCCGGCTGCTGGTGCAGGCGATCATGGCCCGCGACTACCCCCTGGTGCAGGGCACCATGCTGCTGCTCGGCTTCGCCTTCGTGTTCATCAACGTGATGATCGACCTGATCTACACCGCCGTCGATCCGCGGGTGCGCTATGACTGATGCCGCCATCGAGGGGACGGCGGCCCAGGCGCTGCCGGCGCGCCGCCGCTTCGTGCTGGCCCGCCGGCTGTTCCGGCATCGCTCGTTCCGCATCGGCTTCGCGATCGTCGCCCTGCTGGTGCTGGCGGCGGTCCTGGCGCCGGTGATCACCAGTGTGGAGCCGACGGCGATGCAGATCCGCTACCGCTTCCGGCCGCCGTCCTGGCAGTTCCCGTTCGGCACCGACATGTTTGGCCGCGACGTATTCACCCGCGTGCTGTACGGCGCCCGGCTGTCGCTGTGGATCGGTTTCACGGCGTCGCTGCTGGCGGCGATCGGCGGCGCGCTACTCGGTCTGACCGCCGCCTACTACAAGCCGCTGGACTCGCTGCTGATGCGCTTCAACGACGCGCTGCTGGCGTTCCCGGCGATCCTGCTGGCGATCGGCATCAACGCCGCCCTCGGGCCGCAGATCCAGAGCGTGATCATCGCGCTGGCTGCTGCCTACGTGCCGCGCACCGCGCGCATCGTCCGGGCCTCGGGCCTGGTGATCCGCGAGCTCGACTACATCGACGCCGCCCGGGTCAGCGGCGCCGGTGCCGGCCGCATCATCTTCCGGCACATGCTGCCGAACTGCCTGGCACCGCTGCTGGTCTCGCTGACCTTCATCTTCGCCTACGCGATCCTGGCGGAGGCCGCACTCAGCTTCCTCGGCATCGGCCCGCCGCCGCCGGCGCCGAGCTGGGGCAACATTGTGTCGGAGGGCCGCGACTACTCGGTGGAGGCGTGGTGGATCATGCTGTTCCCCGGCCTCGGCATCAGCCTCGCCGCACTCGGCATGAACCTGCTGGGCGATGGCCTGCGCGACGTGCTCGACCCGCGCCTGAAGATCGAGAGCTGAGGCGATGACGGTTCCGCTGCTGCAGGTCGAGGACCTGACCGTCGAGTTCCGCGGCGACGCCGGCTGGCTGCGCGCGGTGGAGGGTGTCAGCTTTGCGCTCGGCGCCCAGGAGAGCCTGGGACTGGTCGGCGAGTCCGGCAGCGGCAAGAGCGTGACCGCGCTGTCGCTGCTGCGTCTGCACGCCCGGCGCACCACCCGGCTGCCGACCGGCCGGGTGCTGTGGCAGGGCCGCGACCTGCTGGCTCTGTCGGAGCGTGAAATCCGCGCCGTGCGCGGCGGCGAGATCGCGATGATCTTCCAGGACCCGATGACCTCGCTGAACCCGGTGCTGACCATCGCCGACCAGATCGGCGAGACCCTGCGGATCCACCAGGGCCTGGACCGGACGGCTGCGCGCCGGCGGGCGGTCGAGCTGCTCGACCTGGTGCGCATCCCCGATGCCGGCCGCCGGGTCGACGAGTATCCGCACCGGCTGTCCGGCGGCATGCGCCAGCGAGTGATGATCGCCATCGCCATCGCCTGCCGGCCGAAGCTGCTGATCGCCGACGAGCCCACCACCGCCCTCGACGTCACCATCCAGGCGCAGATTCTGGAACTGCTGCGCGACCTGCAGGCCGAGCTCGGCATGTCGGTGATGCTGATCTCGCACGACCTGGGACTGATCGCCGAATTCGCCGAGCGGGTCATCGTCATGTATGCCGGCCAGGTGGTCGAGCAGGCGCCGGCCGCCGAGCTGTTCGACCGGCCGATCCATCCCTATGCCGAGGGCCTGCTTCGGGCGATCCCCAGCCTGGACGACGACGCGGTCCGGCTGTCGACCATTCCCGGCAACATCCCCGACCCAGGCAACCGGCCGCCCGGCTGCCGCTTCGGCCCGCGATGCGGCTATGCCGAACCGGCCTGCCGGGCAGCACCGTCGCCGCCGATCCTCGCGGTGTCGACCGAACGCCTGGTGCGCTGTCCGCCGCGGGTCGCCGCACTGGGAGGCCGCCCATGAGCGAAGTCACGGCTGCAACGACGAACGACGCGCCGATCGTGCGGGTGCGCGACCTCGCCAAGACCTTCGACGTCGGCCGCGCGCCGAAGGGCGGCCGGCTGCTGCTGCGGGCGGTGAACGGCGTCAGCTTCGACGTCGGCCGCGAGGAGACCCTCGGCCTGGTCGGCGAGTCCGGCTCCGGCAAGTCGACCATCGGCCGCATGCTGGTCGGCCTGCTGCCGGCCAGCGCGGGCGAGATCCGGCTGTTCGGCGAGACCGTCACCGGGCCGGGCGGCCGCAAGCGTCTGGCCAAGGTGCGCCGCCGGCTGCAGTTCGTGTTCCAGGACCCGCACGCCTCGCTCGACCCGCGCATGCGGGTGAGCGACTCGATCGCCGAGCCTATCGACATCGCCGGCGGTTTCTCGCGCAAGGACCGCGCCGACCGGGTGGCCGAGCTGCTGGAGATGGTCGGGCTGTCGGCCTCCTTCGCCGAGCGCTTCCCGCACGAGTTCTCCGGCGGTCAGCGCCAGCGCATCGTGATCGCCCGCGCACTCGCCCTGAACCCCGACTTCGTGGTCTGCGACGAGCCGGTGTCGTCGCTCGACGTGTCGATGCAGGCGCAGATCGTCAACCTGCTGCTCGACCTGCAGGACCGCCTCGGCCTCAGCTACCTGTTCATCGCCCACGACCTGGCGGTGGTGCGCAGCGTCTCACGGCGGGTGGCGGTGCTGTATGCCGGCGAGGTCGTCGAGGTCGCCGAGAAGCGCCGGCTCTACGCGGCGCCGATGCACCCCTACACCCGCGCCCTGCTGGCCGCGGTCCCGCGCCCGGTGGTGGGGCGCGAGCGGCCGCCGGTGATCAAGGGCGAGGTGCCGAGCCTGCTCGACCGGCCGCCCGGCTGCGCCCTGTTCGCGCGCTGCCCGCACGCCATGGAGCGCTGTCGCAACGAGCCGCCGCGGCTGCGCGAGATCGCGCCCGGGCACGCCGCCGCCTGCCATCTGCACGACGCCGCCTGACCGCCAGAAGCTTGACCACCGGAGGATCCGCCGCCATGCCGCCATCGACCGATCTGCTGTTCATGCCGGCGACCGAGGCGGCCGCCCGGATCCGCCGCCGCCAGCTGTCGCCGGTCGAGTATCTCGACGCGGTGCTGGCGCATGCCGAGGCGCAGCAGCCACGCCTGAACCCGTTCATGACGGTGTGCGCCGAGCGCGCCCGCGAGGAGGCGAGGGCGGCCGAGCGGGCGGTCATGGCGGGCGACCGGCTCGGCCCGCTGCACGGCGTGCCGGTGCATGTGAAGGACCTGTTCGCCACGGCCGGCAT
>Ga0209024_1001933_pt1 | contig 14068 bp, 15 predicted proteins | sample AutmiccommunBRH5_FD_187380 | JGI IMG/M metagenome (GOLD analysis project Ga0209024, IMG submission 187380) | Deep subsurface microbial communities from Mt. Terri, Switzerland - Autotrophic microbial communities BRH/5 (SPAdes) (version 2) | ecosystem: Environmental > Aquatic > Deep subsurface >...
CGGCTCGGCCACCCCGATCACCCAGCTGTCCAGCATCAACGTGCCCGAGGCCCGGCTGATCGTCATCAAGCCCTACGAGGCCAACCAGCTCCGCAACATCGAGGACGCGATCCGCAACTCCGATCTCGGCGTCAACCCGACCAACGACGGCAACGTCATCCGTGTCGCCATCCCTCAGCTGACCGAGGAGCGCCGTCGCGATCTGGTCAAGCAGGCCAAATCGAAGGGCGAGGACGCGAAGGTGTCGGTGCGTAACATCCGCCGCAAGGCGATGGAGGAGCTGACCCGCATCAAGAAGGACGGCGACGCGGGCGAGGACGAGGTCACGCGCGCCGAGAAGGACCTCGACAAGAGCACCCACCAGTACACGAGCCAGATCGACGAGCTGGTCAAACACAAAGAAGGCGAGCTGCTGGAGGTCTGATGTGACCGATCAGCAATCGATTCCCGTGGCAGAGCAGCCGGTCGACGAACCGCCGCAGACGAAGGCGTCGCGGGCGGGCCGCAACCTGCCCGCCGCAGTCGCCGTCGGCGTCGCGCTCGGCGGCGGGCTGATCGCCATCCTGCTGTTCGCGCCCTACCTGTGGCTCGCGCTGGTCGCGACGGCGGTGGCCATCAGCACCTACGAGGTGAGCCGGCGTCTCGGGGAGGCCGGCTACCAGATCCCGCTCGTGCCGCTACTCGTCGGTGGACAGGCCACGCTGTGGCTGACCTGGCCGTTCGGTCCTGCCGGTGCGTTGGGCGGTTTCGCGGGCACCGTCGTGGTGTGCATGATCTGGCGGCTGGTCGGGCACGGGCTGCGCGACTCGCCGCAGAACTACTCCCGCGACATCAGCGCCACGGTGTTCCTGGCGACCTGGGTGCCGCTGTTCGCCAGTTTCGGCGCGCTGCTCATCTACCCCGACGACGGCGCCAACCGGGTCTTCTGCCTGATGCTCGGCGTGGTGTTCTCCGATATCGGCGGCTACGTGGCGGGTGTCCTGTTCGGCAAGCACACCATGGCGCCGGCGATCAGTCCCAAGAAATCGTGGGAGGGTCTCGCCGGTTCGCTGGTGTTCGGTGTCACCGCATCGGTGCTGGCGGTGGTGTTCCTGCTCGACAAGCCGTGGTGGGCCGGCGTCGCGCTCGGCCTGATGCTGGTGATCACCGGAACGCTCGGCGACCTGGTCGAGTCGCAGTTCAAACGCGACCTCGGCATCAAGGACATGAGCAACCTGCTACCCGGCCACGGCGGCATGATGGACCGCATCGACGCCATGCTGCCGTCGGCCGTCGCGACCTGGATCGTACTGACCCTGCTGGCCTGAGCGCCCGTCAGCGGGGGATACTGTACGGCAGTCATGCCCATTCCCCTTCCGCTGGTCTTCGATGCCCCGCGCCGCGCGCTGCCGCCGCGGCACTTCGCCGATCTCGCCGACGCCGAGCGCGCGGCGGCCGTCGCGGACCTCGGACTGCCGGCGTTTCGGGGAAAACAGCTGGCCAACCAGTATTTCGGCCGGTTGATCGCCGATCCTCGGCAGATGACCGACCTGCCCGCCGGGGTGCGCGACCACGTGGGGGCCGCGCTGTTCCCGACGCTGCTGGAACCCGCCCGCGAGATCGAATGCGACCGCGGGGAGACCCGCAAGGTGCTGTGGCGTGCTGTCGACAAGACGACATTCGAGTCCGTGTTGATGCGCTACCCCGACCGCAACACCGTGTGCATCTCGTCACAAGCCGGCTGCGGGATGGCTTGCCCGTTCTGCGCGACCGGTCAGGGGGGTCTCCAGCGGAACCTGTCGACGGCAGAGATCCTGGAGCAGGTCCGCGCCGCCGGCGCCGAGCTACGGAACCGCGACGGCGAAAGGCTGTCGAACATCGTCTTCATGGGTATGGGGGAGCCGCTGGCCAACTACAATCGCGTGCTCGCGGCGGTCAAGCGCATCATCGCCCCACCGCCGGACGGCTTCGGCATCTCCGCCCGGTCGGTGACCGTGTCGACGGTCGGTCTGGCCCCCGCGATCCGCAAGCTCGCCGACGAGAAGCTCAACGTGACGCTGGCGGTGTCGCTGCACACGCCCGACGACGAGTTGCGTGACACGCTGGTTCCGGTGAACAACCGCTGGAAGGTCGACGAGGTGCTCGACGCGGCGCGCTACTACGCCGACGTCACCGGTCGCCGGGTCTCTATCGAATACGCGCTGATCCGGGACGTGAACGACCAGCCGTGGCGGGCCGATCTGCTCGGCAACAAGCTGCATGCGAAGCTCGGGCCGCTGGTGCATGTGAACCTGATCCCGTTGAATCCGACCCCAGGCAGCGAATGGGACGCCAGTCCCAAACCGGTTGAGCGCGAATTCGTCCGCCGGGTGCGCAAGCGCGGAGTGTCCTGCACGGTGCGCGACACCCGCGGCCGCGAGATCGCCGCCGCCTGTGGACAATTGGCGGCTCAGGGCTGAGTCATGCGGGCACCCCCGGCTTGTTGACGAACCATGCGTTGTCCTCGCGCAGGTGGCGGCTACGCCAGTCCCCAGCTCAGGCGTGCGCACCAGATCGTGGAAGTAGTAACCCCCACAACTGCTCTGTTCGGCCATGCCGGGCAACTGCATCGGGTTGTAGAACATCGCGCGTACTGTCGCGGCGTCACCGTGGATGTCGCACTCGACATTGGTGATGTAGTGCATCGTCTAGGGGATCGGCTCGAATGCCGCGCTGAAGAGATCGGCGATCTCATCCCGGGACGCCGCGGGTGTGCTGGCCGACGAGTAGTCGATCTGCGCGTCGTCGGTGAACACCGAGCGATAGAGGTCCCAGTCCTTGGTATCAACTGCTCGGGCGTACCGGCTCAGCAGTGCCCGGATCTCCAGTTCGTCGCACACCTTCGAAGCGTCGGTCATCCCACCGTCTCCAGTCGTAGGTTCCGAATCCGCCAACCCTCGGAGGTCCTGACCATCCCGTCGTGCCAGCGGCCGTGAAGAAAAAAGGCCATGTCCGTCTTTCCGGGTAACTGAACGGCGTTGAAACCACATCGCGACAACGGTCGCGGTGTCACCGTCCACCCGGCTCTCCACGTTCGTCACGTAGTGCATGCCGACGGTGATCGACTCCTGATGCCGGTTCAAGTACGTCACGGCTCGTCGCAGGTGCCCACGATCAGGCCGGCCGCCGAATAATCCACCAGCGCATCGTCGGTGAACATCGGCCGGTACAGCGACCAGTCCCTCGAGTCGACGGCGCGGCAGTACCGACTGAGCAGGTTCTCGATGTCCAGTACGTCGGCCAGGTGCCCGAGTCTCACTGGTCCGGCATGCCGATGGTTTTGGCTTCGAGGTACTCCTTGTAGCCCTCTTCGCCGTTGCGGTAACCCAGTCCGCTCTGCTTAGTGCCGCCGAACGGGCTGCCGATGCCGAAGTGGCTCTTGCCGTTGATCGTGACATTGCCGGTGCGCATCCGGCACGCGATGGCGAACGCGCGGTCCACGTCGGCGCTGCTCACCTCTCCGGAGAGCCCGTAGACGGAGTTGTTGGCGATCGCGATCGCCTCGTCGTCGGTGTCGTAGCCGGTGACGGTCAGCACCGGGCCGAAGATCTCCTCCTGCGCGACCTGCGAGTCGGGGTCGACGTCGGCCAACAGCGTCGGCTGGGTGTAGTAGCGACCGGCAGGTTGTCCGGAATGCCTCCGCCGGTGACCAGGCGGGCTCCGGAATCGATGCCGCTTTTGATCAGGCCGAGCACCTTCTGCCGTTGACCTTCGCTGATCTGCGGGCCCTGCATGTTGCCGGGGGTCCACGGATCACCCACCGGCAAGCCCTCCACCATCATCGTCTTGAGGATTTCCAGGCCCTCGTCATAGCGGCTGCGGGGCAACAGGATCCGACTGGGCAAGATGCAACTCTGCCCCGACATCACGCACGCCATCATCGCGGTCATCGGCAGCGCCGAGGAGAAATCCGCGTCGTCGAGCACGATGTGGGCGGACTTGCCACCCAATTCCAGCAGAGTCTTCTTCACCGTCGGTGCGCCTGCGGCCAGGATCGCGCGGCCGGTCGCGGTCGACCCGGTGAACGTGATCATGTCCACCCGCGGGTCGGACGACAGCGCCGCACCCACCTCGTTCGCGTTGGAAACCACCACGTTGAAGACTCCCGCCGAGATGTCGGTCTCCTCGGCGACGATGCGTCCGTACTCGCTGCCCGACCACGGAGTCAGCTGGGCCGGCTTGAGCACCACGGTGTTGCCCGCCATCAACGCGGGCACCGTCTCGGCGACGTTGCGGTAGAACGGGACGTTCCACGGCGTGATCGCCCCGACCACCCCGACCCCTCGTAGTGGATCTTGCGTCGCGCGGGCCCCAGCGGGGTGTCGTGCACGCCGTTGTCCACCAGGTAGGAGAAGGCCTTGCCGTGCTCGGCCCAGTGCTTGACCTCCTCGATCGGGCTTTCGATCTGTGATCCCGACACCGTGACCGGGCAGCCGACCTCGGTGATCAGGATTCGGCGCAGCCGCTCTTGTTGCGCTCCAGGGCCTCATGGAGCCGGATCAGGCAGTGATAGCGGAAGTCGAGATCGCGGGACCAGTCGGTCTCGTCGAATGCCCGCCGCGCGGCGCCGATCGCCCGACCCATGTCCTCGACGGTGCCGTCGGTGGCTGGCGGCGACCCGTTCGCTGGCCGGATGGATCACATCGAATGTCGCTCCGCTATTTGTGAATTGCAGTTCGCCGTCGATGAGCATGCGCTCTTCGCCGGCGAGCACGCCGGTTTCTGTCTCCGTAGCGGTCATGGCAGCTTTACAAGTTTTTGGCTCAGTGTCACTCGTTCTCGCCGACTTCGGTCGGCGGACGTCAGGAGGTCTTGATCCCCACCGCGTGCCGGAGCTGGTCGAGGAACTGATCGTCGTCGTCGCTGCGGACGATGTAATGCGACACGGCGACGCGGATCGCCGTCGCTGCCTTGACGGCCCCGTTGGGTCCTGGCAGCAGCTTCTCCAGCTTGCTCCGCATCGCGGGGATGATGTGCGCCAGCCGCCCGATCACGACCTCGGGCTCGATGTCGACGAGCCGCACGCCCGAATAGGACTGCTGGTATTCGACGATGAACCGCATCGCCGCGTCGATGCGGTCGGTCCCACGCAACCCGGCGGTCGCGCGGGCGATACCGGACTCGAACATCTCCCGCTCGAAGATCCCGAATGCGTCGAGCAGCTCCTGCTTGGAGGCGAACCAGCGGTACAGCGTCGGGCGGGACACCCCGGCCTGAAGGGCCACCTCGGACAGGCTCAGCTTCGTCTGACCGCTACGGCCGAGCACCTCGGCGGTCGCGACCAGGATCCGGTGCCGCGTCGAGGTGTCCTCGGCGGCGTCGGATGGTTCGTGTGCGGGTTCGTTCACGTCCTGGCCTCGGTTGGAGCTGTGGCGGGGGGTCGATGTCGATCGTAGAGGGTGGTGGCCTGCGGGGACGGCGCCTCGCCAAGGGTGTCGGTCACAGGGACTTCTGCAGCATCGCGACGTGTCGAGGTCCTCCAGCGCGGCGAGGCTGCGTTCGACCCCGTCCTCGACCTGCATGCCGCCCATCCCCGCCGTGATCAGCGCCGCGACATACGGGTACAGCGCGCCCTGCCGGTAGCGGTCCCACAGCTCGTCGCCGTCCAGCTCGGGACCTCCTCCCGCGGCCAGCGCCCGCCGATAGACATCGAGAAGGTCCCGTTGCGAGGCCTGGCGGTCCTCGGCGGTCATGCTGGTGACCAGGTGCAAGACCATCGAGTTGGGCGAACCCGACCTTCTCTACAGCAGCTTCGTCCACGGCGTGAAGCGGCTGCCCGCGCACGTCCGCTGACCCGCTGGACCGATCGGACACGAAAATGGAGGCGTGATGAACGTCGAAGTCGATCTCGCCAGTGCACCGGGCACGGCATCTGTGAGTCCATCGCCGAAGACGTCTTCGAGGTGCAGGACGACGGCACCGTGGTGATCCACGACGCCGAGCGACCCGAGTCCGATCGGGGGCGGATGCGGCAGGCCGTCACGCAGTGCCCGGCCGCCGCGCTGAACCTCACCGACTAACTAACACCCCGGTCGCCTCCACGACTGATTTGACGGCCTCAAAGATGCGGTCCGGGCGATCAAAGGCCGCCAGTCGGCGCCGCCAGTACGTCAACGTCGTCGAATGAAACGCCCCAGCAGTGATGGGTAGCCCGCACGCCGCCTTCCACCGCAGATCGAAGGTCACCGCATCGACGGTCTCGTTATCGGACAGCCCACAATGCAGGGCCTGCAAGGTGATCACTGAGGCCATCACCTCAGCCGGCACACTCGGGCGGCCTCGCCGCGAGGGAAACAGATCGGCGAACATCTCCTCGGGAACAACTCACCCTGATGCGCCGCCAATGTGGTTCCCCCGAAATCGTGGAGGGTTTCCTATGCCGCTTCCGGCTTGGTCTTGGATTCCCTGATCTCGTAGTTGACCGGCGAGAGCCCGTCTGCGGCACTGTGGCGGCGTTGGTGATTGTAGAAGGTGTAACACCAGTCGATAACCACAGCCTGCGCCTGAATAGTATCACGGAAGCGATTGCGGGACAACACTTCCCATTCCAACGAGGAGAAGAACGCCTCCGCGGCAGCATTGTCGAAACACGATCCGACCCGGCCCATCGACTGCCTAATCCCCAACTGCCGGCACAGCGTGGTGAACGCGTTCGCGGTATAGGTGGCACCGCGGTCGGTGTGGAATATGACCCGCTGCGACTCCTCATCCCGCCAGATCGCTTGGCGGCCACCACGCGCGGCCACCGCCATCTTGATCGCCGCGCATGCCAACTCGGCATCCGGATGCAGGCCCATCGCCGCCCCCAGCAGCCGGCGACTGAAGAGGTCGATCACGGTCGCCAAATACAGTTTCTGCCCGGACTCGGTCGGGATCTCAGTCATGTCACCGACCCATTTGCGGTTCGGCTCGGCCGCGGTGAAGTTCCGTTTGACCAGGTCAGGGAACTTCGGTGCCGTCTTGTCCTGCCTGGTGAGCCCATTGCGGCGCTTAATGCAGCGCGCCACCAAACCCTGGCGGCGCATCGAGTCGGCCACCGTCTTTTCCGACACCTCCCACCCCAGATCGCGCAGGTCAGCGATCAGCCGCGGCGAACCATGCAAACCCTTGGCCGCAGCAAACGCCGCGGCGACCGCCTCATCGAGCTGCGCACGACGCCGATCGGTGTCGGTATGCAACCCATCGGCGCTCTCAGCGCGGGTGATCCACTTGTAAAACCAGGACATGCTCACACCTAACAGTACACACGTCATCGTATGCGGCACACGGTATTTGGTCCTCTGGTCGGCGATGAAGCGTGCCACGCTCACTTCGTCGCCTCCTTCACCCACAGGACCACTGATCGCTTGAGGACATCGCGCTTTATCTTCAGCCAGTGCCAGGGATTGCGGCGTGATTACGGTCTTTGTGTCGTGGACAGTGTCTTCGACGGAGTGGTGCGGCTGACGCGGATTTGGCCGTGGAGATGGGCTATTTGACTGCGGAGTCGATGGTTATCCTCATCGAGTTCGCGGATCCGTTGGTGAGCGAGGGTAAGTCGTTGCCGCAGCGATGCGTCGCTGGCGGGTTGTGGTGAGCGCGTAAGGTGGCCGGGCGTGGGTTGGCGCAGGGCACGGATCCTGCGGATTTCGTCTTTGAGGTCGGTTTGGGTGTAGAGCCAGGAGCGTGAAACATCGGCGCGATCGGCTACGGCTTGGAAGCTGATCGCGGCTCCGTCCTGGTCGAGGTCGTGTAGGGCGGCGATCGCTTTGGCGCGGGTCTGCTCGTGGCGCTGTTTGGCCGCGGCGGCAAGGTGAGAGCTGTTGTCAGCGCGCATGTTCTGCGTCCTCCGGGTCGGCTTCGAGTGTGGCGATGATGGTGTCGAGATTGGCCAGCACGGTGCGGTTGGATTCAGCCAGGCGTTGTTGGCCGCGGGCCTCGGCGGCGGTGATCAAGTGCAGGGTCTGAGTGCGCTGAGTGTGGTGTTGGGGCAAGAAATCGGGAGTGGTGATGAACACGGGGCATGTCAGACAGGCGTTGGCGTGTGGGCACGACTTCTGCAGTGGCAGGCCGCAATAGCCGTTGGGCAGCGCCATTTTCGCGCGGGCGAGGTTATGGTTCATCCACTCGGCGTCGCCGATCAGCGTGTCGGCGCTGGTGTCGACGGGATGGCCGTGGATGTCGATCTTGCGGGCGCGTTCCCACTGGGCACGGATGGTGGTGTCAGCCAGGCGGGCATATCGGGCGGTCATAGTGTGGCTGGTGTGGTCGAGTAGTCGCCGCACGACTTCCTGGGAAACGTCGTTGTTGATCAGCCGGGTGGCGTAGGTGTGGCGGAACTGGTGCGGAGTGACCTTGACCGGGCGACCAAGCTCGTCGGTGACGGCGATGTCAGTCAGCCATTGCCTCAGGTGTAGGTCGAACGTCCCGGGGCCGAGGGGGTGGCGACCGTGGGGGTTGGCATGGGTGCGTGGGATCAGGACCGTGGTGTCGGGATGCTTTGTCAGGGTGTGCTGTTGTTGTTCGGCGATGGCCGCGGCGAGACGGTCGTCGATGGGCACGATGGCCTCACGGCGCATCTTGTGGTTGCGGTAGCGCAGGTAGGTCGCTCCGGCAGTGTCTGGGGCGAGGCAGTCGATGGACAGGCGTGTGGCATCGCCGATCCGCAGCCCGCTGCCGATGAGGATATCGATGAGCAGCCGGATGCGCGGGTCGGCGATTCGATCGAGGTTGTCCGGGGTTTCGAGCTGGTTCATCACGAACTCGGGGATGGCTCGTGAGGCTGAGGATTGGTCGAGCTTGGGATGGTCGTCGGGATAGAGGTCGGCATCGACAGGTAAACTCGCCCAACGATGTTGGCGCACTCCGCGAAGGAATCCTGTCACCGCGCTGATGTCGCCGTGGCGGGTCTTGATATGGGGAACCTCGATTGCGAGGGCGGCCAGATAGGCCTCCAGAGCGGGCCGTGTCAACGCTATCGGGCTGGTCGAATCTCCCAGACCTGGTGTCAGCTGGGATAGCCGTAGAAGCGATACGTGGTCCTTGCGGACCTGTCGGAGTCCGATCCCACACGACAGCCGCCACCGGCACCAGCGTTTGGTCAGTTCGCGCAACCAGGCCGGTTGGATCGGTGTGAAGTCAAGTCGAGCGCCATGGCCCGCCCCGGGTACTGCCAGTCGTCGCAGCAGCCACACGTCTCGGGGGTATTCGGCGTCCCATCCGGCGCCGTCACGCAGGTCCAGCAGGCAGTCGATGGCGTAGCCAAGGAACGCCCGCCCGGTGCTAATCACCTTGGCAGGCAAGCCTTCGAGCCAATGCACCGGTGGCCGGTCCAGCAGTGACACATCACCGGCCTCGGCGAGGTGGTTCACCAATGGTTGGATCGCCCGCGGCGGGGTGCGGGCCCGCTCGGCGTCGACGCGGCACTGCAGCGCGTACTGGATCTCCAGGCGCAGTCGCGGTGGCAGTGATCGCAAGTCGAATCGGTCCTCGCCGTAGTCGGCGCAGTATGCGATGAATTCCGTCGTCGGCGGGCGCCCGCGTTGGCGCCAGCGTGCATGGTGGGAGCGGCACCAGCCAGCATCGAGCTCAGACCACAGCCGACAGCCGGTCACCTCACATACCGCCGCTGCGGTCGCGAAGGGCGGAGTCCAGGACGTCCGATCGGGACAGCCGGCGCTGTCCCATTGGCGGGAGTGCCGGTAGCACAAGTGATATCGATGCTGACCGTATCCGCAGCCGGCGACCACGCATTTCTTCAATGGACGATGCCCGGCCACCTTCGGGTCAGCTGAGCATGCCCATGCCGCGAGCTCGGGCCGCCCCTCGATCTTCCAACGGCGATAATGCGGCTGACACAATCTGTCGTAGTTGGTCGAGCGGACACATCCAGGCACAACACATGCCGGGGTTCCCAGGATCGGATCGCCGATCGCAGGCACCAGCACCTCGACCCGGAACTCGGGCCGCACTGTGGCGGCCAATCTCTCGGCGAATCCGCTCCTACCGAGGGTCGTGGATCGTGTCGCCAGGGTGCTCATCACCGTGCTCCGTCGTGATCGAGAACGCCTGCGGCGACGAGCGCTCGGCGCGTGTCCTGCACGCTGAGGTGGGAATATGCGTCACCAGTCGTGGCGATCGAGGTGTGTCCGAGCAACTTGCTGACCACCTCCACCGGGACTCCGCGGCGCAGCAGACTCGTTGCGTAAGTGTGGCGAAACACATGTGGGGAGAAGAGGATTCCCGTCTTGACGCGAAGACGCAGCACCAAATCGTAAACGCTCCGGTAGGTCATCGGCGCCCCCACCGGATCAGCCCACAGATTGACGAAGACGTAATCGCTATCTAGGTCGCCGTACTCGGCATGCAGGTAATCGCAGTACATGCGGATCAGCCGACCCGGTACTGGAACATGACGCGATCCGGACTTGGCCCGCGCCCCATTGGTATTCATCCGACCCACCACCGACACAACGCACGCAGCGGCATCGATGTCCTCATGGCGCAGTCCCAGGGCCTCGCCGATCCGTAGTCCCGTCTCGGCCAGCAGGGTGAACAACAACCGGTCCCGCAACCGTTCGCACGATCCCAGTATCGCCGCGACCTGCTGCTCATCCAGAGTTGACGGCAGCCGCTTATCGGCACGCAACCGGATCCTGCGTGTCCGTTCCGGTCGAGAACCCAAGTGCGCCAATAAAGGCCGCCACGATCCACCACCGGACCCGCGTCGCTGCCAAGTCACCAGCAGATCACCCAGATCCACACCGTGACGCTGATGGAATTCATAGAACGCCGACACCGCCGACAGTTTCCGATTCACCGTCGCCTCCGAGCACCCCGCAGGAGCCGCAGTCGGCAACGCCACCACATTGGGCGCATCCCTGGACTCTGGCCCCAGCCTCAGCCAAGCGACGAACCGGCCCACATCCTCCAGGCGCACATTCGACCACCCCAGACCCGACCGAGCGCAAAACGCGAACCAGTCCCGAAGATCATGGGCATACGCACGGACGGTGTTGGCAGACCGTTCCACCGCATGCAGATGAGCCAAGAACGCCTCAACCGGTTCCACAGCGCAAGCATCGGCACCCACCACAGTCCACGACTCCGGGTCGCCGAACGGCATCACCACCCGCTGGACCGCGTAACCTGGCGAGGGTGTCATAGACACTAAAGATAACCGGTCCACGACGAAACGCCCTGAGCCTCAAAGGGTGTGTCGCCTACATCATGGACACGCCGCCAACGAACCGTAGATAACGCGCTCCATCCGCAGCTCCGCGTTCTCACTGCGCAAACGTTTGAGCTCCTCGACATCGTCGCGGGTCAACTCTCCGCGGCCCTCCCGAGCCTCCCGAGCACGAGTCACCCAGTTTCCCAGCGTGCCCTCGTTGACCCCCAGATCACGCGCAACCGCCGCGATGGGCTTACCCGTCTCCTCGACGATCCGAACCGCTCCCTCACGGAACTCCCGGTCGTACTTCTTCCGTTTCTCTGGCATCGCTACTCCTTATAGCTCATGCCTCCACGGTCTCGGGGGAACCTCAAATTGACCGGCAGCGACTCATTCAGTGCCGAACCCACAGCAAGCCTCCGCACGATGTCGACCGAATCTCGGCCGTACACCAAATGAGAAGGTATGCCATTTATTTCGGGACACCAGGGCGACACGCCGTAGCCTGTCATGAGCATCTGGAAAACTGCCAACTAAACCTGGAGCGGACAAACCCGAAAACAATTGGCGGACAATGCAATACGGCGGAGATTACTTGACATAATGTAGCTTATCGGTACACAACTGCTGCGAGTTGCATTTGATGAAAGTGCTCGCACCACTTGGTGTCCGATCCGGGAAAAGGTGGGAGCAATCCGGAATGACATGAGAGCTGTCCGATTCCGGGCGATAATCCGCGAAAACCTGAGAGCTGCGAGGGGGCACCGGCACGGTCGGCGATGGTTCTGGGCTTGAGGTGTGGCAGCGACGTGAACGAGAGCTGGATCCCCTTCGCCTCTAACACAGTTGACGTGCACACGCCGACTCCATCTTCTTCCATCCCGACGGCGAACGTGGACACGCTAGAAAACGGCGCCAGCAGACGGCGAAAGCACTATGCGCACAATGCCCTGTTGCAATCCAATGCCGCCAGCACTCCCTGACTTTCCAGGAGCGGTTCGGCACCTGGGGCGGCCTATCGGAGGACGAACGCGAAGAACTTCTTCATTAGCCGCGGTTCGCCTGCACGCCAAGCCCACCCGCCAAGCAGCATCTTCTCCCCCGCGCCTAGGTGTGGCGTAGCACGGCATCGCAAACCGCGAGGAGATCGAGGGCGTATCCAGGCCATCAATACCTCCGTGCTCTCACACTGGCGCGACACAACGGCCCCCATACCGTGGATAACTGCTGTTATGTAGGCGGAAGCTCGCCGTAATCGTTATTCGTCTGTCCCGCAGGATGTTTTGTGTCTGGTCTCGATCCATCTGGCGGTTTTCGCAATAGAATTGGCGGAATCCGATGTGTCGCGTGTTGCCCTACTTCGTTTCGTTCGGGTGACTGGTGTGCACCTGCTCCAAGTACACCGTGCGGTCGTCGACGAAGAACCAGATGCGGGCGGTGCCCTTGATCGTCGGTTTGTGCTGCCAACGCTCATGGACCTTGTCCCCGCGAGTGATCGTGCCGAGCGCGCCGCGCAACGGGTAGTTCGACGGGGTCTTAGCCAGGGGCGTCCGGGTCAAAAAGTCCCAGGCCTCGGCCAAGGGATTCCGGATCGTCGCGGCGAGGTCCTGCCACCCCTTGCGGGCGTTGGTGGTCGCGAAGCGGATCTCGTACTCCATCTTCTTCGGAGGACGAGGGACAAGCTCGCCGCGCTTGCCGGCCACCGCTACGGCCGCTCCACAACGTCATCATCGTCAGAGTCCAACCAATCCAGGTCGGCTCGGCCGAGACCAGCGGCGATGGCGGTCGCAGTCTCCCGCCACGAGGTCAGCTCCGCGAGCGCCAAGTGCGGTTGGTCGGTGGAGAACGACGCCCGCGCGGCGTCAACGAGGGCTTGAGCGCAGGTGGCCCGGTCCTCCGGGGACAGCGCGAGCATCCACGGGAACGCCCGTGACATCCGCTCGGCGAGCGGACCGTCGTCGTCCACAGCTACGCCGATGAGCTGCGCGGCGAACTCGAGCAAGCGGGCGCGACCCTCCGCCTCGCGCTGCGACATCAGCACGAGCGCCTCGCCGTCACGGCGGGTCACCGTCACGGGGTGGTCCTCAGCCTCGGCGAACACCTCAGCGGAGTGCTTGCTCAGGTCCGAGGAGCGGCGCGTGGAGGCGCGGAGAGCTGTCGTGGTCATGCCGCCATGGTATTCGGAATGTGTTCGGAAGTCCAATGTGCGGCCCGCGGCCTCCCTGATCTACCGACAGGTCCAAGGCCGTCGTTCCGCTAGCAAACAATCAACTCCCCGGACGCCAGCCTCACCAGGAGTCAATGCGTGCCGCCGTACTGGCACTCAACTAGATGATCACCAACCGCTCCCAAAAAGGCCTCTGACCACCACCCCAACGCGGGAATGCGGCGGAATCGAATACGGCGGGTTACCAGTAAAGTCTACTTTGCAGTCTCCCAACACTTTTCGCGCTCCTGATGAGATAATAACTGTCCTCGCCCATTGTTTCGGTGACTCGCTCTCCGTAGTTGTCACATTCGTCGCGACACGCTCAGTGCAGTTGTCGCATTGCTATGGTCAAGCCGTTCTAGCCTCTTGCCGGCACGGGTGTCGGATCGTATCGACGGCTGACACTTTGTAACGGCTCCAGCTAGTTAGAGCATCTATCAATAATGTCAGCTTAGACGCTGCCCAGCTTGTCGCTGTAGTCGCGCGAAGCCGTGTCGTGTCGCAGTTCTTTTGGTACTGAGAACACGGAATTGGCAGCATCTTAGCGAAAGGCCTGGCGCAATCCGGAATGTCTAGCCGGGTGTACCAGGACTCCAGACATGGGTACGCCCTCCCGAGGGCATACCTCCGGCCCGACCTGCGATTATCCTGATTCGGCGGTCAAGAATTGCAACCGAAACGCTCAATAA
>Ga0209024_1001934_pt1 | contig 14066 bp, 13 predicted proteins | sample AutmiccommunBRH5_FD_187380 | JGI IMG/M metagenome (GOLD analysis project Ga0209024, IMG submission 187380) | Deep subsurface microbial communities from Mt. Terri, Switzerland - Autotrophic microbial communities BRH/5 (SPAdes) (version 2) | ecosystem: Environmental > Aquatic > Deep subsurface >...
GAAGCGGAGCGGGACGCCCTCGGCTCGCGCAGAGATTCCTCCTGCGCGACCATCTCCGAGATGAACACCGGCCAGACCACCGCCGAGAGCACCAGCCCCACCCCCGTCCTGCACGTCATCGCCGCCTCGTTCCGACCCGAGGTGCCGGACGACCTCGTGTCCGCGACGCTCGCGAAGGCGCGCGCACTCCGCGAGGCCCCCGGTGCCCGTTCGGGACTCGTCGCGCACTCGGGCACCTCGGTGATCGTCGCCACTTGGCTCGACGGCAAGGGCGGCCTCGAGCCGTTCGCGGCCTCGGCACCACACATGGAGTTCGTCATGCGCGGGCTCGCTCCCAGCATCTCCAGCATGTGGAGCGCAGGTGTCGAGACTCCAGTCGGCCCACCACCCGTCGAGGATGCCACCGTCCTCTGGGCCTTTGCCGTCCGCACCGCCGACACCGCGTTCGAGTGGCAGGTCCGCGACGTCCTCGCCTCCCTCGACGGGTTGCCCGCGGTCGTGGCTGCCGGACCAACGTTCGAGGAGCGCGACCGTTACCGCGCCGGAGGCGTCGCCTGCGTGCGCGCCGAAGACCTCGACACGTTCCGCGCCGCCCTCGACGAGGTGCGGGAGCGCTGGGGCGAGATGAGACCGCATGTGGTGGAGTCGTTCGCGGAGGTGGTGGGATGAGCCGCCAGTACCCGAACCGACGTCACGTGGACATCGACCTCCGCGGGGAGCGGAAGCGCCGGAGCAACCTCAATCGCGTCTCGATCAGCATCGCGGTCATCTTCGTCGTGCTGATCATCGCGTCACCGTTCTTGCCCGGCTTCGACTCGGACGACGACGCGGCCCCCTTCGCTACGGCGACCAGCACGAGCACAATCGTCCCCGTCGAGGGCGCACTGACCGTCGAGGTCATTCGAGTCGTCGATGGCGACACCCTTGACGTGCAGTCCGCGCAGACCGAACTGCGCGTGCGCCTCTTCGGCGTCGACACCCCCGAGCGAGGCGAAGCCTGTTTCGACGAGGCGACCGAGCGCCTCACCACGCTCGCGGGTGAGCAGGTGCAGTTGCTCCCCGACGAACGCCAGACCGACTCGTTCGGCCGCGAGTTGCGTTATGTCTATGCAGCGGACGGCACCTTGATCGACGAGCTACTCGTCGCAGACGGGTTCGGCTACGCGTGGACCGAGGACGGCCAGTTCCGCTCGCAGATCATGGCCGCGGAGGCCGCAGCCCGCGCGACCGGCGCGGGCTGCCTCTGGGACGAGTAGCGACCGGCCGACCGACCTACGGCAGCAGTTCGAGGATGGACGAACCGTTGTCCCAGCGCAGGACGCGGTGCGGCTCCGCTGCCTCGATCCAGGCGGTGCGTACGGCGCGTCCGTTCCGGAACAGCAGCCGATACGCCTCGAACTCCCCGGCCGGCACGGTGACCATTTCGGTCTGCGGGACGCGGAGGTTCACCGTCTGCTGGTTCCGCTCGAGCGCGTTCACGGAGACGTAGAACGCCTCGTGCTCCTCGGTGAGGTCGATGGAGCGCCAGAGCCAAAGGGACGACTCATTGTCGTAGTAGTGGTCGCGCAGGCGCAGCGTGTTCTCACTCGGGTCGCCATCGCCGTCGTCATGGGTGACAGTCACCGTGGGCTCGCCGTCCTCGTTCGTGCCGTAGGCCCACGACCACTGGTCGAGCTGGCTCTCGCCGTCGTCGTTGCGGCTCAGCGTCGTGCGCTCACCGCGCTCGGGGCGGAACGTCGAGGCGTTCACCCAGACCGTGACCTCGTCACGTAGCGGCTCGAGGCCCTCGGGCGTCTCGGCCTCCTCGTACGACTGCGTAAGCGCGATCAGGCCGGCATCCACCGCTGACGAGAGCAAGCCCGTGCCGAGGTCGTCGCCCTCGGAGTTCACCACCTGGTACCGGAGCTCTTCCCCACTGGGCCACGGAGCGGCCTCGAAGATGTCGGTGGTCTCCGCGCTCGGGCCGGCGGAGGTGCATCCCATCGCGAGGGCCGCGAGGAGCAGACCCGCCGTGAGTGCGAGGACGAGAGTCGGGCGGGTTCGGGTCATGCGGTGGCCGGCAACGCTTCCAGCACGCGCGCGGTGCGCGTGATCGCTTCGTCGATGTCAGTGCTTGAGACGTCCAGGTGACAGGCCATGCGGATGCGCTGCGGGTGGGTGCCACTGCACAGGACACCCTCCTCCTTCATGCGCGCCCGGAACTCAGTGCCATCGACACCGGTGAGCGTGAAGAACACGAGGTTCGTATCCGTGCCGGCCGGGTCCATCTCCACGTGCGGCATCTCCGCGAGGGCAGCAGCGAGGCGCTGCGCGTTCGCGTGGTCCTCGGCGAGGCGCTCGACGTTGTGCTCGAGCGCCCAGAGCGCAGCTGCCGCGAGGACGCCGGACTGGCGCATGGCACCGCCCACGAGCCGGCGGTTCGCCCAGGCGCGGTCGATGAACTCGCGCGGCCCGGTAACGACGGAGCCCACCGGAGCGCCGAGACCCTTCGAGAAGCAGAAGTTCACTGTGTCAGCCGAGGCGACTAGCGACTTTACGTCCATCTCTAGGGCGATCGCGGCGTTGAAGATGCGCGCGCCATCTACGTGCACCTGCGCGCCGCCCCTGTGCGCCACGCTAGCGACAGCACGCATGTCGCTCTCGAGGATCGCGGCGCCGCCGCAGCGGTTCTGCGTGTTCTCAAGACACACGACAGCCGTGCGAGGCCACTCGGCGCGCATCCTCGCGCCAACCTCGACCGGGTCGATGCGGCCTCGGACATCGTTTTGGACGGAGCGAACCGAGAGCCCGCCGAGGACGACCGCGCCCATGCCTTCGTGGTTCGTGATGTGGGACTCGGAGCCGGCGATCGCCTCGTCGCCGCGCCCGCAATGAGTCAGCAGCGCCACCAGGTTCGCCATGGTGCCGGACGGGACGAAGAGCCCTGCCTCCTTGCCCATCGCGTCGGCGGCAGCCTCTTCGAGGGCGCGCACGGTCGGGTCCTCGCGCATGAGGTCGTCCCCAACCTCGGCACGATGCATGGCGTCGCGCATCTCCGCGGAGGGGCGGGTCACGGTGTCGGAACGGAGGTCAATGATGCTGTTTGTCACGGCGCGGAGCGTAGCATCGGGCTCGCTCACGTTCCTCTGTTCGCGATGGACAGGCCGCTCGGCGTTACCCGCTCTGGCGCTCCCACAGCGTCTCGTAGCCCTCGCCGCCGCGGATGAGGGCTGCCGTGTCCGCCTTCTCGAGACGACGCCCCTCGCGGTACGCCGCCGTCGCCTGCGCGCGGCCGGGCTCGCCGACGATCGAGACGAGGCGCTCCTCGATCACGGCCCACAGGCCGGAGTCGCGGAGCGCGGTGATCGACCGCGGCCACTGGAACACCGTGATCTGGTCCGGTGGCGCGAGGCCCGGGCGTTCCTTCTGCAGGAAGCGGTAGCGTTCCTCCGGCGAAGACACCGGTGGGACCACGCGGATGTAAACGTGGCCCTCCACGTCGGGTCGGTAGTCCACCATCAGTCGATGCTCCACGAGGGCGAAGCGGACGACGAACACGTCGGCCGTCTCGATCACCTGGCGGAGCGCGGCGAGGTCGATGCCTTCGGGCTCTGGATCAGCCATGGATCGAGTCTATCGCGCAGCCTCGTTCAGACCGAGGGAGAGCGCGGGCAAACCTCAGCGGATCGCTCACGCCGGGAGTTGATACGTCCGGTCGAGGTACGGGATGTGGATCAGCCCGCTCATCTGCATCCCCAGCACGATGAGGATCACCCCACCCACGCGCGTCAGCAGGTCGAGCTGCTGGGTGACGAGGGCGCCCGCGAACCCGGCCGACGCTCCAATGAACGCGAACACCAGCGTGAACCCGACGACGAATGCGAGCGCGTTCAGGACCACGCGGGCCCTCGCGGCGGGGTCCGCCGTGCCGAGGACCGCCTCGCCACCGATGTTCACCAGGTAGACCGGGACGAGCGGCAGCACGCACGGCGAGAGGAACGAGACGACGCCGCCGAAGAACGCGATCCCCGGCCCGAACCAGCCATCGATGCCCGACGACAACTCCTCTTCGACCTCGGTCGTGCCGTCGAACAGGAAGCCCGCCCGAAGGAAGTACTCGTTGAGGCGCTGGAACTCGCCGAGGAACATGAGCGCGCCGACGACGATGAAGACGACGCCCGCGCCGACCATGAGCTTCTGCAGATGCGGCCCCAGCGTGCGCATCCTCGGCGAGAGCCAGCCGAAGAACGCGCCGAACGCCATGAACCACACGCCGAGACCGAGACCGTAGAACGTGAGCAGGATGGCGCCCTGCTGCCATGATCCGGTCGCGGCCGCGAGCGTGAGCACGACGCCGAGGATCGGCCCGACGCACGGCGTCCACGCGATCGAGAACGTCGCGCCGACGAGGAACGATCGCGGGTACCCGCGTCCGAGGACGCGACGCCACGCTGGGGCCGTCGTTGCGCCAGTTGCCGGTGCGGTCATCAGTCGGAGATCCCCAGGAGACGGCGTCGGGCGGCGTCATACCGCTCCTTCGCCCGCGCCTCGCGGTTCAGGAGGCCCTTGATCTGCTCGGGCGGAATGCGGTTGCCCTCAAGCAGCAGGTCATGGACGCCGGCGAGGTGCTTCTGCCAGGCCTCGTAGGCCTCGCGGTACTCCTGCTTCGGGTCGCCGTCCGTGGTCATGCTTCCAGTGTAGGTTCGGCCGCCGTGGATGCAGCATCCTCGATCGCTCCGAGGGCAGTCCGCCGCAGCAAGACGATCGCGTGGGTGAGACTCACGAGGCGTGCTCGTTCCACTATCGTGGCGCCGACTCGACGGACAGGCAGCGTCTCCATCGCGACCAGTCCGCGGAGCGTGCGAGGTCGCCGCAACCCTGGCGTTCTGCACGCGCAGCGCTACCTACACGAGGAGCGCATGAGAGGACGGTCTTACGGATGAAGGTCAGCACCGGATTTGGCGAGCGATGGCTCTCAGCCATCCCAGAACAGGCCCGCATGGCAGAAGAGGCCGGGTTCGATGTCATCTCGACCGGCGAGCTCAAGCACAACTCGGTGCTCTCGCTCACGCTCGCGGCCGAACACACGGAACGCGTCGAGTTGTCGAGCATGACGATGGCGTTTCCGCGCTCGCCGATGGTCATGGCTCAGACGGCCTGGGACCTCCAGGAGTTCTCGAAGGGCCGCCTGAACCTCGGCCTCGGTTCGCAGGTGAAGGGGCACAACATCCGCCGCTTCGGCGGGACGTGGTCGCCACCGGGACGACGCATCGAGGAATACGTCACGATGATGCGCGCCGTCTTCCGGTCGTGGCAAGACGGCGAGAAGCCGGACTTCGTCGGCAAGGACTACCAGTACACGCTAATGACCCCGGCCTTTAGCCCCGGCCCGATCGAATACCCGTTCCCGAAGATTTCCCTCGCCGCCGTCGGCCCTCGCATGGCGGAGGCAGCCGGTGCGGTGGCGGACGGACTGCGCCCGCACGGCTTCACGACCGAGAAGTACCTCCGCGAGTCGACCCTGCCTGCCGTCGAGAAGGGCGCGAAGCGCGCCGGACGCTCCCTCGAGGGGTTCGAGATCTCGGTCGGTGGCTTCAACGCCTTCGGCGAGACCCAGAGCGAGGTGGAGCAGGCGATCGACGCACTGCGCCGCCCCATCTCCTTCTACGGTTCGACCCGCAGCTACCACGGTGTGTTCCGCGCACACGGCCTCGAGTCCCTCGGCATGCAGTTGCACGAGCTGTCGGTCAAGGGTGAGTGGGACAAGATGCGTGACGCTGTCACCTTCGAGCACGCGGCGGAGATGGCGAACGCCGTCACCTACGACGACCTGCCGAAGTACGCGCGCGAGCACTTCGAGTACGCCGACCGCATCAGCTTCCCGATGGCCAAGCGTGACAGCGCCTCGACGTACGGCGGCACGGGAGAGGGCGATGCGTCGGCGCCCGCGCCGAGCCAGGAGCGCCTCGCCTGGCTCATCAAGGAACTGCACGACATCTAGGCGAGGTGTGCACCCCCGAAACGAAGAGAGCCCCTGCTTGCGCAGGGGCTCTCTTCGTCAATGGTGACCCCATGGGGCCTGACGAGAGATCGGCTACACCGCGCCATGGAGCCGTTCGTCCCAGGTCTCAACACGCCCGACGAACAGCCGACGGGCATGGTGAGAGCGTGGCCGCTGTCGTGGTTACGTACCTGGTGAGCTGTCGGGGATTTGAATCCCGATCAGGAGGCGTCGACTCGCGTCGGCGGATCCTCGATCCCCGACCGCGCTGGTACGAACGGGAGAACGACTGAGACGGTTACCCCGGTGCCGGGCCCCTCACTCTCCGCCCAGATCCGACCGCCGTGCAGTCTCACAAGCGTGCTTGCGATGTACAGGCCCAGGCCGTGCCCCTCGGCACCTTCGGGACCACCGACACGCATGAACGGCATGAATATCTGGGGAAGGTCATTCTCCTCCAGACCCACTCCGCTATCCGTGACCGCAACGAGCACCTCGTCCTGCAGAGTGGTGAGCCTCACGACGATCTCGCTCCCCGCCGGGGAGAACTTCACCGCGTTGGTGAGCAGGTTGTCGAGCACTTGCGCCAGGCGTGCCGGATCCCATTCCCCTCGCACCTCCCCCGGCGCGTCGAGGTGGAACTCGTGGTCTGGTGCCGTCGCCTCGACAGCAGCGACGACGCGCCGGATGAGCGAAGCGAGGTCGATCGTCTGGTGGTCGAGTTGGTAGCGAGGTTCGGTCGTGACGTAGACCTCAGAGAGGTCAGTGACCAGCCGCGTCAGGCGAACGACCTGATCATCGATCATCTCCAGGTAGTGGTCACGTCGCTCCACGAGCATGTCAGGCGAGCGCTTCAGCGCATCCGCGGTCCCCTTCAAGACCGTGAGCGGGGAGCGAAGATCGTGGGCCAGGGTCGACACGAAGAGGCTGTGCTCATCCCGTTCGTCTTCGAGCACTTCACGTCGCCGCTCACTCTCCTCGTAGAGGTCAGCGTGTTCAATAGCCACCGCAAAGAGCCGACCGATCGTGCGAACTGCTTCAAGGTCCTGCTTGTAGATCCGTTGTGGTGCCCGAAGCCCGTAGCCCATCGCACCGATCAAGTTCAGACCGGTCAGGAGCGGGCTCGCAAGCCAGCTCGACAACCCTTCGTCGTCGACGAGGCGACGATCGATCTCCCCCGCAGGCGGCGTCTCGTGAGCATCCTCCAGGTATTGAGGCTCCCGGGTACGAACTGCGTCGCAGATGAAGGAGTCCCCGTCCGTGGGGAGCGTCCGGAGCAGCTGCGCGGTCTCGTCGCTGATCCCTCGATAAACCTGCAGGTGCAGATGCTCTCCCGACTCATTCAGACGCCAGATGCCGAGGACGACGCGGTCGCCAAAGGCCTCCGTGATCATGGTGATCACGGACTCCAGCACACGTTCGACATCGAGAGCCGAGATGAGGCCCTGCGCGGCAGTACCGACCGCCTCCCAGTACGTTCGCGTGCGCTCGGCCTCGGTGAGGTCCTGCGCGACGAACATTGCGTACTCGACCACGCCCTCGCTATCCCTGATCGGGGTCGTGCTGAACTCGACGACGCGCTCCAGGCCTCCACTCGTCGTGATCGTCGCTCGCTGCAGCCGGATTGAGTCGCCTTCAAGCGAGCGGCGCAGGTCGCTCGGCACAAAGGGATCGTCCCCTACGCGCCAATCGCTGATCAGGCGGTCATAGTCCGAGATCGAACAGAGCATGGAACCGCGGTCATTCACGTCCAGGAGCCGCATCATCGAGGCGTTGACAGCCACCACCTCGCCCGATTGATCGAGCACCAGCACCGCCTCCGTCATCGGTTCGATGATGCCCTCGAGGCTCGGGGGTATCCCCATTTGCATCTCCATCGCGGATCGGAAGGTCTCGGAACGTTGGTGGATCTCTGGGCGTCCCCTGCGAGGCAGACGCGGCGAGGAGCCTCTGTAGCGGCGCGTACAATCGGAGACAGCACGCTATGAAGGAAACTTACATTGACTACCGGATCCCTGCAGATATCCGAGTACAACGCTCCCATCACGGATGCATCTTTTAGTACCTGACTACAGGCGATGGTTTTGCAACCGTACTGCGCGTGCCGGCGCTGAAATTCTTGAGCACTGTGAACGCCCACCCCCCCAGTTCCTCCTCGCTGACCTCAGAACCAGTTGAACCGTCGGGGCGTCCCGAGACCTCTGTTCCTCACCGCCCTCCGCACCGGATCGGCCTGCCAGGTCATCCCGAACACGAAGAGAGCCCCTGCCTGCGCAGGGGCTCTCTATTCGTCAATGGTGACCCATGGGGGATTCGAACCCCCGATCTCCACCGTGAGAGGGTGGCGTCCTAGACCGCTAGACGAATGGGCCAGTGACCTCAGTCTAGGAAATAACGCGCTTCCGGCCAAGTCACTCCTCGACGGCGGTGGCTCCGTCGATCGGGGTCGGCTGAGGTAGCATCCGCCGACTTACGAAGTGTGGGAGGGATGTCCGATGAATCTCGGCGTGATGATCGAGGGCCAGGAAGGCCTGAACTGGGACCGCTGGCGGAAGATCATCCGCGTGACCGAGGATCTCGGGTACGAGTCGCTCTTCCGCTCCGACCACTTCTTCTCGCTCTCCGGCCCCCACGACCGCGACGCGCTCGAGACCTTCCTCTCGTTCGTGCTCGTCGCCGAGGAGTCGAGCCGCATCCGCTTCGGCCCGCTCGTCGCGTCGATGACGTTCCGCCACCCCTCGCTCCTCGCGCGGCAGGCGGCGCAGATCGATGCGCTCTCGGGTGGTCGCTTCATCCTCGGCGTCGGCGCCGGGTGGAACGTCCCGGAGCACGAGGCGTTCGGCCTCCCCTTCCCGCCCGTCCGCGAGCGTATGGACCGCCTCGAAGAGGGCATCCAGGTCGTGCGCACGCTCTGGGGCGACGGCCCTGCCTCGTTCGATGGGCGCTACTACCAGCTCAAGGACGTCGAGTGCTACCCGAAGCCGGCGCAGTCGCCGATGCAACTCCTCGTGGGTGGCTCCGGCGAGAAGCGGACGCTCCGCATCGTCGCGAAGTACGCCGACGAGTGGAACGCCGTCGGACAGACGCTCGAGGGCTACCGGCACAAGAACGATGTCCTGCTCGGCCACTGCGACGCGGTCGGCCGTGACCCGGGCACGATCCGCCGCTCGATGATGTGCGGGTTCGTCGTCGGTCGAGACCAGGCCGAGATCCACGCGCACCTCGAGCGGATCGGCGAAGCGCTGCCAATGCTCGTGCGGGGCAACCCGGAGGACGTGCTGGAGGGCGTGCGGAACCGCGGCTGGCTCGTTGGGACGCCCTCGGAGGTGGTGCAGCAGATCGCGCAGCGGGAGGAGGCCGGCGTGCAGCGGATCATGCTGCAGCACCACGCGCAGGCCGACTTCGAGACGCTGGAGCTGATCGCGAAAGAGATCCTGCCGCAGGTCCAGCGCTAACGCCCCCGAGGCGTCCCCGGGATCGCAGCGACCGCCGAGGACTGCCCGCCTCGTCTCCTTCCCAGGCGATCGCTCGCGTGATGGAATCACGATTGTAATCCGCTGCCCGGTGTGCCAGAGTGCGGCCAGGTCTCTTCGAGCGATTCGAGAGCGCAGCGCATGGCCGCCCCACCCCGCCCCGACGACGCGCCGCCAGTTGCCCGCCCCCTGCCGCGCCTCCCTACGTCCGTCCGGGGCCATTCGATCTTCTACGGCTGGTACATCGTGTTCGCCGCGCTCGTCGCGGCCATGATGGCGACCGGCATGCAGGTCTACTCCCTGGGTGTCTTCCTCAAACCGATGACGGAGGACCTCGGCTGGTCTCGGACCGACCTATCGATTGGTCAGACCGCGTCGACGCTCTGCTCGGGGGTCGTGGCCTTCTGGGTGGGGCCACTCCTCGACCGGCACGGTGGCCGCGTGCTGATGGTGATCGGCGGCGTGGCGATGGGCGCCGGCTTCGTCGCCCTCGGGCTCGTGCAGGAATTGTGGCAGTACTACCTCGTGAAGGGCCTGCTCGTGACCGCGGGGTCGGCGCTCGCCGGGCTCGTCGTGGTCAACGTCGCGATCTCCAACTGGTTCATCCGCCGTCGAGGCGTCGCGATCGGCGTGGCCGCGATGGGCGTCTCGTTCGCCGCCGTGTTCACGCCGGTGATCTCGACCGCGCTCATCAACGCGTACGGGTGGAGGCCGGCCTGGATGATCCTCGGCGTCACGATCCCACTGCTGATCGTGCCGCTGTCACTCTTCGTCATGCGCCGCCGCCCCGAGGACCACGGGCTCGAGCCAGACGGTGGAGTGGGCGACGGCCGAGGCCCCTCGAAGGCACGCGCGGCGTCGATGGCGATGCAAAGCGTGGTCTGGACGCGTCGGACGGCGCTCCGGACGCGGAGCCTGTGGCTCCTCAGCGCTGCGTTCGCCCTCGGTAGCATGGGCCTGAGTGCCTTGTTCCTCCACCTGGTGCCGTACCTGTCGGACAGTGGCCTCAGCGCGGGACAGGCCGCGAGCATCTTCGGCATGGTGGGCCTCGCCGGTTTGATCTCCAAGCCGCTGTGGGGCCTCGCCCTGGACCGGTTCAACACCTCGTACTGCGCGGCGTCCGAGTTCCTCCTGATGGCGGCGGGGCTCTTCGCGATCACCGTCGTCGAGCACGTCCTGGTGCTCCACGTAGCCGTCTTTGTCCTCGGGCTGGGGATCGGCGGCGTGAGCACGGTGCAGGAGGTCATCTGGGCCGACTACTTCGGGCGCGCAACCATCGGCATGATCCGAGGACTCACGCGCCCGATGACCGTCCTCGCGAGCGCCGGCGGCCCTGTCCTCGCAGCCCTCGCATACGACACCCGCGGGTCCTACGAGCTAGCGTTCTACGTCTTCATCGCGACCTACCTCGCGGCGGCCTGTGTCGTCCTCATCGCGCCATACCCGACACCACCGGCGCCGCCTGCCGCGGACGAGCCCGAGGACGGGACGCCGCTGCCGGTGCCGACACCCCTGATAGCGACGGCCACTCCGCCGGAAGGCACCCGGGCGTAGCGAGTTCCCTCGGAGCCTCAGCCCACCCGCGCGACGACCTCGTAGGCGCCGGGGACGGCCTCGTCGCAGTGCTCGGCGACGCGGGCGATGGCCGACGGAGTGTCGGGGTGCATCCGCATCGCGGCGATGTCATCGAGCGACTGCCACTGCCCAAACGAGTAGAACAGCGAGGGCTCATGGACATTCCGGACGAGTGTGCCAGGAAGCGGCGGGGCCGGGAGCGATAGGAAGTGCGTACTCAGCGCCGTCCAGGCCTCCACAAACGCGTCCTCGTGCCCGGCCTTCACCGTCCATCGGCCCAGGGTGTATGGAAGATGGTCCACCTGCGCCTCCTTCCTCGATCCCGCCGCGAAAGTCTAAGGCGACGACGAGCGCTTGCATGGGCCCCGCCGATCGCGCAGACACGAAGAAGCCCCGGAGATGCTCCGGGGCTTCTCGTTGACTGATCGCGCCTCTGGGGGATTGCGCGCCTAGCGACCACACCGGGCGCCTCCGCCACCCAGACTTAGAGGTTGCCGCACGCTACGTAGAGCGAGCGCTCCGCAGAAGCGAAGACAGCGATCGAAAGTTCCTGAGTCTCAAGGTCCGGGAAGTTCGAGGGGACCTGAGCAGTGAGTGTGCCGGCCGAGAGTCGTCCGAGCTCGAAGAGCTCGTTGCCTGTGACGCTATCGCACGACCCGCGATTCACCGACACCTGGAAGTCGCCCTCCAGGACGTCGTCCTGACCCACTGCGACGACGATCGTCGTGTCGCCGCTCCCTGCCGACGCAAGTTGGGCAGCGCCCTGGTAGCCCGAGTCATTGCGTTCCTCAAGGTCGACAGTGGCTCCGTCCACACCGATGCCGCTGCCGTCGTCGCCGCATCCCGCAAGAGTCGCGAGAATCAACGCGAGAAGCAGGGCGATTCCGGCCTTCCACGCCCCAACTAGATCCACCACCCTGGATCGTGCTCGCGTCTCATCGGTAGCGATTGTGACCATCGTTAGCCTCCAGAACTCACTCTACTGAGCGCCGCTCGCCGATCAGCCCACGGAATGATCTCAATCGGACGACGAGACGCCGTAAAAGCATGCCGCGAAGCGGCGTGCGAACTGGCGACACGTTCCGGCGTCTTGCGAGCCGCCGATCGGGGGTGGACGTTCGCGGTCTCTCGCGCGACTCGTCGGCCCTATCGCGGCCGCGGCAGGCAGCGAGGAGGCGCCTATCCGGTCTCTCGCACCCAAATGAGAAGGCCCCTGAGCGCATTTCTGCGGTCAGAGGCCTGTCTCAGATTCGGCCTGTTGGTGCTCCCAAGGGGAGTTGAACCCCTGTCTGCACCTTGAAAGGGTGCCGTCCTAACCGCTAGACGATGGGAGCACGAGCGAAAATCGTACCAGCCCTCATCGTCGCGATCATCGCGTCCCGGCTACAGCCCGCTCGAGGTCGATCCACCCCGCATGGGCGGGATGCTGCTCGGCGGGAGATCCCACGCAGCTACCTGGGCGCGCGGCTGGTAGCTCGTCGAGGCGGGACCGAACCCCGGTGCGTTGGTGGACGCGTACGGGTTCGAGGCCGGCGCGGGAGCGGAACTCGAGGCCTGCGTCGGCTGGGCCGGCTCGGCGGCCATCTGCGCGCTCGCGCGCTCCGGGACGCCCTCACCGTTGATTGTGGACGGGGTGCCCGAAGGCGCGCTGTCCGGGGAGCCGCCGTTCTGGCTCATGCCCGGCGAGGGCTGCTGGGCCGGCGAGTCCTGTGGCTCGTCCGGCTCCTCCATCAGGTACGCCGGCTCCTGGTCGCGGCGCGAGAAGATCAGGTACGCCACGACGGCGCCGATGATCACCAGCCCGAGGAGGAGGAACGGCTTCTTGCTCCGGGACTGTTTGCGCTGCGGGATCGAGGCCTTCTCAGCCCGCTCACGCGCAGCCTTCAGCATCGGTTCCGCCTGCTGCCGTGCTTGCTCGCGTGCCGACTTCAGGGCCGGCTCTGCCTGCTCGCGCAGTTCGGTCATGACCTCTCCCGGTTCTGGGAGCGCGTCGCGCAGAGCTTCTGCCCGATGGCGTCCCCGCTCCAGTCCTCGCTGCGCAATCGAGCGCGCGTCGTGGCGCACTCGCTCGGCGCGGGATTGTCTTCGTCGAAACATCTCTCACCACCTCGTCCGCTGCCCCTTGCCGGCCGCGCTGTTGAGCGCAGGTCGAGGAGCAGACGTGTACCCGTGACGACCAGAACGCGGGCAACTAGGTCCGAACTGGTCCGAGACCCCACGGTAACACTGGGTCAAAGGGCTGTTGGCAGGATTGTCCACACTGGGCGTTACAGAGGGGTAACGCTTGTCCACATTCCGCGTTCTCATCAGCAGGACGCACCCGACGGCACCTGATCTGCTCAAGCAGGCGAGACATAGAGCTGTTCCCATACGGGGACGGCGCTATAGTCGGGACAGATTTTTTCCGGAGGCCCGCATGATCTCAGATCGTCTCGATCGCCTGGTGAAGCAGTACCCCGATCGGACGAGTCCGAACCCGGGCGCCGGATATCAACTCCTGCTCCGTCTCCGCATGGAGAACCGCCCCGGGATGCACGGGAAGGTCTCGACCGTCCTGGGCGACCACGGCGCGCAGATCATCGACATTGACATCGCCGATGTGAACCCGGACCGTATCGTCCGCGACTTCATCATCCTCTGCGACGACGAGTCCCGCGCGCATGAAATCGTCGGCGCGGTACAGGACATCGACGGGGTCGAGGTGCAGCATGCCTCGGACCGCACGTTCCAGCTCCACCGTCGAGGCAAGATCTCCGTCGCGAACAAGGTGCACATCCGCACCAACGCCGAACTCGCGCACGTCTACACGCCCGGCGTGGGCCGCGTGTCGATGGCGATCCACGACAACCCGGATGCGGTCTGGTCGCTGACCATCAAGCCGAACTCGGTCGCCATCGTGACCGACGGCACCGCCGTCCTCGGCCTCGGTGACATTGGTCCGGAAGCCGCGATGCCGGTCATGGAGGGCAAGTCCATGCTCTTCAAGTCCTTCGCCGACATCGACGCCTGGCCGATCTGTCTGAACACAAAGGACACCG
>Ga0209024_1001935_pt1 | contig 14064 bp, 16 predicted proteins | sample AutmiccommunBRH5_FD_187380 | JGI IMG/M metagenome (GOLD analysis project Ga0209024, IMG submission 187380) | Deep subsurface microbial communities from Mt. Terri, Switzerland - Autotrophic microbial communities BRH/5 (SPAdes) (version 2) | ecosystem: Environmental > Aquatic > Deep subsurface >...
CCATCGAACTCCACCTCTGCGACGCCGAAGTCGGAATGCTCAAACTAGAGGACATGATCGTGGTGCACGATGACGGCTGCCACATATTAACGAAGACGGACCGGGAATTGATACCTGTGCCGCTAAATGTTGATTGCCACTTCTGAGAATTGATGGGGTGGGATACCTCCTCCCGACGGCATCGCAATGTGCCAAGGTGATGTGGGTCACATCACAGAGATGAGGGAGTATCCATGACTGAAGTTACCATTGTTGGGCTGGATTTGGCAAATCGGGTTTTCCTGGTTCACGGTGCGACGGCCGATGGCGGCGTTGCTGTTCACAAGAAACTGTCGCGCGGTCAGGTGCCGGTATTTTTTGCGGACCCGCCGCCCTGCGTGGTTGCGATGGAGGCCTGTGCCACGGCCCGTTATTGGGCACGCGAGATCGGTGCTCTGGGGCATACCGTCAGGTTGATCCCGCCTGCCTACGTCAAGCCTTTCGTCAAGCGTCTAAAGAACGATGCGGCTGACGCGGAGGCCATAGCTGAAGCAGCCAGCCGCCCAACCATGAGACTCGTCGAGCCGAAGTCCCCCGACAGCAGGGGCGCGCCATGATCTTTCGAACCCGCGATCTGTTTGTGCGCCAGAGGACACAAACCATCAACGCGCTACGGGCCCATTTGGCAGAACATGGCCTCATCGCACCCCAAGGTCTGTCAAATCTCGCAGGTATCCAGCGGGTAGTTGACGAGGGAACAGCTGATTTAGAACCTTTGATAGCCGAGACTGCCCGGATCTACCTTGAGCAAATCAATGATCTGTCCAGTCGCATCGCCAAAATGGAGGCTACATTGAAGCAGGAAGCTGATCGATCCGATGCCTCGTCACGGATGATGACAATGCCGGGTCTCAGGCCGATCACCGCGATTGCAATCGAAGCCTTCGCTCCTACCCTGTCAGTGTTCAAGTGCAGCAGGGATTTCGCGGCCTGGCTGGGCTTGGTGCCACGACAACATTCTACCGGGGGCAAGCAAATCTTGGGCCGAACATCGAAGATGGGGCAACGCGATATCCGGCGGCTGCTTATCATCGGCGCAATGTCGGTGATCCGCTGGGCAACCCGGAAAGGAACGATCCAGGGAACCTGGCTCCATGCCATGCTGCTGCGCAAGCCGCGCAAGGTGGTCGCAATCGCCTTGGCCAACAAGATGGCCCGGGCGCTTTGGGCGATGGATAAGCGGAAAGAAGATTATCGGGATCCACGACTGGCAGCAGCCTGACAGTGTCAGATATCCAAGAGTGGGACGTCGGCGTGTGAGGAGGTCATTGGCAGTAAGGACAAAGATCGGTGACGATGGTTCTGGCAACGCATCCGGGTCAATGGGCCATGAGCCCGCAGAATTGATTTTGCACCAGAGCCGCGCAGATCCATATCGGCCAGCGGACATGTGTTTGCCGCACAACAGGCCTGATACATGACCGCACCCGATCACACGTCAACACTGTTCAAAAGCCTTCTTGCGCGAACGGGGGCCATACATGACCCGGTATTGTCACCGAGATCTGACCCACCCGGTGGTTATGTTCTACGTGTCATGATGGCGTTTCCTTCCGTTTCTTTTTCGCTGTTTCGGAGCTGGCCTTGAAGCAATAGCTGTCGTTTCCGGTCTCTAGGATGTGGCAGCGATGGGTGGGACGATCGAGCAGTGCTGTGGTCATTTTGGCGTCCCCGAAGATCGTGGTGAACTTCTTCGAAAGCCGTTGAGCACGAACCTGTGAACCAGACCGGGATCAGCAAGACCAGAAGGTAGACCCGACGAAACCGCATCCGGCGCGGGGCCGCGCCGGATGGGTCCTGATCGCGCGCGATCACCTGCAATGGCAGGTCGGTGGCTTGGGGGTCAGACATGGCACCCTCTGATCAGTTTGCCCATCCATACCGCTAAGACCGGGAAAAGTTCCCGCGCAAAGCGTGGAGTGACCTGCGCCTTGTCGCCGCAGGTCTTTTTTGTGCTTTGGTTAGAATGACCAAAGCACGGTGTCGTCCTTAAGCATCGCGCCCGCCATTTCTGGTGGTTTGGCGACGCCAACGCCATCAAGCAGGGCCTCGGGGCCGACACCGCGACCGGGCAGGTAGATCGCGCAAACTTCGACCGTGGCACCGGCCTCCATGATCTTTTGCATCAGGCCTTGCGGGCTCATGTCGCGGGGCGGTTGCGGCGCGGTGACACTTGCCGGGGCGTCCTTGAGGGCGATGTCACCGCCCGGTCCGCACAGCAGAATGCGGGTTTGCGCGCCTTGCTGCACGGCCTGCATGGTCAGCACCATGGCCATAAGCTGGGTCTGCGGCTCGGGCGAGGTGACGACGGTCACAAGTGCCTTTTCCGAGGCCTGTGCCCCGGTGGCAAGGCCCGCCACGGTTGCGGCGGCGAGAATGGTCTTTTTCATGAGTATCTCCAGTGATGAGGGTCAGATAAACAGTCGTATGAGGGTAGCGACGGCGGCCAATGCGCCGATGCCGAGCAGCCAGAGCAGAACGAACCAGCCGAGGCGCCTGAGGGCAGGGGGCATCAGTGATACCCCTCTCCCGGACGCACCTTGCCGCGAAACACCCAATAGGCGTAGCCGGTATAGGCAAGGATCAGCGGCACAAGAAACAGCGTGCCAACCAATGCGAAGGCAAGGCTTTCATCCGGCGCCGCCACCTGCCAGATGGTCAGCGAGGGCGGCACCATCATCGGATAGAAACTGATGCCGATCCCGATAAAGCCAAGCACGAAAAGCGACAGCGCCGCTAAAAACGGCCGCAGGTCGCGGCTGTCGTTCAACCCGGTGAAGAGCGCCCAGGCAGCCCCCAGAACCAGCACCGGCATGACGATGCTGAAGGCGCTGCCCGGCAGGTTGAACCAGCGCTGGAAATAGACCGGTTCCAGAAACGGGGTGGCAAGGCTGACCAGCCCCATGAAGCCAAGCGTCGCAAAGCCCAGCCACCAGGCCCGGCGGCGCATGCCCAGTTGCAGCGGCCCTTCGGTCTTGAGCACCAGCCAGGTCGCGCCCAAAAGCGCATAGCCCGCCACCACCGCCAGCCCGGTCAGCACCGAGAACGGCGTCAGCCAGTCCCACCAGCCGCCCGAATAAGCCCGGCCCGTGACCTCTATGCCCTGCACCAGTGCGCCAAGGGCAATGCCCTGACAGAATGCCGCCACCAGCGAGCCGCCGAAGAAGGCGTGATCCCACACCCGTTTCCAGCGCCGTGTTTTCCAGCGGTATTCAAAGGCCACGCCGCGAAACACCAGCGCCAAAAGCATCAGTGTGATCGGCATGTAAAGCGCCGGCATCACCACCGCATAGGCCAGCGGAAACACCGCGAAAAGCCCACCGCCGCCCAGCACCAGCCATGTCTCATTGCCATCCCAGACCGGGGCGACCGTATTCATCGCGGTGTCACGGTCGCGTTCCGATCCGGCGAAGGGAAAGAGGATGCCGACGCCAAGGTCGAAACCGTCTAGCACCACATAGGTCAGCACGGCAAAGGCGATGAGCCCGGCCCAGATGAACGCAAGATCGAATTCCATTGTCAGTCCTCCTTATTCGCCGGGAACAAAGGCTTGCGGGCGCAGTTGCGCGGCGGGTGTGATCCCGGCAGTGCGGGTCGGGCCATGATCATCCTCGCCACCCGTATCTGGCGCGCGGTTCATCAACCGCAGCACGTAAAAGGTGCCCGCGCCAAAGACGAAGAAATAGACAACGATGAAGGCAATCAGCGAGGCGGCAACCGCCGGGGCCGCGACCGGGGCCAGGCTGTCGCCGGTGCGCAACAGGCCATAGACGGTATAGGGCTGTCGCCCGACCTCGGTTGTCACCCACCCCGCCAGCACCGCGACAAACCCCGCAGGCCCCATCGCTACGGCGGCGCGGTGCAGCATCGCACTGTCGTAAAGCCGCCCCTGCACGCGGCGCAGACCCGCCCAAAGGCCGATGGCCAGCATCGCAAACCCAATCGCGATCATGATGCGGAACGACCAGAACACGATGGCCACGGGGGGCTGATCTTCGCGCGGCACGGTATCGAGGCCCGTCAGCGGCGCGTTCAGATCATGCTTGAGGATCAGCGAGGATAGTTTGGGAATGCCCACCGCATAATCCAGCCGTTGATTGTCCTGATCGGGAATGCCGAAGAGATAAAGCGGCGCGCCGTCGGGGTGGCTGTCAAAATGCCCCTCCATCGCCATGACCTTGACCGGCTGATGTTCCAGCGTGTTGAGGCCGTGGAAATCGCCCGCCACGATCTGAAGCGGCGTCACGATCACCGCCATCCACATCGCCATCGAAAACGCGGTGCGCGCCGGAGCGCTGCTGCGGTCGCGCAATAGGTGCAACGCGCTGACCCCGCCCACCACGAAGGCGGTGGTCAGATAAGCCGCCATCACCATATGCACAAGGCGGTAAGGGAAGGACGGGTTGAACACGATCGCCCACCAATCCTCGGGCACGAACTGGCCGTCGGCGTTGATCCCGTAGCCTGCCGGCGTCTGCATCCAGCTGTTGACCGACAGGATCCAGAAGGCCGAGGCCAGCGTGCCGACCGCCACCATCGCGGTGGCAAACATGTGCAACCGGTCGCCCACCCGTTCGCGCCCGAACAGCATGATGCCAAGAAACCCGGCCTCAAGGAAAAACGCGCTGAGCACCTCATAGGCCATCAGCGGGCCAATCACCGGGCCAGCCTTGTCGGAAAACACCGCCCAGTTGGTGCCGAACTGATAGGACATGACGATGCCCGACACGACGCCCATGCCGAACACCACGGCGAAGATCTTTTTCCAATGCTCGAACAGCGTCAAATACGTTGCGTCGCGCGTGCGAAGCCATTGCGCATTCAGCACCGCAAGCCAGCTTGCCAGCCCGATGGTGAAGGCCGGAAAGATAATGTGGAATGAGATGGTAAAGGCAAATTGGATACGCGCCAGTATCTCTGCGCTGAAACTGTCAAACATGGAACACCTCCGAATTTGCGGGATTGGCCCCGCCGGAAACCCGGCGGGGCGGATTGATCAAAGGGTCGTGGTGCGCAGGTATGGGCGCAATTCGTCAAATCCCTGCGGGAACAGTTTTTCCGCCTCGGCGTTGGGGATCGAGGTCGGGATGATCACCTTGCCACCGGGCACCCAATCGGCCGGAGTGGCGATGCGGTGGTTGTCGCCGGTCTGAAGCGCGTCGATAACGCGCAGGATCTCGTCGAAATTGCGCCCCACGCTCATCGGATAGGTCATGGTCAGGCGAATCCGCTTGTTGGGGTCGATGATGAAGACCGACCGCACCGCGGCGGTTTCGCTCTCATTGGCGTGGATCATCTCGTAAAGCCGCGCGATATGGCTGTCAGGGTCGGCGACGATCGGAAAATCCACCGTGGTGGATTGCGTGTCGTTCACGTCCCTGATCCAGGCCTCATGTTCTTCGACACCATCGGTCGACAGACCAAGTGGCTTGACGTGACGCTTGGCAAATTCCGCCGAAAGCTGCGCGGTGCGGCCGATCTCGGTGGTGCAAACCGGGGTGAAATCGCCGGGATGGCTGAAGAAGAAGACCCAGTCGCCGCCGATCCAGTCGTGAAAGCGGATCGGGCCTGCGGTGGTGTCGGCGGTGAAATCGGGGGCGGTGTCGCCGATATGGATACCCATGTGATATGTTCCTTCATGATAGCAGGCGGCGCGATCTGCCCCGGCCCTGATGCGAGGTATTTAGAATGATTCTTGATTAATAGATATAAATAAAATATATTTATTATGCGACAAACTGGCGCGCGTAGGATAAAGCTCAGACCTATAAGAAAGAAGTCCCGATGCTTTAGCTGGCCTTGAGTGAGTCAAAGCTTTACAAAACATAGAGCATAATTGAAAGCGAACCACCATGCGATTGACGAGTTACACGAATTACGCCCTGCGCGCGTTGCAACTGGCGGCGCTGAAGGCGCCTGCGTTGGTGCGGGTAGATGATGTGGTCAAGGTGCACGGGCTGGCGCGCCCGCATATCGTCAAGATCGTGCATGAATTGGGCAAGGCCGGGTTCATCGACACGCAGCGCGGGCGTGGTGGCGGCTTTCGGCTGGCCCGTGCGCCCGAGACGATCCGAGTAGGAGAGGTGGTGCGCCTGACCGAGGGGCCATTCGACGTTGTGGAGTGCTTCAACCGCGAAACCAACACCTGCCCGCTGATCGGCATCTGCCAACTGTCACTGACCATTCAGGCGGCGACACGGGCTTTTCTGGACGTGCTCGACGGGGTGACCATCGCCGATATCGCGTCCAACCGCAGCCAGTTGCTTGACCGTATCCTGCCGTTGCAGGAGGGCATCGTGTCCCCCAAAAGGGCACGCGCATGACCGCCCCGGATTGGAGCACGCGCCTGCCCGGACTGGCAGGGTTGGAGCCTGATGTGCGGGCCGATCTGGTGCGCCGCAGCCACTTTGTGCGCTTGGCGGCCGGAACCACCGTCTTTGCCGCCGGGCAAGAGGCGGAGAATCTTTTGTTCGTACTGTCCGGCACGGTGCGGGTCAGTCAGACATCAGAGTCCGGGCGTGAAGTGGTGCTCTACCGGGTCGAGGCGGGTGACAGCTGCATCATGACGGCGGCCTGCCTGATGGGCGATGCGCCCTATCTCGCAGAGGGCATCGCTGAAAGCGAGATCGAGGCGGTGGCGATCCCGCGCGGCGTGTTCGATGATCTGGCGGCGCGCTCGGGGGCCTTCCGCGCCTTCGTCTTTGCCGCCTATGCGCAACGCATGCTTGATTTGTTTCATATCGTGGATGAGGTGGCCTTTGGCCGGGTCGACATCCGCCTTGCACAGCGCCTGATCGCCTTGGCACGCGGGGCGGAGGAATTGCATATCACCCATCAACAGCTTGCCGCCGAGCTTGGCACCGCGCGCGAGGTCATCTCGCGCCAGTTGCAGGACTTCCAGCGCCGCGGCTGGATCACCCAGGCGCGCGGCGTGGTTCGGCTTGTGGACCCGAATGCGCTGGCCGGTCTGGCGGGGGGCTAAGCGGGTTTTTGCACCGCTTGGTGACTTCATCACATACGTCCTCGAGGCAAATCTCTATCCAGAGGTCAACTTTAACCGGAGGGCTTTCATGACTGCCAATATCGGGTCTATCGACCGCATCATTCGTATCGTTCTGGGCCTTGCCCTGCTGGCGCTCGCCTTTGGCGGGGTTTTGCCCATGTTTGCAGCAGGCGCGCCGAAATGGATCGCTGCCATCGCCGGGATCGTGCTGATTGCCACCGCAGGTATGCGCTTTTGCCTGCTGTATCGCATCCTCGGCATTCGCACCTGCAAGCTTTGATCCCCAATGACCGGAGGAAACATATGACCGCTTATCCTGTTGACATGACCATTCGCCCCGATGTCGAAAGCTTTTTCGACGCGGCGACCAATACCATCAGCCATATCGTCAAGGACCCGGCGTCAAACGCCTGCGCGATTGTCGATTCGGTGATGGATTTCGAACCGGCATCGGGGCGGATCAGTTTCGATCACGCGGATGCCCTGATTGCGCGCGTGCGGGCCCGTGGCCTGACACTGGACTGGATTCTTGAAACCCATGTCCACGCCGATCACCTCTCGGCCGCGCCCTATATCCAGCGCGCATTGGGCGGCAAGATCGGTATCGGCGAGAATATCCTGATCGTGCAGGACGTGTTCGGCAAGATCTTCAACGAGGGCACCGAGTTTCAGCGCGACGGCAGCCAGTTTGACGCACTGTTCAAGGATGGCGACACCTACAGCGTCGGCACCATGCCCTGTTTCGCCCTGCACACGCCGGGTCACACCCCGGCTTGCATGACCCATGTGATGGGCGATGCGGCGTTTGTCGGCGATACGCTCTTCATGCCCGATGGCGGATCGGCGCGCGCCGATTTTCCGGGCGGCGACGCAGCGACACTTTATGACAGCATTCAAAAGGTGCTGGCCCTGCCCGACGAGATGCGCCTTTTCATGTGCCACGATTACGGCCCGAACGGTCGCGATATCCAGTGGGAAACCACGGTGGCCGAGGAAAAGACCCATAACATCCATGTGGGCGCGGGCAAGACTCGTGAGGATTTCATCACCTTTCGCACCGAACGGGATGCGACATTGGGAATGCCGCGCCTGATCCTGCCATCGCTTCAGGTCAACATGCGCGCGGGCGAGATCCCGAAAGACGGCGATGGTCGCCCGATGCTGAAACTGCCGGTCAACGCGCTGTAAACAGACGCCCGAGGGGGGAACCATGGACATCAAGACAATAACCGACGACCTTTCGGTCAGCCCCCAGATTGCCCCCGGCGATCTGACGGCGATCAAGGCGGCGGGCTTTCGCGCCGTGATCTGCAACCGCCCCGATGGCGAGGGGGCCGATCAGCCGAATTTTGAGGAGATCGAGACCGCCGCCCGCGCTGAGGGGCTTGAGGCGCGCTATCTGCCGATCACCGCCGGAATGGTCCGTGATGAGGACGCGGGCGATTTCAGCCGCGCTTTGCGCGAATTGCCCGGCCCGGTTCTGGCCTATTGCCGCACCGGCACGCGCTCGGCCACGCTCTGGTCGCTGTCCGAGGCCACGCGCCGCCCGGTGCCCGACATTCTCGCCGCGACCAAGGCGGCAGGCTATGACATGGCCGGGGTCGCGCGGCGTATCATCAATGGCGGCAAGACGCCCACCGACACGGGCGACGCCAAATTCGACGTGGTGATCGTGGGGGCCGGCGCAGGCGGTATCGCGGTCGCGGCCAGCCTGCACGCGCGCAAGCCCGATCTCGACATCGCGGTGATCGACCCGGCGGATATCCACTACTATCAACCGGGTTGGACCATGGTGGGTGGTGGCATCTTTGACGCACCCGAGACGGCCAAGACCATGGGCGCGCTGATCCCGCGCGGCGTGCATTGGATCAAATCCGCCGTGGCCGCGTTCGAGCCTGCGGACAATGCCGTGATCCTCGATGGCTGCCGGGTGGTGAAATACGACCGGCTGGTGGTCTGTCCGGGGCTGAAACTCGATTGGGCCAAGGTGGACGGGCTGGAAGAAACGCTGGGGCGCAATGGCGTCACCTCGAATTACCGCTACGATCTGGCCCCCTATACCTGGGAACTGGTGCAGGGGCTGAAGGCGGGCCGCGCGCTCTTTACCCAGCCGCCCATGCCGATCAAATGCGCGGGCGCGCCGCAAAAGGCGCTGTACCTGTCGGCCGATCACTGGTTCCGCAGCGGCGTGCTGAACAATATCGACATTCATTTCTGCAATGCCGGTGGCGTGCTCTTCGGGGTCAAGGATTACGTGCCCGCCCTGCAGTCCTATATGGACAAATACCGCGCCAATCTTGATTTCTTTCACAATCTTGTCGCCATTGACGGCCCGGCCCACACCGCCACCTTCGAGGTGAAGAAACCTGATACAGCGCCCGAGCGGATCACCATGGATTTTGACATGATCCATGTCTGCCCGCCGCAATGCGCGCCCGATTTCATCCGCGTCTCGGCCCTTGCCGATGCCGCCGGATGGATCGACGTGGATCAGGCAACGCTGCGCCACAAGACCCATGACAATATCTGGTCGCTGGGTGATGTGATGAACGCCCCCAATGCCAAAACCGCCGCCGCAGCACGCATGCAGGCCCCGGTGGTGGCCGAAAACATCGTGGCCGACATCATGGGCCGCGAGCCGGTGGCGCAATATGACGGCTATGGCTCCTGCCCGCTGACTGTGGAACGCGGGCGGATCGTGCTGGCCGAGTTTGGCTATGGCGGGGTGATGAAGCCCAGCTTTCCCAGGTTCCTGATCGACGGAACGCAACCAAGCCGCCTTGCCTGGCTGCTCAAGGAACGGCTGCTGCCGCCGATCTACTGGAAGGCAATGCTGCGCGGGCGCGAATGGATGGCCAAGCCCGAAAAGATTAACGCCACCCAAAACACCTGATCCAAACCACACCCCCTTGATCCGGGCGGGGCGCAATCGCCCTGCCCGACCTGCATTGAAAGACCTGCCTCATGCTCCGACCGCTTGCCCGCTATCTGCCCATTCTTGACTGGGGCCGCCGCTATGATCGTGGCGCGCTTGGCAGTGATACGATGGCGGCGGTGATCGTGACGATCATGCTGATCCCGCAATCGCTGGCCTATGCGCTTTTGGCGGGCTTGCCGCCCGAGGCGGGGATCTATGCCTCGATCGTGCCGATCATCCTTTACGCGATTTTCGGCACCAGCCGGGCACTGGCCGTGGGGCCGGTGGCCGTGGTCTCATTGATGACCGCCGCCGCCATTGGCCAAGTGGCCGAGGCGGGCAGCATGGGCTACGCTGCCGCCGCCCTCAGCCTTGCGCTGATGTCGGGCGTGATGCTCTTGGCGCTTGGGCTGTTGCGGCTGGGATTTCTGGCCAATTTCCTGTCGCATCCGGTGATTGCGGGCTTCATCACCGCATCGGGTGTGCTGATCGCGGCCAGCCAGTTGAAACATATCCTTGGTGTGCCTGCGGGCGGGCATACGCTGATTGAAATGCTGGGCAGTCTGGGCGCGCATATCACCGCCGTGCATCTACCGACGCTGATCATCGGCGTGCTGGCCACGGCGTTCCTGTTCTGGGTGCGCAAGGGGTTGAAGCCGTTTTTGCGCCGCCTTGGCCTTGCGCCGCGTGCGGCGGATATCCTGACCAAGGCCGGGCCGGTGGTGGCGGTGGCGATCACCACGCTGGCGGTCTGGGCCTTGGGGTTGGACGCGTCCGGCGTGGCCATTGTCGGCGCGGTGCCGCAGGGATTGCCGCCGCTGACCATGCCGGATCTCACGCCGTCGCTTCTCTCAACACTGGCGCTGCCGGCGGCGCTGATCTCCATCATCGGCTTTGTCGAATCGGTCTCGGTCGCGCAGACGTTGGCTGCGAAAAAACGCCAGCGCATCGACCCCAATCAGGAATTGATCGGCTTGGGCGCGGCCAATATCGGCGCAGCATTTACCGGCGGCTATCCGGTGACGGGAGGCTTTGCCCGCTCGGTCGTGAACTTTGATGCGGGCGCCGAAACCCCGGCGGCAGGCGCCTTTACCGCCATCGGACTGATGATCGCCGCCGTGGCGCTGACACCGCTGGTCTATTTCCTGCCCAAGGCGACCCTGGCCGCCACCATCATCGTTGCCGTCCTCAGCCTTGTGGATTTCTCGATCCTGCGCCGGGCATGGGCCTATAACCGCGCCGATTTCGCCGCTGTACTGGCCACCATACTGCTGACCCTCGGGCTTGGGGTTGAGGTGGGCGTGTCGGCCGGTGTGGCGCTGTCCATCGCACTGCACCTTTTGAAAAACTCGCGCCCGCATGTGGCCGAAGTGGGCCTTGTGCCCGGCAGCCAGCATTTCCGCAACGTGCTGCGTCACCGGGTCAAGACAAGCCCCTACATCCTGAACCTGCGTATCGACGAAAGCCTGTTTTTCGCCAATGCGCGGTTTCTCGAAGATCTGATTCAGGACCGTGTCGCCGCTGATTGCCCGCTGCGCCATGTCGTGCTGATGTGTTCCGCAGTGAATGAGATTGACCTGAGCGCGCTGGAAAGCCTTGAGGCGATCAACGAACGGCTCACGTCGCTTGGCATCGGTTTCCATCTGTCCGAGGTCAAGGGCCCGGTGATGGACCGGCTGAAACGCAGCCATTTCCTCGACGCCTTGAACGGCCGCGTGTTCCTGTCGCAATACGACGCTTGGATCGCTTTACAGGGCGGCACGGACACCCACCGCGCGGCGCAGTAGCGCCAGAGTAAAAAGGACTGCAACATTAGATTGAAGGGTTGCGTCGCAAACTTTGCCCCGTGTCGGCATAGCCTGATCTGCGGACAGAATTATGCAGCAAGTGCCGCTAAGATCTGGAATGCGGTTGCGCCGTTGGCCGCGATTTGACCTTTGCGGATCATGTGGGCGGTCTCGATGCCTGCGAGGGTGGCGGCCACCGAGTGGAAAGCCTCGAAGCCCCTCATCGGGCCGGTGATCCGCTTGAGGAAGCGGTGGTCCCGTTCCAGTATGTTGTTGAGAGATTTGACCTGCCGCACCTCGATGGTGCGCCCGTTGCCGGTGAACTTCAGGATCAAGTTCACCGCCTGAAGGCCGGCCAGGTTGGCACCGCTCTTGTCGATCACGATTCGGTCCGGCACGCCGTTGGTGCCGATCGCTCGCTTGAAGACGCGCCGGGCAGCGGACAGATCTCGGCGTTCGGAAAGCAGGAAATCAAGGGTTTGGCCGCCGCGATCCACGGCCCGGTAAAGATAGGTCCATTTGCCCTTCACCTTGATGTAGGTTCTTTAATTGAGCGGCTGCACTCGTCGAGTTTACTCCAGTAGCGACCACCTGCAAGGTTCTTTACGAAGTCATCCATTTTGGCGCTTCATCTCGGCGTTCAAGGCTTCGACCCCCTAAGGTCTCATGCGCGGTCCCAAAGGGCCGCATGTAGATTAAACGGGTTCGGTCGATTGCCTGCCGTGTTGGTCGGTACGGCAACTTAAAGCTAGCTTTGTCGCGGCATTGGTTTGGCTGATTATGCCTCCTTCGGTTGGAATGTTGAACCGTTCGTCCAAATGGCGTGCATCAAGACTGCGAGTTTTCGCGCCAATGCAACAACCGCTTTCTTATGGCTGGTTCGGGCTTTGAGGGCCCTGGCCCAAGCCTGCAATCCCGCCCCTTTGCCCGGCTTCACGCGGTTCAGCAAACTGCTTGCGGCCTCATAAAGTGTCGAGCGCAGCATGGCGTCGCCGCGTTTCGATATTCGGCCACCAAAATCCATATCACCAGATTGATAGCGTCGTGATGTCAGTCCAAGATAGGCACCAACCGATCTCGACTTTGCAAACCTTCGCGGGTCATCAATTGTGGCAACATAAGTTACAGCGCTCACCGGTCCAACACCGGGGATTGTCATAAGCCTCTGGCAAGCCTCGTCGTCTTTGGCATATCGGGCCATTTCTTTGGTCAAAGCCGCGGCCTGCCTCAATGCTGCGGTGCGTAATTCCATCAAAGGCAAGATGATCCCGGATAAGACCGCCCGATCTCGGAGCAACGCGTGAACCCGCTGTTCGTAGGTCGACAAATGCTTTGGAAGCCGCAGCCCAAAGCTAGCCAGCAAGCCGCGAATGGTATTTTCAACATTTACGCGGGCCTTCAGCGCGATCTCTCGAGCCTTCAACAAAGCGCGGCGCTCTTGGGCAACTCGGCTTTTGACTTCGACTTTCTTGTAGAACCCGGTTCGAGCCAGCTCTGCCAACATGGCGGCATCGTTGTCATCGGTCTTGTTGTGCATCTGGCTAAGGACTGCGTGCGCTTGTCGGGCATCAATGCAAACAACCGGCAAGCCTCGATCAGATAATTCGTTATAAAGCCAATTCGCCATCCGACCGGTTTCGAGAACCACACATTGGATTGATCCCATGTGCTTGCTCAGCGCCCCAAAAATCACATCGGGATCTGTAACTGCCCGAGCAGTGGACAACAAGTCACCTGTTAGATTTCGAACACAAATCGACGTTTCGTCTTTTGAGACGTCCAAACCGACGTAGCACTTTTCCATTTTGCTCTCCTGTCATTGCTTCGGTACCATTATGCACCGACCTAGAGAGCAGTCGCTCAATTACTCAGAGTCTCGTCCATTCGCCAGGATGTGGCGGTCGGCTGCTTCCTCGCTTGCGCCCGGGCCGCGATCAGCGGCGCGACCTTTACCACCCAACGGTTCAGCGTGGCATGGTCGACCTTCACACCGCGCTCTGCCATGATCTCCTCCAAGTCACGGTAGGAGACGGCATAGCGGAGATAGAAGAAACCGCGTGCAGGATCACGGACTTCGGATAATGCAGGCCCTTAAACGCGATCACGCCAACCGCCTCTTGCCAACTCCCGGACAACGCTAACATATCATGCGCGCTCAGAAAGTCGAAAGCTTGCGACAGTACCTATATGTGTCTCGTCCATTCGCCAGGATGTGGCGGTCGGCTGCTTCCTCGCTTGCGCCCGGGCCGCGATCAGCGGCGCGACCTTTACCACCCAACGGTTCAGCGTGGCATGGTCGACCTTCACACCGCGCTCTG
>Ga0209024_1001936_pt1 | contig 14058 bp, 13 predicted proteins | sample AutmiccommunBRH5_FD_187380 | JGI IMG/M metagenome (GOLD analysis project Ga0209024, IMG submission 187380) | Deep subsurface microbial communities from Mt. Terri, Switzerland - Autotrophic microbial communities BRH/5 (SPAdes) (version 2) | ecosystem: Environmental > Aquatic > Deep subsurface >...
GGTGTGTAATGCGGGTCTTTTTTCGCTGTTGTTGACTATGTCGCCACGCATTAAGCCTTGGATTTTTTCTCGCAATTGGCAAGTGTCAGTCAGGGCTATTAATAATTCGAGGGAGTCGTCAGTGATGTGCTGATGTGAGTAGTCCAGATTAATGTGACACGAAGAGGCGTTTTGTTTGATTTTAGTGGTTACGCTTTGAACTGAATTTTTTGGTATGGATAAATTAACTGACTGCGCTTGAGCATCTAATGATTTCCAGATGCTGGATTTATTTGGTTTGTTCATGGAATTTAATGCCTTTTTATTTCTTATACTTTGTCATTTTCATGCCCGATGAGTATAAAGTAAAGCGAATTTTTTCGCCTGGTGTATGCTTGTGAGGCAAGCTGTGGGGTGCGAATGTTTTTATTTGGGTTGGTATTTATGGTTTTTGTTTTTTCCTGGCTTATGACCTGGGGATTACGTCGTTATGCACTGCGTATTAGTCTACTTGATATTCCTAATTACCGCAGCTCGCATGTGACACCTGTGCCTCGTGGGGCTGGTTTGGCGATTGTATTAAGTTTTCTAATTGGCTTGGTGTTTTTAAATTACCGGGGTTTGTTGGCGACGTCATTGATGGGCATGTTTGCCATTTCAGGCTTGTTGGTGGCTTTATTTGGCTTTCTTGATGATCTTTACACTGTTTCAGCACGCAATCGCATCGTGGTACATTTTATTGCGGCGATATTTGCGCTGTATTGGTTAGGTGGGATGCCGTCTATTACGGTTTTTGGCTGGATTTTTGCTCCGGGTATTATTCTTAATGCATTGGCTGCAGTTTATTTGGTTTGGTTATTAAATTTATATAATTTCATGGATGGTATTGATGGGTTAGCAGGGGTTGAGGCGTTTAGTGTTTGCTTGGGCGGAGCACTATTGTATTGGTTTGCCGGAAATTTAGCTTTAATGGTATTGCCTTTGATGCTGGGCGCGTCTGTGGCTGGGTTTTTGTACTGGAACATGCCGCCTGCACGTATTTTTATGGGTGATGTTGGCAGTGGATTTTTAGGTATTATGCTTGGAGTATTGTCAATTCAGGCCGCAGAATTTCAAGCACCCCTTTTTTGGAGTTGGCTAATCCTCTTGGGCGTTTTTATTGTCGATGCCACACTGACTTTGTTGCGGCGCCTATTTTTAAGGGAAGGGGTTTTTAAAGCACATCGTAATCATGCTTATCAATATGCCTCACGGCATTTTAATAGCCACTCGCGTGTTACATTAGCAGTATTAGCGCTTAATGTTCTGTGGTTGCTACCATTAGCCCTTGTAGTCGGTATGAGGTATCTTGATGGACTGCCAGGATTATTAATTGCCTATGTGCCGTTAATTATGTTGGCTCTTAAATTTAATGCGGGCAAGACAGAGGTTTGTGGCCATTTTAATAACCTCTGATTTATTGCAAAAAAACACAAAGATTTTTATCCCTTAAGGTTGTGTTAAGAATCATCCTGTAGAATAAGAATCGAACAGCGAAATTGGTTGTTATTTATTCTATCTGTAGTTATCACGAACACCATGGACGCGTTCTATGGAAAATAAGGTAGCTGCTACATTAGGGAGATTTAATTTTATGTTGATTTTGACTCGGCGCATTGGTGAAACATTGATTATTGGTGATGATGTAAACATCACGGTATTGGGTGTGAAAGGAAATCAGGTGCGTTTAGGTATTAATGCACCAAAAGATGTGTCTGTACATCGCGAAGAAATTTATCTGCGTATACAGCAGGAAAAACAAGGTACTGATGCTGAATCTGATATTGATACTGATGAAGTAGTATAATACCGAATTACATATCACAGTCTTTTTGTCCCGAACCATACTCGGGACAACCCCTCTAAGTTACTTATTTTATCGATTGCAGTGATGTATCTCCAGAAGATAAATAATGCTTAATTCCTTTATCATCAATTAAAATCAACTGCCCTGATTCATTCACGCCTGCTGCTTTACCAACAATAGGTCCTGTGGGGTGGGATACGGTGATTAACTGGTCTTGCAGGTAGTCTAATGGTTGCCATTCAGCCATAAATGCCGGAAAACCATCAGCGACAAAGCGTTGTATGTGCTTATGCAGTTGGGTAATCAAGCAGGCCATTAAGAGGTTGCGATCAAAATAGTTCCCAGTCATTTCATATAAAGAGCACCAGGGTTTGTCGGGTAGCGGGTGATCTTTTGTTGCTGAATTGACATTAAGACCAATACCAATGACAACGTCTGCGCCACTATTGCTTTCGGCGCTGATTTCAATCAGACAACCACACAGTTTTTTATTTTGCCATAAAATATCATTAGGCCATTTAATACGTGCAGCCTCATCGATGCCAAATTCATTTAACGTGGCGATAATTGCCAGGCTGACCACCAAACTTAACCCGGATAACGCGGATAGATCCGAGTCGAAATGCCAGCGGCTTGAACAATAGATGTTTTCGCCAAATGGTGAGTGCCAAGATCTGCCAAAACGGCCACGCCCGTCGGTTTGTGTTTCAGCGCAACATACATCGATTGCTAAGCTGTTTGGCAATTGTTTTAAAAAATGGTTGGTGGAGTCAAGTGATGCGAACAGGTGAAAATAAACGGCTTGATTAAAATTGCGTTTGTTGAGCTGGTCGCGAATGGTTTGCTCATTGAGCAATATCAACGGTTGTGCCAGATGATAGCCTTGCTGAGGGATGCTTTGAATAGGTAGGCCTAACGCTGCCAGTTGCTTGGTTTGTTTCCAAATAGCAGTGCGTGACACGTTCAGTGCATTGCCTAAATCACTGCCACTTTGGCATGACCCATCAGCCAGCAGGGCGATTAATTTGAGCTGTGTGCTGTTGAATTTTTTCATTGCAACTCTGTTTTTTCAAGAACGGTGAGGCGGATTTCATTGACTGCTTGATGAACACAAACGGCAGCACAACAGCCTATCTGCGGCATAAACGACTTGATTTTCCAGGATTGTTGATACTGAGGATCAATAATTTGATGATTTCCCGGGGGCAGGATGGGGAGCAGGTCAAATTGTTTGGTTGGGTAGCTCAACCCAAGCCCACAGGCTTTAATTAATGATTCTTTTTGCGCCCATAGATGAAAAAAACCCAGTGGTTTTAGTCTGTTCGGCAGATTAGACAAGGCCTGATTTTCCTCGGTTGAAAAAATATGCCTGCCGATGCCTTCATATGGACGGGCGGAAAAAAACTCCAGATCAATGCCTAATGGAAAGTTATTGCCAATGGCAAGCAATGCCAGATCTTGTGAGTGACTTAAATTAAATTGTAATGATGGAAGATTGATTAATTCTGGTTTGCCATGGCTGTTATAGGCAAATTTAATTTGTTTGGCAGGAATTTGTAGGTAGCGCGCAAGAATCAGTCGTAGCATGGCGCGAGCAATTGTAAAGCGTCGCTGATGTCGAGGAAAATAGTAGCGCTTGGCGCGTGCCAGCTCATCTTCACTGAGAAGGGATCGGGCTTCATCAAATTCAGTGTGCAAGGGATATTGCCAGATATCGATGCGCTGATTGTGTAAAATACAATCTTTATGATTGAAGTCTTTAAATAATGGCATCAAATAACAGTTGAGGTTATACTTATATAGGTAAAATATTGTAACGCATAACGAAAAATTCACCAACGAGTAACTGATGAGTCGACAATTTTTAGATTTTGAGCAGCCTATCGAGGAATTGAATCAAAAAATTCAAGCCTTGCGCATGGTAGGCAGTGATAATGAGGTTAATTTGAGCGAGGAAATCGCTCGACTTGAAACTAAGTGTGAGGAATTAACCGTCCATGTTTTTTCGCATTTGGAACCATGGCAAGTGGCACAGATGGCAAGACACCCATTGCGCCCACAAACCACCGATTACATTGAACATTTAATGACTGATTTTCAAGAATTGCATGGTGACAGGCATTATTCAGCAGCGCCTGCGATTATTGGCGGGTTGGCGCGGTTTAATGGAAATCCGGTAATGGTGATGGGCCATCAAAAAGGTAAACGTACCAAGGAAAAAGTTTATCGTAATTTTGGTATGGCGCGTCCTGAGGAATACCGTAAGGCGTTACGATTGATGAAAATGGCAGAAAAATTTAAATTGCCAATTTTTACTTTCATTGACACGGCAGGTGCATACCCTGGTATTGGCGCTGAAGAGCGCAATCAATCGGAAGCAATTGCGCGCAATCTTTTGGAAATGTCCAAGCTTAAAACGCCAGTCATTTGTGTTGTGACCGGTGAGGCAGGTTCAGGTGGTGCGTTGGCTATTGGTGTTGGCGATCGGGTTATTATGTTGCAGTATGCCATTTACTCGGTTATCTCACCTGAGGGGTGTGCTTCGATTTTATGGAAAGATCCTGCTAAAGCCAGTGAGGCAGCACGTGCAATGTGCATTACCGCTGAAGAAATTTATCAGAATAAATTGATTGATCGGGTGATCAAAGAGCCGTTGGGTGGTGCGCATCGGAATGTGAATGAAATGATGGACAGCTTGAAAACCCTGTTAAAAGATGAGTTACGTGAATTAAAATCATTGTCTCTTGATGAGCTGCTCGATCGCCGGTATAAAAAATTCATGGCAATGGGTGCGTGTGACTGAATGTTTGCTTGCCCCTGATTGGATCAATCAGCTGACCGCTTTTGATAGATTAGTTGTGGGTTTCAGCGGTGGTCTTGATTCGACGGTTTTGTTGCACAGCCTGGCAGCGTATCCTGAGTTGCGTGGCAAGCTTTATGCTGTGCATATTCACCATGGCCTTAGTGTCAACGCCGATGGCTGGGAAGCACATTGTCAGCAGTTTTGCGCAGCACGCGCTATCCCTTTTATCACACGCCGGGTTGATTTCCCACGAGCAGCTAATATTGAAGAAGGTGCCAGAACCGCACGCTATCAGGTGTTTTCTACGTTAATTGCTGATAATGATGGCTTATTGCTCGGCCATCACGGTGATGATCAAGCAGAGACGCTGCTTTTACAATTATTACGTGGTGCCGGTGTTGATGGCATGGCGGCCATGACAGCGGTTAAACCATTAGCCAAAGGAAAACTTCTCAGACCCTTCTTATCACACACCCGTCAAACACTTGAAACTTATGCCCGTTTGCATAATTTGCACTGGATAGAAGACGAAAGTAATCAGGATAGAGCATTCTCACGTAATTACTTGCGCCATCAAGTCATGCCATTACTGCGTGAAAAATGGCCAGGAGCTGTCACCAATTTGATGCGTAGTGCCGATCATTGTCAACAGGCAAAAAACAACCTGGAAGCGCTTGCTTTAATTGATTGCCTGGATCTGGCGAAGAAAAGCGATACGCTCCCCATGTCGTTATTGACCACATTAAGTTATGCCCGTCTAAGTAATGTGTTACGTGTCTGGTTGAAAAATAATGCAGTTCGTATGCCCTCTGCTAAAGTGTTTGATCGCCTTATCAATGAGGTAGTGTTCGCAGCCATTGATGCCTCACCTTGCGTGCAATGGGATAATGTCGTGATTAAACGTTATCAGCAAACGTTGCATTTATTGCAAAAAAAGAGCATTTCCCCTGCGGTTAACATGGAGTGGAAAAATTTTCCTGAGCCTATCCAATTAGAAATTGGTTGTTTGCAGGCGACTGTTGTGGAGGGGGGGTTGCAAGTACCCGTTGGTGGCCGAGTCCATGTACGCTTTCGTCAGGGAGGTGAGTTATTTCATTGGCGCGGGCAAACAAAGCAGTTGAAAAAATTATTACAACAATGGCAGGTACCGCCTTGGCAGCGGGATATTCTGCCCTTAATTTTTATTGATGATTGTTTGGCTGCGGTGGTTGGTTTTGCAATTAGTGATTATTTTTACCATCCAACAACCCCGAGCTATCAAATTAAGTTACGCAGTTGAAGTAATCCTGCCAGTAACTTTATCTATTTCCGTGCAAGGTCTTTTCGCCGGATTTATATCAGGTGGAAAGAATTGAAATTTTGCTGTTTCTGCTTGAGTAGCGCTTTCGGTTGGTTTTTTTAATGGTGTTTCTTCAGAAGCAAGGATCAGGTATAGACCTACAGAAAGTCGAGGTGATTTGCCTAATTTTCCATCTAGGTTATAGATATTGCCATCAGTCTCTTCACGAGAGTCATGGCCATGTACAAAACTGAGCGAATATCCTTTTTGTTTGCCTGGACGCTCTAATCCCAAGTATGAGCGGTTCCATAAGACAAACTCGACGGCTGTTTCATTATTGAGCGCTAAATTTCCCTCAAAACCTGCAAGCATTTGGCTGTATGAATAAAGCTCATGGACATGATCATTTTGCACATAGGTTGAAAAACACTGGTTGATGTTATCTATTGTTTGGGCTAATTCTTCATGCGTATTATCATGGTATGTAACGTTAAATTTATTAGCAAGAAGGCGAATGGATTGCAGCCCAATGCCTGCGTGGCTGTAGATGGTTATTCCAGGCGCTGTGCGGTCTAGTGAGTAGCTGATGAGCTTCAAAGCAGGTTTATAGCATGTATTAGCAATATCAATTATTTCGTTGGCTGAGATTAAGCCACGTTTAATTATTAGCGCTAAATTTTTTAAGGAGCGTGTGAACGTATCCATCATCGATGCTTGAAATGTATTGTCTCGCTCAACAAAGCATTCATAAGCTTCAACAAATTCTGCACCATGATTTGATAGTAGAATTTCAATGTTAACTCGCTCTTTATGGAGTTTTTGCAAGATTTTCAGGATAAAATAATCATTGCTACCTCGGTCAGCCAGTTCATCACCGATTAGCCTTACTAATGTCTTACGATCGAGTACCTCAATGCCTTCTGTAATGGTGTTAAATTCATTAAGAAGCTCTTTAGTAAGAAAATGTGGGGAAGTCTTATAAATTTCAACCAGCCGTTGATAATCTTTGTCTGAAATAGCGCAAATTCCCTGACGAACTAAAAAAAAGAGCAACTTAATTGTATTGCTATGCAGGTCGCCAATGGTGATATTAGTCGCTGCTATGGGGATTAGGGGAGGATGAAAATCAATATCGACTAATTCTTCAATTATTTTTTTGGGCACCAATAATTCCTCGCGCGATGAAATAGTCGATATTATTGCATTAAATACTGCAATATGAACAATTTTAATCATCTCGTAAATCTAAACAGCTGGCTAAAGCTTATAGGTTCGGTTGTTTGAATTATTCTTTACAAAAAAGAAGATATTATTTTGCACATTGTATATAATGAATGAGCTAAAATTTAGCAATTGGTAACTACTTGCCCAACCTGGCCGTCATCCTGAGCGCCAGCGATGGATCTCCTGCCTTTGGTACCGTGAAATTTTCAGGCGATCCTTCGTCGCAAGCTCCTCTGGATGACGCGGCGAGCAGTTACAGCCATTGTACCATTGGATAGAGAATACTATGTCCCAGCCTTTAATTAATATAACGCGTAAGCAGGCTTTAATTTTTGCCGCTTTTTTAGTGCTTTATGAATTTCTTACCTATATTGCCAATGACATGATTATGCCAGGCATGATTAAGGTAATTGAATCGTTTCATGGTCCTGAATCAGCAATTGCGACGTCGTTGACCGCGTATTTATTGGGTGGCGCGAGCTTACAGTTATTTCTAGGTCCTATTTCAGATCGGTATGGGCGTCGTCCAGTGATGATTTTTGGTGCATTACTATTCTTTTTATGCACGGTATTTATTGCCATATCCAATTCAATTGATCAGTTCCTGGTAGCCAGATTTTTTCAAGGCATGGGGTTATGTTTTATTGGTGTGATTGGTTATGCGACTCTGCAGGAAATTTTTGCTGAGATGGATGCAATCCGTTTGATTGCTATCATGGCCAATGTATCCATATTAGCCCCTTTATTAGGGCCGCTTCTAGGCGCACTTTTTATTCATTATTACACTTGGCGATTGATTTTTGTCATCATTGGTTTCTTTGCATTATTTGCGTTATGGGGGTTATGGCGCTTCATGCCTGAACCGGTAGGGCAGGTTAAGCGCGATGGCGAGGAAATCAAACGAATTTCTTTATCACCTCGTAGTATTGTCATTAATTATAAAAACCTTCTTTGTAATCGTTCGTATATAATGGGTTCAGTCGCACTGGGTTTGTTAGGCATGCCATGTATCGCCTGGATAGCGTTATCGCCAATAATTCTGGTTGTGGATGCAAAATTGTCAGTTATTCAATATGGTTTATGGCAATTGCCGGTATTTGGTGCAGCCATCCTGGGTAATTTATTTTTGATGCGCATGACTCGCAAAGCCATGGTCAAAAAAATCGTTTGGTTTGGCTCGATAATTTCTGTCCTTAGTTTACTGAGTCTTTTTTTTCTACCTTGGCTAATGCACGCTTCTTATATCTGGTTAATGCCTGGGTTAATTGTCTATTTTTTTGGGTTAGGTATAACCGGCGCACCGTTAACGCGCTTGATTCTTTTTTCTACGCCGGTTGCCAAGGGCACGACATCAGCATTGATGAACATGATCGCCATGTGCCTTCAGGCGTTAGGTATTGAGGTGGCTAATATACTGTATTCATCTCATAGTAATGTGACGTTTGGGCTATATTGCGCTGTTGTAGGCATGCTCTTTGGTGTATTTCTTATCGGCACACTTTTCGTTACAACCAGTAACAAAACATCCCAGACAGAATTAAATACGATTACTATGTAGTTAGAGTCTGTTGTCGGCTGTGTTCATGGCTGCAAATTATGCTTTAGAGTTCTGCATTGTGGTCATGCCCTAAAATATGAGGGCATGACTTTATTGAATGTGGTTCACAGGGTAGGTTAACTGGCATACTGAATTATCAACGTCTGGGCTTTTTACCCCATAAAACATCCCATCTTGGAATACCTTACAGACTAATTCATCGCTTAAAGAGTCGAGGCAATCGCTTAAATTGCTTTTTTTGCTGCATTGCGGAAACAGGCTGTTTTTATTGCTAACTGCCTGGTATTGCTCCTCTCTCCAGTGGTCGTCTGTTGTAGTGTAGTACGTGGTGAAATTAATTAGTTTGAACTTGCTATTTAATTTAAAAATTTTCATGCCTGGGTTATTGAGATGAAGGCGGCTGATGCCGGGTGTGGAAAATGAGTAAATACTCATGTTTTTATCCAGGCGAATTTTACGTATGTTGTCCATGTGTTCATGCGCCGCCAGCAGTGTGACTTGCCCATATCGATGATGATATGTCTTTAATAATTCGATAAATTTTTCTAAATAGGCATCTTTCCAAAGCTTTTTGCCTTGGTAATTTATTCCTGGTGGTATATGCATGGCAATGAGTAATTGTTTGGCGTGCTGTGTTTTTAGTTGATGTGCCAACCATTGAAGCTGGATCATGGCATCGTGCATTTGATCAGGGTATTGACGAATATAGAAAGGGGTCTTGGCGAATTGTGTGCTGTTGAGTGCAATCAGTAAAATATCTTTATTACCTGGGATAACGTAAGTTGAATAATATCCATGCTCATCCATATGCGTTTTATCAACCATTAAACCATCGCAGTGAATGCAGGATCCATCCCAGTCTTTGGCCAAGGAGAGTAGCGACTTAGTGTTGTTTGAGAAGGGCATGTAATCACCCAGCAGTGAATCATTGTTTCCAGTCACATAGAACATTGGCTTTTTAGTGGTATTTGACTGGTATAGGTTTTGAAAAATCAGTGTTATGTTTTGTTGTTTTTGATTACTGGAACTGAAAGAATGCGTGGGAAAATCGCCCAAGGTAATAATAAAATCAACCTCGTTAGCAAGTTGACTGAATTTGTTTAAAGCCGAGCCTAATAGTTTTTTACCCGTATCATGCCCGTTTCCAGGAGGGTTGTGAGGGCCATAATGGATATCAGTGATGGTTAAAAATTTAACATCTGCACATGCAGGGTGGATGAAAATAAATACCAGGAAAAAATAGATAATGAAGGGCATAGTGAGTATTTTGTTGAGGATTACAGGGGTCAACTTAGTAAATCAAGGCCGTATTGTCAATCTTTGTCCGGGACAAAAGTAAAAATATTGATCGTAGTGCAGCATCTCGCATACGTTTTCTAACCATCGCCTTTGCGAGCATTGACGGAGTTAAGATTAGTGTTTGTGCACACGTGAGCTTGCCTTGGTTATTAAATACTGGCAATATTTTTGGAAATAAGTATGATGCAAAATCCTTAAAGACGGTTAGGATACAGGTATGTATGTAGCAGGGGTGGATGAGGTAGGACGAGGTCCTTTAGCGGGTCCTGTCATTACTGCTGCAGTCATTTTAGGCGCGCCTATTGAAGGCGTGACTGACTCAAAATTAATATCGCCTGAAAAACGTAAAAAATTAGCCATTCAAATCAAGGAAGAAGCAATTTGCTATGCTTTTGGTCGAGCAGAGGTTGATGAAATCGACCGATTTAATATCCATCACGCCACTTTGCTGGCTATGAAGCGGGCAATTGAAGCACTTCCTGTTTGTCCTGAAAAAATCTTGGTTGATGGTGTGTTCATCCCTAAGGTTTCCATTCCATGTTTTGCCATCGTTAAAGGGGATAGTTTAATCATGGACATTGGAGCTGCATCTATTTTGGCTAAAGTGCATCGCGATAGTGAAATGGAAGCAATGGATTTATTATACCCAGGCTATGGCTTTGCTGCGCATAAAGGTTATGGCACGGTTATGCATCGGGCGGCACTGCAAAAATTAGGCCCCTGCCCAATTCATCGCCGGAGTTTTGCTCCTGTAGCAGCTTTGGTTGAGAGCGCGTAATATAGCAACTAACGTATTTCAATGCGGCTATGGCAATTCCATTTTGATAGCATCTCTGGCAAGATTCAGACTGATTGGAAAATTCCAGTGAGGAACTATGAAAATTTTGGTTGCAGTGAAGCGGGTTATCGATCCCTACGTTAAAATTCGGGTTAATGCAGATAACAGCGGTGTTGAAACAAAAAACATTAAAATGTCCATGAACCCCTTTGACGAGATTGCAGTTGAAGAAGCATTGCGATTACGTGAAAAAAACCTGGCATCCGAGGTCATATTGGTGACCATTGGTAACGATGCCTGCCAGGAAACATTGCGACATGGCATGGCATTAGGTGCTGACAGGGCTATTTTAGTTCGAACAGAACAGTCATTTTGCAGTTTGAACATCGCAAAAATATTGCAAAAAATTGTCCTTGATACGCAACCACAGCTGGTGATGCTAGGTAAGCAATCTATTGATGGTGATAATAATCAAACCCCACAAATGCTGGCTGCATTGCTTGATTGGCCACAGGCCACCTATGCATCAAAAATAACCATTAATGATGAGTGTATTCGAGTAACACGTGAGATTGATGGTGGATTGGAAACATTGGACGTCCAGTTACCGGCGATTATCAGCACGGATCTTCGTTTAAATGAACCTCGTTATGCCAGCTTGCCAAATATCATGAAAGCAAAACGCAAACCGTTGGATATTATTGAGCTGGATACGTTGGGTATTTCGCTTAAGCAGCACATTCAAATATTGAACGTCGCAGCACCACTAGTGAGACAAGGCGGCATTAAAGTGGATTCTGTGCAGGCATTAATAGAAAAATTACAACACGAAGCTAAAGTGCTTTGATAGGGAGATTTCATGAGTACGTTACTCATTGTTGAACATGACAACAAGTTAATGCAACCCTCAATCCGCCATGTACTGGCAGCGGCATTACAGCTTGATGAAAATCCGGTGTTATTGGTTGTTGGTCATGATTGTCAGGCTGTTGCAGAGCAGGCGGCGATACTTGCGGGCGTAAAAACTGTCTGGCATGTGGATAATTCCTGTTATGCACATCAGTTGACAGAAAATGTAAGTCAGTTGGTAGCTGAGTTGGCTGCCTCATTTACAACAATTATTGCAGCATCTTCTACCTTTGGTAAAAATTTATTACCTCGCGTTGCTGCGATTCTTGATGTGGCACAAATATCAGATGTAACAAAAATTATAGATAATGAGACGTTTGAACACCCTGTTTATGCTGGGAATGCCATTGAAACCGTGCGTGTATTAGATGAAAAGCGCGTGTTAACTATCCGAACCACGGCTTTTGATCCCGCCGTTGAGCAACAAGCTCCTTGTAATATTGAATTGATTGATAAAATTTACAGCCAGGAAAAAACACGTTTTGTTGGTCATGAATTGAGTCATTCTGAGCGGCCTGACTTAAGTAATGCAAAGATTGTGGTTGCCGGAGGGCGTGGCTTACAAAGTGCAGAAAAATTTAAACTAATTGAGGAGTTAGCAGATGTTTTGGGGGCAGCAGTAGGTGCCTCTCGAGCCGCCGTGGATGCGGGCTTTGTACCAAATGATTATCAGGTAGGGCAAACAGGAAAAGTAGTAGCGCCTACACTTTATATTGCTGTGGGTATTTCAGGTGCCGTTCAGCATCTAGCCGGTATGAAAGATTCAAAAGTGATAGTCGCTATTAACAAAGATGAAGATGCACCCGTTTTTCAAATTGCTAATTATGGCCTGGTGGGGGATCTGTTTGTGCTGGTACCGCAACTAATTGAACAACTAAAGCAACGATAAATAGGAGTAAACTCTAATGTTAGTCGGTGTACCAAAAGAAATTAAATCACAAGAAAATCGGGTTGGCCTAATTCCTGCTAGTGTTCGTGAGGTAATTAGGGCAGGTGGTAAGGTTCTGATTGAAAAAAATGCAGGTGCAGGGATTGGTATTACTGATGAGCAATACCAGGCTGCAGGAGCGGAACTTGCAGATACAGCAGAGGACGTTTTTGCTCGTGCTGAGTTAATTGTCAAAGTAAAAGAACCTCAGCCTGATGAGTGTCGGCAATTACACAAAGGCCAGACTTTATTCACCTATTTGCATTTGGCGCCTGACCCACAGCAAACACGACTATTAAAAGAATCAGGTGTGACGGCTATTGCTTATGAAACAGTCACGCAAAATGAGGGCGGGCTGCCATTATTAACGCCGATGTCGCAGGTTGCAGGAAGGATGTCTATTCAGGCAGGTGCGCATTGTTTAGAGATGGCTCAAGGTGGCAGTGGTGTTTTGCTTGGTGGCGTGCCAGGAGTATCACCTGCTGATGTGGTCGTTATTGGTGGCGGGGTGGTAGGCACGAATGCCGTACGTATGGCCATGGGCATGGAGGCGCATGTCACAGTGATTGATAAATCATTAAATCGATTGCGTGAGCTTGATTTTCAATTTGGCTCTAAGTTGAGGACAATATATGCTACAGCCGAAGCGCTAGAGAAATATATTCTGGGTGCTGATTTAGTCATTGGTGCAGTGCTTGTTCCGGGCGCATCGGCCCCTAAACTGGTTACACGCGCCATGTTGCAGGCAATGCGTCCTGGCTCTGTTGTGGTCGATGTGGCAATTGATCAAGGGGGTTGTTTTGAAACAAGCCGCCCCACAACGCATCATGAACCTACTTATGTTGTTGATGGCGTGGTGCATTACTGTGTGGCCAATATGCCGGGTGCCGTGCCCAAGACATCAACCGTTGCTTTAAATAACGCGACGTTGCCATTTATTTTAAACCTGGTGACTAAAGGGGTAAAGCTGGCGTTGTTGAGTGATGGCCACTTACTCAATGGCTTAAATGTTCATCAGGGAATGATCACTTGTGAGGCAGTAGCGCGTGAGTTGGGGTATGATTACATAGCCGCTACTGATGCGCTGGTCTCATAGGTTTGAGTGCTCAATTTGTTTATTAAAGCAGTTATCTGCGATCCATTCGGGCTGAAGTGATGTGCATTGTCTTGAACTTTGCACAGTGGTTAGACTTCGAGACGGCGCATTTAGCCAGGTATTACACTTGTAAAACTGTGCATGCGCCTCCTCAGTCCGAACGGAGCGGGGTTTAAGTATTAAAAACTACGAATCCAGTATCTTAATTTCCAATCACTCAAAATAAATGCTCTTGATTTTCCTGCTCAGGCCTGGTTCCAGTACTAGACGTTGAATCATCCATGCCAGGTACTTCTTCCGCACGAAAGTATTCAATGATTGCATTGGACTGATTTGATTGTGCGAGTAAGCCAGTGGTT
>Ga0209024_1001937_pt1 | contig 14046 bp, 13 predicted proteins | sample AutmiccommunBRH5_FD_187380 | JGI IMG/M metagenome (GOLD analysis project Ga0209024, IMG submission 187380) | Deep subsurface microbial communities from Mt. Terri, Switzerland - Autotrophic microbial communities BRH/5 (SPAdes) (version 2) | ecosystem: Environmental > Aquatic > Deep subsurface >...
CGTACACGTAGCGGTTGACCGTCGCATTCACGACGCGTCCTCCGTACTGACGGTAGTAGGCGGGGAGGTCGCTACCACCCCCGCCAATCCCGATGCGAACAGGCGCACGGGTAATGATCATGCGAGCCGCTCCCCCGGTGATGACGATCCGCCGTCACCGGCCTCCCCAGTACGATACGGATTGCCCCGTCAGAATCACCACCGTAGCCGGGTAAAGGCTGCGTAGAGATCAGAGGCTGCCCTGATGCCCTCCGCCCCGTTCGAGGACGCTGTGATCATCGCCGCCGGACGTGGGACGCGCATGCGCCCGTCCACTCGGGTCGTCCCGAAGGAGTTCCTCCCGAACTTCGACCGCCCCCTCATCCACTCGGCGATCGAGGAAGCCGTCGCGTGCGGAGCCTCAAGAATCACCGTGGTGACGTCAGACCGCTCCGAGCCATTCCTCGAGACCTACTTCGCCCCCTTGGACGACGAGGAGCGCGGCGACGAGCGGCTCGCGGCCCTCGGCGCCATCCTCGATCGGTGCGAGATCCGGTGGGTGAAGCAGCCGGAGGCCAAGGGCACCGGCAACGCGACCCTCTACGCGCGCGACGCAGGCGTCGACAGGACGTTCCTGCTGATGCTGCCGGACATGATCTTCACCGGCACGCCGCCCGGCCAGGGGCTGGCGGACGCCGTCTCTCGCTTCGGCGGCAGCGCCATCTCGACGACGACCGTCGGCCCCGAGTACTACGACGGCTGGGGCATCGTCACCGGCGAGGAGGTCGAGCCCGGCCTCCTGCGGATGCGCGACATCCTCGAGAAGCCCGGTAGCGCCTACACCGCCCCAAGCGGCGCCGGCATCAATGGCCGTTATGTCCTCACACCGGCCATCTTCGAGTGCATCGAGGAGACGCAGCGCCTCGGCAAGACCGTGAAGGGCGAGGTGAACCTGACGGACGCTATGGTCATCCTCGCGCAGCAGGAGCCGTTCCACGCAGTCACCTACGACGAGCCGTTCTACGACTCCGGGCACCCCGTCGGTTACCTGCAGGCCAGTGTTGCGAGTGCCCTCGCTGACCCCGCCCAGCGCGACGCCGTCCGCGCCGCCCTCGCCCCCCTACTCGAGGGGTAACGCACCGACTACTCCCCGAGGAGCTCCTCGAGCCGGTCGATCACAGCGTCGGGCCGGTGCTCGCCCACCTCATCCGGTGCGCGCTTCTTCGGCGGGTACCAGATCGAGGTCATGCCCGCGGCCCGCGCTCCGGCGATGTCCGAATGGATCGAGTCGCCGACGTGCGCTGCCTTCGAGGCATCGACCCCGGCCTGCTTCAGCAGGTGCTCGAAGATCGCGGGGTCCGGCTTGTGGTGGCCGACGTCGCCAGACACCACGACGTGGTCGGCGAGTGTCTGGATGCCAAACTTCCACACCTTCGGCCACTGCATCTTCGTCGGGCCGTTCGTGACGACGGCGACCGTGTAGCGGTCGCGCAGCCGTTCGAGGACCTCGCGCGCCCCCTCGATCCAGTCAAGGGCATCGAGGAGGACGCGATTGTAGGCCGCGCGGATCGCGACGCCCTCCTCGCTCTGCACGTCGACTTCGAGGGTCGCGAGAAACGCGGTCATCCGGCCCACCGTGACGGGGTTCGCGGTGATCGCCTCGCGGAGCGCGAGCTCGCCCTGCTCCTGGTCGATCCGAGGGAGGATGCGGCGAGCTTCCTCGACCGCAGCTCGGACGCGCATCTCCGCGACGCCGTCTGAGTCCAGCAGGGTGTCGTCGAGGTCGAGCGAGATCAGGGTGACGCCGCGCTCCTTGAGGAGTCGCGCCGCCGGGATCGCCCCGCGGACAGCGCCGGCGCCCTCGGTCATTGGGTGATGCCTGCGCGGTACGCCATGACCTTCATCGAGCCGTAGTGGACGGGGATAGCCATCTGCTTGACGCGCTCGGGCGTGACCTTCTCGAGCAGGCCGATCACGGGGCGCAGCGGCGGGTAGTAGCGGCGGAACCGCTCGAAGAAGAACGACACCGGGTACCGGTTTGGGTCGCGCTGAACCACGATGCGGTCGAACCCCACGGCCTCCAGCATCTTCGAGATCGTGGTGGAGTCGAAGTAGTAGAGGTGCTCGCGCGGCTTGTACTCGAACCAGCGCTTGCCCGTCAGGCGTGCGAACCACCCGGCGCGGTTCGGCGTGGTCACGACGATGAGCCCACCCGGCTTGAGCCAGCGAGCCATCCGCAGCAGGCCTCCCCGCGGGTCGTCGAGGTGCTCGATCGTCTGGAACATGGCGATGACGTCGTACGTGCCCGGGTCGACCGCGGCCTCCTCCAGCGACCCGGCGACGACTGGCAGATGGAGGTCGTCGCGGATGATGCGCTGGCACGCCTTGGATGGCTCGATGCCCTCGGGACGCAGGCCTGCCTCCCGTGCCTGGTCTAGGAAGTAGCCGCTCGCCGCGCCGACCTCGAGGATGCGCGCGCCCGGCTTGATGCGGGCGATCTCCTGGGCGACACGGCCGAAGTACGGGTACAGCACGGCGTAGTCGCTGGAGTACGAGGTGTACCCGGGCCGTCCCGTCGCGAGCTGTCCCTTCTCGTGGTACTCGTCGCTCTCGTACTGCATCCGCGGGTCGCGCGCGAGGCGAGGACTCACGTACGCGAGACCGCAGCGGCGGCATTGCACGATGCGTCCTTCGCCCGTGGATTCACGGATCGTGCGAACATCGTTCGCGCCGCAGAGGTTGCACGGCACGGAGCGCATCGCGGGGGCCGCGATGCCGGCTCCGCCAGTTGAAAGCTCTTCAGTCATGCTGCCCACTCTCGTGCGACGACTGCGATCAGGCGTCGCTGCTCTCCGTATTATCGGAACGCGTGCCGTGGGGCGCGACCACCGACCCGCAACCGCGCCTGACGGCTCCCAGACGGAACGATCTGACGAGGCCTCGCGCTCCGTCCTTCCCAATGAGACGCCCGCCGACACCCGTGCCGTCGTCATCCTCGGAGGTGGTTCTGACATCGGCATTGCCATCGCCGCCGAGCTCGTCGCGAGGGGTGCCGAGACGGTGGTCCTAGCCGGGCGCAACCTCGAGCAGATGCGCGAGCAGGCGCTTGAGGCCGGCATCGGCGTCCGCATCGAGACGCTGCCGTTCGACGCTCGCCACCCCGAGGGCCATGTCGGGGTGATCGAGGAGGCGTTCACCCTTGCTGGGGAGGTGCAGGCCGTCGTGGTCGCCTTCGGCGTCCTCGGCGACACGGAGTCGTACGAGGCGAATCCGGCGCTCGCCGGAGGCGCTGCCGTCACGAACTTCGCGGGCGCCGTCTCCGCCTCCCTCGCGGCCACTCGTGCGCTCGCCCGCCAGCAGCCGGACCCGCACACCAAGACCAGTGGCGCGCTCATCGTGCTCAGCTCGGTGGCAGCAGTTCGGCCGCGCCCCTCGAACTACGTCTACGGCGCCACGAAGGCCGGTCTCGATTTCTTCGCGCGAGGGCTCGCGGCATCCGTCCGTGAGAGAGGCGTGCGCGTCCTCGTCGTCCGTCCCGGCTTCGTCGAAAGCAAGATGACGCGCGGGATGCGCTCCCGCCTCCTCGGCACGACGCCCGACCGAGTCGCGCACGATGTCGTCGAGCACCTCGAGGGCAAGACGACGGTGTGCTGGTCGCCCGGCGTCCTGCGATGGGTGACTATCCTCCTGAGGATCGCCCCGGGATTCGTCGTGAAGAGGCTCTAGTGCGGCGTCCACCCCTCGTCATCTCGCACCGCACCCAGGCCGGCACGATGCCCGAGAACACGCTCGCCGGCGTCGACGCGGCGCTCGAGGCCGGCGTCGACGGGATCGAGATCGACGTGCGGGCGACCGCGGACGGCGTCGTCGTGCTGACCCATGACGAGACGCTGGAGCGCGTCGCCGGCGACGCGAGAGCGATCGCGGACCTCACGTACGAGGAACTACGAGAGGTCTCGCTCCTACCGGCTCACGGCATCTCCGGGCAGCACGTCCCGACGCTCGCGGAGGTCTTTGAGCGCGCCGCCGGGCGAGCCATCGTGATCGTCGAGGTGAAGCAGTCAGGCATCCACGAACTCGTGGCCACCGAGGTGCGACGCGCTGAGGCAGCGGAGTGGACGTGGATCTGGGCGTTCGACCCGGCCGTGGGACACGAGTGCCGTCGGGTGCTGCCAGAGGTCCCGGCGAGCCTGCTCGTCGGGCCGGGAAGCCTCGAGCGGTTCGGCTTCCCCGACACCCCGATCGAAATCGCGGTGCGCGAGGGCTTCGCCGCCGTCTCCTGGCACCACGGGCTCGCGGACGCCTCGAGCGTGGACACGGCACGGCGTCGAGGGCTGGCGAGCTACTGCTGGACACCAGACGAGCCCGAGGACATCGCGCGGGTGATCGAGGCAGGCGTCGATGGGGTGTGCACGAACTTGCCGGACCGCGTGCAGTCAAGGCTGACTGGGCTTACAAAGGAAGCACGAAACGACGGCTAACGGCTAAGGGGTCTTCGGAGCGACGTACACATGCGGTTTTCCAGAGCGGAAGCCGTTGCTACACTCGTCATCCGGACCTCTTAGGAGTGTAGCTCAGTTGGTAGAGCAGCGGTCTCCAAAACCGCCGGTCGGGGGTTCGAGTCCCTCCACTCCTGCCACGGATCGGACACCTGCCCAGGTGGCGGAATTGGCAGACGCGCTGTCTTGAGGGGGCAGTGCCCTTACGGGCGTATGAGTTCAAGTCTCATCCTGGGCACCATTCCGAGTTCGATCCTCGTTCGGTAACCCCTCGCCACGCAGCCCTCTCGGCTGCGGCGAGGTGTGTCGGTGGCCCTGTAGCCAAGTGGTAAGGCAGAGGTCTGCAAAACCTTGATCACGGGTTCGAATCCCGTCGGGGCCTCCAACCTCCCACCGCCGCCTCCTCCCTCGAGGGGGCGTTTTCATGTCCGAGCGGTCAGTCCTCGGACCAGGTAGCGAGGGGCTCCTCGAGCGTCGCAACGCTCGATCCTGAGTCGCTCTCGCGCCGCCTCGTCGATCTTCGCGTCGTCATAGTGGCCCGGGGTTCGCGCCGCAGTTCGTGCCATGGCAGACACCGTGCGCCACCCTCGATTGCGTCCGGGGGCCTTCACTGCGTCACAAGTTGCGATTCGGTCGCAGCGCTCGCGATCCGCTAATCCTTGCGCGCGTAGAACTCGAGGTCGGCGCGGAGCGTGGGCTCGGCATGCAGCCAGCCGAACGAGAACTCTGCCTGGCGACGCTTGTCCGTCGGAGAGCCAGGGTTGAACAGCAAGACACCCTCGCGCTCCTCGCGAAGTGGGATGTGCGAATGGCCGAAGATGACCGCGTCCACGTCCTCGACTCGGAACTCGTCGAACGCCCGGTCGGGGGTCGTGCGGCCTCGGCCCTCGTGTCCGTGCGTCAGCCCGAGGCGGAACCCGCGCCACTCCAGCAGACGCCGGGTCGGGAAGCGAGCGTGGACCGCCTCATCGTCGTTGTTGCCGGCGACGCCGACCACGGGCGCGAACCGCTCGAGGATGGCGAGCGCTTCCCCCGTGACGAAGTCGCCGGCGTGCAGGACCAGCTCGGCCTGGTCTAGGGCATCCGCGAGCTGCCTCGGCAGGTGCTTTGCCATCCGCGGCATGTGCGTGTCGGACAGCACCAGGACGCGCTCGATGGGCGGCAGCGCCTCGAGGGTGAGTTCGCCCGCGGTGCCTCGCGGTGATCGCTGCGTCATGGGTGGCCTCCGGTGATGGCGTCTAGTGTCCCTCCGTGCCGCCATCGTCGGGATCACTCCCCGGTCCGCCGAGGGCTATCCTCGCCTCTCGCGCATGACGGAGGAGGCCTCAATGGATGCACTGGAACGACGGCTGAACGAACTCAGCGAGGAGATGCCGTTCCACGTCGGCTGGGCCGTCGAGGACCTCCGCACCGGGTGGACGGCGTCCCGGAACGGCGATGTCGTGCAGCCCTCGGCGAGCATTCGCAAGGTCGCGATCCTCATGGCCGCGCTCCGCGAGGTGCACGCAGGCCGCATCGACCTCGATGAGCGCGTCCCCGTCGACACATCACTCGACACGACCTCGGGCTGCCTGCAGTGGTTCTCCGAGGGCCTCGAGCTCCGCATCCGTGACCTGCTGCTGATGATGATCATCGTCTCCGACAACGTCTCCACGAGGCACATCACCGGCCTCGTCGGCCTCGACAAGGTGCAGGCGTTGTGCGACGAGCTCGGAATGGTGGGCACCGCGCACCGCCGAGGCACGCCCGACTACAGCCTCTCGCGCGACCATGGCCCGGGCGTCTCGAACGACACGACTCCCGAGGATCAGCGACTGCTCCTGCGCGCCATCCTCGATGGCACGAACGACGAGGGCGCCGCGGCCCGCCTCGGCGTCACGCCCGAGCTGTGCGCCCTCGCGCTGGACATCATGTCGAAGCAGCGCCTGCGGAACCGCATTCCTCGGCACCTGCCGGAGAAGACGAAGGTAGCGAACAAGACTGGGTCGCTCGGCGGCTACCTCTCGGACGTCGGCGTCGTCTACGCCGCCGACGAGCCACAGTTCATCTTCACCGTGCAGATGGCGAGGGTGCCCGTCACGATGCCCGACGGCGCAGCCGGGCACGCCGCTGCCGACAACCTCGCGGCCACGATGGTGCGGGAAACCTGGGACGCCCTCCTGGGGGAGTAGCGAGCACAGCGGACGGTAGAGAGCGCAGGCCGACGTGCCCGACCCAACGAGGTATCGCCACTACCCGATCCTGATCGCGTTCGTCGCGTTCCTCTCGTTCACCCTCACGATTGGCATCACGCAGTACTCGTTCGGCGTGTTCGTGACGGAACTCGAAGCCGAGTTCGGCTGGACACGTTCCGAGGTCAGCACGGCGCTCTCCTTCTTCGCGCTGGCGGGGGCCACGTCGCTGCCGGTGGGTTGGGCCCTCGACCGGTTCGGAGCGCGGCCGGTGATGATGGCATCGCTCGCCGCGATGGCGCTCAGCCAGCTCCTCCGGCCGTTCATGACCGAGCTCTGGCAGTTCTACGCGCTCAATGCGCTCCAGTTCGTCGGCATCCCCGGCGCGGCCCTCATCACCGGCGCGCACCTCGTCGGCATCTGGTTCGACCGCACTCGAGGCCGCGCAATGGGCCTCACCTCGATGGGCGCGAACTTCGGCGGCATCGTCTTCTCCTCGGTCACCGCGACGCTGATCGCCGGAGTGGGCTGGCAGGGCGCCTACGTCGTCTACGGCGTCCTGTTCGCCGCGCTCATCCCCGTCGTCTTCCTCGTCGTCCGCGAGCGTGCCGCGCCGGTCTCCGACGGCGCCGAGGCCGCGCCACCGCCCGCGGCCGTCCTCGGCGTGACGCTCCGGCAGGCGCTGCGGAGCCGCATGTTCTACATCGTGGTGATCACGCTGCTGTTCGCGCAGGTGACGTACCAGTCCGTGTTGCCGCAACTGGTGCCCCACCTGGAGAACGTCGGCATCTCGAAGGGACGCGCCGCGGCCGCGATCAGCGCGTTCGCGTTCTTCGGGATGGGCGGCAAGGTCTTCTTCGGTTGGTTCTGCGAGCGCTACCCCGCTCGGTACGCCCTCGTCACGAGCCTCGCCTGCCAGGTAGCAGGCATCGCAATCCTGCTCACCGCCGGGGATGCGGTCTGGGTCTGGGCGTTCGTCCCGGTCTTCGGGCTCGGGTTCGGCGCACTCGGAGTGATCATGCCGCTGCTCGTGCAGGAGACGTTCGGGCTGACTGCGTTCGGGACCATCTTTGGCGCGATCAGTTTCCTCACGCTCGGACAGGCGCTCATCGGCCCGCCCCTCGTCGGGATCTCGTTCGACGCCACCGGGTCGTACCAGCTCGCCTTCACGGTCATCGCAGGGCTCTTCGTGGTCTCGGCGATCACGGTCTCGTTCGTGCGCCCGATCACATCGAATCCGGACGACCGGGGCGAAGCAACCGAGGAGTCCGAGGTACCCGCGCGGGGTGTGGTGTGAGCGCTCGGGCTAGCGGTCCTGACGCAACTCGCGGCGGATCTCCCGCTGCGTCCACTCGTTCCAGAGCGTCTCGTGCGCCTCGTCCATCGCATCGAGGGCGATGTCGTACATCCCCGCCGCCGAGCGCTGTCGGAACGCTTCGGCGAGGATGATGCCGGCAGAGACCGAGACGTTGAACGACTGTGCCATCCCCTGCATCGGGATCGCGATGTTCGCATCGGCGAGGGCGATCATCTCTGGGGTGCATCCTCGATGCTCGTTGCCGAAGACGACGGCGTGGGGCTGCGTCCAGTCGACCTCGCGGTAGTCGATCGTGCCGGGTGCGAGGTTCGTCGCGAGGACGCGCATGCCCTCGCTACGGAGCGTGTCGACCAGCGTCGAGGCGTCGTCGAACTGTCGGATGTTCACCCAGCGCTTCGCATAGGCCGCGACCGGGTTGGAGATCTCTGGGAACTCCTTCTGCTCATAGAGCAGGTTGATCGTCTGCAGCCCAAACCCGTCCGACGTGCGCACGATCGCCGAGGCGTTGTGCGGGTCGTGGACATGGTCGACCACCACCTGCAGGTCGAGCTGGCGCCGCGCGGCCACCTCGCGCATCCGTTCCACGCGCCGATCGGTCGGCATCAGGCCGGCGAGCCCTCGGCCTCGAGGAACGCGAGACCACGAGGGCTCACGCGATACCCCGTCTCCAGGCTCTGCGTCAGCCCGAGCGACTTCAACCGCCGCACGTTCGTCTTGAAGCGCTGCGTCTCCATGCCCACGGCCGGCGCGAGGTCACCCGCACGGACGCCCTCGTTGTCCTCGATCAGCCAGAGGACATCGCGAGTCCACGGGTGGTCGCCGTCCATCCGGTGGAGGCGCGCGCGGATATCGGCGATCTCGTCGGAGGACAGTTCATCCGACTCCGCCAGCTCCGCCCGAGGATCCGGCAGCTCGCCGATATAGGTGAACGCGATGCGGTAGAGCGAGCCGCCCTCGTGCTTGGCGAACGAGCGTAGCAGCGCCTTCAGCGACTTGAACCCGGCGAGGTGCGCATCGTGCTCGGTGAGTGCATCCGGCTCGACGACGTCCACCGCCGTCACCTCGATCGCCCCGCCTGAGTGCAGGCGGTACTGTCCGCCCACCTTCGCCTGCGGCGCGCGCCAGCGGCGCACGGTCAGCGTGATGTCGCCGCGGCGGATCGGCTGATGGGTAAGCGTCTTGAACAGCACCAGCCGAGTGTAGATGCGGACGCGGCTAGAATCGGCACACGGGACGCCTTCGAGCAGCCCGCCTCGCCTCCATCGTGCCGGGGTGGCGAAATGGCAAACGCAGCGGGCTTAAACCCCGCGGGTGGCAACACCATGTGGGTTCGACCCCCACCCCCGGCACCACTCCCAGCACGCGGGGCCCAGCAGGGTGGCACTCCGTGCTACCGTTCCGCGGCGCGAGCAGCTTGGGGTCGATAGCCTGCGGGAAGAGGCACAACGCATGAAGAAATTACTGCTGGCAGCATTGGCCGTCGGAGCCCTCGCTGGCTCGGCCTCCGCCGTCGCCGCGACGACGACCACCGTGGTCGTGACGCCGGACGACATGGCGACGAGCATCGCGGACGTGCTCGCGGAACCAACGTCGTGGTTCTTCTACAACGACGAGACCGACACCATCGACAACTCGCTCGGGACGTTCGTGGTCGGGCCCGGGACTCCGCCGGCGGGGACGGACAGCGTCCAGATTTCCGTGACCGGAACTCAGCGCCGCAACCTGGCGACGTACCAGTTCTCTGGCACGCCGTTGGCCGACATCACCACCCTCGAGTTCAGCACGTACAACCCGTCAGCTGGCAACGGCGGCTCAGCGAACCGCTCCGCGTACCTCAACTTCAACGTCGACTTCAACGGAACCGACAGCTGGCAGCGCCGATTGGTGTTCGTGCCGTCGAACAATGGCAGCGTCAGCCAGGACACGTGGCAGACCTGGGACGCGCTCGACGGCGGCTCCGCCCTCTGGCGCTACTCTGGCCCGACCTGGCCTGGTACGGCGATCCCCGGCACTACGCCGAGGACGTGGGACGACCTCCTCAGCTCCTACCCAGGCGTCCGAGTGCGCGTGACTGACTCGTGGCTCGGTCTGCGGGTCGGCGAGCCGTACGCCAATGGCTACACGGAGAACATCGACCGGTTCGCGTTTGGCACGAACGCTGGACTGACCGTCTTCGATTTCGAGACCTTCGAGGTTGCGTCCTCAAAGGACGGCTGCCGGAAGGGCGGCTGGCAGGACGTCTACCGCGCCGACGGTAGCGCCTTCAAGAACCAGGGAGACTGCATCCAGTACGTGAACACTGGCAAGTAGCTAGCGGGACACAAGCGAGTCAGAGCAAGGCCGCCCCGTGGGGCGGCCTTGCTGCATCCTTGGCGTCCCCTTACGCCGGCGCCAGTGTCCCCTCGGCCTGGGGTTCGGCCTCGGGCTGGGCGGCTGGCTCGGGTTCCGCCGCCGAGGGCGGCCCCGGACGTGCCTTCGGACGGCGGGCGAGGGCGAAGAAGACAGAACCGAGGCCCGCGAAGACCGCGAGGATGTCGAAGCCGAGGCGGTACGAGCTGGTCTGGTCGTACATGAACCCGGCGATGAGCGGGCCCGCGATCGCGCCGAGGATGACGACCATGTTCGAGATGCCCATGATCTGGCCGAACGACTTCCGCCCGAAGTAGTCCGCCCGGAGGGCGGCCATCTGCGGCCCGCGCATCCCCCACGCGAGGCCGTGGATCACGACGAAGGCGGCGACCATGAGGGCGCCCGTGGCGTGCGCGAGGAGCACCATCCCGATGGCGTGCATGCCCATGCAGCAGAACGCCATGAACCGCTTGCTCCAGTGGTCGCCGATCCACCCGCCGGCGAGCGTCCCGAACATGAAGACGAGCGTGAGCGCCGAGTAGACCCCGGCCGCAGCACCGAGCGAGTACCCGAGTGACTCGTTGAGGTGCGACACCATGTGGACGTTCACCGCGCCGACGACGAACAGCGCTGCGCCATGGCCGAGCGACAGCCACCAGAACGAGGGCTCGCGCAGCGCCTCGCGGAGGGTGAAGTCGGCGGAGCGCGGCAGCTTGGCCGTGGGCATATCGGGGGTTGCGGGCGGGTCGCCGTCGGGCTCGAGGCCGAGTTCTGCCGGGTTGCGGACGAGCAGCCGCGTGATCGGCAGCCCGATGACCAGCACGAGGATGCCCGACGCGATCGCCGTCGAACGCCAGCCGATGCCCTCGAGCGAGAGCACCGTGAGCGGCACGATGACGCCGCCGAGGGCGCCTCCCACGCTGGTCAGGCTGAGGGCCGTGGAGCGGCGGCGCTCGAACCACTGCACGACCGCCGTGGTGATCGTGAGGTAGCCCATGAGGCTCGCGCCGACGGCCATGACGAGGAATGCGCCGTAGAAGGTCAGTGGCGAGTTGACCTGGCTGAAGAGGAAGAACCCACCCGCGAGGATGACGATGCCGATGCGCGTCACGCGACGTGGGCCGATGCGGTCGACGAGCCAGCCCTGCAGCGGGCCGACCAGGCCGCCCTCCATCTCTCGCAGCGCCGAGGCGCCCGACAGGACGGTGCGGCTCCAGCCGAACTCGTGGTTCAGCACGACGACGTAGGCGCCGTACGCCTGCCCGAGGAGGGAACCCTGCAGCAGCTGCAGGACCGCTCCCGTGAGCACGATCCACCACCCGTAGAAGAGCGGACGACGTGGCACCCCGGTACCTCTCGGACCTCGCGGGCGACCTCAGGTGAATCGGCGAATCATACGCATCTGCCTGCGTACGCGGGAACAAGAGACGGTACGGCTGTATTTAATGTGAAACACCGGCCTGAGCCCTAGAATCCCGCGATGCTGACACGCCCCTTCCTCATCATCGCGATGTCAATGTTCACCGCCACGATGGGGCTCGGGATGGTGCTGCCGCTCCTCCCCGTCTACGCGGAGTCGTTCGGCGCGAGCGGCGCGACCATCGGACTGACGATGTCGGCGTTCGCGATCCCGCAGTTGTTCGTCAGTCCGTTCATCGGGCGGCTCGCAGACCGCTTCGGCCGGAAGCCCTTCCTCATGCTGGGCGCGGCGGCCTATTTCGCATCGGCGATCGGGTGGTGGTCGGCCGAGACGCTCGCAATGCTCATCGCGTTCCGCGCGCTCTCCGGCATCGGCTCCGCGCTGATCTTCTCCAACGCGCAGGCGTACGTCGGCGACCTCGCGCCATCCGGCTCCGAGGGGCGGTACATGGGCGCCTTCGCCGTGGCGGACTTCCTCGGCTTCGGGCTCGGGCCGCTCTTCGCCGGCGTCATCCGTGATGTCGCCGGCCTCGACGAGGTGTTCCTCGCGATGGCGACCCTCTACCTCGTCGTGTTCGTGGTGATCTGGCTGCTCTTGCCCTCGCAGCCGGTCCGGCTGCAGCTCGGGACGACGAAGATCACCGCCCCGTGGGGCCAGATCTTCCGACACCCGACGATGCAGGCGCTGATGTTCCTCCGCATCTGCTTCGCCCTCGCTACGGGCGTCGCGATGTCGTTCCTCGCGGTGCACCTCGAAGAGTCGCTCGCCGTGACCGCGACGATGGTCGGGCTGGTCTTCGCGGTGCAGCAGATCACGGGCGGCCTCTCCCAGCCGTTCTTCGGGCGCCTCGCCGATCGCTTCCCGCGTTCCTGGCTGGTGTTCTTCGGGACAGCCACGATGGCCGCCGGCATGTCGACGATTGTGTGGAGCGACTCCTACTGGGTGATCCTCGCGGGCATGCTCATCGGCCCGGGCCTCGGAGCCGCCCTCGCGAACGTCTCCGCGCAGGCGATGCAGATCGACACCGGACGCGACCTCGGCATGGCGACCGTCGCGAGCCTCGGCTCCGCCGCGTTCGCCGCCGGCTTCCTGCTTGGCGCGATCGGCGGGGGCCGCCTCGTCGATGCGACGAGTATCCCGACGGCCTTCCTCCTGGCGTCGGGCGTCATGGTGTTCGGCGGCACGGTATTCCTCGTGCGCGTCCGCGACCTACAGGCGCGCGCCACTGCGGCAGCCTCCGCAGCCGCGGCAGCTGCGGTGTCGGCCGTGGCCAGTGTGCTGCCCACACCCCGCGAGGACATCGAGGGCGGCGAATCGCTCGATACTCCCGCGCCACCCACCCCGCCCTCGTCACCTGCGCTATCCTAAGTAGTACCACTCGCAACTATCTCCGCGATCGAGGTACGTCATGACCGCCACCCACCCGATGCAGTTCGGCATCTTCACCGTCGGCGACGTCACGCCCGACCCCACGACTGGCCGCACGCCCACCGAGGCGGAGCGCATCCAGGCAATGGTCGCGATGGCGCTGAAGGCGGAGGAGGTGGGCCTCGACGTGTTCGCGACGGGCGAGCACCACAACCCGCCGTTCGTGCCCTCCTCGCCCACGACGATGCTCGGGTACATCGCCGCGAAGACCGAGCGCCTCCTGCTCTCCACCGCGACGACGCTCATCACGACGAACGACCCGGTGAAGATCGCCGAGGACTACGCGATGCTCCAGCACCTCGCTGGCGGGCGCGTGGACCTGATGATGGGCCGCGGCAACATGGCCGCGGTCTACCCGTGGTTCGGGCAGGAGATCCAGTACGCCCTCCCCCTCGCCCTTGAGAACTACGAGCTCCTCCACCGACTGTGGCGCGAGGAGAGCGTGACGTGGGACGGGATGTTCCGCGCCGCCCTGGTCGACTTCACCTCAACCCCGCGCCCGCTGGACGGCGTCCCGCCGTTCGTCTGGCACGGTTCGATCCGCACGGTTGAGATCGCCAAGCAGGCCGGCCGCTACGGCGACGGCTTCTTCCACAACAACATCTTCTGGCCCATCGACCACGTGAAGCAGATGGTGACCACCTACCGCTACGCCTACGAGGAAGCCGGGCACGGCTCTGGCGACCAGGCGATCGTGGGCCTCGGCGGTCAGTTCTTCGCGCGTCCGAACTCGCAGGATGCGATCCGCGAGTTCCGACCGTACTTCGACAACGCGCCGGTGTACGGCCACGGGCCATCCCTCGAGGAGTACATGGCGGGGACGCCGCTCACGGTCGGGAGCCCGCAGCAGGTGATCGAGCGGTACGCCGCGATGCGCGAGCA
>Ga0209024_1001939_pt1 | contig 14040 bp, 15 predicted proteins | sample AutmiccommunBRH5_FD_187380 | JGI IMG/M metagenome (GOLD analysis project Ga0209024, IMG submission 187380) | Deep subsurface microbial communities from Mt. Terri, Switzerland - Autotrophic microbial communities BRH/5 (SPAdes) (version 2) | ecosystem: Environmental > Aquatic > Deep subsurface >...
CTGCAAAGCCGCTTTACCGGCAGCCATTTTGATGCATCCAGCGTCGTCGCAAGCAGCCTGGGCGATGCCATAGGCAACGGCTTTGTCGACGGACTCGTGGCCGGGGAGAGAGAAGCTGAACAAACCCACTTTCAAGCGAAAACCAAAGCCGAAAGCGAACAATACGCCGCTTTTATCAAAGCTAAACAAGGTATCGATAGCTTGTATGATTACGGGCAACATGAGTTTGATGAATTATCCAGTGATTTTGCAGATTGGTTGAGTGAGCAGGCGAATTCTGCGACCAATCGTCTACAGGATAAGGAAGGTTATCTTTTAAATGAGGCAGACAAAGCCATCATAACCACCGCCCAACAGAAAATACAACAATTACAACTGACCAAGATCGACGATGGCACCAACCCAAATCTAGTACACATCTCAGTGGTGTTAGACGGCACCTGGAATGATCGGGCGCAAATGGAGGACATAACTAATCCGGCTTTGCTGGATGAATTATTAGATAATAAAGTGGAAAAAATTTATGAAAAAGGGGTGGGCACAGATCGGGAAACCGCTATACTGGGTGGCGGATTAGGCATGGGCGCTTTTGCGAGGGTTACTAATGCATATGATGAGCTTACTGAAAAGATTAATATCATCAAGCAGGATAAACCAAATGCAGAGGTTGTGCTAACGGTAATAGGCTTTAGCCGCGGGTCTGCGGAAGCGCGCCATTTTGTCAATGCTGTGGCGGAATACGGTATTCCTGACTTGTCCTCCGGGGTGAATGGCTCCTATTCCCGCCTGCTTGATTCACCGCGCATAGGTGCTTTGGTGATTTTTGATACCGTGGCGGCCTTGGGATTGCCAGGCACCAGTGTCCAGATGGGGTTTAAATTAGGCATTCCGACGCGGGTTGAAAATGTGCTGCACATCACTGCCAATGATGAGCAGCGTTCCGTTTTCCCCCTGCACAGTGCGATTGATATCAATAAGCCCTATGACCCGCGTATCACAGAGGTAGGAATTCCCGGTGTGCATTCAGACATTGGCGGGGGGTATCATAATGCCTATTCAAAGATACCGTTGAACATGGCCTATACTTACCTGGAAAAACTCGGCCTGCCTTTAAATCCAATTAATTCTTATCAAGCACCGTCCGTGAATGATCCGGGCTTGCGCTTGCATGATTCGCGCTACTTGGTAGACAAGGCACGGCAAAATATTAAACACGTCATCGGCATTCAGGATCATCGGCAGATTTATCACGTTGCCAATCAATAGGACTTAACATACATGCATCGATTCATTAAATTATGTTTAATCTTCAGTTTAAGCTTGCAAGTGACGGCAGGCTGGAGTATGCCTCATCGAAAAATCCAATACACAGTTGAGATCAAAAATACCTGTAAAAATCAAATTAAAAACATAACGATACAGAATGACGGTAAAAATATATTCCCAGCGGGTAATAGTCGTGGCTTGGGTGATCGTACATCAGCTAGTTATGATATGCCCATGATCATACCGGATATAGCAGCGGTTGACTGGACAGATGCAGCAGGCAGGCGCTATCAAGCGCGGATTCCCCTGCATTCATTGATCCCTTGGCGGGATTATTTTGGCCATGAATTTAGAATTGAATATCGGTTTTGTGACGATCAGCTGCACGTTATTTTTGGCAAGAAAACAGGCCGGTTTGAATATGACCGAAAAGAGATATGGTCTAATCAAAAGAAAGATACGGCTTTGTCTGGCAATGAGTCATAGCGGTTACTGATATCGCATGATTTGATAGCTCTTTCGATACAGCTATAAATTCAAAAAGAAAGGGAATTATGTAATTGATCTTGATAAATGAATGCAAGAAATTTAACTAAAAAAGGTGCAAATGTAGTTTACACGCCTAACTATATCGATTTAATTTTAATATCACGAATAAGAGATTTCGGGATAATTTTTATTCCATTTGACAAGCAGCTATTTATTACATTTTCTTGCGTGTAGTAATGAGTGACCAAAATTGAATTTGTTTTTATTTTTAGATCTAAAATTAACTGCAAACCATTATATTGTGAAGCTTCTATTTCATAATCAATTAAATATAAACAATCTTCGTATTGATTTCTAGTTATAAATTCTTGAAATGCCTTAATTTCATGGAAAAAGAAAAAATTTTTAAGTTTGGTTTCAGAAAACCGATGAATCCAAATATCGTGGATTAAGGGGTCGCTATCTAAAATACAGATACAAGTTCTATTTTCGATAATCGTTAGTTCATTTAAAAACCAAGCGGGTTTTTTTATTAATGGTAACTCAATTTCAATTTTAGTGCCTACTTCCAATTCAGACAGAACTAATATTTTTCCGCCTGCCGCTTCAATTTTTTCTTTTGCATATGAAAGCCCAAGACCTTGGCCATTTTTTTTATTAAAGGTTTTACCTTTTCCAAAAATTTCATTCAATTTATTTGGGGGTATTCCAGCGCCATTATCTTCTATGATTATAATGATTTTTTCAGAGTATGAATGAGAGGAAATAATTACAAAACCATCTTCTTTTATTGATTCAATCGAATTATTAATAATATTGGATATGCTTCTTTGAAACACATCCAATGGTATATTAGCGAAAAGTACATCATTATTTGATAAATTTAGTTCCCATTGTATGTATTTATTAATAAACTCAAATTTTTTCTCACTCACCAGCCTACATATTTCTTGACTAACCATTGTGACTGTTGTGTTTGAATTTCCTTTATTTAAACCTGAATCCAATTCAATTGTTTTATCAAATAGATTTTCAGAAATCCTATTAATTCTTTTTACAATATTCTTGACCATCTCTTTTTTTTCTATAGATAATTCTGGAGACATCGCGCTTATCATCTCAAGAGCCAGAATCGGTGAGCGTATATCATGGGCAACTTGACGCGCTAAATTTGAATATTTGACATCCAATTCATGTTTTTTTTGGTATATTTTAAAAGCATCAAGCACAAAACTCTCTAGCGATCTGAATTCAGAAATAAAATTACCATTTTGTAATTGCCATAATTCCTCAAAATTATTTTTTGAGTTAATAAATTGAGTGATTTTATTTTCAATTTCAAATAATGGTTTTGAAATTTTTCTTGAGATAAAATGACTACAGATAATAGCCACTAAAGATACAGGAACGGTGAAAGACAAAATACTTGGCACGATACTATGTAGTTCACTAAAATAGTGGAATGAACACAAACCATAGCCTATAGTAAACAAAAAAATAGAAGTTCCCCATAATATTAATAACCACATACATAGCTGGGGTTGTAAATTATTAATTGAAAATAGCTCCAGCAGGTTTTCATTATCTTGTTTTATTACTTTTGAAATACCTACAAAAAAAATAAGAAGCCCAGATATCCAAAGAAGCTCCATTACACTCAAATAGGGAGTAATATCAGAAACAACCTGTAACCTGATCATAAGGTCGGAAAAAACAATAACTAAATAGCCGATGCTAGTAAGCCTGATAAAATCATTTTTACATCTCGATAAACAAATCATGGCGAAGAAGAAACCAGCCACCTCGAATATGGTGTCAAAAATTTGAAAGATTCCCTTAATCGACAAATAATTAATCTTCCAATCGAGGCCAAATATAAAAAGAAGAAACATCAATATTGAAACAACTAGATATGGAATATATGCTTGATAATTTTTTTGATTAGCTCCATTTCTATTAAAATATAAGATCACATACCAAGTTAATGACTGAAAAAATAAAAAACATAAAAATGGTAGTTCAAACAGAATGGTTATCAACGAACCTTTATAATCAAAAAAATTTAAATTCAGATAATAATTATAAATACCATCAGCAATAGCAGCAAATATAAAAGCATTAAACAACAATAAAAATATCAATTTGTTTTTTATAAATGCTGTCTTAAGCACTAAATTAAAAATCACGATGGCTAATAAACAATCCAAGCTTGTTTCACCTATAAGAGCTAACCAACCAGACAACTGTTGATTTTCACTCGTGCTCTTGAACAAAAGATACAAGCCTATAAAGCTTACCCACAAGAGTAACACTAAGCTTAGCTTGACATTGTGCTTTATCTTCAAATCAATTTTCATTGGTGGACTTATACTTGGGCGAACACTCGAGCAGGAAGTCCATCCATATCAGGAATATTATTCGTGATGATAAAGATTTTACATCTTCCAATGGGGGCACCATTTAATTCTAATCCTTCAACTATCAAAATATCATTAGACAGTAAACTTTGGTGGACAGGTAGCTCATCTGCATGTGCTGAATCAACACTGATGTAATCAATACCGACTATTTTTACACCCTTGCGAATTAGTTCTTCTGCGGCATTGGGTTCTAAATAAACATATTTGTCAGTAAAAGGTGCTTGTTTTGATATTTCTGAATTTTTAGTTTTAAAAAACACAAAATCACTTTTTTTTATATGAGTCTGTTCTTCTATAAATCTTTTAGTAATACTCTCTTGATTTTCAGGAACCTCAATGATTAAGCCAGATCCTATAAGGTGATCTATAGAATAATCACTACTTGTTTTGCCCTTTTCTTGAATGTGCGCTGGAAAATCAATATGAGTACCGGTATGGTTTCCCAAGTGCATTAGACTTAACTGAAAACCCTTACCATTTATAATTGAAGATATAGACTCAGATGAAAAATTTGGATCCCCAGGATATACAACTGTTTTGGTTGTTATCTTCGCTGTCAAATCGAAAAAACGTTGTGCATGAGTAATTTCTTCTTCCCCCTCTGCTCGATCTGTTTTACTGTTACTACCAAATGCCATCATTTAAAGACTCCATAAAAATTATTTCGTTTAATTTCAAGACCAAAAAAATGTATGCAATATCAATAAAGTAAAAGTACTTTTTGATGTTAACTAAATTAATTTTTACTTCCAAGATAGATTATCTCAACAATATAAATTGAACAAAAATCAAATATATTAGTAGATATAGTAATTGTTTTATTATTAAATTTTGCTTCTACCTCTTTGTTGTTTATATAATTTAAATAGTATAAGGATGATTTCTCTCCTTTAATAAAACACAGGGTGTTTTTAAATTCTTTTAAATATTTTTTCGCAGTTTCGCGGGCTAATAGTGTGGATCCTTCGGGAATTAATGGTTCGTAATCATTAGTGCTTATAATTATTGGAGTGAGTTGTGTTATTTTTTGCCTAATTTCCTCTAGGGAGCTCATTGAATTGCCAGTGAGTTCCTTTTTTGAAGCATCTATTTTTATATGGCACGGATTATTTTGTTCTAAAAAAATTTGAGTATCGCAGACAATCCCCTCTAAGTGGAGCTTATGAACTAGTCTCTCTGCAATTTTAGGACCAATTTTCATTCTCTCACTTTCAATTGATTTTAATGTGCCAGACCGCACAATACCATCATTGCAAAAAGACTGTTGATTTTGCTTAAGTAATTTCTGTCGTATAAATTTTACTCTTTTTGCAGGAGACAGATTAATTAATTCGGTTGAAATTTCGTCAATATTCATAGGCTATAAAATTATTTTCATTAGAATCATAGTGCCAAAAGGATATAAGGCCATTATCTGACATAATCGCTATATCGCCATTTCCACTTAAGGTTAAATAACACGTAAGTTCGATATTTTCTAAAAATTGATCCCTGCACAAAATGTAATCTATATTTTCTAAAATAATACTTTTAGAAAATATATCAACTGGATCGAGTGTATACTGCTTATGAATGATATCAACATGTTTTGAGAGGTAGGCATAAAGGTTATGAATTGCATCAGTGTCTTTTTTGTTAACAAAAAGGTCAATGTCATGATTATTATGTAATTGGATTGCTCTGTTATTTGGAACGTTGCTTGTGAGCATACTTATATAAGATGAGGGAAAGTACTCTCGTATTTTTGCACTTATTTCTATACCTGTTACGCCTTCTCCCCTTAGCTCCTGATCTAATACGATAATCGCAGATAATTCAGATAAATCTTTAAGGGTTTTTATTATTTGTTCTTTGTCTATGTCATTTTCATAAAATGAATTAATTATTTCTAGAGGAGACTCTGGCAAATAACAGTACTTTTCTAAATAAGATAGAAAGTCTTTACTTTTCGAGAATGTAATTACTTTTACAGAATGTTTAAATTTGTCGGTGAAATAATAATGAATGACGTCTAAAAGGGATTGGTCGTCATCTAATAAGATAATTTTGGGTTTAATAAAAGCTAACACAAATCTCTCAAATTTATAGTGCGTTAATTTGGATTAATTATACATAATATAAGCAAAAATTAAAACAAATACAAAATAAATATATAAAAAAGTGCAGTTACACTATTGACCCGCAAAAAAAGTGTATTTATAATATTTGGCATGTCGTTGATTAAGAATGATTACTTTTGGCAATTTGAATCGACTAATTAAAAAAGGTTTTGCGTGAATGGATAATAGAAATTTTGTTTTGAGTGCTGAATTAAACTCGCAGTTTTTAAATACACAGGCATTAATTCCGGCATATGACAAAAATAATAATGGAATTATTTTTGGTCTGTTAATAGAGGCCGTTCCTGGTAAGGCATTCAATGTTAGTGCTCATGGATGTGTGGCAATAGGGTTAAAGAAAATGCTGGGGCGAGTGGTGTCAGTTATGACCAGTCTCGAGAGTTCATGGAAAATTCTTGATGGCTATAGTTATAACCTCGTTTCTTTAAGTGGCCAATTTCGCGTGATGGATGCCAGAAGTGCTGGATTGCCTCTTTGTATAGCACTTATCAATATAGTAAGGGTTTTAAATGGATTACAACAAGTTCAACATCTCACAGGAACAGGAATTTTAAGAATAGATGGAACCTTTGAAAAGTCTCATCTTGAGGAAGAGAAAAAGCAAGCCTCTTCGCAATTAATGGAAAACCGGTTTATTAACTCACAAGTTTGTAAACATGTGTTCGACCTCGCAAATTTGATGAACGACCAAAAAAAAGGAGAAAGTTAATATGAAGTTCAAAAAAATAATTTCCGGATTAATGCTCACAGGAGCTGTAACAGCTGCGAATGCAGATGTTTGTAAGCATGCTCCTGGGAGTGTTACCTGTGGAAAAGGAACTGTGAGCAGTTTGTCTGGTAATGGAATGGTAACAGTTAACGGCACGACAGTAGAAGGAGCAACCCATATTAATGGTTTGTTGAATGCTGATGATGCCAATTTTGCATCGTTAAATGTAAACGGTAGCATCACGTTAATTCAATGCATTATTAATCAAAATGCTGAAATAAAAGGGTCACTCAAAGCATCTTCATCAAAATTTGAAAAATCATTGGATGTTTTTTCAAGTTCAATACGATTAATTAACACAAAAATAAGCGAAAACTTACAAGTTCATCATACAGAAAATAAAACCCAAGAAGTTTTTCTTGAGCATAATTCTGAAGTAAGTGGAGATATTATTTTTGATGATGGCCATGGAAAGGTATATATCCGAGGTGATTCAAAAATTGGTGGAAATGTGATCGGTGGCGAAATAATTAACAATTAATGGAGAGACAAAATGCAAGACCAAGATAAAATGGAGAACATGATTGATATCTTTTTTGGCATGTATAGCGATGGCAAGGAAGGTGGTAGTGATGGTAAGGAAGCTGGTAAAGATGCTCATAAGGATGGATGTGAGCTAGGTTTGACCATGATGAATGGACAGAGCAATCAAAAATTTGAGTATAGATTTTGATATGTCTGAGAAAAAACTACTCGTTGCCTCATCTCATAAGAGTGAGGCAATTACAAAATGGATTCTTGAAAATGATTCATTAACGCGATTGATAGATATTATTTTTATTGAGGAATTACTAAATCATTTTGACATTAGAGATAAGTTAGATAGAAGTGGTCCCGTTATTCGATGGCATGATAATCAAGGAAATAGATACACCAATAATACTCATTATTTATTAAACCGGGTGATTTATATAGAGGAGCGCTTATTTCAAAGGTTTCGCCATGAAGATAAAGAATATGCTCAGAGAGAATTTGAAGCCTATTTGGGATTTGCTCTGAATGCGTTTGTAAGTCCGCAGGTTCAAGCAATAAACGGTATTTGTGAGCTTTTTATGTCTTTGCCTCAACAATGGCATATGGTTAAAAAACTCAAGAGTGTATCTATTCCAAAATACTATTGGGGAGACCCAAATTACAAGTTTTTATCTGATGAAAAGAATGTTGTTCATTCAGATATATATAATTGCTTTAATTGGTCGTCTACTCAGAAAGACAATGAGCAAGAAACAGGCTTCCGTTTTGTAAAGCCAAATGGTAATCCTTTATTTGTTTTATCTATTGGTGAAAAAAATTTAATAACGTTCGATGAGAAATTAAGCATAAAACAACAAGAGAGAATAAGGGATTTAACCCAACAGATCCGCGACTTATTTAATTACTTTATTTTTGAGATTTTACTGTTTATCCATGAGGAACAGATAACATTTGGTTGTATTAATATAGATGTTATTCAGTCGGTAAAAAATCTATATTTTGATGAGTTTATGGAAAATAATTTAGTAAAGGAGAGTTGTAAATGTCTCAACTAGAAACGTTCATTTGCTCAAGTCATAGACCTGAAATAAACGGAGGTAGACTTGATAAATCACATAAATCAATTGTTGAAATAGATTATTCAAATGTAGGTGATATGCCTGAAATTTTCGTTAATACTATCGCTTTTGGTCCTAAGAAAGATAAGGTTTTGTTAAATCTTGAGCATGCAATATCTGAGACAGATAGAATTACTATCTTCTATTATGAAGACCTTCATAAAAAATGGACCTATGTTCAAAATAATTCTGAAAGTTATTTTATATATCGTAGAAATGATACCGACCAGTTAAGAGTAAACCCCAGGAATTTATATATACGGGGCTGTCAGGTAGATAGAACCGATCCATACTGGATGATGCTAGGTGAATTTTATAATTTTGTTGACACTTGGGAAGGCAGAGTTATATGTGCTCCCAAACAACAACAAAACAATGAGTCAAAGCTATATCAATTAAATAATTCATTAAAGAGAGCCAGTAAACAATACGATAATATTTCTATTGGCAAAAGTTATGTTATTAAAGGAAAAAATGGGTTGGCTAACCTTCCCAAGAATAAGTCCTATATTGTGAAATCACTTTCTGGAATCCGTTCAAGAGTCGTTGATGACGCAGACTTCACTTCTTGGAAGCAGGCCAGTTTATCTAATGTTCCTACCTTATTCCAAGAAAAAGTAGAAGGGAATGACCTACGAGTACATGTTGTTAATAAAAAAGTTTACGGCAAATTATCGATGGAAAAGGCTAGTGTTGATTACCGTTATGACGATAGTTTTTTTTCACTTATGGATTTTAATGAGTTTTCTGATGAGCTCAAAGCATTTTGCTTGTCTGTTACCGAAAATGAAGAGAATACATTAATGGGAATTGATTTTATCAAGTCTGACAGTGGTTACGTTGTATTAGAGGCCAACCCATCACCTGGATGGTCGGCATATCACGAATCTAACGGAATTGAAAATGATTCCTTTATGGACGATTTGTTGAAAGAGTTAAAACGATAATAATTTGAATATTTCAAATTAAAGGGTTCTGATTTTCTGAAAAGAATAGGAATCTATCTATCAAGTTTGTTAAGCATTAACAGCCTTTTAGATAGTTTGGAAATGACGTTAGTAATTTAAAAAGGGGTAAAAATGGATAATTCAAATCAAAATGAGCGGACACTTGCTTTTAAAAAAGCTCAAATCATTAGAAATGATGAGCTAAAAGAAATTAGTGGTGGATCAATGACAGGAACCACATCATTTACAACAAAACAAACTATTGACTCTCACGGAAACTACGATGTTGGTGGTGATGTGCGTTGGGATTAAATTTTAATTAGGGGTAAATATGGAAAAAAAAGAAAGAGTCTTAGGTTATTACAAATCTATAGAATTAACCAATAAAGAGCTATTAGAGGTATCCGGTGGCTTTATAAAGTTGACTTGTCAAAGTACTCATCAAATTACCGGTTATTATCCCGGGACTACTGATGCTATAACAGATCAGGAATGGGATTAATTACTAATTATTAGGAGAAAATTGATTTATTTTGGGTCTTTTAAAAAGACAGACCCATTTGAAGGTTTTAAGGAGATTTAAAAATGACTGTTTTAATTATGACAGAACCCGATGATATTCATGCAGTATTAGTGAATCTTGCCCTGGAATACAAAGGATATCAAAGCAAGTTATTTTTTAGTGCTGATATGCCAAGTATACAAAAAAATAATCTCTATTTTGCTGGAGGTGAAAATTCCTGGAGTACAATAACTGATGAAAATCAGAATATAGATTGGGATTTAAATAGCATTGAATCTATCTGGTGGAGAAGGCCTCGAAGACCTCATCTTCCTGAAAATATTCATGAGGATGATAAAAGATTCGTTCAAAAAGAAAATTCTATTTATCACGATTCAATTCCTTACATGCTTAATGGTAGTGCTTGGTGGGTGAATTCAATAGAATCGACATATAAAACCCGCTCTAAAATAACACAATTAAAATTAGCTCAAAAATGCGGGTTTGAATTACCTGAAACATTGGTATCAAACTCTCCAGAAGATATAAAAAGCTTCATTAAAAATTCATCAAATGATGCGGTTATATATAAACCTTTTGCGCCTCATCATTGGGCGGATGATAACGGGATGAAGTTATTATACACCGATAAAATTTCTTTAGACGACCTACCATCTGACGAGATGTTACAGGTTGTACCGGGTATTTATCAGAAATATGTTGATAAAAAATTTGAGTTAAGAGTAACTTGTTTTGGCTCTCATATAAGTGCCGTTAAAATTCATTCACAGCAACATATTCAAGGTCAAACTGATTGGCGGAAAATTCCTGGTCATGAGTTAGCACTTACACCTTATCGATTAAATCAATCTATTCAGGACAAAATCATCAATTTTATGAAAGAGATAGGTGTGGTCTTTGGTTGCTTTGATTTTATCATAACACCGGATGATGATGTGGTTTTTCTTGAGTTAAATGAGCAAGGTCAGTTTTTATGGGTAGAGGACATACTGCCTGAATTATGTTATTTGGACATGTTTGCTGAGTTCATGATTCATAAACAATTTGATTTTACCTGGAAACCATCCAGTAATTCGTTGTCAACAAAAAATTTTGATGACAAGGCACAACAGATTTGTGATGAAAATATTCATAAACATGTTTATTTAAATCAAGTTAAAAGAGTGGCGTAATTATGAAAAAATTAGGAGTGTATATTCTGGGATTATTATTTTTGTCTACTAGATTATGTGCTAGCCCCGAGAATTTTGATATTTTTGGGGTTGAAGAACAGACTAAACAGAAAATTTATTCAAGTTGCTCAAAAATGTTTGAGCAATATTTAAATGAATCTAAAAAAATGAACCTATCAAAAACTCAACCAAGTACGGCAGATATGGTTCATAGATTAAAGTTTGAAGAACGAATTATTTCAAAGATTAAACAAATCGATAATTTTTCTGAAGTTAAACTATCAGTTGTTTATTATCCGGTTGAGCAGAAAACATTTGGTACTCTGGATATCGTCAAAGAGAGTGATGTTGGCAGAATACCAGGAAATAAAAGGATTATCCGTAGTTCTGGAGTTGCACCTAATGCAGGAATAATAAAACTACTTAAACTCTGGAAAGACTACGATAACAAGAACATGAAGCTTATCAGAGAAAATAAACTTGATTTAAGCAAAACCTCATGCCCGGTAACACACTGCACTTGGGGCTTTGATGAAGATGATATTAAAAATATTTTGCCAAAGCTACAAGAAGGTGTGGCTAAAAATAAGCAAGCATTATTTAACATCATAAAACATAGTACTGATGATAATTTACGAGGAAATGCGGTGTTTATATTAGCAAATGATCCTCATCTTCAGGAACTTGCTGATTTTTTAATAAATTTTATTGATGATCCAAGTGATTTGGTTAGGAATAATGTTATGCGAGTTTTAGGTGCAATTGTTGCAAAACATAAAGTGGATAACCTTAAAGTTGAAAGCATTATTCAAGCGCTAAATTATCCTTATGTAACAGATAGAAATAAAGCAGCTTATATATTATTTGGTATTATAAGAGCTGCTCCAGATACTCATTCTCAGGTTATTAATCATGCAGGGAAAACCTTAATCGAGCTATTAAAACTGAAACAACCGAATAATCATGATTATGCCTACCAAATATTGAAGGAATTAAGTCATGAAAATTATGATGAACATGATTATATAAGTTGGTCTAAATGGGTTGAAGATCAACAAAATATTACACATTAGGGAAACAGTTTTTAGAGGCTCTGTTTTATGGAAAATAAACGTTCTATTTTTAGGCAAGATGTTATTAAAAATCGTGTTCATCGAAGCCTGGGTTCAGCTAGAATTAACATTCCTTTGAATTTTCGAGTTGCTGGGTATCTTGCCTTAGGAGTTATTCTGAGTTTACTGGTATTTTTTTATGCGGCTCAAATATCAGAAAGAACCTTTGTTAAAGGATATCTTGATACTGAAAATGGAGTTATTTCCGTAGAGTCTGACGTTTCTGGATTAGTCGAACAGATCTTAGTGGATGAAGGAAGTGAGGTAAACAAAGGCCAGGTTTTGTTTGTCATTTCAAACCCTTCTTCAATGAACAGCAAGATACAAATAAATAACCATGAGCAGCGTATTTTAAATTTAAAAAGAGAATATCAAATTAAAGATGAGCATTATCAGGCGCTAGCAAAATTATATGTAAAGAAATATATATCATCGTCTAATTTGAAAGAGGTAGAGTCAGAATTGCTGGAGTTACATAATAGAATAAAAACAGCTGAGTATGATCTACTACAATTTAGTGAAAATATAACTCAACAAATCACTGCTCCTTCAGATGGAATTATTACTAATATATTTTATCGCAGAGGCCAGAAAATTCAGCCATTTAAGCCTTTAGTACAGATCATTCCATCACAGGTCAATTTGATTGCCAGACTTTATATTCCTTCTAGAGACATTGGGTTTTTAAAGCAAGGTCAAAAAATCAATTTGAAGTATGATGCCTATCCTTCACAACGATTTGGTTTTTATGAAGCAACAATTAAAGAAATTAACCAAACTGTTTTAACTGATGAAAAAGAAGATAAGCCCATACATATTGGAGAGCCTTACTACAAAATTAAAGCTGAATTAAAAAAACCTTATATTTTAGCTTATGGAAAAAAGACCCCATTAAATCACGGGATGACGCTTACTGCCATTATCACCGGTAAAAAAAAGAAAATTTGGCAATGGGTTCTTGATCCAATTTACAGCTATTATGGAGAGCAATTTCTGTGACTGCACTAGTAGAAAGTATATTTAACATAAGTAAAAAAAGACTTCCGGTGTTTAAACAAGATCAATTCTCAGAGTGCGGGCATGCCTGTGTGGCAATGATTAGTAATTTTCATGGACATCGAATTGATTTGTTCTCATTAAGAGCAATTGAAACACCTTCGATGAATGGTTCATCAATGCTTGATTTAGTGCGTTTGTTTGAAAAATTAGATTTCACAACAAGAGCCATTAGAGTGGAAATTGAAGAGCTAAAGCATATCCAATGCCCTGCTGTTTTACATTGGAATTTGAATCATTTTGTTGTTTTAAAATCAGTCCATAAAAAATATATTTTGATACATGATCCTGCGGTAGGAGAGAGAAAAGTTTCATTTGATGGGGCTTTTAACGCATTTACCGGCATTGCTTTGGAAGTTGATAAAAACAAACAATTTTCACCAATTCAAGCGCAAAACAAGTTATCTTTATTAGATTTATTCAAAAATATTAGCGGATTAAAACATAGCCTTTTTATTTTATTGCTTCTATCGCTAGCGATAGAAGTATTTATTTTAATCAATCCATTATTTATTCAATATGTAACAGATGGCGTTACGAGCTCAAACAATATCAATAATTTATATGTTGTTGT
>Ga0209024_1001940_pt1 | contig 14039 bp, 14 predicted proteins | sample AutmiccommunBRH5_FD_187380 | JGI IMG/M metagenome (GOLD analysis project Ga0209024, IMG submission 187380) | Deep subsurface microbial communities from Mt. Terri, Switzerland - Autotrophic microbial communities BRH/5 (SPAdes) (version 2) | ecosystem: Environmental > Aquatic > Deep subsurface >...
CGAAGGCGATCGCCTCGGCGATGCGGAAGGTGGCGCAATAGCCGACGACCTCGTCCTCGTACGTGGCGACGAACTGGCCTTGCGGGAAGTTGTTGATCTGCCCGCGCAGCTGGTCCGCCGAATAAGAGGCCATGCCGGGATAGACCTTTTTGTAAAGCTTCTGGATGGCCGGCACGTCGCTTTCCCGTGCATGACGCACGACAAGTTTCGCCTTGGCATCGTTGGTCGCGATTTTGGTCGGCATGTTGGTTCCTATGTTTTCGTCATTGCGCCCGGGCCGCGGAATGCGGCGGACGGTCGTCTAGGCCGCGCCCGCCGTCTCGGTGACGCAGGCGGCGAAATCGCCCGTCACCCGCCCCCGACGAAGCGGCACGCAATCTTCGGGAAAGTCCTGGCGGAAGGTTCCGCCGGCGTCCCGCACCTTATCAATGAATCGTTCCAGATGCGCCATGGCGCCTGTCGGCAGGTCGTGGACGACGATCAGTGCGTGGTCGAGGGCGGCCAATTGCGCCATCGCCGTCTCGACCCATCCGTCCGGGTCGGCCCAGTCGCGGGGAATGGCGTTCCACAGCACGCAGGTATAGCCGCCTTCGATCAGGTAGTCGGCGACGGGTCGGCTGAGGAGGTGCGGACCGAGCGCCCCGCCGCCGCCGAACGGGCGGAACAGCCGGTCGGGATGGGCCAAGTCGCCGATCAGCGCCTGGGTGCGGCCGATCTCGGCCTCGGGCACATCCCGGCCCGGCAGGTTCCCCAGGGGCGTGTCGTGGCTGTAGGTATGGTTGGCGATCCAATGGCCTTCGGCCGCCGCGCGCTCGGCCAGCCTGCGCCGGGCCGGGTCGGCGATCTTGTGGCCCAGGACGAAAAAGCTGGCGGGAACTTCCGCCCGCGCCAGCACGTCGAGCACGCCCGGCGTCACGTCCGGTTCGGGCCCGTTGTCGAAGGTCAGGGTTACGTCGCGCATGGCCCCAGCCTAGCCGAACACGGGGCCGGAGGAAACGGCGGCGACGGGGGGATCAGGCCGATTTCTTGACGAATTCGGTCAAAATCACGATGTGCTGGCCGTTGACCCGGCCTTCGATCTGCGCCGCGTTGTCGCGCACCAGGGAGATGCCGCGCACGGCGGTGCCGCGCTTGGCCGTGAAGTTCGCCCCCTTGACGACCAGATCCTTGATCAGCGTCACCGTATCGCCGGCCGCCAACACCGCGCCGTGACAGTCGCGGTGCACGACCCCGCCGTCTTCCGCCCCGGCATCGGCGCCCGACTGGGCCCAGGCCAGGGTGTCGTCGTCCAGGTAAAGCTGGTCGAGAAGCTCCGCCGCCCAGGCCTCGGCCTTGAAGCGGTTCAGGACACGCCAGGCCATGACCTGCACCGCCGGCACCGGCGTCCACATGCTGTCGGCCAGGCAGCGCCAATGATCGGCGTCCATGGCGGCGGGATCGTCGACCTGGCCCCGGCAGGCGGCGCAGAGCAGAACGCAGTCGTCCGCCGCGCCCGTGGACGCGGGCGGCACTTCGTACACCGCCAGGTCATCGGCGGCGGCGCAAAGCTCGCAGGCGCCGCCGCTGCGGCCGTGGAGGTCGGTTTCCGTGGTCATGTCGTTTTCCCGCAAAAGCCCGCAAAGAATTAAGCCGCCCCTTTAAAGGACCGTGGCCGAAAAGGAAAGGCGGGACAGGGATGGCCCCTAGCGCAACGCCGCGCAGGCGCGCTGGATGCGCTCGCAGGCCTGGGTCAGTTCTTCGACCGCCGCCGCGTAGGAAATGCGGAAATAGGGCGACACGCCGTAGGCCCCGCCGTGCACGGTCGCCACACCCTCCGTCTCCAGCAGGTACATGACGAAGTCGCGGTCGGTCTCGATGACCTGGCCCGACGGCGTCGTCTTGCCGATCACGCCCGCGCAGGAGGGATAGACGTAGAACGCGCCCTTCGGCACCGGACAGGAAATCCCCGGCGCCTGATTGAGCATGGAGACGACCAGATCGCGGCGGTCCTCGAAGGATTTGGAACGCTCGGCGACATAATCCTGCGGGCCGTTCAACGCCGCCACGGCGGCGGCCTGGCTGACCGACGAGGCGCCGACGGTGATCAGCGACTGCAGCTTGACCATCTGGCCGATCATGTCCTTGTGCGCCCCGGCATAGCCGATGCGCCAGCCGGTCATGGCGAAGGCTTTCGACACGCCATTGACCGTGACCGTGCGGTCGAACAGCTTGGGCTCGACCTTGGCGATGGTCGCGAACTTCAGGCCGTCGAAGGCGATGTGCTCGTAGATGTCGTCGGCGATGATCCCGATGCGGGGATAATCGAGCAGCACGTCGGCCAGGGCCCTGAGGTCGGCCTCCTCGTACACCGCGCCCGTCGGGTTGTTGGGCGAATTCAGCAGCAGCCAGCGCGTCTTCGGCGTGATGGCCTTGCGCAACTGGTCGGCGGTCAGCTTGAAATCCCGGTCTTCCGCGCAGGGCACGATCATCGGCACGCCGCGCGCGAACTTGATCATGTCGATATAGGCGACGTAATAGGGCGCCGGCAGGATGACCTCGTCCCCGGCTTCCGTCCCCGCCATGAAGGCGTTGAAGATCACCTGTTTGGCGCCGTTGCCGACGATGATCTGGTCGCGGGCATAGGTCAGGCCGTTTTCGCGCTGGAACTTGGCGATGATGGCGTCCTTCAGGGCGTTGGTCCCGGCGATGGGGGTATAGGTCGTCTGGCCCTCGCGCATGGCCTGGATCGCCGCCTCGATCACATGGTCCGGGGTCGGAAAGTCGGGCTGGCCGGAAGACAAGGCGATGATGTCGCGCCCCGCTTCCTTCATTTCGCGGGCGCGCTGCGTCATCACGGCGGAGGGCGAGGTTTCGATGCGGTCCATGCGGGCCGCGAATTCCAGATCGGTCATGGTGGGTCCTGTGTCGGCGGAAATGGCGGCGCCCATGGTCCCCGTTTTCAGGACGGCGTCAAGAGCCCGCGCACTTCACGCAGCGGCAGCCGGCCGGCCGGATGTACTCCTCGAAGTACTCCTTGCCGTAGTCGTAGGTGATTTCCTCGCCTTCCCTGATCGGCCGGATCGCCTCGATGGTGATGCGCTTCTCGTCGTGGCTGACGAACGCCTTGGCGTTCGGCCGGCAGGAATGATTGATGTAGCGCGCCAGGTTGGCGCGCGGCGAGCCGTCGATGTAATGCTTGTCGTTCAACTGAAACAGATAGCGGTTCGGCTTGGCGTCGGCCTTCTTGGTGCTGAGGCGCGGGCCCGTGTATTCGATCAGCTCCTCGCCCTTCTTGAAATCCCGAAGGGCGCGCAGGCCGAGCCCGGCGGACGAGCGGAACACTTTGAATTTCTTGGATGGATTCTTCATGCCGATTTCCGGTGGTGGACGGTTCACCCGTTCTTATCGGCAATCGTGTCCGCCGGGGTCAAGATCGCGCTTGGCGGGCCGCCTTGCTTTTTCCATGCCGTCCCGACCCGCATGATGCAAAATATTCCTGTTCTTTAGATGGGGACAAATCATCGGCGGCGTTTGGCGCCGGGGAATCGTGTCCCACCGTCCGAGCAAACCGAGGATAGGATATCGCTGTGACATGGCAATGCATCGTCAATTTTCTACATCACTGGCAGACCTTGATTGCCGGATTAATCGCGTTAGTAGCGGCAATCATCACCGTCCGCTGCACTTTGGCGGTCGAGCGTCGGAAGGCCAAACGCGAATTGGAAGCACTGCGCAAGTCACTCGCGGTCGAGCTGCGCTTGCTCATCCCTAGAGCGCTTGGAGTACACGGTTCCCTCTCGAAACTGGGCGCCAAGACAGACGGACCAATTACCGCCAGGATGGTGGAAAGTCTGTCGCGAATGCCTATCCCGATCGTATACCCTGGAAACGCGCACAAGATCGGGTTACTCGAAAAGGACGCTATGGACGTGGTCATAGTATACGCGCTTCTTGAGACTGCGCGTCACGGCGTAGCGCGGATCATTACGTTCAGGACGCCTGACGATATCCACCGGGATGTCGTCCTGGTTACCGCCGCAGCGTTCTTGGAGGCGTGCAAATATTCTCGAAGCATGCTCCCCAAATTCCGAACTGGTGTGGCCTCACATGACGATCGAGATAACGAATTGCTAAGTAAAATCGAAGCAGCTATCGCGGCATGTTCGCCTACGCAAGTGACTGCTACTGCCGGGCCTAAAGGCGGCTGAGGCTGATTTAAATTGGCTGTGCAGCGGTCTTGACGCCGTTCACTTCTTGGCCTTCATCGCACCCGTACAACGGACAAATATAAAGGTTCGCGGTGTATACGATGTCACGGTCGGTGGCGGCAAAAGCTCATAGCCAGTTGGGCAATGCTTTGCCGCTTCACGGTAGCAGTCCCCATCCGACCAAGAGTCGCTACAGTCAATCAGAACGGCCGGCTGCCCGTCGGGCCCGGGGACAACTTCGGCCTGGACGCAACCGGTGACCACCAACACCGCAGCCATCATTATCGCAACCTTCATCGCCTCACCCCATCTTGCTCAACTGGGCTGAAACCTTATTAGATACGAGTAGGGGGGTCCAACACCTTGAACGTCTGTTACGGTTCAAAAACAGACCTCCATGACCTAGACCCGGTCGTCCCGATCCCACCCGTTGTCAACCGTTCCCCGCCTCCGCCGTGGACGCCCCCAGCCCCCCCAGCCGCCGCACCAGTGCCGCGATCTCCGCCACCCCCGCCCCCGTCTTCATGTTGGTGAAGACGAAGGGGCGGTCGCCGCGCATGCGTTTGGCGTCGCGGTCCATGACGGCGAGGTCGGCGCCGACGTGGGGGGCGAGGTCCGTCTTGTTGATGACCAGGAGGTCCGAGCGGGTGATGCCCGGCCCGCCCTTGCGGGGGATTTCCTCGCCGGCCGAGACGTCGATGACGTAGATGGTGATGTCGGCCAGTTCGGGCGAGAACGTGGCGGCCAGGTTGTCGCCGCCGCTTTCGATCAGGATCAGGTCGAGGGCCGGAAAGGTTTTCCGCATCTCGGCCACGGCGGCCAGGTTGATCGACGCGTCCTCGCGGATCGCCGTATGCGGGCAGCCGCCCGTCTCCACCCCCATGATGCGTTCCGGCGGCAGGGCGCCGCGCCGGGTCAGGGCCTCGGCGTCTTCCTTGGTGTAGATGTCGTTGGTGATGGCGCAGATGTCGAAGGTGTCGCGGAAGGCGCGGCAGAGCTGTTCCATCAGCGCCGTCTTGCCGGAGCCGACGGGCCCGCCGACGCCGACGCGGAGCGGGCCGTGGGGAGACGCGGGAGGGGATGCGGTCATGATCTGAAAAGCCTCGTGTATTGGGTTTCGTGGCGCATGGCGGCCACGTCGGACAGAAAGGCGCAGCCGCCGACGGCGGCAAGGTCGGCGACTTGGGCGGCGGCGGCCGTCTGCGCCACGTCGGGTTCGAGCGCGGCGAGCACGCGCTGCCCATCGGTCTGGCCCAAGGGGATCAGCCGCACGCCGGCGGAAATCAGATTGGCGGCCACGGCATGAACATAAGCATGAAGGGCCGGGGCGAGCGGCACGCCGTGCCCGGCCGCGGCCCAGGCGACGGCGACGGGATAGGCGCAGTCGCCCGCGATCAGGTCCGCATCGTCGCCGGCCCAGGGCCAGCTCGCCCGCGTGGCCAGCAGGAAGGCGTTGCCCTGGGCCGTGGTTTCCAGCCGCCGTTCCGACGATGGACACAGCGCGACGGCGAGGCCGTTGACCTCGGCCAACGCGGCCCCGTCCCCTGCGGTGGCGGCGTCATGGGCGCGGGCGAACAGCACGGCGTCGGACCACGCCCCGCCGTGGGCCAGCAGGTCGCGCAGCCAGCGTTCCAACCCTTGCCGGCCGGCCACCGCCCCCGTTTCCACCGCCCATTCCAGGCCGTGGCTGTAGGCGAAGGCGCCGACGGGATAGCCCGGCGACAGCCAGGCGAGCAGGCGGTAGAGCGAAGCGCTATCCATGGGGGTGCCCGTGGTGATGATCGTGGTCATGGTCATCGTGGTTGTGGCCGTGGGTGCGGCCATGGCCGTAGGCCCCGCCCTCGGGATTGAAGGGGGCGGAGACATGGGCGACATGGGCGCCCAGCCTGACCAGCATGTCCTCGATCACATGGTCGCGGCGGATGCGCAGGCGGTCGCCCAGAAGCTCCGTCGGCAGATGCCGGTTGCCCAGATGCCAGGCGACGCGGACCAGGTGGTCGGCGTCCGCGCAGGTGACCTCGGCGAGCGGCTCCGCCGCCGCCGTCACGGCGACCAGCCGGCCGTCGTCGAGCACCAGGCCGTCGCCGTCGGCCAGCGCCTCGGCCTCGGCCAGGTCGAGCAGGAACGTCAGACCGCCCGTGCCGGTCATCGTCATGCGCCGCCGGTGACGGCGGTCGAAGTCGAGCACCACCGTGTCGGCGGCGGCGCCCGACCAGTCCCCTTTCCGCTTGAGCGCCGTTGCCCGAAGCATCGATCTCTCCCGTCTGTTCAAACCGTCACCCCCTCACCCAACTTCGGCTAGGCACGGCTTCGCCGCGCCAAGCCTATGTAACCCTCTCCCCCTTCAGGGGGAGAGGGCAGGGTGAGGGGGCTGTTCATTCTCGCAACACCTGGCCCTAGAAAAGGAAATACCGCTGCGCCATGGGCAGCACGTCCGCCGGCTCGCAGGTCAGCAATTCCCCGTCGGCCCGCACCTCGTAGGTTTCCGGATCGACCTCGACCTTGGGCGTGGCGTCATTCAGGATCATGGACTTCTTGGAAATCCCGCCCCGGGTGTTCTCGACCGCGAGCAGTTCCTTGGCCACGCCGAGCGTTCCGCCGATCCCGGCCTCCAGCGCCGCCTTGCTGACGAAGGTCACGCCCGACGCCGCCATGGAGCGGCCGAAGGCGCCGAACATGGGGCGGTAGTGCACGGGCTGCGGGGTCGGGATGGAGGCGTTGGGATCGCCCATGGCCGCCGCCGCGATGGTGCCGCCGATCAGGATCATGTCGGGCTTCACCCCGAAGAACGCGGGCGACCACAGAACAAGATCGGCGCGCTTGCCGGCCTCGACCGAGCCCACGTGTTTGGACAGGCCGTGGGCGATGGCCGGGTTGATGGTGTATTTCGCGATGTAGCGTTTGACGCGCAGGTTGTCGTTGTCCCCTGTCTCACCCGCCAGCCTGCCGCGCTGACGCTTCATCTTGTCGGCGGTCTGCCAGGTGCGGATCAGCACCTCGCCCACGCGGCCCATGGCCTGGCTGTCCGAAGCGATGATCGAGAACGCCCCCAGGTCATGCAGGATATCCTCCGCCGCGATGGTCTCCTTGCGGATGCGGCTTTCGGCGAAGGCGACGTCTTCGGGAATGTTGCTGTCCAGGTGATGGCAGACCATCAGCATGTCCAGGTGTTCCTCGAGCGTGTTCACCGTGTAGGGCCGGGTCGGGTTGGTCGATGACGGGATCACGTTCATCTCGCCACACACCTTAATGATGTCCGGCGCATGGCCGCCGCCCGCCCCTTCGGTATGGAAGGCATGGATGGTGCGGCCCTTGAAGGCGGCGACGGTGTTTTCCACGAAGCCGCTTTCGTTCAGCGTGTCCGTGTGGATCATCACCTGCACGTCCATGTCGTCGGCGACGGACAGGCAGCAGTCGATGGCCCCCGGGGTGGTGCCCCAGTCCTCGTGCAGCTTCAAGGAACAAGCCCCCGCCCGCACCTGTTCGATGAGCGCCGCCGGCAACGCCGCGTTGCCCTTGCCCGCAAAGGCCAGGTTCATCGGCAGGCCGTCGGCGGCCTGGATCATGCGCCCGATGTGCCAGGGGCCGGGCGTGCAGGTCGTGGCGTTGGTGCCCGTGGCCGGGCCCGTGCCGCCGCCCAGCATGGTGGTGACGCCCGACATCAGGGCATCCTCCACCTGCTGCGGGCAGATGAAGTGGATATGCACGTCGAGGGCGCCTGCGGTCAGGATCTTGCCCTCGCCGGCGATGGCTTCCGTGCCCGGGCCGATGACGATGTCGACGCCCGGCTGGGTGTCCGGGTTGCCCGCCTTGCCGATGGCGACGATGCGCCCGTCCTTCAGGCCCACGTCGGCCTTGACGATGCCCCAGTGGTCGACGATCAGCGCGTTGGTGATGACCGTGTCGACCGCGCCCTCGGCCCGCGTCGCCTGGGACTGGCCCATGCCGTCGCGGATGACCTTGCCGCCGCCGAACTTGACCTCCTCGCCATAGGTGGTGAAGTCCTTTTCCACCTCGATGAACAACTCCGTGTCGGCGAGCCGCACCTTGTCGCCCACCGTGGGGCCGAACATGTCCGCATAGGCGGCGCGCGAAATCCTTGCCGGCATCAGTTCGCCCCCCCATCGAGATCGCCCATGACCTTTTGATTGAACCCGTAGACCTTGCGCGCGCCCAGAAGCGGCACCAGGGTCACGTCGCGGGACTGGCCCGGCTCGAACCGCACGGCCGTGCCCGACGCGATGTCGAGGCGCATGCCGCGCGCCTTCTCGCGGTCGAAGTCCAGCGCCCCGTTGGTTTCATGGAAATGATAGTGGCTGCCGACCTGGACCGGCCGGTCGCCCGTGTTGGCGACGGTCAGGGTCACGGTGGGCTGGCCCGCGTTCAACTCGATGTCGCCGGGGGCCGCGATGATTTCACCTGGGATCATGGCGTCCTCCCTCAGCGGATCGGGTTGTGGACGGTGACCAGCTTGGTCCCGTCGGGAAAGGTGGCTTCAACCTGCACGTCGTGGATCATCTCGGGAATTCCCTCCATGACCTGGGCGCGGGTGATGACATGGGCCCCCGCCGCCATCAGGTCGGCGACGGACCTTCCGTCGCGGGCCCCCTCGACCACGAAGTCGGAGATCAGCGCGATGGCTTCCGGGTGGTTCAGCTTGACCCCGCGCTCCAGCCGCCGCCGTGCGACCATCGCCGCCATGGCGATCAGCAGCTTGTCCTTTTCTCTGGGTGTCAGGTTCATGGATCCTCCCTTTATCTTCTTTGACGTCTACAGGTGCCAGACGCGGGGCAGCGCCCGCCCGGCCAGAAGGTTCAGCAGCGGCACCAGCACGGCACGCAAGGCCCGGTCATCGGGCGCGACCAGGCGGCAGATTAAAAGCCCCGGCAAGGCACTCGCCCCCGCCGTGGGAAGCGGGTCCAGCACCGCCCGCGCGTCGGCCAATCTGTCTTCCGCCCCGGGTGCCGCCAGAACCACCGTCGCCACCGCCTTGTTTCCGGCCAGGGTCGCGGGCCCCGACGCCACGGCGTCGATGTCGCCCGCGATGCGGGCCGCGTCGGCGAAAATCAGCGTTCCGTCGCGACGGATGCGCCAGGAATCGGTGAACGCTCCCCCGGATACCGTCTCGCCCGAGGCGACCCGCCCCAGCACCAGGGCCTCCACCGCCAGGAACGCCGCGTCGCCCTGCAAGTCCACATTCAGGGATCGCGCCAGCCGCCCGCCGTCGAACAGAATGGTTTCCTGGGGCAGCCAATGAAGCTTGGCCCCTGCCCCGGCGGAAAGCCGGGTTTCGACCCGGGCCGGCTGATCACCCGTGGCCCGGTAGACCCGCTCGCAGGCCTGGGTGGTCAGGGTCAGGAACGCCCCCGGCCCGGCCACGGCTTCGGTTCCGTAAACGTCGCCGCCCGTGAGCCCGCCCGCCGTGTTGAGCAAAACCGCCTCGGCCGAAGACGGGCCGTAGACCTTGGGCAATCGGATTTTGGCGCAACCGTCCTGGTACAGGTCGGACAGGCGCGTGACGCCGTCCTCGGCCCGAACCGCGATCCGGGCCCGACCGCGGGCGCGCTGAAGGGAAAGGGTTTCGCCGGGCCGGTCAGACGGTGAGGTGCCGTCGTACATCGTCCGCGTCCAACTCGCTCTTGTCACCGGCGACAATGACCTCGCCCCGGTCCATGACGGTGATGGCGTCGGCCAATTCGTGGGCGAAATCAAAATACTGTTCGACCAGCAGGATCGCCATTTCCCCTTTCTCGCGCAAGTAGGAAACCGCGTCCTTGACCGTCCGGTTGGTCTCGCCGTTGGTTTCCCCGGGCGGCGTGTCGTAAACCCGGAAGGACGACGCCTGGTCCTGCTTGTTCGACCGGTCGCGCAGGAACTTGATGGCGCCGCCGATGTCCTTGATGATCGAGGGCTGAATGCCTTCCGTGGGTTCGTCCAGCACCAACAGGCGCGGCCGCGTGACCAGCGCCCGGCCGATCGCCAGTTGCTGCTGCTGCCCGCCGGACAGGTCGCCGCCCCGGCGCTTCAGCATGGTCTTGAGCACGGGGAACAGCTCGAACACCTCGTCCGGCACGAAGCGCAGCTTGGCCGGCAGGCCGGCAAAGCCCGTTTCCAGGTTTTCCTGCACGGTCAGCAGGGGAAAGATTTCGCGCCCCTGGGGCACATAGGCGATGCCGCGCCGCGCCCGGTCGAAGGTCGCAAGCGAATTGACCGAGGCACCGTCCCACAGGATATCGCCGTTCGCGATGGGATGGTGGCCGACGATGGCGCGCAGCAGCGACGTCTTGCCGACGCCGTTGCGGCCCAGGACGCAGGTCACCTTGCCGACCTCGGCCGTCATGCTGACGCCGCGAAGCGCCTGGGCGGCGCCGTAGAACAGGTCGACGTTTCGAACTTCAAGCATCTCTCGTCTTCCTCTCCCTAGCGTCCCAGATAGACTTCGATGACGCGTTCGTCGGCGCTGACGTAGTCGAGGGTGCCCTCGGCGATGGCCGCCCCTTCGTGCAGCACCGTGACCTGAACGTCCAGGTCGCGCACGAAAGCCATGTCATGTTCGACGACGACCACGGAATGACGCTGGGCGATGTCGCGCAGCAGGCGCGCGGTTTCTTCCGTTTCCGCGTCGGTCATGCCGGCGACCGGCTCGTCCACCAGCAGCAGCTTGGGGTCCTGGGCCAGCAGCATGCCGATCTCCAGCCACTGCTTCTGGCCGTGCGACAGGTTGGCGGAGACCTCGTCCTTCACGCGGGTCAGGCGGATGATTTCGAGGATATCCTCGATCTCCTTCCGGTCCTTGGCCCCCGTGAGGTGGAACAGGGTGTCCCAGGCCCGCCGCCCGGATTTGAGCGCCAGGACAAGGTTGTCCCAAACCGTGTGGTTTTCGAACACGGTCGGTTTCTGGAACTTGCGGCCGATGCCGAGGGAGGCGATCTCCGCCTCGTCCAGGCGGGTCAGGTTCACGGTCTCGTCAAACAGCACGCGGCCGTTGTCGGGCTTCGTCTTGCCGGTAATGACATCCATCATCGTGGTCTTGCCGGCCCCGTTGGGGCCGATGATGGCGCGCATCTCGCCGGGCTTCACCGTCAGCGACAGATCGCGCAGCGCGCGAAAGCCGTCGAACGAGACGTTGACGTTTTCCAGATAGAGGATCGAGCTTTTGGAGGACATGCGCTCAATCCCCTTCCTGCGGCTGAGGTGCTGCGGCGGCGTTCCTTGACGCGCGGCGCTTGGCCTTCCAGTCGTCATAGGTGCCGACGATGCCCTTGGGCAGGAACAGGGTCACGGCGATGAACAGCCCGCCCAGCGCGAACAGCCAGAATTCCGGCAGAATGCCCGTGAACAGGGTCTTGCCGAAGTTGACGATGATCGCGCCCACGGTCGCCCCGACCAGGGTTCCCCGGCCGCCGACGGCGACCCAGATCACGACCTCGATCGAGTTGGCTGGCGTGAATTCCGACGGATTGATGATGCCGACCTGGGGCACGTAAAGCGCGCCCGCGACCCCCGCCATGCAGGCCGACAGCGTCCAGACCAGAAGCTTGTAGTTCTCGGGCCGGTAGCCCAGGAAGCGGGTCCGGCTTTCCGCGTCGCGCACGGCGATCAGCACCTTGCCGAACTTGGAATTGACCAGCGCCTTGCAGATGATGAAACCGAGCGCCAAGGCGACCGCCGAGGCCAGCAGCAGGCCGACGCGGGTTGAATCCGCCTGCACGTCGAAGCCCAGGATTTCCTTGAAATCGGTCAGGCCGTTGTTGCCGCCGAACCCCATGTCGTTGCGGAAGAAGGCGAGCATCAGGGCGAAGGTCAGGGCCTGGGTGATGATCGAGAGATAGACCCCCGTGACCCGCGAGCGGAAGGCGAACCAGCCGAACACGAAGGCCAGCACGCCGGGCACCGCGACGACCATCAGGGCCGCGAACCAGAACTGATCGAAGCCGTACCAGAACCAGGGCAGTTCCTTGTAGTTCAGGAACACCATGAAGTCGGGCAGGATCGGATCGCCGTAGACGCCGCGCGTGCCGATCTGGCGCATCAGGTACATGCCCATGGCATAGCCGCCGAGCGCGAAGAACGCCGCGTGGCCGAGCGACAGCACACCGCAGAAACCCCAGACCAAGTCGACCGCCAGGGCGAGCAGGGCATAGCAGAGATACTTGCCGAGCAGCGCCACGGTGTAGGACGAGACATGCAGCGGATTGGCCGCATCAGTCCCCAGGCTGAGCACGGACACCGCGATGACGACGAGGAACAACAGCCCCAGGAAGATCGCCGTGCGGCGGTCGAACCCGCCCTGAATAAGCTTGAGGGTCATCATGTCTCGATCGCCCGGCCCTTGAGGGCGAACAGCCCCCGTGGACGCTTCTGGATGAACAGGATGATGAAGACGAGGACCAGAACCTTGCCCAGCACCGCCCCCGCGTAGGGTTCAAGAAACTTGTTGGCGACGCCGAGCGTCATGGCGCCGACCAGCGTACCCCACAGGTTGCCGACCCCGCCGAACACCACGACCATGAAGCTGTCGATGATGTAGCTTTGTCCCAGGTTGGGGCTGACGTTGTCGATCTGGCTGAGCGCGACCCCGGCGATCCCGGCGATGCCGGAGCCGAGCCCGAAGGTCACGGCGTCGACCCAGCTGGTGCGGATGCCCATGGCGCCGGCCATGCGGCGGTTCTGGGTGACGGCGCGCATCTGCAGACCGAGCGAGGTGTTTTTCAGCACCGCCATCAGGGCGAACAGCACGACCAGCGAGAACACGATGATCCACAGCCGGTTGTAAGTGATGGTCAGGTGGCCGATCTCGAACGCGCCGGCCATGTAGTCGGGCGTGCCGACCTCGCGGTTGGACGGCCCGAAGATGGTGCGCACGGCCTGTTGCAGGACCAACGATAGGCCCCAGGTCGCGAGCAGGGTTTCCAGCGGGCGGCCGTAGAGAAAGCGGATGATGCAGCGTTCCACCGCCATGCCGACGGCGCCGGCGACCAGGAAGGCGAGCGGCACCGATATCAGCAGGGAATAGGCAAACATCTCGGGCATGGACGTGCGGATGACTTCCTGCACCATGAAGGTCACATAGGCGCCGATCATCACCATCTCGCCGTGGGCCATGTTGATGACCCCCATGACGCCGAAGGTGATGGCGAGACCGATGGCGGCGAGCAGCAGGACCGAGCCCAGCGACAGGCCATACCAGATGTTCTGCGCCGCCCCCCACAGTTCCAGGGTCTGACGGATGGATTTGGCCGTGGCCTCGGCGGCGGCCTTCACCGCGCCCTCGGACTGGGCGGCGGCGGCCAGGGCCACAGACAGCGCGTCGCGGTCGCCGCGCTCCTCGATCAGCTTGAGGGCCGCGATCTTGTCGGCCTCCGGCACGTCGGATTTCAACTGCACGGCGGCGCGGGCGCCCTGCAGCGCCCTCCTCACCTTGTCCTCGGTTTCCTTGAGGATCACGGCCTCGAGGGGTGCGAGCATGTCCGGGTCCTGGGATTTGAACACCGCGCCCGCCGCCTTGAGCCGCGCCGCCGGGTCCTTGGACAAAAGCGTCAGCCCACCGAGGGCCGCCTTCAACTCGCGGCGCAGCCGATTGTTCACGCGGATCTTCTTGACCGAGAAACTGTCGGACGTCCCCGCGTCCTGGCCGGACAGCGGATCGATCAGGGTGAACCCGCCGTCGGCTTTCTTGGTGATGAAGACTTTTTTGTCGGACGGCCGGACATAAAGGCCGCCGCCCAGAAGGGCCTGAAGCGCGGGGACGACGCGGTCGTCGCCGGACGCCGCGAGGGCCTGAATCTGCTTGGCCGTTTCGGAGAACCCGCCCGTGCCCAGGGCGTCGATCTGCGCCTGGAGGGCCGTGTC
>Ga0209024_1001944_pt1 | contig 14017 bp, 13 predicted proteins | sample AutmiccommunBRH5_FD_187380 | JGI IMG/M metagenome (GOLD analysis project Ga0209024, IMG submission 187380) | Deep subsurface microbial communities from Mt. Terri, Switzerland - Autotrophic microbial communities BRH/5 (SPAdes) (version 2) | ecosystem: Environmental > Aquatic > Deep subsurface >...
GGCCACGACCAGGTCCTTGACCTGCTTCCCGGCGCGCAGCAGCCCCGCCAACAGCGCCTCGCCGATACTTCCACCGCCAACGATCGCGATTCTGGCCATGCCGGAAAGCATTGCACGCGCCGAGCGGCGTCACGCGTCGGGCGGCACCATCGCCAATTGGCGGGTCTGCACGACGATGCGTCCCTCGCAGTCGACCACGATGTGGTCCTCGTCGAACCAGTCCTGGCCGATCTGGGTCGCCGTGCACAGCACCCGCAGCCAGCCGTCAGCGGGTCGCGCGCGCAGGTAGGCCGTCAGCTGGACTGTGGGCGCCCAGCCGAACCTGTTGACGCCGAACGTCACCGGAGCCGACACGTCACCGCACAGCAGCGCGAACAACACGTCCGGCGGGGTCCCCTTGGGCCGTACCCAGTACTCGATGACGGGCATCCCGCCATCCGGGCGGCGCGTGAACGTCGTCAACGACGGCCTGATGTCGCAACCGTGCGCCAGATGGACGATGTCGGCCATCGAGTGCCCCGGGCCGATCGGCTCCAGCCCGGGCGGCGGCTCCGGCGTCATGAGCGGGATCACCGGGTTGACCGACAGCAGCGGCGGTACGTGATGTTCGGGGGTGCCCATGGTGATGGCCGCGCGGAGGGCTGTCCTTGTCTGCTCTTCGCGCGAGCGTCCCCCGCGAGCGGGAGGTGCCCCCACATCGCCCCGCCCGCGTTGCCTCAGCTCCACGTCGATCAGGCTGACCCGCCGGCCACGTTTGCGAACCGTGGTGACAACCTGCATCGGGCCCGGATCCGGCGCCCACAAGAAGTTCCCCGACACCGCGATGGGTTCCACGTCGCCGCCGTCGGGTCCGGACGCGAACTCGGTGCGCGCGGCATTCGCGCACAGCGCCAGCATCGCGCCGCCGTGGACCTTCGGCCCGATCGTCCAATGTTCGTTCAGCAGGCCCTCGTACACGCCGTCACCCGACGGGGAGAGCGCCATTGCATCGGTGAACAGGGTGGAACCGGTCATCAGGGCTCCTCGGGGTCAGCGCAGCAGATGCGCCCTGGCGAATTGCAGCGACTCGGTGAGCAGCGCCTCACGTTCGGCGGCGGTGCGAGCACCCGAGGTCGTGACCTCGAGGATGACATGGCCCGCGAAATCGCTTGCGGCCAGCGTCTCGCAGATCTCGACCGTGGGCTGGGTGCCGCGACCCGGCACCAGGTGTTCGTCGGCGGAGGCGCCACTGCCGTCGCACAGGTGCAGATGCACCAGGCCGTCGGGGCCATCGATGCCCATCCGGCAGGCCATGTCGACGGCGTCGGTGCCCGCCGTCGCGGTGTGCGACAGATCCAGGGTGTAGTGCGCGTGGCCGCCGTCGAGCGGGTCGTAGGAGGGGGCGAACGCCGAGATCCCGGGTCCCGGGTTGCCGCCGCGTTTGCGCATCCGCTCGATCGAGGTCTGCCCCGCCCCGAAGAACCGGTCGGCGCGGAACGGGAACATGTTCTCCACCGCGACCATCACCTCGCCGGAGGCCTCGAGGTCGGCCACCTGTTCGGCGAACCCCTCCGCGTAGCGGCGCTGCCAGCGAAACGGCGGATGCACCACCACGGTCTGCGCGCCCAACTGCTCAGCGGCACGCACACTGCGTTCCAGCTTCGGGATCGGATTGGCGCCCCACACCCGCTGGGAGATCAGCAGGCACGGCGCGTGGACCGACAGCACCGGAACGTCATAGCGCTTCGACATGGCCGCGATGGCGTCGATGTCCTGGCTCACCGATTCCGCCCACACCATCAGCTCGACACCGTCGTAGCCGAGCCGCGCGGCGTACTCGAAAGCGGCCTCGGTCCTCAGCGGGTAGACCGAGGCCGTCGACAGACCGACCTTGATTGCGGGGCGCACAGTGCTTTATCCAGGCTCTTCTGGCTCAGGACCCGGCCGTCAGCCCGATTGCAGCAGGGCCAGCGGACCGAGGGTGACCAGCGCACCCACCGCCACCGCGATCAGCGTGCTGCCGATGTCCTCGGTCTTGCGCACCACCCGCACGCCGACGACCAGACCCAGGATGACCAGGACCGACAGCACCAGCGCGATGATGTTGTTCCACTTCCACAGCTGGTCGAATGCGACGAACAGGCCCGCGCCGAACGCCACCGCGAGGACGCTCTGCCCGACGATCCACAGGCCGTGCACGAACGAGGACATCCGGCGGGGCTCGTCGAGTTCGGCCACCTCGTCGTCGCGTTCGTCCTCCGCCTCGAGTTCGCCGAGGTCGACGTCGTCCGGCGCCGGACGGGAGCCCCGCCGGGCGAGGTCATCGGCGACGGTCTGCCCGCCGAAGAGCGGTTCCTGCGTGGAGCGCAGGTAGGACGGCAACTCGTCGCTGTCGTCGGCCTCTAGGGCGGCCTCGTCGTCGAGATCCTCGATCTCGGGGCCTTCGTCCACGTCGACCGGGGACTCGAGAAGAGCGGTCTCGTCACCGCCATCGACGGGATCCGGCAGCATCTGTTCGGCGTCGCCCGCCGCCGGCGCCGTGCTCGACCGGCGGCCGAAGCCGAAACGCCGCGGCGGCGGGGCCGCGAAATCGACCGGGGCGGGTTCGGCGTCACGCTGCTCCAGATGCGCCGAGTACTCCGCGACCGCGTCGGCGTAGTCGTCGTCGGCCTGCTCGGCGTCTTCTTCGTCGGTCTCTTCTTCGGTCTCTTCTTCGCCGGCCTCGAGTTCGGCGGCCTCTTCTTCCCCGGGTTCGGCGACGTCGGCCGCGGCCTCGTCGACCACGACATCCTCGGTCTCGGCGGGGGGCTCGGGCTCGATGTCGGCGTGGTCGACGGCGCCGTTGGTCGATACGACCTCTTCGGCGCTCTCGTCGCTCGGCTCGGCGACCGCGACCGGCTCTTCCACCGCCGGGGTGGCCGCCGACGGGTCGGGGTCGGTGGGCCGGACGACGGGGATCTCGCCGGTGAGTTCGGCGACGGTGACGGCGTCGGCGTTACCGCGCCTGCGGCGACGCCTGCCGCCGACGGGGGGTGCACCGATCGTGCCGTTCTTTGCCAGCAGCTCGGCGACCGAGATCGGTCGGGTGCTGCTGCTGTCTTCTGATCCAGTCATCGCCTGTTGCCTTTGAGCCTCGTCGCTTCACCGTCCAGCATTGCGTATGGACATCCGCCGTGAGGCCGATTCCCCGGCACCGCCGCGCGGCCCATGGTCTTCACCGGCGACCAGAGCTGTTCCGTCGGCTTCGCTGTCGAGTTTCCGCAAGATCAGTCCCTCCCGCAACGCCCAGGGGCAGATGTCGACACTCTCGATACCGAGAGCCTTCATGCTGGCTTCCGCCACCAGAGCGCCCGCGACGATCTGTGGGGCCCGATCGGCGCTCACCCCTTCCAGTTCCGCACGGTCAGACGCGGTCATCCTAGAGATGAAATTTATGAGTTGCCGAAGACCGGCCGCCGTCAGCGTTCTCTTGACCCGTGGTCCGGCCCCCGACGGCGCGGCGCCGGTCAACCGGGCCAGCGAGCGGAACGTCTTCGATGTCGCGACGGCCAGATCGGGACTGCCGGCCTCCGAGATCACCGTTCCGGCCTCCGACAGCTCGTTGGCCAGCCAGTCGCGCAGCATCGCGACCCGCCGCCGGCCGGGCGGATCCTCCGGCAGCCACTCCCGCGTCATCCGGCCCGCACCGAGCGGCAGCGACATCGCGACGTCGGGCTCCTCGTCGACGCCGCTGGACAATTCCAGCGAGCCGCCGCCGATGTCGATGTTGATGATGCGGCCGGCGCTCCAGCCGTACCACCGGCGCACCGCCAGGAACGTCAGCCGGGACTCGTCGACGCCGGTGAGCACGCGCAGCGCCACACCCGTCTCCGACTTCACCCGGGCCAGCACGTCCTCGGAGTTCTTCGCATCGCGCACCGCGGAGGTCGCGAACGCCATCAACTCCGAACATCCGGAGCTGGTGGCGATCTTGGCGAACTCGTCGATGGTGCCGATCAGCTTGTCTGCGCCCCGGCGGGTGAGCTTTCCCGAATGGTCGATGGCCTCCGCCAGCCGTAGCGACGCCTTGGTGGAACTCATCGGGGTCGGGTGCCCGCCGCGGCGCGCATCCACCACCAGCAGGTGAACGGTGTTGCTGCCCACGTCGAGCACGCCTAATCGCACCCAACCAACCTAATGGGTCTACCGTGGGAGTTTGTGAGCGCATCAAGCATGCTCACCACGGACGGTGCCCGTTGGACCTCGAGCCGTACACGCTGAGCATCGCCTGTGGCCACGGCCTCGTCGCCCGCGTCGGCGAAGCCGTGATGTACATCGCCGACACCGACGTTCCGCCGGATCCGCTGCTGGCAGCCATTGACGCGGTTGCGGATTCCGCGAACCCCGGAGCGGCGCTCGCGCATCTGCTGGCCACCGTCGTCCTTGGCGCCGACGGCATCGGCGCGCCGCCCTTCGGCGTCGTCGCGGCGACCGACGACGGACTGATGGTGCTGGTACGCCAGCGGGTGTCCGCCGAGATCGCCACCGCGACAGACACTCACCGGCTGTCCGGCGAGCGCGCCTTCACCTGGGTCGACGAAGTCGTTCGTCACCCGGTCCGGTCGATCACGGTCGCCGATGTGACCGCAGCGGGCCTGTCGGCGTGCCCGCACACGGACCTGCGCGCGGGCGTGGTGCCCGGCGGTGGATTCATCCTTCACTCGACGACCGCGCCGCGCGAAGCCCCGGAACGGATTGAAAATACTGTGGCACAGTCGATTCCGGTTCAGGAAACTACGGTACGCACCCAGCCGTCGATCGGTATCGCGTCAGGGCGAACGCCTGCGGCGGAAACGTCGGCACAGGCCCCCGTCGCCGGCTATCTGGGCACTGAGGACGGCGCGGTATACCCGTTGGACCGCAACTACGTCATCGGCCGTGACCCCCTGCGCGACGATGCCGTGCGCGGGGCGGTGGCCACGCCGATCGTCGTCCATCACGACCAGCACGTCTCGCGAGTGCACGCCTACGTGACCATCGGGGGTTCTACTGTATTCGTGCGCGATGCCTCTACTCCGGCCGGCACATTCATTGCCGCACCGGGGGCGCCCGATTGGACCCTAATCGGCACGGGGCCGACAGAACTCGAGCCGGAGTGGAGCCTGCGGGTCGGCGAACAGATCCTGACCTATCACACCCAGGGATGAGCTCAATCCCCTGCAGGAGGCGCGCGAACACCCCGAAGGGCGATGGATCGCCGAACACGTCGCGGTGATCATTCTTGTGTACGCAACCGCGCACAGCTTCGCCAGAACACAAGGAGTTCAACATGTTTCACACACTCGCGCGTTCAGCTGCCATTGGCCTGTTCGCCCTGGGCACACTTCTCGGCGCGCCCGCAACCGCATTCGCGCACACCCATGGCCCGGTCGTTGACGGCGATTACATGGACGACGACCTGCCGCCGTCGGTCGCCGTGTTCCAGCACCCCCGCGACCTGACCTACTGCCCGCCCGGCTTCCACGTCGCCGATGACGCGATCCAGATTCCCGGCGTGCCCAAGGGATGCGAGCTCTCGATCCCCCTCACCGCGGTGCCGCCGGCCGTTCTCGGTGGCGGTCACGAGGTGGAGCTGGAGATCCGTGCGGGGAACTGAGTCGCCCCCACACCGCCTCACGTCGAGCCGGCGTGAGGCGGTCTTCTCCCGCCCTTCTCCCGCCTCCCCCGACCGAGTGAAGGCAACCACACCCACGGGCCGTGCGAATCCCCTGCTCGAGCGATGTGTTGCGCTCAGCACAGCTGCGAAGCTTGGTACGTGCCCAACCGGGTGTATGAGCAAGAATTCGAGGAGTTCACCATGTTGCACACACTCGCCCGCGCAACCATGATCGGGATCGTCGCCGCAGGCGCGATCCTCAGCGCATCGGGTGTCGCGGTCGCCGACACGCAGGATGGATCGGCACCGACCATGCACACCGTCGCGGTCAAGCCAGGCATCGTGAGCGTGATGGCAATCCCCCCGCGGCCGGCCCCACTTCCACCCAGCGGCGCGGTCATGCATACCGACGACTGGATCGCCAACGGCTGACCGAGACCGACGCCTAGACTGAGTAGCCGTGAGGCAGTCATGAGCCTTGGGCCCAGCCCCGCTCTGCAGTTCACCGACGAGCACGGCTACGCGCGTGAGCACAGTCTCGACACGGCCGCGCGGATCGTCATCGGTCGATCGCCTGACGCCACTATCCCTCTGCTGGCCGACAGCAGCGTGTCGCGCCTGCACGCGATCATCGAATGGGTGGACACCCACTGGACGGTGATTGACGACGGGTTGTCCCGCAACGGCACCTTCGTCAACGGTGAGCGGCTCAACGGCCGACGCCCGTTGCACCCCGGCGACAAGATCCGCATCGGCGAATGCATCTTCACCTATCGTGACGGCACCCGCCCTGCCCAGAACACGACGAGCGTGGCGGGCGAGATTCCCACCCGCAGTTCCCTCACCGAGGCGCAGCTAAGAGTGCTCCTAGCGCTCTGCCGGCCGTGCAAGGGCGGCTCCCCCTACGCCGTCCCGGCATCGAATCAGCAGATCGCCGACGAACTGTACGTGAGCGTCGAAACGGTGAAGACCCATCTGCGGGCCCTGTTCACCAAATTCGGTTTGGACGGAAACACCCTGCACAACAAGCGAGCCCGGCTGGTCGAACGCGTCATGCTCAGTGGAGTGGTCACAGACCGGGACCTGTGACTTGCTTCAACGCGCTCCAGTCACCTGCCCGCAGCGCAGCCAGCGCATCGGCGGTGACCGGTAGCCGGTTGCGTACCGCCTGACGGGCCGCAGCGACGTCGCCGGGATGGTGGCCGAGGACGGTAGCGCCCACCACATGCCCACCACCGGACACCACCAGCCGCCGGTACGACCCGGCCGCGGGCCGGTCGACCACAATGACTTCGTCGGTTGGCGCTGTCGTCATCCTCCCAATCGAGAACAGTTCCAGATCAACGCCTTTCAAGATCGTCGCCGGTGTCTCGGCGGCCAGCACCCTTTCGCCGCCGAGTGCATTGACTGCGGCCGCCTCTGCTTGCTCAGTCGCGATCGGCCACAGTCCGAATACCTGTCCGCCGTGCTCGGCGACGTCGCCGGCGGCATACACGCCGGGGATCGGCGTCTGCATCCGGTCGTCGACCAACACACCGCGATTGACCGGGATGCCCGCGTCGCGAGCCAGCTCGATGTTCGGGCGGATTCCGACCGCGGCAAGGAACACATCGCATGGCACGGTCCGACCGTCCTTGAGCAGCGCCCCGGTCACCGCGGGCGATCCGAGCACCCGCGCCGTCTCGGCCTTGCGAAGTATCTCGATGCCCGCCCTGGCGAAGTGCTGGGCGACCAGCTCCGAACACCGCGCGTCGATCTGCTTGGCCAGCAGCCGTTCGCCCCGCTCGAGCACGGTGACCCGCAGGCCCAGCCGGTGCAGCGAGTAGGCGGCTTCCAGGCCGAGCAGGCCGCCACCGGCCACCACCGCCCGACGGCAGCCGCGGTGCTGCGTGTAAGCCCGAATACCGATGGCGTCGCCCGCTTCTCGCAGCACGAAGCTGCCAGGACAATCCAGGCCGTCGAGTGCGGGAACCGACGCGCTCGCACCCATCGCCAGAATGAGGCGATCGTAGGGCAGCGTCTCCCCGGTGCCGAGAACGACGCGGCGCCAAGGTAGGTCGATCCGGGCGGCATGGGTGTTCAGCCACGCCGTGACGCCGTGCTCGTCGTACCACTTTTCAGGCAGCAGGTACAGACCTTGCATCGCTGATCGGCCGTACACCAGCCGGGAGATGCCCATCCTGTTGTAGAGCGCGTGCGGCTCCCGCCCCACGACGTGTATCTCGCAATCGGGATGACCTCGACGGATGAAGTCCGCCGCGGTGACTCCGGCGATGCCGTTGCCGATGACCACCACGCTGACGATCGACCGGTCGTAGCGAGTCGGCGTCGCGTCGTCGCCGACACCGGGTTCGGGGGTCAACGACACCTTCACGGTGCCTGCCGTGATCCGGGCGCAACACGCCATCCGGGTGGACTTTGAAAGGCCCAGCCGCTGCAGGGTTTTCACCTCGTCCTGCTCCAGCGGCGACAGCTGGGACATACCGTCGAGCACTTCGACCGGGTCGGCCCCGCACACGCCCATGCGGCAGCCCGCCTCGAGGGGTTGCCCGCCCTTCTCGGCTGCGTCCAGCAAGCTCATTCCCGCATCGATGGCGACCGTCGCGCCGTCCGGCTCGAAACACACCCGCGCGCCGACACCCCCGGTGGCCTGCCCGGCCGCGCGCGTGCCCGGCGCCCGCAGCAGTACCGGTTCGGTCCGCGCGCCGGTGGTCAGTGCGAATTGCAGTTCGCTGACCCTGGTGCGTGCCACCCACAACACCGTCACACCGGCCACCGTCGCACTGATCACCCAGCCCAGCCAGAGCGCCTCCAGGCCGGCGACCTCCGCCAACGACGTGACGAGGACGGGTCCGGCGAACCAGTAGAAGATATTGAGGGCGATCGCGGCGAAGGTCACCGCGACCATCGCCGGACTCAGCGGTGTCGTGGCTTCGACGGCAAAGAACAACCCCACGCTCACGAGGACGAAAAGTCCTAGCAGCAGATACCTTTGGGGAATCGTCGTGCCCACCTGGCCGCTGAGCGTGAAGAAGCCGAGCACGAAGCCCGGCAGCGCGGCGACGAACAGCTTTCGCGGCGCGCTCCAGCCCGGATCGGGGTCCGCCATATCGGCCTGATACGCCGCCCGTGGCTTGAAGTCATAGCAGTTCTTGGCGCATCCGACGCACGTCGGGCAGTGGGCGTTCGGCACCGTCACGAACGGCGTCTGCCCGTAGGCGCGCTGCAGCGGCAGCAGCGGACAGATGCTCGAGCACCAGCCGCTCTTGCCCTTGAACACCCAGCCGCCGATGAATGCCAGTGCGACCGCAGCGGCGAGCACGATACCCATCGCGGGGCCGCTGTCGTCCAACCCGGCCAGCCGCGCCCCGGCGATGCCGAAGAACAGCGTGATCGCGATCAGATAACCCCGGTTGCGCAACCAGCCCGGCGGGTTGATCCTGCGACCGAAGCCCAGCACCCGGGGTAGCTGGTTCGAGGCCGCCAGTGGACAGACGTTGCGCCACAGCCCTGGGGCGATCAGGAACAGGCCCGGCCAGAGCGGCACGATTACACCGAAGAAGATGAACAGGCCGGCGTGCGGGCGCACGAACATGGTGACGATGAGGGCCAGCAGCACCGCGACGCTGCCGACCCGGATCACCCGCCACACGGGTACCGGCACCCTCGTGGGTAACTCCGTGTAGTCGGGGAACAGGTTCCGCACGCCGGTCCGGTCGATACCAAGCACACGCTCGGCCATGACCAGTGCGCGCGCCGGGGTCGCGGCGGCGGCGGGTGGCGGTGGCGGCGTCGGGGCCGCCAGCGCGGTGCGGCCCAGGCGAGTCGCGTCGTGTTCCAGCTCGGGTACGGCAGGGCCGACTGCCGGCCTGGGCAGCACGACGATCTCGGTGCGCCCCAGGCGAACCACGTCACCGGGCACCAACGCCGCGCGCCCGGTCAGCGCGACGCCGTTGACGGTGGTGCCGTTGCGGCTTCCGAGATCGACCACCGACAGGGCGGTGGGGCTCGGAACCAACCGCAGATGCCTGCGCGACACCTCCGCGTCTGCGAGGATCTCACCATCGCAGTCGCGTCCGACCGCGATCGGCCTGTCCAGCACACGGCGGCGGGCGGGGCGACCCCATTCTCGGATCTCGATCAGTGGCGGACCGGCCATGTGGGGGTTCCGATCGTCCTCAGCGCCGCCGGGGGCGTTCCAGCGCACGGCGGGCGCGGCGGTAACGGTACTTGCGGCCGATGCGCATCGCGCCGATGGTGGCCGCGACCCCGGCGGTCGCCGCGATCGTCGCGCTCCCCGTGAGGGTGTCCACCGTCGGCTCGGTGCCCAGCACGATCCATGCCGCACCGACTGCCGCAACGGCCAACGCGGCGGCGCTCAACGGCAGGCCGAAGCTTCCCGAGAACCGACTGCGGCCCCGCCGCAGCGCGCGGATGTACGACTCCACGTACGCCGCGGCGAACAACGTCACCACGACGACGAGGACCGCAGCCGCGGTGGTGAACGCCGAATTCGTGGTCCGAATGCCGAAACGGTAACTGCTGACCGGCGTTTCGCCGCTCAGCACAGTGACCTCGGCGGTCAGCCTGCCGGCCAGGACGTACGGGTTCACCGGCGGCGGCACGTCTGCGACCAGCCCCGGCCCATCAGGCACCAGCATGGCGTCGTGGCGACCCACCGGCATCCCGATGATCTCGAGCGACAACGCCGCCGCGTCACCCGGGATCCCGGCCACGGTCACCGGAATCGGCTTGGCCATGTCGATGTCGACCGCACTGCCCGCCACCGGGTCGACACCCGCCACCGTGACCACGCCGGGAGCGAGGTCACCTCCTCGGGGAGGCGCGCCCAGCCCCGTCAACGCCAGCACGAGCGCCGCCATCCCGAGCACTGCGGCGATGACGAAAGGTACACGCGGCGAACGAAACTTGACGACGTCCTGGACCGGCGCAACGTCGTTGCGTCCGACGTCCGCGAGTTCGACCCGCGGACGCGGTAACGGCTGCCTGGGCCGGATGCGCCGCGCGGGCACCGTGGGCGACCGGGGCGGAACGGCACGCATCGTCGTGGTTTGGCGGGGCGACCCGTCCGCCCCCGACCGACGGCCGGTTCCGGTGGCCGCCGCCACGATGGTGTCCGCACCGATGACCGGAATTCCCACGGGTGCGAGCCAATTGGCGCCCCAACAGGCGGCCGCGGGCTCGGCCAACGCGATACCGAACGACTCGGCCGAGCCGAAGCGCTCGGTGGGTTCGGTCGCCAGGCCCCGCATCACGACGTCGGCGATCGGATCCGGCACGGTGGGTGCGGCCTCGGTGAGTGGGGTCGGCTTCTCGAAGGCGTGCATGAACAGGGTGGCCATACTGTCCTCGCCCGGCGGGAACGGCAGCACCCCCGACATCAACTGGTACAGCATGGTGGCGAGGGCGTACACATCGGTCGCGGGCGAAAGCGGCTGTCCACGAGCTTGTTCCGGCGCGATATAGGAGGGCGTCCCGACGATCTCGCCTGCCTTGGTGACCAGGGTGTCGTCACCACCGACGATCTTGGCGATACCGAAGTCGGTGAGCTTCACCGCGCCGTTGCGGGCGAACATCAGGTTCGACGGTTTGACGTCCCGGTGCAGTATCCCGCGCCGGTGCGCGGCCTCCAGGCCTGCCGCGCATGCCAGCGCGACCGCCAGCGCGGAGGTCGCGTCGAAGCCCTCGTTGGTGAAACGATCCGCCACCGTGCCCCCTGGCAGGTACTCCATCACCAGGAGGCAGAGATCTCCGTGCTCGATGTAGTCGTACACGGGGACGACGTGTGGATGATCCATGGACGCCATCAGCTGCGCCTCGGCGACGAACCGGCGCCGCACCGCGGCATCGTCGGCGAACTGCGGCGGGATCTGTTTGATCGCGACCGGTCGACGCAGGCGCAGGTGCATTCCCGAGAGCACCACTCCGCAGCCGCCCCTGCCGACCTCCGGGCCGATGTCGTAACCGGGCAACGCCGCGCGTATCCGCGCCTCGGGCGATGTCATCGGCCGAACTCGCCGGTCCGGAACTGACCGGTCTCGGCATCCGACAACGCGCCGTCAGCCTCGTCGTCGTCGAAGTCGTCGTCGTCGAAGTCGTCGTCGTCGAAGTCGTCGTCGAGATCGTCGGGTGTCGGCGAGAAGTAGCCGAGGCCGAAGAACACGGCCGCGGTCAGCCCGGCGGACACAAGCCACAGGCCGGTGTCCGGCACCCACAGCCGCGCCACCGACGCACTGAACGCGACAACGAGTCCGATCCCGACGCCGGGTGCCAGCAGCCGCAGCCCTCGCTGCCAGCGGTTCGCCGAGAGCCGGTGTCTGGCAAGGGCGAGGGCGGCGTCGACTAGCGCCAGCGCCGTGAGCACGGCGAGCGCGATGCCGAACAGGCCGTAAACCGAGATCAGCGAGCCGCGTACATCGGTCACGGTGGAGATCGACGCGACGGTATCGGCCTCCGCATCGACGACCGTCAGCTCGCCCGCGATCAGGCCGGTGGCCTGCCCCTCCAGGCCGTAGAGGTCCAGCCGATATCTCAGGGTGTCCGTGGTTCCCGGAGGCACCGTCAACTGGACCGCGGTGGAGTAGTTGAAGAACGTCAACCCGAGGACGCGTCCGACCAGCTCAACGCGCCGCAGTTCGACGACATCGCGGCCATGGTTGGTGATTTCCAGTGCGACCTCCACCGACTGGCCGGGCTCGAGTCGCAGCGGTTCGGCGGTGCTGGCCGCGCCGACGTCCTGTCCGTTGAGGGTCGCCGACAGGTCGACGCCACGAGCCTGCGCTCCGGCGCTCGCGGAGCCGACGAGAACCCAGGTGAGGAGCACGACGAGCACGCCGATCGCTCTAGCCCACATGCGGCCTCCCGGTCGAATGCGACATCAGGCGGTGGCCGTAGAACCAGACACCGAGAAGCAGGAAGACCAGGATCACCGTCAGGGTGGACGTGCCGGTGCTGATGCGACTGGCCAGGACGACATCCAGCGGCGCGGCCAGGGTCCGGCCACACTGCGCCGTCACCTGGTGACGGCCCACGTCGAACGCTCCGGTGGCGAGCGGCACCTCGAAGCCCCCCTGCGGTCCGGCGACCGCATGCCCGACGGTGCTGTCACCGATCGAAAGGCTCACCGGCGCATTCGGCACGCAGCCTCGGCCCGTGGCGGTCACCGTGCCACCGGGACCGATCGTCGAGTCGCTCAGTTCGAGACCCGCCGGTGTGAATGCGGGCGGCGGTATCGGCACCACCGGTGGCGGTGGCGGAATGGTTACCACCGGCGGCGGAGGCGGCGGCGGTGGCGGCGGGATGGTCACCACCGGCGGAGGCGGCGGCGGGGGCGGAGGCGGCGGGATGGTCACCACCGGCGGCGGGGGCGGAGGCGGCGGAATCGTCACGACCGGCGGTGGAGGCGGAGGCGGCACACTTGTCGGGCCCGGGATGACCAGCGTGGGGTCATCGGTGACGCGGGTGGGTTCGGGGTTGACACGCCTCGGAGCCTGAGATGTCGGCGGGGTGACGCCTTGCACGCGTGTCGGTTCGGTGCAGTCGGCGATCGATGTCCCGTTCGGGCACTGTGTCTGCGGCCTCGCCGGTGGCGGAGATCCGATCAGACCGGCGAAGAGGAGGCTGACCACGCCGACCATGGCGGAAACAACACGCCCATGCCGCACAGCCGCGGTCTCGGACCATTCGCAGACACCATCGGCATGGGGTTCATCGGGTGTGTTCATCGGCTGTCGCCTCCGACTGTCAGGCCGTTGATTCTATCGGGGTTCGCCCATCCCGGCGCCGGGATGGGCGGACGATCCCCACTACGCGAGCTCTGGTCAGTACCACGCATTGTGGAAGTCGACGGTGTCGACCGCAGGGCCGTTGTCGCACCTGACCTCGATCTGCCAGAACGATCCGGTCTGGACGCCGGGGAACCAGATGTTGTGGCTCGCCCCCGGCTGTAGGTGGAACGGAACGCCGTACACCGGCAACGGCTTCAGCTGGCCGGCAGGGGTGAAGGTCGGTTCGGCGGTGTAGCTGCACCCGCCGTGGCTTCCGGCGGACTGCACGTTGACCGTCACGCCCAACGCGTCGCTCGTCGTGCCGACGGTCGTCGCAGCCTGCGCGGCCCCGGATCCCACGAACAGCAGCGCCGGTGCCGCAACGGCAGCGGCGGCGGTGCCGAGCACTGCGGCGATCGACTTTCCGAACTGATTGGCGGTGATCATGTTGTACTCCTTGATGTCGCTGGTGGATTGCGCTGATTGCGCGTGACTTCAATGCTGGCGTCGACACCAGCGCCGGTACATCGCCCGACGGGGGGACGCGGGCCGACACCAGGCGTGGTTCTGCTCACCCCTGTGAGGGAGGGCGCCGCCGCTACCGAACTCGCGGGGG
>Ga0209024_1001945_pt1 | contig 13997 bp, 13 predicted proteins | sample AutmiccommunBRH5_FD_187380 | JGI IMG/M metagenome (GOLD analysis project Ga0209024, IMG submission 187380) | Deep subsurface microbial communities from Mt. Terri, Switzerland - Autotrophic microbial communities BRH/5 (SPAdes) (version 2) | ecosystem: Environmental > Aquatic > Deep subsurface >...
AGGTTGGTCGCATACCGTGATCCGGCTCGTTCCAGGAAGATCCTCATCTTCCTGCGGAATAATATGGGGGCAGGCAAGGCAAAAAATGCCATACTTTAACGTAAAATCAATATATTGGGTGATTTAACTGGCAGCCCGTAGGGGAGTCACAATGGACTAAATGTAGAACATCGCGTTTTTCGTGTTCAATGAAATCAATGACTTAAGATTTTCAAAATTCTTCTGGCACAAGATGTTGTTGGGGGTTAATTTGGGGGCCAGTTGTTCGATTCCCTTTTTGCTCCCCTCAAAGGCAACCGCGCAACTTGCCGCAAGTTTTAAGGGAATCGAACTCATGGGAATACTGAAAGCGGGCGATCTGGCGAACCTCACTCCGAAGAAATACCACGACGGCGAAGGGCTGTATTTTGACAAGAAAAAGCGCGGCGCGTCGTGGATTTTCAAGTATCGCCTGAATGGTCGAAATCGCGAAATGGGTTTGGGAAAATATCCTGAGATATCCTTGGCGAAAGCTCGCGAACTGGCGTCAAGAGCACGCGCCCAAAAATATGAGGGGAAAGACCCGGTGGATGCACGCGCCGCCGTCAGGCGGCAAGGTGTGACGTTCGAAGAGGCAGCGCGCGAATATTGGCAGATACACTGCCAACATTATGCAAGGCCGTCAAATTGGATTCGCGGGATGGAAATTAACGTATTCCCGCATATCGGCAAAAGGGCTGTGGCGTCACTCACGCCCGACGACATGGTGAAATTCTTGAAACCGATTTGGGGACAGGAAAAGACGCGAAAACTACGCCAATGGATCAACGCCGTGATTGGATTCGTCTCTTCTGACGACCCGCGCGTTGATCGTGATCTAATGTCGCGCGTCGCGGATCGTCTTGGGCCGCAGAATATCGAATACGAGAATCTTGCGGCGGTGCCTTGGCAGAACATCCCGGCGTTGTGGCAGGCACTGCCCCCGACTCTTGTCGGGCTATCAACAAGGATGCTCATTCTAACGGGGATGCGTGTGAATCCCGTGGTGCAAGCCGAATGGGCCGAATTCGATTTTAAAGAAGGAGTCTGGAATATCCCGCCGGGGCGTATCAAGAAATGGAAACATCGGTATCGTTTGCCGCTGACGCGGCCCATGATTGATACCCTGCGCGACGCCGGTCGCAAATGGAGTATGGGCGGGCTTGTGTTCCCCTCCGAAGATTCAGCCTCTGGCCACTTGTCCAACAATGCGCACCGCTTGTGGCTGCATAAGCACGAATGGAAAGACGAAAACGGGGAACTGGCAACCGCACACGGGCTGCGCAGCGCTCTTCGCACGTGGATGAATGACTGCAAACCGCCCGTCGATTGGCGATTGGCGGAGCACATTATTCAACACATGGGCAGTTTGGGAAGTCAGACAGAACAAGCCTATTTGCGCGGGGACCAATTAGCACAAAGGCGCGAGGTTTTGGACGCGTGGTCAAACTACGTTGTGAGTGGTGCCAAGTCTGCGCGGGCACGGTCGCAGCAGCGCGAGCGTTTGGGCACCGTAGTAGACAAAGACGGGCGCACGTTTTCGCAGGTGGCGGAGTGGTCGAGAGAGGATTGGCAGGATAATCCATCTTTTGAAATGACGCCCGAAGAGGCGGCGTGGGCACGCGACGACGATATTGAATAACGCCCGCGTAGCGGGGGGCGCATAAAATAGGTCAATAATAATGACCAATTACAGGCACACCCCGTCAGCGCCCCACGCATTTCTAACCCATTGATTTTAAACAAATGACCCTATTGATAGTGACATTTTCGTCACAGTATGGTACAAATAAAAGTAATCAGTCACAATTTTAATGAAGGACCAAAAATGACCTCACAACTTCTCGTCACCAGTGAAGACATCGCGCGGGCGATGGGCGTTTGCGCTACATCTTACAGATGCTTTGTCTCTGTCACGCGCCCGATGTTGCCTTTCGATCACATTCAAGGACCGCGAGGGCGTCCGCTCCGCGTTTTCAACGTGACCGATGTTTTGGCCTTCATTAATCAATCGGCCCCGTATCGCGCGACGCCTGATTTTGAGACTAAATTACTTGCCGCTGGTGCGCGCAATTCGCAAAAATTGGGGGCTGAAAATGTCTGACTCATTTCGCGATATTGTCGCTAACTCACCAAAATTGCAGGCAAATTTTCACACGCTCACCGACAAAATAATCGCAGAATCTAAGGCCGAATTTGGCGTGGTGCTCGAAAAAAACGACCTCGTAGACTTGCATGCTGTTCGTGTCGCAACGCTTTCCGGTGATGAGCGTCTTGGCGACACTTGGCGCTCTGAGTTGATCGCTACGAATATCGCCGTCAAAAAGTCGGTTGCCGCGCGGGAATTGGGGGCGGCCTTAGCCAATGTGGAGTCCCCTCAGCATAAAAAAGTGCAGGAAGATTGGGACCGCCTGAGCATCCATCAAAGAATGGCCCGCGCGCGAGAGCTTGACGCAGCCAAACCAAAACAGGCTGCACCAGCCCCCCTCACGGGGGCGGACCGTGCCAAAGCAATTCGAGATATCCAGACACTTCGCGGAGGGGCGCGTATCTCTGCCGCGCGCAAAGCTGGGTTAGCCTGAAAATGCCGGTAGGTTCGGAACCTCTCCAAAACGCCCGCCGTGAGCACTTCGCGCAGAACGTTGCGGCGGGGCTGAATCTAGCGGATTCTTGGGAACAAGCGGGCGTCGCTACGGGGGCAAAACAGGCGGGAATTGAATCCAATCGTGTGGGCGGTTCCCGCGCAAATAAACGTGAAGACGTGCAGGTGCGCAGCGCATTTTTGAAGCGAGCGCGCGTTTCTGAAAGTGACGAGCAAGTTGTTACTTCAACAACGCTATTAGCAATAATGAGCGACGTGTCGAATACACTTAGACTCGCCATTCAAAAGTGTGAGTCGTACGGCGAAACGTCGATCTCACAGCGTCTTCGCTTGACGCTTTTGCAGCACGTATCGCGCCACGACAGAGCATCACGCCGCGTTGGTGAAGTAATTGACGACGAACCTTTTATCGACACAAGCGCCATGCTGGCGCGCCTAACCGTGCACGGGTGCCGTTGTGAATAATAGTGACAACCTAATTTTTGTAACGCGCCTGTCTGCCAAGAAATTGAAAGAGCTTTCTGGCAAGTTGGATGAGGCCGCGCCGCGACGGATTCAGGGCATTCTAAATGCCATTGATCGTGAATCCGCGATCTTGAGCGCCAGCGTCTCAAAATTATCGGCCTACATTGATGAATTGAAAGCGAGTGAGGCTGTAGACGCGCCGGTTGGGCCGGTGCCAGACGACCCCAACCTTTTGAAAATAGTCGATAAAATCAGAAGCTACGAGAACATTTGTGCGGTGTGTGGCGGTATGCGCGACGATCACACCGTCACGCCCGACGCCGGGGGCGCAACACATGGTTCGTATATCCGCGCGCATGATCGTGAATCAAAAAATGAATAATTTACCTTGGGCCGCGCCCGCAATCATCACCACCGAATCCGGTTTCCAGCAACTGCCAGTGGGGACCGTTCTAAGCCCGCTGGAAGCCGCCGAAATCTTTGGGACCAGTTATGAGCAAACCGCGTCCTACAGCGTGTGTGTGGGCCACTACGCGCGTCGTCATATCTCTGAGCAAGAGGCAATCGCGAACGGTTTGACCTTCATTTTTGACGGGACGCCATGCGCCAAGGCGGGCCACATTGGTCCGCGAAAAATACGCCTGAATGACGAGCGTCGTGGCAGTGAGTGTATCGAGTGCATTCGCAAGCGCCACAAGAAGCGATAACCACCGCGCGCGCGACTGTCCCGACCGGTTGCGCGCGCATTAACCGCAAAATCCAGCCCGACAGGATCAAAATAAATGACCTAGAACAATGAACTTACATCTTAACCGCGCTACGCGCGCGCGCATCCACTGCGCCATTTTGGACGCGATGCAATGTCCAGACGTGCCAATCACGATTCAAGACCATATGGCGCATGGATATGCAGAGGCGGTCACGTCCGACTATGTTGAAGACGTCTTTATCTTGAGCCGTCAGATAGACTCTTATGTCTCAGGCGAACTGCACGGCACTGATTACAACTATACGACCGTTGATCCGTCTCAGTTGAATGAAGAGTCGGTTGTATCGGCGGCACTCAAATTGGCTGGATTCAGACCTGTTGAAGGACCGCGTAGCGGTCAATGGACCGATGCACCATCACCGTGTGAACCGACTCTTCACCTAATCTTACCCACTCAATTGGATTTATGATCATGCCCAAAAACCCACGCCCCCCACGCTACTCTATTGATAACACGGGGAACTTTTACCTGACAGATTGGGCGGAGTGGATCGTGTTCCCGTGCATCATTATTTCAGATCGTGCGGATTCTGTCTGGGTAGTCGAATGCAACAATAAGGACGATCTGCGCCACGCGATTGAGCTTCGCGCCGTTGAATCTGATTCAAACTTCGATGTTGAAGAGGTTTACGAATGGGCCGCTGAAAGTGCTGGCGATGTTGCTTACAATTCGTTTTTTCCGAAGGGACTTCACGCGGAAAAGTGTGCAGGCCTGCCCGATACGTGGCTAATGTAAAAAAGACGCCGGGGTAACTGAGAACCCCGACGCCCTTCGCATCTAACCACCCCCATGGATACAGTGAAAATGGCTAAATGTAAAGCAAAAACGGTGGTGGAATTGAAATATAATCGCATGTTACCAATGTGATAGTAATTTTTTTTAGGTAAATGCGATTTAGTATTGACATTTGTATTTTCTAGCCTGCAACGGGTTGTAATTGATTCGTTCGCATGATATGTGTAGACCATCCGGGGTGTTTAACCCCGCCGCGCATCTGACCGTTTGCGCACAATCTGCATGACGATCTGCAAACAGAAACTCTGTTTCTGTTCTCGGTGAAGGCATGCCCGCAAGAAAGAAAAAAACTGAGATATGGCTAAAGATAATGTAGTAATTGACGATTACCCGTTGATGTTGAATGACGCAGAAGTTTGGGGCCAGTCTACCCCTGAGATGGAAGCGTTGTTAGACAACGTTGATGTCACGCTGATGGCAGGCCATTTGTACGGCGAGCGTGACCGTCGTAACACGCAGGATGGGGCGTGGAAGGCCACCACAATGACGTGGCGTCAATGGATGGTTGGACAAGCGGGCAAATTTGGTCTTACCCGTCACCCCGAAGCTAAAACCAAAGAGGGGGCCGCGCTTGTTTTCGCCGAAGCGATTGATGGCGCACGCAAAGATTCAGCGATCAAAACGATGTTTTCCATCGGTCTCGATATCGACAGTGGCGCGGCGCTTGACGATGTGATCGAAAAGTTGGTTGAGCTTGAACTTTTTGCGATTGTGTACACGTCGTTTTCTCATGGGAAAACTGTGATTGAACTTAAGCACGATGATGTTATGCGCAAACTCAAACTGTCTGAGTCCCCGAACCGCACACAGGTCCAAGAATATCTGCGCAATCACCACAAGGACCGTTACGACCCGGCATTTATAGACGGAATCAAATTGATTGATCCTCGCAAACAGACCGCCGATGGTCTGAGAATTGTCGTGGAAACGCCCGCGCTAGATAAATTCCGCGTGATTATACCGCTCGCGGAACCCGTTCACCTCTCCGATTTGGCCCCGACCGTTTCTCAGTGGAAAGACCGCTGGGCGGATGCTGTATGCGGCGTAGCCGTCAATATGCTCGGGGTCAATTTCGACGCCTCATCTTGTGACGTCAATCGCCTCTTCTTCACCCCTCGCCACCCGGTTGGAAACGAGGACTGGTACGCGTGCGTCATACAAGGCAAGCCGCTTAATTTTGAGGAAATCGTACCATATTCCAAAAACAGTTACATCAAGAACCGCGACGACTCGGACCCGTTTGCGGCTGGCACAGATGCACCCGGTAAAGATGACCGCGAAACGTATCTGGCACCTTCGGGGAAGCATCTGAATAAATGGCACAGTAAGTATAAAGAGCGCTTCTTGATCACCGACGTGATTGAAGCATTCTGCGACGACAAAATAGCTGTAGCGGGCAATGAGAAAGTCGGAACCGTCCACTTTGAATGCCCCTTTGAGCACGAACACAGCAAGACCGGCGGAACCGGCACCATGTCCATGAATCCACTTGAAAATGAGCACGGTGTGTGGACGATATTCTGTCGCCACGATGCCTGCCAAGGTCGCCACAAACTAGAATTTTTGAGTGAGATTCTGGCACAAAATTGGTTTGAAGAGAGCGTACTTGAAGACGAACAATGGTTGTTGCCGGACAACGATGATGACGGCGAGGTCATTGAAGGCCCCGGCGCAGATGATCCGCTATTAATCGCCGCAACCTTTGGCGACATGAACGACGCAGAGATTCAGGCGCACTTGAACCGTTGGGCAAAAAATGGTGCAGACAACAAAATGCAGGCCGACATCACCGCTACCATTGCGAAAAACACGAATCTGACGAAACACGACGTCAAAAGAATGTGGAAAAAAGCATGTTCAGCCAAACGCCAATCCGCCGGAAAAAATGAATTTCCTGTCGTTGATTTGACGAGCGGATACCGTCAGTCCTGCGACCAAACATACGAGATAATCACAGACCAAGGACAAGACCCCCGTCTGTTCCAGAACAATGGTCGTTTGACAACGATTGTGAAAGACGAACGCGGCAACATCGCCATGCGCACCGTCGCAAAAGATGAATTCAAAAGCTTGCTTGAGCAACGTGCCGACTTTCAAAGAGACGATACGACATGCGCGGCACCACTGGATATCGTTAACAACGTCTACAACCGTCCGCTTGATGTATGGCCGCGTTTGGACCGCATTATCGCTGTGCCGGTTTTCACGGCGTCGGGCGACTTGATTACAATACCCGGCTATCACGAAGAATCGGGTTTGTACTATCAGCCCAAGGGCGGTTACGAGGTCGCGCCGGTATCGCCGGAACCTACTGAGGCAGAAGCCTTAGCCGCGCGCGATTTAGTCGTGGACGTCATCGCAGACTTTCCATTGGGAGGCATGACGCGCGCAGAGATTGAGCATGCAGTCGCAAATGGCTTGCCTACACCAGACCTTGCCCATGCCCTCTCAATCCCGCTCACAACTCTCGCCAGAGATATGATTGATGGACCTACGGCGGGGCACTTGATCCGCAAAGACAAACCGCGCACGGGCGCGACGAAGATCATGAATGTGCTTTCGCACATATCCACGTTGGAACCTTTGGCGGCGCAGCTTCTCCCCCAACGAGAAGAAGAGCAGGAAAAGGTCCTTATATCGACCTTGGATGAGGGGCCAAGCACCATTGGTTTTGACAATCTAGGGGCTACAAAATCCACGCGTGGTGGTCCCCTTGCTTCTGCAATGACCGCTTATCCGCAGTGGAAAGCCCGAAGATTGGGATCTACCGCTATGGTGCTGGTAACGATCAAGTGCACGTGGGTATTTACCGGGATTCGCACGGTCATGAGCAAGGAATTGGCAGACCGAATGATGCTTATTACCCTGAATCCCAAAATGGAAAACCCCGGCGACCGTCCCACTGACATGTTCAAGTATGGTGATTTGGAAACGCATGTAAGAAAAAACGCAGGCAAGTACCTGCATGCGCTTCTGACCATTATTCAGTATTGGATATCGCAAGGCCGCAAAGCGTGGACAGGACAGGCTCTGGGAGGATTCGAGAGCCACGCAGCGGTTGTTGGTGGTATACTGAAAAGCGTTGGCGTTTGTGGCTTCCTAGCAAACCGCGAGGTGCTGCAAGGGTCTGTTGCAGAAACAAATGATGACCACAGATTCATGGATGCGTTGATTCAAGAGCATAACGTGAAACTCAAAGGTAAGCCGACGGGAACCCTATTCCGCGTCTTTGGCACCGAAGACGTAGGTACGGTGAAAACGGTTGGGGGAAAGGTTAATGAGTCCTACAAGCGTCACCGTGTTGTGTCGATGACCGCTGTCTTGGAACGCGAGCAAATTGGTCTTTACGGTTGTTACTCAGAAGGCCCGGACGGCAATATATCATACCCCGAACGCGCAAAAGGTAAGATCGCGCAACACATCGCGGCAATGGTGGATACCGTGCGCGAATGGGGGGACGGCCAGAGTGAGAAAGACATAGAACACAAGCGCTACATTTTGACCAAGGTAGGCAAAGACAAGACCAGCAATCTGTACGAACTTGAGGTTCATGATCTGCCCAAAGTAGGAAAAGACAAGACCAGCAATTTGGACGAACTTGAGGTTCATGATCTGCCAAATGATGTTTGAACGAGGCCCCTGACGGGGCCTTTTTCGTTGGTGGTAGGGTGGTGGTAGGGTGGTGGTAGGTGGTGGTAGGGTCTGACCCTACCACCAACGATTGACGCAAATAGCCAAAAGTCGGTGGTAGGGTGGTGGTAGGGGGGGGACCTACCACCACCTACCACCACCCTACCACCGACCCTACCACCGCTTATTTGTCATTGAAAAACAGTTAGTTAGGCAGTAAAATAGTGTCTTGGTGGTAGGGTATAGTAGAATAGGGGTCTTTATATATAAAAAAATATATTTGAGGTGTTTTAGGGCAAATAAGGGCAGATTCAGGTGAATATATATTTTTCAGGGGCCACTGCCACTCGCGACCCCCCCACCTACCACCGGAAACAAAAACAAGCCCCCGACACTCTGGAACCGGCCCGCGTCAGCGGGCATCTATTATGTATAAAGTATATTATGCCCAAACCCCGAACGCCCCACACCCCCTTGGCCAATTAGGTTGCTTTGGTATGTGGGACATGACACAGTCAACATGCCCACTCCGGCACCCTCAACTGTCCCCGCCGTTCCCCACGGCGGGGATTTTCATGGGTTGAACCCGACCATAACACTGTCGTGTACATACGACCTACGCGGTCCCCATCATCCATAAACCGACACCACCCTACGCCCGACACAGCCAACCACCACCCTACGCCCGCACCAGCCAACCACCACCCTACACCCGCACCAGCCGCCAACCGGAACACGCCCGCTCGACTACTCCAGTAACAAACGCCAGATTCTCAAAGGCCCGCGTAGCGGGCATCTATTCCGGTTGATCCTGCGCCTTTGCATCGCCAATCGTCATTTCGACACACGGGCACTTTGGTTGCCTCATACTGAAGTTCTCGACGTCCTGCGCGATCAAGGTGTTGAAGCCGCATATTTTACAGAACCACGTCCACCTTTCTTTGTGGTCATTGCTGGGTAATCCGCGCTGCATCCGGCAAACGGGCTTTCTTATCAGAACCATTCCGGCACCTTATGAGATTGGCGTATTTTCAATATCTAACACACCCACCTGCCCGCGTAGCGGGAATCTGTTGATTGCCGCCCGTATGAAATACGTTTGTAATCGACGCCAAAACGACCCAAATACTGCCTGTCCCTTTTTAGGAAAAAATTATTCCTGTTAGTAAACATATCCGACTAAAAGAGTGTGGTATTGATGTCACACTCAAATGGCCGGAGAATCCGGCTGGATAAAAAAGTTGTTATCATGCTCGCTGATTTTTGTTTTAGCGCAAAACCCGTTTTTGGCTCGCGTAAATCGGGCTTTTCCAAAAGCGAATTCAGGCTCACCCCGCCCCCAATACCAGACTGTTTCGATCAACTACTCACACCGGCAGACCCGTGTCAAATGCATATCTGCCGTGCGCCAAGAACATACACCAGAAACGCATTGTTTCCACATAAGTCATTGAAAAGACTCGCGAATCATGCTGGCAGACCTTATAAATTAGTGCAGGGTCCCGAAGACCAATTTATAAGGAAGGGAAACAGCATGAAAATCGTCACCTACATGCGTGTCAGCACAGACAAACAGGGGCGCAGTGGGCTGGGCCTAGAGGCCCAACGGGAAGCCATCCGCGCCTATGCCCGCACCGCTCACGCGGTCACCATATCCGAATATCAAGAGATCGAGTCAGGACGTAACAACGCCCGCCCGGAACTGGAAAAGGCCCTCAGAGCCGCCCGTGTTCACGGTGCCAAACTGGTCATTGCCAAGCTCGACCGATTGAGCCGAAATGCCGCTTTTCTTCTTAAAATACAGGACTCTGGCGCAGATTTCACCGCTTGCGATATGCCCGACGCATCCCCCTTTACAGTTGGAATCATGGCAGTCTTGGCGCAACAGGAAAGCAAGATGATCAGCGACCGCACCAGAGCCGCCATGCAGGCCGCAAAGGCGCGCGGCCAATCGTTTGGCAACCCCAACGGCGCGGCGGCATTGCGTCGCGCAGGGCGTGGAAATGGCGCGTCTAGGCAAGTCGCATCCGCTAACGCGGACGCCTTCGCGCATGACCTCAAGGACGTTCTAGATCACCTTGAATCCGGGGGCATTACCAGCCTATCAGCTATCGCTAACACGTTGAATAAACGCGGAATCAAGACCGCACGCGGGGGGCAATGGTATCCCACGACAGTGGCCAATCTGCGCAATCGCATCGCCGCAAACAAAGGGGGCCAATAACGTGATCGCCCTCATACTCAAAATAACCATTCTAGGCATGTGGATCACGGTCCTTTGGTATCTTTGAACGGTATCGCATGACGCGTCTGATATGCTGATAAAGGCCCCCGTAGCGGGTCCACTCTGCCAATTAAAACTGATAGACCTTTTATCGAAGTTCATAAAACATTCGATAACAGTTTTGGCTAACTCTGGCCCGAAAAAGTTAGCTTTTCTGCCCCGAAAACAGGTTAACATGTTAACTCTCGCAGCCGCGCCCGCGCGTCAGTGCCAGCACACCATGCCCCTGACGGGGGTATTCATCATGCTATTGCGCCTCTGGTCCATCATCCTCTTACTGACGTTGCTTGTGATCCTGTCCCCTCTGGCAGGCTGACTGCCTATTGCTTTGCTGCGATATCGACTTGGTGGGATAGTGTGGTGGTACCTGCCCGCGTAGCGGAGACGTGTCTCGACGTATCAGGCTATCACATTGAAAACACTGGCAGTCCCGGCTGACCCGAACGCTTTGCCGCCAGTGTCGCAGCGCGTGTATGCTTGTGGTTGCGCGCGTCAGCGCGCCGCAAAGCAATATCAAACACAATATTTTGTAAACTAGGGTCCCAAGGCATACTACCCCTAGTGGGGTGGGGTGCGACCTTAGTAAGCGCATGCGCCTATACGTCGAAATTGTTAGCCCGTTAAGGGGGACCCAACCGCTCACCAATTTTCCAGAAGAAACCTTTCGTTGGCCTCTTCATAATTTATGGAATCTGCGACGGACTTAGCCAAAGCTCTTGATCGAAATCTATTTCGCCAGCCGCGCCCCGCCATCGCGACCAGTGCGCTTGACTTATGACCAAAAATAGAACAAATATAGAACATCTGCAGAGCAACACAGTCTGGCTTGTGTTACCAACGTGGGTTTCTTTCACGCCGCATGCGGTCTACACATGATCCAAAAAGGGATGGGCAGATGGATCAGGTGTGGGGTTTCGTAAAGTATGTTGCCGCTGCGTTCTGCGGTGCGGGCCTTGTCTACATCGCCACATCGCATAGTTCAGTCAACTTGCCAGACGCCAATTCGGCTGTACCATTGGCTGACATTAATTTCACATACGCCGATTTCATCACGCTCATGCTGACATGCGTTACAGTGGTTCTTGCAGCCGTTGGTATTGGAATTGGTGTCGTCGCGGCCTACACAATTTCCAATCTCAAAGATGATGCAAAAACAGAAGTGAACGCAGCAGTCACAAAGCGCATGAAAGAGGTGGACGAAAAGTTGGACAAAGTCGAAGCCAACTTAGAGAAAAAAGTCGCGGCACTTGCCTATGGAATTGGTCAGAACCTTGATGATGATGCTGACCCAGACACGGAGGAAAGATAATGCCACAATCACGCGAGATCAGAAGACTTTCGGATGATCAACGCCAAATTATTGAAGAATTCCAAGCGGGCGCCAATGTGCCGGTCGGTGCATTGGCGCAGCGCCTAGGCCTGCGCATCAAGGTTGCGAACCTTGGCCCCGGAAACTCAGGACAAATTTCACGCGATGGCGATAGCTATCTCATTCGAGTAAACCGCTTTGAAGCCAAAGAGCGTCAGAGGTTCACGATTGCACACGAGATCGCTCACTTTCTTTTGCACCGTGATATCATAGATGCGACTCCTGACGGTATTACGGACACCGTTCTGTATCGTTCGGGTGCACCCGAAAGTATAGAGTTTGAGGCGAACAGACTTGCTGCGGATATACTGATGCCGCGCGTTTCAGTTGAACGACGCTTGCGGGAATTGGGCGGTCGAGTCAGTGAAATGGTGATTGAAGTGCTTGCGAGTGATTTTAAGGTCTCAAAAGGCGCAATGGAAATCAGACTCCAAAGCGTAGCAGCATAGGGAAGCTAGATGCCGTTAGAGCAGACATCCTACGTCCCGACACTAGCAATCCGAGCCAGTGAAATGCGAGGTCTGGAGTATCTACCGCTTGCAACCAAAGCGCGTATGACGCCGTGTGTCCTACTGGCCCCTTGGAGTAGCGCAAGATCAATAGCCAGCGCGGTCGAGCGCTTTGAGACCGCTTTCCCTCATGGCCCTTACTTCTTGGATATTGATCGCGATTACACTTATTCAAATCCAGACGCACCTGCGCAGATGGAGTTGATACAACTTACAAATCCGGTCAACGCCTTTGAGTCTTGGTGCGAATTTGTAAGAGATCACGATAGGATTATGCCCTGTCTACAACTGCGCGGTCAAAGTGAAGCCGACATTCGGCGTCAGATTGATCGCTATCGGGAATATGGGCGTACTTTTGCACTGCGTATTTTCCGTGATCGTGACCCCATTAACTTGGATCAAGCGATTGCGGCGCTAGTAGCGGAAGGCGCTGCCGACTTTGCTGTCATTCTCGAAGGCGGATGGGCGCGCGACGCTTTGCAGTTGCCCCCATGGTTCAGTGGCATCATGGAAAACATCCTTGCCGATATAAACGCACAGGTTCCTATTATTGCCTCTTGCACAACTATGCCCAAGGCTTTCAGCCCATATGTCGGTCGCAGTCAGGTTCCGTTTGCGAACCGTGTGCTTGTCAACCAAGTGCAGGCTTATAGGAACGACCGCAGAGTCATATACGGCGATTGGGCAAGCACACGACCGCGAGAACAAACAGGCGGTGGTGGCGGTTATGATATCCCCGCACGCATTGATTACCCCCGCGAAGACGCTTGGTGGATATACCGCAATCCAGACGCCAACTGGACCTTCCAGACAGCCGCTTCGCAGCTTGTTGCAGACGAGGAAGTTTGGAGTGGCAACACGGGGCAATGGGGCGAACAGATGATCGCTGAAACCGCTGTGAGCCAACATCTTGGAATCGACACCCTACAGAAAAACGTGTCAGTTCGCGTGAACCTTCATCTTCACCGCCAAGCATTCTACGGCACCGACCTTCCACCAATGGAAGACCTAGAAGACGATTGGGAAGATTGATAGCCGTGGCGTAGAAACTAGGACAATCGCGACAGTGGCCGAGCTATGAAATTCGGAAACTCAGGCGCAGGGACGGCTCACGCCGTCAGGCGTGCGTGGATTGTTCAGCAATCAGATTGAAGTTCGACAGGATAGCGTCAAGGCTGTTGATACGTGCCCCCGTCAGGGGGAACTGGTGTGTTTGTCACGCAAGTTGCGTCCCTTTCGTATGGGGCGGCAACATCACCACAACCGCCTGACGGGCGGCAACATCACCACACAGCAACGCCGCCAGCCTCTTTAGTTATTCGTTTGTGCTGGCCCCGCAAACAGGAATCGAACGCAAATGTGCGAAACTAAGGTTGGGGGCTGAGTTGGGGGCCATTTCTGCGAGTGAGGCTTAAGTTATTGATTTTATTCAATAAAATCAATAAATTGGCAGCCCGTAGGGGAGTCGAACCCCTCTTTTCAGGTTGAAAACCTGACGTCCTAACCGATAGACGAACGGGCCATGCCTTGGCGTGTCGCGTAACTAGGCAAAAGC
>Ga0209024_1001946_pt1 | contig 13988 bp, 13 predicted proteins | sample AutmiccommunBRH5_FD_187380 | JGI IMG/M metagenome (GOLD analysis project Ga0209024, IMG submission 187380) | Deep subsurface microbial communities from Mt. Terri, Switzerland - Autotrophic microbial communities BRH/5 (SPAdes) (version 2) | ecosystem: Environmental > Aquatic > Deep subsurface >...
AAGCGCCCACACAGTTTGTCTTCTCTATTCTTAATGAACTCGCCCCGTAGGCAGTGGTGCGTATTCTACTCGTCTCACTTCCCTTGTCAATTACTTTTTTAAAAAAATTGCAAACATCTTGCACGTCATCTGCTATTTATGGCGAACCCAACTATACTTATCTTAATCTTTAGTAATTAGAGCGTGATTTGATCGAATTTTGCTCAGCAAATACGCTTGATGACACGCTCTAGATTATTTGATTTCTAACCAGGAGCTTCGATGGACAAGACCTTCTATTGGTTAAAAAAACTAAGCGGTAAATTCCTAATATTAGGTTGTTTGATTCTGCCTCAAAGTACCATTGCCGCTCCTGCTGACGCAATGACACTGCCGATAGCCCAAGTCGATTTATTATCTAGCAATCAAGCGCTTGTGCTTGCAACCGCGCCGCCGCCCCCTGATGTCATACGCCATCCTGCGCTGGCAACACCGCCTGCAACTAAACCAGAACATACACCGGCCGAAGCGGCTCCACTTCCGGTAGCGCCAATGCATACCCCAGGCGAAGCAGCCCAGTCACTAACTGGGGCATCACCCACGCCAATTGATGCATCCCCGTCCCCAACAGAACCTGGTCAGTCCAGGCATTACCGATTTCATTGATGAGGCATGTGGAAAAATATTTGCCTCGTTGCGATGACCCCTCATCCGCCCTGCGGACACCTTCTCCCCATATTTTGGGAGATGGGAATAATGAAAGAGATTAGAGAAGGGGGGAGCCGAGCGCTGCTTTACCGCGAATGAACATACAGAATGAAGGTCATGTCATATTTGTTTTTTTCGTCTTTTGCCCGGCAAATAGCCTGCTTACGATGCCAGGTTGTTTCATTTAGCTTGGGAAAAAAAACATCTGCATCAAACTGATGGTGGATCACAGTTAAATAAATTCTGTCTGCTATCGGTAAAGCTTCTTCGAACACCTTAGCCCCGCCAATAATCATCACTTCAGGTGCCTCACTGGTTAATGCCAGTGCCTGGCTTAATGAGCTGGCCACCGTTACCCCCGGCAATGCTGACGCGTGTTTACTCAAAACGATGTTGGGTCGTCCCGGCAATGGTTTGCCGATCGACTCATGCGTTTTTCGCCCCATGATCACAGGCTTGCCCAGGGTAAGTTGCTTGAAATGGGATAGATCGGCCGGTAAATAACAAAGCAACGCATTGTCTTTGCCCAAGCCACGTTGCTCATCAATAGCGGCGATTAAACTAATGATGGCCATGTACTTTCTCACGATTTTTCACCATAAAAACGGCCATCTCAACGGCCGCCTGCAAGCTGCCTGTTTCAGCACGCCCGGTGCCTGCCAACTGCAGTGCGGTTCCGTGATCAACTGAGGTGCGAATGATGGGCAGACCTAAAGTGACATTTACCGCTGTGCCAAAGCCTGCATATTTTAATACCGGCAAACCCTGATCATGGTACATGGCAAGGAACACATCGCATGATTTCATGTGTTCAGGTGTAAACATTGTATCCGCAGGCATGGGCCCATGTACCTCAATGCCCTGCTCTTTCAAGCTGTCTAATACAGGGATTATTACATCAATTTCTTCATGCCCCAGATAGCCTGCCTCACCTGCATGTGGGTTTAATCCTGCCACATGAATTTTTGGATTCCGGATGCCAAAATCATATTTTAATCCTGTATGCAAACAGCTAATCACATCAGTAAGCAACGCTCCAGTCAGTGCATCAGCTACCTGCTTCAACGGAAGATGTGTTGTGACTAGTGCGACTTTCATGGCCTTGCACACCAGCATCATGACAACTGTCTCAACCTGGCATTGTTGTGCAAAAAATTCGGTATGACCCGTAAATGAGAACCCCGCCTGGTTAATGACTGCTTTACTAATAGGTGCTGTCACCAAGGCCGAAAATTCTCCTTGCCTGCATCGCTCAACGCCAAGCGTTAACATGTTAAGCACATAGGATGCATTTAGTGGATTGAGCACGCCTGGAATGACCTCACAGACGCTGGGAATTGACAGCACCGTTAAATGATTCGCGCGAATGATAGGTGAGCTACCGGCTTGATAATCTTCCAGAACAACATTCAGGCCCAACTGCCTGGCACGCGTTGCAAGTAAGGACTTATCACCCATGACTACGACTGGTAATTCAAGTGCGGCAAGTCCTAAACAAAGATCAGGGCCAATGCCCGCCGGTTCGCCACTGCTAATTAGAATCATGCCAATTCTTTATCCAGAATTTTAACATAAGCATCAGTACGCAAATGCTGCTGCCAGTTTTGTACGGCCTCGGTAAATTTACGCTGATGCAAAAACTGCCTGACTTGCTGGCGCTGGAACGCGTCGGAGTCATCCACGGTTTTACGTGCCACTACTTCAATCAAATGCCAGCCAAAAGGTGATTTTACCGGCTTGCTTACGGTATGCAGAGGCAAGGCATCCATGGCTTTTGCAAACTGGGGAACTAATTCATCCACTGTCACCCAGCCGAGATCACCCCCTTTAACGGCACTGGCAGCATCCAGCGAATATTGCTTGGCCATGATGGCAAAATCCTTGCCTGATTTTAACTGTTGATAAATGTTATTTGCTTGCCTGACCGCCTCTGTTGCAGTCATATTGCTGGCTTGTTTCAATAAAATATGGCGCACATGTGTTTTGGTAACATCATGCCGCTCATGATTGCTGCCAACCGATACCAGTTTAATCAACTGAAAACCATTGCCTGTGCGTATCGGGCCTGCGACCTCTCCTGCTTTCATGTTAATAACCCTATCGGCGAACACATCAGGCAATTCCGCCAAATGACGCTCCCCCAAATCACCCCCTTCCAATGCGTATTCACCACTTGATTCCGCAATCGCCAGACGACTGAAATCATCTCCTTGTTTAATTTTACTCAGCAGCAGGCGTGCTTTCTCCTGGGCTTTTTTTACTTGCTCAGTGGTTGGCTCTTCTGACAAAGGAATTACGATATTTTGCAGGTGGAATACTTGTTGCGTTTTTTTATTATTAAGAGAGGTCTTGAGGTAATCCTCTACTTGTTGTGTTGAAACCGTCACATCAGACCCAACCGCTTTCTGCTGCAATCGGCTGATTAACATTTCCTTGCGAATATTTTCCCGATAAGTTTCCCAGTTTAATCCCTGTCTGGTGAGTTCTTCACGTAATTGGGTTAATGATAGCTTATTTCCCTCAGCAATCTTTGCGATCGCTTCATTCAAATCGGTGCTATCAATAGTCAAGCTATTATTTTTTGCTAGCTGTAACTGGAGATCAACATCTATTAAATGTTGAAGCACTTGTTTGCGCAAGACCGATTCGGGTGGCAATTCCATTTTTTTTGCAAGAATCTGTTGCCGCAACACACTGACCTGTGCCTCCAGCTCACTGGCAGTAATCACATCATCATTAACAACAGCAACTACTTTATCTAATGGCTGTGCAGGCTCTGCCAATACAAGTGCCGGGAGCAACATCAATAAAAACACGAGTTGTTTTCGCATGCCGTATTCCTCACATTTATTTATAAATGATGCAATTTAGGTCATTCATAATCAAAACACAAGTCGCTTTGCTTAACTTGAATCCATTCAATGCTGAAATATATCATTATATCCTGGTAAATAAGTGTTGATGGTACTGGCCGGATCACTGTTGGCCACAGAACCTAGGCCCTTGAGTAATATCTGAAAATAGACATTATTATTGTATTGCGGCAGCAGCGTTGTTGGCGAGATGCTATTGAATGTGCGTCCGCCCAATAAGCGTGCTGCCCAGCAACAATTATCATATTGCAAGCCTAAAAATGTCATCATGTCATAGCCTTTGCTGATGTTATAACTGTATACCCCAAGGCTGCTCCATTTTTCAGTCAATGGCCAGGCATAAGCAAACGTGGCCTGGTGTAGGGCATTATTTTGAATGCCCCGATTTGCCACTTGCGTGACATCACCATTGACTAAATAGGTATAACCTAAACTGATAACTTGGCGAGGCGCTGGTTGATAATGAAAATTTAAATGGCCATTATTAGTCGCCTTCGTGTTTCCATCCCAGACATAATCCCCGCTTGCAACCCAGGAAGGGCTTAGCTGGTATTCCGCATGCGATGCAATAGGTGATGACTTGGCCACTGGTGATAAAAATCCCAGCATCAGCGGATTGTCTGTGCAATTTCCATCTTTTCTATAGCAAAGCTGCACACGACGGTCCGCAAAATACCTGATTTGTCCCACAGAAAAACTGGCTTTTTCCTGCCCGGTGGCTTCTGAAAGCCAGCGTGTTGTAAGAGCATAAGCGAGCTGATTGGCATCACCTATCCTGTCAAAGCCTGAAAAACGATTGGTACGAAATAACTGATTATTATTGAAAATCATGTAAGCTGAATCAAATACCGGGATAGGGGTTTGATTTTGATAAGGCACATAAAGATAATACAGCCGTGGCTCCAGGGTTTGCGTGTAAGCCTTATTCATTATGGCAGTCGATCGCTCAAAAAATAAACCGCCATCCAAGCTGTAACGCGGAATGGTACGATTAAATCGCTGTCCCGGCATGCTGCCGTCAAAATGTAAATCATAGTAGTTTTCAACCAATTGCAATTCCGGGGTGACATAACCCCACGGTTTTATTTGAGGGAATGATAACACCGGGTTTGCATGCAAACGCGGCCCCTGCGGTTGATATACATTTTCTACCGGCCAATGATAATAATCCAGTTGCCCCAGCATGTTAAAACGCCCATTCAGAGGTAGATCTGCATAAAAACCTTGTGCTAATAATTGCGGAAGACGCTCATACACGTCGGAAACAGCCGACTGATTGACCGGATGCAGTGTTTGATAGCTTTGTACCATGCCCTGAAACAGCCAATGATCCGTGGTGTAGGCGAGTTGCGCTTGTCGTAACAATTGATTTTGCGTCGCGATGGCAAGATTGGTACTGAAATCTTGTAAATAATAATCATCAGATACTTGCTGAAAATCGAGATTTAAGTGCAGGTTGGGATTAAAACGCGTACTCTCATGCAGGAGTAACGACCACCTGTTATCTGAAACATTGCGCAAGCTTGGGTATTGCTCACGATTTTCCTTTAAAAACTCACTAAACGCACGATCACGCGGTAAAAAATTCCCGCCAACTACACCCGTGGAATTAGGGGTTAAAAACCTGAAATTCCCGCCCAGCATCAGACCACGACGCGTGTAGACATGCGGCACGATGGTGGCATCGTAATTAGGCGCAATGTTCCAGTAATAAGGCAGGCCTAAATCAAAGCCACCGACATTGGAATAACCGTACAAGGGCATTAAAAACCCGGATTTGCGCTCTTTCGTGGTTGGGAAGCTAAAATAAGGTGTGTACAGGACAGGCCACTCATGAATTCTAAGCACCGCATTCCTGGCCACACCCTGACCTGCTGCATGATCCAGTTTTATTTCACTGGCTTCAATTTGCCAGGCTCTATCCTGTGGTGCGCACGTGCTGTAGGTTGCCTGGCGGAGCAGGTAATCCTGGTTTGCAAAACGCTCAATTAAACTTGCCCGGCCCCAGGCGGGTAAAATTGCACTGGAGCGACGTGTGTTAAACCGGTAAAGGGCATCTTCGACCTTGCCGGATTTATCCCGCGGATCAATAGTGGCTTTTCGGGCAATCATAAGCCGGTCAGGTTCCAAGTAGCGCACATCACCCAATAGCTCTATGCGAGTCACCTGCCTGGTTTTTTCATCACGATAAATGTAAGCAGTCTCCGCATTCACAACCCGCTGCGTTTCACGGATTTCCACCTGACCTGTTAACTGCGAGCGGCCTGCGAGATAAAGCGAGGCTTCACCGGCCTGGATATGGATTTCATCTTCTGTCAGTGGGGTTATCGAGACAGGTTGGTAAAAACCACTGCACAAAGATGCCCTGTTATCGGTTTGCCAACCCAGGCATTGGGAAAATTTTGCGCGCACCAAGGGGCTCAAAGGCACATCGCGTGCCACAACACAAGCCTGCACAGGCTCCATAGACAAATCGGCAGCATGCACTGTTGCATGATAAACAATACCTGCAATTACGCCAGCTACTGCAATGCCTACACCTGTTAGCGTATAATGCCATTTAGATTGTCCACAGGCCCAAATATTCACTGCCACCATCATTACTGCCCACAAGGCCAGGAAGTATAACATGCAAAAACGGCAACACGCACTCAACGAATGGCTAAAGGCGTTGTTTGGCGATTCAGAATTCATGGTAACACCATTGGCTGGCGATGCCAGTTTCCGGCGTTATTTTCGCCTGATTCAAGGTCAAAAGACCTATGTGGTCATGGACGCACCACCGGAAAAAGAACAGATCATCCCCTTCATCAATATCAGCAACGCACTGGCCAAATCAGGCATACATACGCCTGCAGTGCATGCCTTCGAGGCAAATCAGGGATTTGTACTGCTTGAGGACTTGGGCGATCAGCTGCTGTTAAACGCCTTAACCCCAGCGCGGGCAGACAGCCTGTATAAGGCAGCTATGTCAACATTGGTAAAGATCCAACAATGCCCGACCACTGACCCGGCGTTACCTGCCTTCGATAAACCATTTATGTTACAAGAGATTGCGTTATTTCGTGATTGGTTTCTGGATGCCTGGCTGGCATTACCACTTAATGCCGCGGAAGAAGCACTGTTAGAAAACTCGTTTAACTGGCTTAGTGATGAACTGGTTAAACAACCCCAGGTATTTATTCACCGGGATTACCATTCGCGAAATTTAATTGTTACCAATGAAAATACACCAATTGATCTAGGGGTTATTGACTTTCAAGATGCCATGCGCGGGCCATTCACTTATGATTTGGTCTCTTTATTGAAAGATTGCTACATTCAGTGGCCACGCAAACAAATTATTACCTGGCTAGGCTATTTTTACCAACAGCTATCAACTGATTGGACATTGGCAGACTTTACCCGTGCATTTGATTTATGCGGGCTACAACGCCATTTAAAAGTATTAGGTATTTTTTGCCGTTTGCACTTACGTGACAAAAAATCCGCCTATTTACGCGATTTACCCCTGACATTTAACTATGTCTTAGCCTGCCTGGAAAGCCATGATGAACTCCAGCCTTTGTATCGTTTCATGCAGGACAAAGTGCATGGTTTATTTATAGAGCATGTTGACGTTATTTGGAAGAAACAAACATGATAAAAACGGCAATGATTTTAGCCGCTGGCAGAGGAGAGCGCTTAAAGCCGCTAACCGACAGGCAACCAAAAGCATTATGCCGCGTAGGCGATATGCCTTTAATAGAATATCACCTGGCTAATCTTGCCAAGGCAGGATTTAAACGCGTGATTATTAATCACGCCTACCTGGGCGGAAAAATTCGCCAACAACTGGGGCAGGGCGCACGCTGGGGTGTGGAAATTTGCTATTCGCCAGAACCACCAGGAGGTCTGGAGACAGGCGGTGGCATTGTCAATGCATTGTCTTTATTAGGTAAAGAACCATTTCTAACAGTGAATGCGGATATTTTTACTGATTATGACTTTACAACCGTCTCCTTACCAGCCCATAGCCTGGCTCATTTAGTATTAGTGAATAAGCCTGCCTACACCTCAACAGGGGATTTTGGTTTATCTGCTGTAAACAAGCTTGATAATACCAGCAAGAGCTATGTTTTTTCAGGTATTGCCTGCTTTAAACCGGCTGTTTTTAATCAGCTGAATCCAGGCCGTTACTCTATCACGCCCCTACTGCGCGAATTGGCCTGCAAAAACCTGGCCACAGGAGAGCTTTATCAAGGCAAGTGGATGGATATTGGCTCCCTGGAGCGATTACAGTTAGCCAATACGCAGCTTTAAGATTGGCATGCTAGTGCCTTGTCAACATGTAATCATAGCCTTGGCCCAGCAATAATGTCCAAGTACAAGCCATTATTGGGCCAAGGCCCACCCTGCATTCATCTGAAGATTACCTATTGACGAGGACTAGCGTCCAGGCCCTGCTTTGCGTTCAGCCGTTGAATGATCTTGCGCGATTATCTGTACTGCAGCATTTTTTTCTTGTACATAGTGTTTAAACCCATTCTCCGGATCAGTAATCATGCTCCTGAGCTTGTCAGCCTGCGCTCTGACTGGATTGCCTTGCTCGTCATGGCGTGGCTGGATTTCTTTGCTTTTTTCATCCATTTCATATTCATAAATAACACCATCCAGGCTAATCATGCCCTGATTTGCAAGCCAGGCGTTGAATAATTTATCCATTCCAGCCACAACCTGCTCATCCAGTGGCGTGCCAGCAATAGCATATCCCCGCACCAATTCCGCCTTGTCACTAACTGCAAAATCAAACGTGACATTATCAAGATTTTTGGTACCAATTTCACGCACAGCACTGGCTGCCAAATGTTGTTGCAGGGTTTGAAACCCAAGCAATGCAGGCGGCACGGCATACGCTTTAACATCACCCGCCCAGGCATTATTGCTATCCACCTGCTGATTGGCTACGTTATCACAGAATGTTTCCACCTCGGACATGATGGCGGCGTAATCTGGTAACTTGGCTTGAGACAAAACGTCTGCCAAGCGTTCACGTAGATAGTCTGCTCCCTCAGAGGAATATCCGCTTAGTTGCATCGCGTCAAGCAGTGCGCTTTGACTTGGCAGCAAGCTCATTGCTTTATCAGGGCGTGCTAACGGCAAGGACATATTCAATCTCTCTCAAATACACGACAAAAATAGTATAGCATATACTCATCAATCTAGCGGCGTTTTGAATTGATCGGCCAGCGATGCAAAGGTTTTATGTTTCATTGAATCAAAAGAGAATTCATCCACTTGAATCGCATCCCAACGGGCTTTTTCAACGGCAACCAGTGTGGTCATTTCCTGCTGGGTTAGCGCACCATTGTTAACCTTTTCAGCCAATTTTTCTTTCAAACCACCAAATTTATAGCGTTTCAAGTCGCTAATTTTTTTGTATAAATCCTCATGCTCAATCAACGCTTGCAATGCCTGCTCCATCCTGTCAACTGGTTGATTCGCATCACCACTTAAATACACCGATTTGGTCAAACCCTGGCGGTAATGGTTATTTTGCGTCATGAGCTGCGCTAATTGATGATCAAGTTTATCAGCAGGATAACGCATGCTTTGCCCACAAGGAAAAGCCAACAAGCGTAGCAATAAGCCCAAGGGACGTGAGGGAAAATTCTGACAAAAAGCAATCATTGACTTCTCGGCATGATAAAAACAGTAAGCCACAGCCCATTTCGCGTGCAACTGCTGTTCTGGATGATCCTCTTGTTGTTGTGACAGGCGCAAAGCAGCCATTGCCATGTAAAGGTAAGACATGCCATCGGCAAGCCTTGCAGACAACCGCTCTTTTCGCTTTAATTGACCGCCCAGATAAATCAGTGACAAATCAGCAAGCCAGGCAAATGCATGACTTAAACGGGTTAAACGCTGATATTCTCTTTTTAATGCTCGCTGTGGGGTGGCGATAAAAATGCCACCCGTCCAGGCAGAACAGAGGGTTTTTGCAAAATTTCGCATGAAATAACTGATATGTTGCCAGATTAATCCATGAAAAGCCGGCTTGTCTTCACGTGCCACTGCATAAAACTCATCTCGCACAAACGGATGGCATGCCATCGAGCCTTGCCCAAAGATCAGCAAATTGCGCGTCATGACGTTGGCGCCTTCCACCGTAATCGAAATCGGAATACCATGGTAGAAACTGGTCAAATAATTACGCGGGCCTACTACCACTGCGCGCCCTGCATGAACATCCATGGCATCATTGACCACAATACGCCCAAGTTCGGTGTTAAAATATTTGGTTATTGCTGATGCAACCGATGGTTTTTTATGCTGATTCACTGCTGCCAAGGTTAACAAACGGGTGGCATTTACCAGGTAATTTAATCCTGCTATTTCAGCCAGCTTTTCCTCAATCCCTTCAAACTGGCTAATTTCCACATTAAATTGCCGCCGAATCCGCGCAAAGGCCCCGGTAGTGAGATAGGCAACCGAAGACGAAGCAGCACCTAGTGCTGGCAACGAAATTGCCCTGCCAATAGATAAACACTCAACCAGCATTTGCCAGCCATGGCCTGCCTGCTGCTGCCCACCAATAATGCTGGTAATAGGCACAACGATATTTTCACCGCGGATAGTGCCATTCATAAACGGCTGATCTGAGGGCAAATGACGATTCCCAATCACCAGATTAGGCGTGTCATGCGCAATCAACAGACAAGTAATGCCTTCCTCACCCTCGCCTTTCAACAACCCATCAGGGTCGCGTAAATTAACCGCAAGCCCTACCAGGGTTGCCACTGGCGATAAGGTAATCCAGCGTTTATCCAGGGTAAGATTAAGGGCTAAGGTAGGCTTGCCATCTATTTTTTGTTTCACCACCACCGCTTCTGATTTGATTGAGGTTGCATCACTGCCAGCACCGGGCTCTGTCAAAGCAAAACAGGGGATATCAATTCCTTTAGCCAGCCGCGGCAGGTAGTGTGCTTTTTGTTCAGCCGTGCCATAGTGTTGCAATAATTCACCAGGGCCCAGGGAATTAGGAACCATCATCGTCACGGCAGCCACCCCTGAGCGGCTGGCGATTTTCATCACCACATCAGAATGAGCACGCGCTGAAAAGCCCTTGCCACCGTATTCCTTTGCGATAACCAGGCCAAAAAAGCCATTTTCTTTGAGATAAGCCCATACTGCAGCAGGCAGATCGCGGTTTTGATTGATTTCCCACTCATCAAGCATCGCACAAAGGGTTTGTGTTTCATTATCAAGAAATGCCTGTTCCTCATTGCTAAGCTCGGTGGAAATACTTGCCAGTCTCTCCCAGTCAGGCGTGCCGGTAAAAATATCCTGCTCTAGCCAAGTGTCCCCTGCATTTAACGCCTCTTCTTCGGTTTTGGATAATTTTGGAATGGATTTAACAGCCCGCCGGTACAAAAAATCAGTGATAGCATGGCGAATGGCCTCAACCCGCAAGACCAGAACCAGGGCAATAACGATTAACCATAATAGCAGACCGACCACCCAGGGCAGGCCTATAACGAACGTCGCAACCAATAAATAAACTGCACTGCCAATCTCCCAAACCAGGGGGTTTAGTGCATGATAGAGAACAATCAGGGTAAATACCAAATACAATAAAAATAACAACGTGCTCATTTCAATCCTTTTCTCAACACAGAAATAAAATACATTACATATTAATTCAAGCAGTTACGCCAGTATATAGGTTGAATAAAATCATTTTCAGCACGGATAATATAGCGTATGACATACGCCTCCTGGTACATGAACATTACAAAACAGACACAAACGGTTAAGCTAATGATTATCAACTTCATCAAAGAATACGCAGCGTCATGAATATCCTTAGACAATCCTGATTGTCATTTATGGTGAGACATTGAATGGGTAAATGGTATGCAAGAGAGGGGAATACTGTACTTGTTAAATTCTATATACAGCCAGGCGCTAAACAGACTGAAATTGCAGGTATTCATGGTGATGAACTCAAGATTCGCCTAGCCGCACCACCTATTGATGGGCGCGCCAATGATGCTTTATTAAAATATGTATCACAGCTATTTAATGTGCCAGTTCGGCAGGTAACGTTAAAACGAGGCGGGAAGTCTCGACATAAACAAATTGTAATTACAGGCAGTAAAGTTGAACCATTATGCATTACAAAACCTATTGATTCATAAACTCACACTGACATTTTGCTTCACGCAACCCGATGCCAGTGTGAGGCAGAGATTACCAGCGAGACCAGTGGCGGCCGTAAACACCTGTACGATAATAACTGCGTTGGCCACTGTAAACACCCGTACGATAATAATTGCGCTGGCCACCGTAATAGACACCCGTACCATAACGATACCTGGGCTGGTAATAACCATAACCCGTGTATCCCGTGTAATAAGTAGGATAAGCAGGATAGCCAACACCAACAACTGCCGTGCTGGTACCATAGCCCGGTGTATAAGATGTAGTACTGACGGCACAACTACCAAGCAGCGCGCCTGAGGAAATCAGTAACAAAGTAGGCATTAATTTTTTCATGATCGCGTCCTTGCATAAATACTGTATAAATATTATACGACACGATCATAATTAAAGCCAATTTGGCTGAAAAATATCAGCGGCACAAAAATCTGGTCGCCTAAAAACCAGTATCTTGATGTCCAATGGGTAGGGTTAATTATTCTTTCGCACGAGAAACATACTCGCCTTTACGTGTATCCACTTTGATCAGTTCACCCGTTTGGACAAACAATGGCACCCTGACCACGGCTCCTGATTCCAGGACGGCAGGTTTGCCACCGCCTCCTGATGTATCACCTTTCAAGCCGGGATCCGTTTCAGTGATAGCGAGCACCACAAACGTGGGAGGGGTAACCAGCAAAGGTTCATTATTCCACAAGGTGACAACACAGGTATCCTGTTCTTTCAGCCATTGTGCTGCCTCTTCAACCGCTTCAGCGCCCGCTGCATATTGCTCATAGGTTTCAGGAGCCATAAAATGCCATTGTTCGCCGTCATTATACAAGTACTGCATTTCCACATCGATGACATCAGCAGAAGGCAGGGATTCACCTGATTTATAGGTTCGCTCAACCACACGTCCAGTTTTGAGATTGCGAATTTTGACACGGGTAAACGCCTGCCCCTTGCCCGGTTTGATAAATTCACAATCAACAATACTACAAGGTGCATTATCAACCATTATTTTTAAGCCATTTTTAAATTCATTGGTGCTGTAGTTCGCCATGAGTGCTCCAGAGTTGCGATTTTGTTGCAATATCGGTAAAGTTCGTGCAGTTTACCAAGTCTGTATAATGAATGCGAGATTCCACCCCCTGTTGGCAAAAAATTCTGGCGCAAGGCTTTGCTTTTGCGTCTGAATTATTGGATTTTTTAAAGTTGCCTGTTCCCGCAGAAACTAACCACGCGGAAAGACAATTTAAAACACGTGTGCCCCGCGGGTTTGCCGCATTAATGCGGCCGGGCGATCGCTATGATCCTTTGTTACTGCAAGTGCTTGCGGTGGATGATGAATTACAAAGCCGGCCTGATTTTAGCATCGACCCACTGGCAGAGTCTTTGGTTAATCCGATTAAAGGACTGATTCACAAATACCATGGCCGGGTGTTGCTGACACTGACTGGTGCTTGCGCTATCAATTGTCGCTATTGCTTCAGACGCCACTTCCCCTATCAGGAAAACAACCCTGGACGCAATGGTTGGCAACCGGCTCTTGATTACATTGCCAGCGATCCATCAATACATGAAGTCATTCTAAGCGGCGGCGATCCATTGCTGGCTACAGACAAGGTATTGGCTTCCTTGTTTGAGCAACTTGCAGCCATTCCCCACCTGCGTATTCTTCGAATTCATTCGCGCATCCCTGTGGTGTTGCCGGAACGGATTAACCCCGATTTTACAGCTCTTCTAGCATCAATGCCGTTACAAAAAGTCATCGTGTTACATAGCAATCACCCGCAAGAACTGGATGAACGTGTCTTGCAGGCATGCGCCAGCTTGCGTGACATCGGCTGCCAGCTGCTCAATCAATCGGTGCTGCTAGCCGGCATTAATGATGATGCCTACGTTTTAGCCCAGCTAAGCGAGCGTCTGTTTGCATGCGGTGTGCTGCCTTATTACCTGCATTTACTTGATAAAGTGCAAGGTGCTGCGCACTTTGAGGTGCCAACCGCCAAAGCACAAGTGATTTTCCAACAATTACAAGCACTTTTACCAGGTTATCTAGTTCCACGGCTTGCCCGTGAACAAGCGGGTAAAAAAAATAAAACCCTGGTGTATGCCTAGGGTCTGTTGACAATTCATTTTGCGAAGCGAAAATTTGAATGATTGAGCACCATGTTGTGTTTGAATGAGGCGAATAGCCAGCCCTATTTAACGAATTCAAACGCAATATGGTGCCAATCAGTC
>Ga0209024_1001947_pt1 | contig 13984 bp, 11 predicted proteins | sample AutmiccommunBRH5_FD_187380 | JGI IMG/M metagenome (GOLD analysis project Ga0209024, IMG submission 187380) | Deep subsurface microbial communities from Mt. Terri, Switzerland - Autotrophic microbial communities BRH/5 (SPAdes) (version 2) | ecosystem: Environmental > Aquatic > Deep subsurface >...
CCTCGTTCGGCGGGAGCGCGGCGAGGGCGTCGAAGAGCCAGTTAGCCTCGGCGGCGTAGAGGCCCGCATTGACCTCGGGCTGTCCGCGCATCGCGCCGGAGAGATGTGCCTCGGGCACGACGCCCTGCACGGTCCCGGCCCGGCGCTGGACGCGGGCGTAGCCCTGCGGGTCGTCGAGGTAGGCGGTCAGGAAGGACATGACGCGACCGGACGCGACGTGTCGCCCGGCGAGTTCGAGGAGCGTGCGCGCCGTGAGCAGCGGCATGTCGGCGTGGGCGATGAGCACCTGACTCGGTGCACTCGGTGCACTCGATGCGCCCGTGACGCCGTCGCGGGCAGCGAGGGTGGCAGCGCCGGTGCCTCGAGGGGTGTCCTGCACGACGACCTGCGCGTCTCCGACGGCAGCGGCGATGGCGTCACGAGCGCCGGGCGAGGCGACGACGATGATGCGCTGGCAGCCGGCCTCGCGGAGGAGGTCACAGACCACGCGGACCATGGGAACGCCGGCGACGGGGTGGAGCGCCTTCGGCATGGCGGATCGCATGCGCGTCCCCGGGCCGGCGGCGAGCACCACCGACGTCCATCCCTCAAGCGAGGCGAGCGGCGTTGTCATCGGTGTGGCCACCGGTGTACTCGCCGTCTCTGCTGCAGCGCCGCCGTTCGGCGTGGTCATGGGGCGCATTCTCTCTGGGTGGCTTGGGTGTCTCGGTTGGGTCGGGCTGCCTCGGTGCTGCGTTTGGGGCTCCCGCGCTGCGGGCCAGTATCGCTCAGCACGGCGGATCCGGGGTGGGTGGTTGGCGCTCTGGTGTGTTCTGTTGTGATGAGCGCGAAATTGACCACCGATCTGCTCGATTTTACACTCCTCCTTCGCTCACCCTCCAGCATCCGCGCACCTGCGCCCTAACATCCGAGTGCCCCTTCCGAATGCCGGGTGGGGGGCGCATAGCACCGGGAAGATCGAACCGTGAAGGTCGACGAGCTCCGCCAGGCCTTCCTGACGTTCTTCGAGGAGCGCGGTCATCGGCGGATCCCGTCGTCCTCGCTGATCCCGCACGGCGACCCCACGCTGCTCTTCACGACGGCCGGCATGGTGCAGTTCAAACCGTACTTCATGGGGTTGGAGGACGCGCCTGCCTCGCGGCTGACCTCGATTCAGCGCTGCTTCCGCACGACCGACATCGAAGAGGTGGGCGACGACAACCACCTCACGATGTTCGAGATGCTCGGGAACTTCTCGATCGGCGACTACTTCAAGGACGAGGCGGTCGACTGGGCTTGGGACTTCCTCACGGGGGTGCTCGGCATCGACCCGGACCGTCTGCGCGCCACGGTGTACGTGGACGACGACTACGCCTTCGACCTGTGGGTGAAGAAGGGCGTCCCCGCCAAGCGCATCCACCGCTACACCGCCGAGCAGGGCAACTGGTGGGGCCCGCCCGGCGACACCGGCCCGATGGGCCCGTGCTCCGAGGTGTTCTACGACTGGGGTGAGACGCCGGGGTGCCCTCACTGCGCGGACGCCTCCTGCCATCCCGACTTCGACTGCGGCCGGTTCCTGGAGATCTGGAACTTGGTCTTCATGACCTACTACCGCGAAGAGGACGGCAGTCAGACCGATCTCCCCGCGGCGAACATCGACACCGGCGCGGGCCTGGAGCGGCTCACGTCCGTCCTCACCGGGAACAAGAACGTCTACGAGACCGACGAGCTCCGCCAGATCGTGGCGGTGGCCGAGCGGATCTCGGGCCGGACGTACGACCCCGACGAGAACCCCGAGGTGGCGTTCGCGCTCCGCGCGATGACCGAGCACGCGCGCGCGCTCGCGTTCCTCGTCACTGACGGGGTGCTGCCGAGCAACGAGGGGCGCGGCTACGTGCTGCGGCGCTTGCTGCGGCGGGCGGTCTACTTCGCGCACAAGATCGGCGTGCGCGATCCGTTCCTCGCGCAGCTCGCGGACGCGGCGATCGACCACTCGCGCGCAGCGAACCCCGAGCTCGAACAGCAGCGCGAGTTCATCAAGCGCATCGCGACCGTGGAGGAGTCCCGGTTCCGGCAGACGCTGGAGCGTGGCCTCGACCTCCTCGACGAGATCATGGCGCGTGAGCAGGAGTCGCGACGGATCCCCGGGCGCGATGCCTTCGTGCTGTACGACACACATGGCCTGCCACTCGAACTCACGCTTGAGGTCGCCGTCGGCGCGGGGTACGAGGTGGACCGCGCGGGCTTCGAGGCGGAGATGGCGGCGCAGCGCGAGCGATCGCGTGGCGAGGAGCAGTTCCAGAGCCGCGAGAATGACCGCGCTCAGCACTACGCCGCGATGGATCTCGACTCCGTGTTCATGGGGTACGGCTCGGCGACGCACGAGTCCGTGGTGCTGCACGTCAGCCCCTCGACGATCGAGGAAGGCCAGGCGGGCGAGGTCGTGCTCGCGGAGACACCGTTCTACCCGGAGGGCGGTGGCCAGGTCGGCGACCGCGGTGAGCTCCGGACGGACTCCGGCGTGTTCGAGGTGCAGGACACACAGCGCTACGGCGGCGCCATCGTCCACCTTGGCGTGATGACCTCGGGGACACTCGAACAGGGTGAGGGCGTCATCGCCCGCGCGACAGTGGACGCCGCGAGGCGCCTGGATACGGCGCGTAACCACACGGCGACCCACCTGCTGCACGCGGCCCTGCGCAGCGTCCTCGGCACTCATGTGCGCCAGGCCGGTTCGTACGTGGGGCCCGACCGTCTGCGGTTTGACTACACCCACCCGGAATCGCCCTCGGACGCGGAGCGTCGCGAGATCCAGGGGATCGTGAGCCAGAAGATCCGCGCGGACATCCGCAGCGCGACGTTCGAGCTCGAGTACCAGGAGGCCATGGACCGCGGCGCGATCGCGTTCTTCGAGGATCGCTACACCGACCGCGTCCGCATGGTCGAGTACTGCGACTCGCGCGGCCTCGACCCGGACCACCGACACACCTCTGAGTGCTACAGCCGCGAACTCTGCGGCGGCACGCACCTGGACAGCACGGGTCAGGTGGGGGCGTTCGTGATCGTGTCGGACACCTCGATCGGCGCCGGGCTGCGACGCATCGAGGCGCTTACCGGCGGATCGGCGGACGCATACATCGAGGGGCGTCTCGCGGTCCTCGATGACCTCGCGCGACACTTCCGCGTGCCGGCGGATGAGGTGCCGGGGCGCATCGAGGCGTTGGAGCAGTCACTGGAGGAGGCCCGCAAGCGGGCGCAGGAGGCTGGACGGCGTGCCTCGGCGAGCGCCGCAGACGACCTCGTGTCGCAGGCTGCCGACGTCGGTGGTGCGAAACTACTCGTGGCGCGCGTGACGGCGGAGGACGCCGGAGCGCTGCGACCGATGGTCGACCGGCTGCGTCAGCAACTCGGCACGTCATTCATCGTGCTGGCGGCTGACTTCGATGGGAAGCCAAACTTCATCGCAGCGGCGACGGACGACCTGGTCGGGCGTGGTGTCCGAGCCGACGAGGTGGTCAAGATCGCGGCGGGGATCGCGGGCGGCGGGGGTGGCGGCCGGCCGCAGCTGGCGCAGGCCGGCGGACGGGACTCGTCGAAGATCGACGAAGCACTCGCCGCTGCGCGAGAGGCGGCTACGAGCCGCCTCGAGGGGACGTAACGCTTGGACGAATTCCGCCGCCAGCTGCAAGAGCTCGGCGAGCGCATCCGTGTTTGGGCCGGCGATCTCACCTCGCGCCTGGGCGGAGCTGCTCAGGACGCGCGTGCTTCTGCGTCCAAGCGCCGCGCTGAACGCCGCACCGAGAGCCGCGATCACCGGTCCCGGAACGACTACGTCTCATCGTCTGCGTCTTCCTCGCGAGACTTGGGGGGCGACTCTGCGGTCGTCGTCGCGACAGGCGAGGACGACGTCGCGTCGGTCGTGGGGCGGATCGACATCGCCGACTCGCCCGAGGTGATCCTCATCGTCCGGCGCGACGCGCGCGCCCTCCGACGTCCGACAGCGTGGCCTCACATTGCTGCGCACGTGCGACGGCGCGGCATCGAGCTCGGCGTCGTGGCGCCTCGAGGAGATGTGCGCGGACACGCGCGAGCGAATGGGCTGCGCGCCTCGCGCACGCCCGGCGGCCTGAAGCCGCGCGTCGAGTACGTCGACGTCTTTGGTCGCCGGATCGTGGTGCCCCCGGTGCCGTGGGGCCGGATCATCAAGGGCTCGATGATCCTCGTGGCGTTGAGCACGATCACGTTCATGGCGTGTTACCGCGTCCCGTCCGCGACGATCACGATCATCCCGCCGTCGGAGCCGGTGGGTGCGAATGGTTCCGCCCGCGCAAACGCCCTCGTCGGCGAGCCCGACCTTGCCACCGAGACCATTGTCGCCACGACTCTGCGCCGGCAGGTGTTCACTGCCGTGACGACCACGACTACCGGCGAGGTGGAGATCGGCGACCAGCGCGCGCTCCTCGAGGTCACGTTCGCCAACGCGCTGCCCGAGGTGGTGATGGTGCCGGCCGGGACGCGCCTGCTGACCGAGGACGGCATCGTCTTCACGACGGACGAGAACATCGAGGTCCCCGCGGAGGGCACGGCGGCGGTCTCCGCGACCGCGGAGTTCCCCGGCGTCCCGGGCAACGTGCCCGCGGGCGCCCTCGTGGCGATCGAGGGGGAAGTCCCGCCGGAGATCACGATCGCGGGATCGACCGCCGGGGCGGGCGGGACGAATGTGCTGACCGCGGGCGTCTCTGAGGCTGACGTGGACCGCGTGCGTGAGATCGCGGGCGACATCCTCGATGGCATCGCGCTCGGCACGCTGCAGCAGTTCCTGGAGGAAGAGGGTGGCGGGACGCTGCTCCCGTCCTCGGTCTCGGCCGCGATCTTCAGCGAGCGCCCGCTCCAGCAGCTCGAGCAGCCCTCGGACATCTTCGTGGTCGAGTACACGATCACGGCGTCTGGCCTCGTCGTGACGGACGCCGATGCGGCCGCGTACGGCGAGTTGCTGATCCGGGACACCCTGCCAGACGGCGTCGCACTCATCCCCGGGTCGGTGGAGGCCACGGTGCAGCCAGCGACCGAGGAGGGGCGCGTCAACATCGAGGCGACCGGGCGAACCGCGACCCTGTCGAACATCGCGGTGGCGGCAAACGAGGTCACGGGCATGCGCCCGGAGGCCGCGCGGATCATGCTGCAGGAGGAGCTCGAACTCGACGAGCCTCCAGAGATTGAGATCAGTCCGAACTTCGTACCGTGGCTGTGGCTGCCTCGTCGCGCCGAGAGCATCGAGGTGGTCATCGGCAGTCCGGAGTCGGCCGCCGAAGAGGATGACGCCGAGGGCGATGAGAACGGTGAGGGCGAGGGTGAGGGTGAGGACGGCGAGTCCGAGGAGGCACTCCCGACCATCACCCCCGAAGCGGCGTCAGGCGGCTAGTGCGCTGGCTCGGTGTCGACGCCGGCGAAGCGCGGGTCGGCATCGCGATCTCTGATCCGGACGGCCGGTACGCGATCCCGCTGGAGGTCGTCCCGGCGAATGCGGCGTTCCCGGCGATCCGGGCAATCGTGGCGCGCGAGGAGGTCGGCGGGATCGTCCTTGGGCTCCCGCGGCTGCCTTCGGGGGACGAGGGGGACGCGGCGCGGATGGCGCGGAAGCTGGGCGACCGGTTGGAACGCCTCGGCGTGCCGGTAGAATATGAAGACGAGACGCTTACCTCGCAGCAGGCGGAGTCGGTCGCGGGCGGTACGGGGTCGAGACGCCGCCCATCTGACGACATCGCCGCGTCGCTGATCCTCCAGCAGTACCTCGACCGCCAGCCTGACTGACCAGCCGACCGAGCGAATACGAGCCACGTCCCGGTGCATGACCGCGAGCGGGGCGAGGGCGGAGAGCGACCTGATGCCGAAGCGTGACGCGCACACCATTGCAGTGCTCGCCTTTGGCGCGATCGTCGTCCTCGTCGGGGTCGTGATGCTGAACCGCGTGCTGGGGGCCACGGACGCCCTCGCCGCGTCGTTCCGCGAGGAGTCGGCGGTCACGGTGAGCGCCGTCTCCGCCGAAGGCACCGTCGATGTGAACATCGCACAGGGCGCTTCACCGGGGGACATCGTGGACCGGCTCGCCGAGGTGGGCGTCGCGACCGACGCGGAGACGCTGCGCACGCTCATCCTGCTGACCGGGGCGGGCTCCAGTCTCCAGGCCGGCGAGTACACCTTCTCGCTGAGCACGCCCCCCGCCGAGATCGTCCGGCGACTGCAGGAGGGCCCGCCCCTCATCGAGCGCATCACGTTCCGGTCCGGCCTCCGTGTCGAGCAGATCGGGCTCACCCTCGAAGAGGAGGGGTACTTCACCCGCGCCGAGTGGGACGAGGCGATCGCGAACGCCGAGCGCCGCGAGTTCATGGGCGACGACCCGGACTTCCTCGGCTACCTGATGCCGGGCACGTATGAGATCGGCGATGAGACGACGGCAGCGTCGCTCCTCGAGGAGATGCTCGATCGCTTCGAGGAACTCGTGACGCCCAGCCTCGTGGAGCGCGCGAATGAGCAGGGCTGGTCGCTGTACGAGGTACTGACGCTGGCGTCCGTCGTGGAGCGCGAGGCGGTGCACCCGGAGGAAAAGCCGCAGATCGCCGCGGCGTTCCGCAACCGCATCGACGAGGGGATTCCGCTGCAAGCCGACGCCACGGTGCAGTTCGCCCTCACCCTGACCGAGGCCGGCCCGGCCAGCATCGACGAGTTCGGGTGGTGGAAGCGCGAGCTCACCGTGGACGACCTCCAGCTCGACTCGCCGTACAACACCTATGTCTACGGCGGGCTGATGCCGGGGCCGATCGCGAACCCGGATATCGACTCGATCCGCGCGGTGATCCAGCCGGCGGACGTGGACTTCGTCTACTTCGTCGCGTCTCCAGAGTGCGACGGGCGCCACCTGTTCGCCGCGACGCTCGAGGAGCACAACGCGAACGTCGAGCTGTTCCGGAACTCGGACTGCATCCCCGACGAGATCCCCACCACCGAGGACGAGTAGCGTGACGCCGGTCGCGCGACGGCGCATCGCGCTCCTCGGGCACCCGGTTGCGCACTCGATCTCGCCGCGCTTCCAGCAGGCCGCGCTCGACGCCCTCGGGATCGACGCGACGTACGAGGCATGGGACACGGACCCCGAGGACGTCGCAATCATGGTCGAGCGCCTGCGTTCGGGCGACCTCCTCGGGGCGAACGTGACGGTGCCGCACAAGGTCGCCGTGATGCGCCTCGTGGACCGGCCGGACGCCCTCGCCGAGCGCGTGGGCGCGGTGAACACCCTGGTGAACCGCAACGGCATGCTCGAGGCGACGAACACCGACGTGACCGGCATCTTGCGCACGTTCGAGGGCGCCGCCGTGCCCATCGAGGGGAAGCAGATCGCGCTGATCGGGGCGGGTGGGGCCGCTCGCGCGGTGGTGGTGGCGATGCGCCAGGCGGGCGCGGCACGAGTCACGATCATCAACCGCACCCAGGCTCGCGCCGAGGAGCTCGCGCCGCTGGCGGGCGACGAGCTCGACCTGCGGTTCGCGCCCCTCGACGAGTCCGATGTGACCTTCCGCTCGACGCTGCGGAACGCCGACGTGGTCGTGCAGTCGACATCAGTGGGGATGCGGCACGGGCCGTCCGAAGGGGCCTCACCGGTACCGGCGGGATCGATCGGTGTGGGACAGGTGGCGTTCGACCTCGTGTACGTGCCCGAGGAGACGAAGTTCCTCAGCGATGCGGCAGAGCACGGCGCGATCGCCATCGGCGGGCTGGACATGCTGGTCCACCAGGGGGCGGCGTCGTTCCAGCTGTGGACAGGCCGGAAGGCGCCGCTCGAGGTGATGTTCCACGCGGCACGAGACGCCCTCGCCGAGCGCGCCCGCTCAACCGAGTCCGGTCGCTCGACCCAGTCTGCACGCTCAGGCGACACTGACGCAGGAGGCGAGTAGTGGGTCTCGGACTGGCCATGGTGATCTGCGTCGCGATCTTCGTGATCGTGGGCTTCATGGTGTTCCAGGCCCGGTTCGCCGCCAAGCACTGGCGGCGCGTGATCCGCGAGGGCGACACGGAGGCCCTCGCGCAGTTGCTCGACGACACGTTCGAGGCCTGGCGACGCGAGCGCCCGAAGCGCGGCACGCCGCCGGCGGACTGGCGCGCGATGCACACCGCTGCGCTGGTCGCGGCGGACTCCGAGCGCATCCGCGTCTCGATTCTCGCGGAGCCCGACGTGCAGGTGGTGTCCGGCGAGCGCGTCGAAGTGTCCTCGGCGCAGGTCGTCGCCCGCCGCGCGGCGATCCGGATGGTGGAGCGGCTGATGTACGAGGTGCCGTATGCCTCGTTCGGCCACGCGCAGGTGGACGTGCTCACGGAGTACCGAACGCCGGACGGGCCGGCGATCTCCCGCTGTCTACTGACCACGCGAGTGACGCGCGAGCAGGCGAAGTACGCGGAGTGGGAGGACGGCGTACCGGAGGAAGTCCTCGGCGAGTGGACGACGCTCGAGGTGCGCGGGGACGACTGGCCCGACCCGGATGCAGACGCCATCATTCAGCCGGGGACGGTGGAGGCGTTGCGCGCCGCCGAGGACGCGATCAACCCCACGACGAACAAGCCCGCGAACAGTGAAACCCAGACCGAGCCGGACGATGCGCCGGACGCCCGCCCTGAGGGCTCTCAAGGGGAGAACCGATGAACTCGAAGTTCCGCTGGCTGACCGCTGGCGAATCCCACGGCAAGGGCCTGGTGACGATCGTCGAGGGCGTCCCGGCGGGCCTGCCGCTCTCGGAGGACTTCATCGCCGCGGACCTCGCGCGGCGGCAGCAAGGCTACGGCCGGGGCAAGCGCCAACAGATCGAGAAGGATCGCGCCGAGATCATCTCGGGTGTGCGGCACGGGCTGACGATCGGTTCGCCGATCGGGCTGACGATGATCAACGCCGACTTCGCGAATCAGAACTGGGCCGTCCGCATGGCCGTCGATCCCGTCGACGTGGACGTGGAGCGCGTCACGCTGCTTCGTCCGGGTCACGCGGACCTTGCGGGGACGCAGAAGTACGGGTTCGATGACGTGCGCCCGATCCTCGAGCGGTCGAGTGCGCGGGAGACTGCCGCGCGGGTCGCGGCGGGCGCCGTGGCGCGCGCGCTGATCGCGCAGGTCGGCATCCAGGTGCATTCGTTCACCCTCCAGGTTGGCGAGCTGCGGATCCCGACGCCGGAGCGCATCGACTGGGCCGACGTAGACGCCTCGCCCGTGCGGGTCGCCGACCGGTCGTACGAGCAGCGCGTGATGGACCTCATCGACCAGACGAAGGAAGACCTCGACACGATCGGCGGAGTCTTCGAGGTGCGTGCCTCGGGGGTGCCGTTCGGCCTCGGGAGTCACGTGCACTGGGACCGGAAGCTCGACGGGCAGCTGGCGCAGGCGATCATGTCGATCAACGCGGTGAAGGCCGTGGAGATTGGCGAGGGCGTCGACAACGCGGCGAAGCCCGGCTCGCAGGTGCAGGACGTGATCCTGCCAGCGGACGCGTGGGAGCGCCGCAAGTGGGAGCGCGAGACAAACCGCGCGGGCGGCATCGAGGCGGGCATGACGAACGGGCAGGACATCGTGGTGCGGGGCTTCATCAAGCCGATCGCCACGGTGCCGAAGCGCCTGCAGACGGCGGACCTGCTGACCGGCGAGGAGACGACCGCGTTCTACGAACGTTCGGACGTCGCGGTGGTGCCGGCGGCCGGGGTCATCGGCGAGGCGATGGTCGCGATCGTGCTGGCGGGCGCCGTGCTCGACAAGTTCGGCGCGGACCACATCACCGAGTTGCGCCGGAACTTCGAGGGCTTCGAGGCCACCGTGGGTCCCCGCGAGCCGAGCGGGTCGGCGACCTGATGGCGGACCGGGACGCGACTACGACGGCAAACACGATGGCAAACACACCGCGGCAGATCGTCCTCGTTGGGCTGTCGGGGTCGGGGAAGACCACCGTCGGGCGGCTGCTCGCGGAACGCCTCGCGTGGCCGTTCATCGACACCGACGAACTCGTCACCGAGCGCGAGGGGAAGTCGCCGGCGGAGTTGATCCCGGAGCGCGGCGAGGCTGCGTTCCGCGAGATCGAGGCGAAGGTCGTGGCGGAGGCCGCGCAGCAAGCCCCTGCCGTGATCTCCACCGGTGGCGGTGCGTTCCAGCGTCCCGACAACCGGCTCGCCCTCGGTGCCGGCGGGTACATCTGCTACCTCGACGCGACCGCGGGCGAGATCGCGCGGCGGCTCGCGGAGGACTCCGGTGGCTCGGTCCGTCCGCTGATCGCGGACGACCCGGTCGCGCGCCTCGAAGAGCTCGCCGAGGAGCGACGGCCGTCGTACCTGCTCGCTGACCTGTGGGTGCCGGTGCAGATGCCGGACCCGGCGCTGGCCGCGACCCGCATCCTGCGGTCGTGGGCGGAGAAGGGGCCGGGGCTGCTCGCGAACGAGCGACGGCGCGAGCGCCTCGGCGCGGAAGTCCCGCCGCGAGGGCCGGCGGCCCTCGTCGACACGGGCGACTCGATCTACCCGATCTGGGTGGGCAACGGCGAGTTGAGCCGCCTCGGTGACCGGCTGCGGCAGGTGGGCCTCGACGGACGGCGCGTGTTCCTGATCACCGACTCCGAGGTCGTCGAGCGGCACGGGCAGACCGTGGCGCGCGCGCTCAGCGCGGCGGGCATTCCCGGCGCGTCCTACGTGATCCCGAGCGGCGAGGCGTCGAAGTCGGTGCGCGTGGCGAACGAGTTGTACGCGTGGCTCGCGTCCGAGAAGGCCGAGCGACGCGACGTCATCCTCGCGCTCGGCGGAGGCGTCGTCGGCGACCTCGCGGGGCACGTGGCAGCGACCTACCTCCGAGGGATGCCGCTGGTGCAGGTGCCGACCTCGGTGCTGGCGATGAACGACGCGGCGATCGGCGGCAAGGTTGCGGTCGACCTCGCGGCGGGGAAGAACCTCGTCGGGGCGTTCCACCAGCCGACGGCCGTTGTGGCTGACATCGACACGCTGCGCACGCTGCCGAAGCGCTCCTTCATCGAGGGGTTCGGGGAGATCATCAAGCACGGGCTCATCCTCGACCCGGTGCTGCTGCGGGTGCTGGAGGAGAACGCGACGCAGTTGTCCTCGGGCGCGCCGGACTGGGACCTCGTCGCGTACGTGACGGCGAGGTCGGCGCGGGTGAAGGCGCTCATCGTGTCGAGCGACCCGACCGAGCAGGGGCTGCGCGCGATCCTGAACTACGGCCACACGATCGGCCACGCGATCGAGCAGGTGACGGGGTACACGGAGTACCTCCACGGCGAGGCCGTCTCGATCGGAATGATGGGCGCGGCGCGCATCGGCGTTGAGCTCGGCATGATCGACGAGGAGTTGCTGAACCGGCAGGCGGATGTCCTCCGCACGTTCGGGCTGCCGCTCGTCGCGCCGGGGCTGAACGTCACGGTGATCCTCGACGCGATGCAGCGCGACAAGAAGGTCGTGCAGGGCAAGCTGCGGTTCGTACTCCTCGAGGGCGTCGGGCGCGCCGTTGTCCGAGGCGACGTGCCGGCTGACCTCGTGCAGCGCGCGGTCACCTCGCTGGCGCGAGGCTAGGCCGCGATGCCTCACGTGATCGCGCTCATGGGCCCGGGCGGGCAGGCGCGCGTGACGCTCGACGCGGCGCTGGCCGCGGGGATCGAGGTCACGGGACTCCTCGACGACTCCGGGCGTGCCGACTACTTCGGGATCCCCGTGCTCGGCTCCGTCGTCGACTGGCGGAAGCAGCACGGCGCGTCGTTCATCGTGGGGATGAGCGACGCACGACAGCGCGTTCGCCTCGGCGAGGCGATCATCGAGGCCGGCGCCGAGGTGCTGCAGGTAGTCCACCCGACCGCATGGGTGTCACCGTTCGCCAGCCTCGGGCGGGGTGTGTGCGTGATGCACGGCGCGGCGGTGCATCCGGATACGGTAATCGGCGATTTCGCGATCCTCAACGCGCGTGCGTCCGTGGACCACGATGGCGACATCGGCCGAGGTGTCACGTTGGGGCCAGGGACGACGTTCCCCGGGACGGTGCGCGTCGGCGAGTACGCCTCGGTGGGCGCGGGCGTGGTCGCTCGGCCCGGCGTGACGATCGGGGCTCGGGCGGTGATCGGCGCTGGCGCAGTGCTGACGAAGGACGTGCCCGAGGGCGAGACGTGGGCCGGGAACCCGGCGCGCGCGCTCGGTTCGGCGCGCTCGGCAGTTGCGGGGCGCGGCTGATGGTGGCGCGCGGCCGGCTGCGGCAGATCGTCGCGCGCGCCGAGGGACGCGTGCAGGGCGTGGGCTACCGTGCGTTCTGCGCCCACGAGGCGTCGCTCCTCGGCGTGACGGGGTACGCGCAGAACCTGCCGGACGGGCGCGTGCACGTCGTCGCCGAGGCGGACGAGGGGACACTACGCCAGTTCGTGGAGCGTCTCCGCGAGGGGCCTCCGATGTCGATGGTGCGGCAGGTGACCTTCCAGTGGGAAGAACACACCGGGGAGTTCTCGGGGTTCGAGGCGATCATCTAGGGTCGCGGAACCCTCACCCCATCCCACTCCCGCAGCGGGAGAGGGGTCAGCAGATCATATCTAGCCGACCTCAACCAGGGCCTCTCCCTCCAGGAGAGGCTCTCTGATCTCTATTCCGCGTCGAGCCGGGAGTGATTTCGATCTGACTCCGACTCCGACTCCGACTCCGACTCCCCTCTCCCGCTACGGGAGAGGGGACGGGGGTGAGGGTCTTCGCTCGAGGAGAGGGCCACCGCTCGTTGGCCGGAAGGGCCCTCACCCCATCCCTCTCCCGAAACCGGGAGAGGGGGTCAGAGGCGGAGTCGGAGTCAGCGGCGGAAGCGCCCGAGCAAGCGGCGCAGTGCTCCACCCTCTGGCTCCGCGTCCTGCCCCGCGAGGTGGGCCATGCGCTTGTCCATCTCTTCGGCGACGTTGGGGAGGGGCTTGGGCTTGCGGTCCAGCCACTCGCGGAGGATCTGCTCGGCGACGCCGGCGGTGTAGCCGGGGCCGCGTTCGGCGAACTGCTGGGCAAGGACGTCCGCCGCGACGACGGCGTAGCGCTCGTCCTCGGGGATGGGGTGGGGGAGGGCGCCCTCGGGGCGGATCTCGACGGCGGGGGCGCCGGTTTCGTCGTAGCCCTCGGCGAGGATGAGCTCGACGGCGGGGTCGATCCAGGAGATCACCTGCGGGAGGAAGGAGAGCGGGACGTCCCGCTCGAGGGTGGAGCGGCCGCCGGCGCTGATGGCGATGGTGGTGATGCCGGGGCCGCTGCTGACGACCCAGGCGGAGCGGACTTCGTTGTGTCGGAGCGCCTCCTGCATCGAGGTGGCGAAGAGGCTCTTGCCGGCGCCGCTGGGGCCGACGATGCGAAGGATGTGTGCGGGCATGTGCTCATCGTAGGGCGTTCCTCGCGCGTGTCGGGCCTCGGGGCAATTGGGGGTGTGGTGGGGCGATCGTGCGTCCTGCGGGGCTCGCCCTTCGACAGGCTCAGGGTGAGCGGGTGGCTGATTAGGGCTGGGTGCGGGCTGGGGCCTCGATTGGCTGTGGGTCTGGGCCTCAGTTGGGGTTGGAGTCGGGATCGCGGTGTGTCTGTGTCAGATCGCGGCGGCCGGGGTGGCTGGTGCGGGGTAGGATGCCGTCGCATCCCACTTGTCTGCTCGGGCGTGTCGCCCGGGTGTGTTGGGTGGGCCGAGAGGACACACGATGAGCCGACTGAGCCGTATCCCCGACGAGGAGATGACACCGGAGCAGCAGGAGGAGTGGGAGAGCCTGCTGCGCCAGTACACGCCGAAGGAGGACGGGCAGATCGGCGGGCCGTTCGACACGTGGTTCCGCAGTCCGGAGATGTCGAGGATGATGCGCCGCTTCGGCGGGTTCCTCTGGTCTCGGACGTCGCTGGACCGGGGGATCGTGGAGTTCGCGATCGACGTGGCGTCGGTGCACTGGCAGTCGAACTACGAGTGGAACGCGCACGGACCTCGGGCAGTG
>Ga0209024_1001951_pt1 | contig 13954 bp, 22 predicted proteins | sample AutmiccommunBRH5_FD_187380 | JGI IMG/M metagenome (GOLD analysis project Ga0209024, IMG submission 187380) | Deep subsurface microbial communities from Mt. Terri, Switzerland - Autotrophic microbial communities BRH/5 (SPAdes) (version 2) | ecosystem: Environmental > Aquatic > Deep subsurface >...
CATCATCTTCCAATATGTCCTGCCACTGGCCGCCATCGCCATCTTCCGACGAAAGCGACACGTTCAGCGAAGCATCGCCGCCCATCGACATGCGGCGGTTCATGTTGACCACCTCATGCTCGGCAACGCCCAGATCGGTCGAGATTTTCTGCACGTCCTCCGGCGACAGATCGCCGTCCTCGAACGCTTCCAGATTATTCTTCATCCGGCGCAGATTGAAGAAAAGCTTCTTCTGTGCGGCCGTCGTCCCCATTTTCACGAGGCTCCAGCTGCGCAATACATATTCCTGGATCGACGCCCGGATCCACCACATCGCATAGGTCGCCAGCCGGAAGCCGCGATCGGGCTCAAATTTCTTCACACCCTGCATCAGGCCGACATTGCCTTCGGAAATAAGGTCCGAAACCGGCAAGCCATAGCCGCGAAAGCCCATCGCGATCTTGGCGACGAGACGCAGGTGCGACGTGACGAGCTGGGCGGCGGCTTCCTGATCCTTGTGTTCGGAATAGCGTTTCGCCAGCATATATTCTTGTTCGGGGGTCAATAGCGGAAATTTACGAACTTCCGCGAGATACCGGTTCAGGCTCGCGTCCCCCCCTAAGGCAGGGATTTTTGCCGGAACATTGCTACCATTAGCCATTTTCGTTCCTTCTTATGTTGTGCCGCCGGGCCTCATTAAGCACCCATTGGTCAATGCGAATATAAGGTGTGTTACCTATACACGCAACTTCATGAATAGTTCCTGCATATCATCCGGAAAACCGATAGAAAACATCAATTTTTCGTCAGTTATGGGGTGAACAAATCCAAGACTAGCAGCATGCAGGGCCTGGCGTCCAAATCGAATATCTTTTCGCCGGGAAAGCAATGATTTTCGACGAGTGCCATAAAGCGGATCGCCGATCAGGCTATGGCCGATATGGGCCATGTGGACCCGCACCTGGTGGGTGCGGCCCGTTTCCAGCGTGCATTCCACCAGCGCGGCGCCGTCGAGCATTTCCTTGACCGTATAATGGGTCATCGCTGCCTTGCCCCGGTCATCGCCGACCACCGCCATCTTCTTGCGATCGACATTACTGCGACCGATACTGCCCTCGATCGTCGCGGAAGCGGGATTGGGGCGGCCGTTGACAATGGCCATGTAACGCCGCTCGATATCATGTCTGGCAAACAGCGCGCTCAGCCCCTGGTGCGCGGCGTCGGTCTTCGCCGCCACCATCAGTCCGGACGTATCCTTGTCGATCCGATGGACAATGCCGGGCCGGGAGATGCCGCCAATGCCCGACAATTGTCCCCGGCAATGGTGAAGCAGGGCATTGACCAATGTGCCGTCGGCATGCCCGGCTGCCGGATGGACGACCAGACCGGCCGGCTTGTTGATGATGATCAGATGCGCATCTTCATGGACCACCTCCAGCGGGATATCCTGTGCCAGCGCTGGTCCTGCGATCGGCTCGGGAATCGTGAGCCTGAACGGCTTGCCCGCCATTTTCTTGGCCGCCGCATCGGTGAAGACCGCGCCGTCAATCGTCAGATTGCCACTAGCGATCAGTGATTTGACCCGTTCACGGGAAAGACCGTCCACCGCCTCGGTCAGGGCGGCATCCAGGCGCTGTTTTTTCTGAGATTCCGGCAATGTTCCGGATATGGTGGATTGCCCCGCGTTCATCGCGTAGATGTGGGCCATGCAACTCTTTATATCAAGCGCGATGTTGGCAGATCTGCAGCAGTTGGCCCGTATCGCTGCGCCGCAGGAAATATGCGGCATCCTGTTTGGCCAGGATGGCAGGGTCAGCGCCCGCCGCGCAGCCCGGAATGTCGCCGACGACCCGCACCGGCATTTCGAGATTGACCCCCGCGTATTGATCGATGCCGAGAGGCGGGAGCGCCGGGGTGGCGAGCCTATCCTGGGCTATTATCATTCCCATCCGTCCGGAACGGTGCGCCCTTCGATCACCGATGCCGGAAGCGCGGCGCCGGATGGTCGGCTCTGGCTGATCCTGAACGGACAGGAGGCGGCAGCATGGCAGGCGCTCCCCGATGGCGAAATTTATGGCCGTTTTGGTGCGATCCCGCTTGATTGCTCCGGTCCAACAGGTCAAACAGCCGCAAAATAGAAATCACAGTTTGAAAGCCGTTTATATGTCGAATGTTGAAGTTGACCTTGCCTCACTGCTCTGTTCGAAAATCTGTCACGATCTGCTGAGTCCGGTCGGCGCTCTCAATAACGGTCTGGAATTGCTGGAAGGGGAGACCGACCCGGTGATGCGCGACCGCTGCATGGACCTGCTGGCCGACAGCGCCAGAACCTCTGCCGACAAGCTGAAATATTTCCGGCTGGCCTTTGGTGCGGCGGGCGGCTTTGGCGACACGATCGATCCCACAGAGGCGCGGCAGCTGATCGAATCGCTGCTTGGCGATTCGGGCAAGATCACTCTGGGCTGGGCGGTCCAGAGCGAAGCCCTGCCGAAAAAGGCGATAAAGATACTGCTCAATCTCGCGTTGATTGCCAAGGAGTCTCTGGTCAGAGGCGGGCGACTGGATGTCGGGGCCGAGCAGGGTGATCTGGGTATCGAAGTGGTGATCAGGGCGGAAGGTACGAAAATCGCGCTGGATGATGGTATCCGGACCGCATTGGACGGAACGATTGCCCCGGCCGACCTCAGCGCGCGCACGGCAGCAGCATGGATGACCCGCGAACTGGCGGTGAAAAATGGCGGAGACCTAAGGATTTCTCCGGAATCCGCGACAGAATTGCTTTTGGGTGCTATCGTGACCGCCTGAGTGGGAGCGGCCCGTGGGAGAAGGGAGTCGGATATGGATGTGATATGGACGCCGTCTCCCAATTTTGACGAACGACAGCTGCCGATCAGCATTCTGGTGATGCATTATACGGGGATGAAGGATGCCGCCTCGGCGATCGACTGGCTGGCTAATCCCGAAGCCAAGGTGTCGGCCCATTATGTCGTGACCGAGGATGGCCAGATCGTCCAAATGGTGGATGAGAAAAAGCGCGCCTGGCACGCAGGACGCGGCTACTGGCGCGGCATCACCGACGTGAACAGCGCCAGCGTCGGCATCGAGATCGTCAATCCGGGGCATGAATGGGGCTATGTCCCGTTCCCTGAAGAGCAGATGGACGCGGTCACCCGGCTTGCCCATTCGATCGTCCAGCGGCACGCTATTGCAGCGACCAACGTCATCGGGCACAGCGACCTGGCTCCGGCCCGCAAGCAGGACCCGGGCGAACTGTTCGACTGGGACCGACTGGCGCGACACGGGATTGCCCTGAAAAAACCGCCTCTGAAACTGGGCGATCCGCCATGGACGGACGGCGGCTTCATGCTGGCGCTGGAACGGTTCGGCTATGATATTTCCGACCAGACCGCGGCCGTCATAGCCTTTCAGCGGCGCTTCCGACCCAAAACCATCGACGGCGTGATCGACGGCGAATGCCGCTCGCTGCTTCTGTCTTTAATGTTGGACAGAGAGCGCGGAATCACTAAATAGGGAGGACCAGAGGGTCGGCCAGCCGCCCGCCGAAGCGTTAGCGAAGGCGGGAGGAAAGTCCGGGCTCCACGATTAAAAGGTGCCGGTTAATGGCCGGCGGGGGCAACCCTAGGGAAAGTGCAACAGAAAGCAGGTCGCGACGATTTCGATCACGTGACAATGAAAGGGTGCGGTAAGAGCGCACCGCGGGACTGGCAACAGGCCTGGCATGGTAAACCCCACCTGGAGCAAAACCAAATAGGGGCGGCATATGGCTTTTTCGGCCTGCAGCCCGGGTTGGTTGCTAGAGCCATGCAGCAATGCATGGCCCAGATGAATGGCTGGCTATCCCGCCGACGCTTCGTGCCGACGCGGGTGGACAGAACCCGGCTTACAGACCCTCTGGTATTCTGCAATTGGTCTTTGAACCGACGGCTTTCGGTGGTAAACCGACCCATGAGAAAATTCCTGCTCAGCTGCTTCGCTCTCGTCTGCCTGTTCGGCCTTGATCAGGCCGCAAAGGCGCAGTGCGTGTCGCCACAGGGCGAGCGCGGTGTCGCGCTGCTCATCGGCATCAGCGCCTATGATGACCTCAACTGGCCCGCCCTGGCGAATGCGGTCAATGATATCGATCATGTCTGCGCCGCCTTCGCGAAAGCCGGTTTCGAAATCATCGATGTGCGCGACGCGGACATTGCGGAGCTGAACAGCGCGACCCGGGCTTTTGCCGCCAAGGCCTCGAAGGCCGACAGCGCGGTTGTCTATTATGCCGGGCATGGCTTTGAATATAACGGCCGCAATTTCATGGTGCCGGTCAATGCCCCGGCTTATGCCTCCAGGGATGAACTGGATATCCATTTTCTGCCGCTGGAAAAAATGCTGGAGGCGGCATCAAGGGCGAAAAAGTTCAACCTGTTCTTCATGGATGCCTGCCGGACGCCCGACCCGGTCGTGCGGCTGAAGGACCTGAGCAGTGACGATCCCGACGGCGGCATTTCGCCGATGGGATTGCTGGAAATGACGCAGGGCGCCGTCTTCTATTCCACGGCCAAGGGCAAGCCGGCCCTGGATGCAGCCCCGGCGGACTCCAAAACAAGCCCCTTCGCCCAGGCGATCGCGGAAAAGCTTGCCATTCCGGGCCTCGAGCTGTCCGATTATTTCAAGCTGGTGTCGCGCGAAGTGTACAGCAATACCCGGGGACTGGATCTCGGTCCGCAGCAGCCGTTTCATTATGGCAGCTGGTTCGAGGATTTCTATCTCAACCTGCCGAAGGATGTTTCCGACGATCCGGGCGCGCTTTCTGCTCTGGCCGCATCCCCTTCGCCCATCGACATTCCGATGGACCGCCTGGCGATCGAGGACGAGACCATATTGGTCGGCGAGATTCTCGGCGATCTCGGTGTCGCCGGTTTGACCCAACTGGCGACCGGCGGGGATCCGCTGGCACAATCCTTTCTCGGATATATGTATCATCTCGGCGTCGGGGTTCGCAAGGACCTGAGCGAGGCACGGAACTGGCTGGATAAGTCGGCGGCGCAAGGCCATCCCGCCGGACAGACCGAACTGGCCTGGTACCTCCAGGAAAACGAGCCGGCCCAGGCCAGCCGCGCCCTGGAGCTCTATCTGCTCGGCGCTGCCCAGGGATATGCCAAGGCGCAATCGCACTTGGGATTCGCCCTGTGGGAAGGGAAATTTGGCATCACCGACAAAAGACGGGCGCTCGAGCTTTTCGCCGCCGCTTCAGAACGCGGGCATCCCTATGCCACCTACGCCCTTGGAATTTACGGTGACCGAATTGAGGAATCCTTGCGAAAGCTGCGGCTGTTGGCCGATGGTGGCAATGTCGAGGGCAATAACTGGATATGCGAATTGCAATATCAGCTCGGGCAGGCAGACAAGGTGGCCAAGGATTGTTCGCTCGCGGCCAGGGGCGGATATGCGGGGGCGAGGGCAATATGGGCGCAGTTGCATGATCGCGGGCAGGGCATTCCCAAATCCCCGAGCGAGGCGCGCTACTGGGCGACGCTGGCCAGCAGCCAGCCCGAACTGGAACAGCGCCAGGATCTGGTAAGGGCGACGGCAAATATATTGTCCGGCAACTAGCGCGTCGAAGAGGCTGGTAGTTCGCGGCAGTCTTTGATAGAGTCACAATCATGCCAAAAGCCAAAAGATCAGACAACTGGGGCTTCCCGAGATGGGGCAGCTACGAAAGTTCGCGCGAAACGCAGCAGGTGAAGATTTGTGACCGCCACGGCTGCGACGAGGCCGGCAACTGCCCGGCGCCGAAATCCCCCAACAGCCCCGAACGCTGGTATTTCTGCCAGACCCATGCGGCCGAATATAATCGCGGATGGGACTATTTCGAAGGTCTCGACAAGGAAGAGCGCAAGCAGCGCGAGGCCGACGAGCAGCGCGACGCCAAAGCCTATCAGGAAGCCGCCCATTATAGCTGGATGGGCTCCGGCGACGGCAGCCGTTCGCGCGACGAAATGACCGCGCTGGAAATTTTCGATCTGACGCCGGATGTCGAATTTGAAACGGTGAAAAAGGCCTGGCGATCAATGGCCAAGGAATATCATCCGGACGTCAATCCGGGGGATGCAGAGGCCGCGAAGAAATTCCAGACGGCGCAGGCGGCCTTCGATGTCCTGCGCATCGCCGAAGAACGGCGCGTCTGGAAGCCGATCTGACGCTGTGTTCCTGCGAAGGCAGGAACCCATCTCCTGTCATACCGACGATCACCATTTTTCGAAAAGCGCGCCGACCGATGGTCTGTTTCCAGTAGCAACAATCCTTCACGCCCACAAACCGGGAGCTGGACCCCTGCCTGCGCGGGGGCACTAATTCCCCTGAAACCGCTCCGCAGTCTGGCGGATCAGTGCGATCATGTTGGGAATGCCCTGGGTCCTGTTCGAACTCAGCTGGTTTTTAAGGTCAAACGGTTCAAGAACCTCGGCGATCTCGATCTTCCCGATCTCGGCTGGCGGCCGGTCCTGCACGGTTTCAAGGACCAGCGCGATAATGCCCTTGGTGATCGCGGCATTGCTGTCGGCGAGAAAATGCAGTCGACCGTCATCCAGTTGCGTCGGATAGACCCACACCGAGGCCGAACAGCCTCGGACCAGTGTTGCGTCGGTTTTCAGCGCATCCGGCATCGGATCAAGCTGCTTGCCCAGGTCGATCAGCAGGCGATAGCGGTCATCGGCCTCGAGAAATTCATATTCTTCGATCAGTTCGTCAATCTTGCTCATGGTCAGGGCGGTTAGCAGGGGCGATCGGCAACGTCACCCATTTTAACCGTCCGGCTCGAACCAAACCATCCGTTCGTCCTGAGCTGTCGAAGGGTGGGAGGCACGCGCAGGCCAGTGCTTCGACAAGTTCAGCCCGAACGGTTTGTAGCTAAAGCTCCACGCCGGCCGCGATCGCTTCCAGCTTGCGGATCCGCTCCTTCAGGTCGGCGACTTCGATCCGCGATGTCGCGGTGGGCGGATTATCCTCGCGCCGCTGTTCCAGTTCGCGGGCTTTCAGCGCGATCCAGTCACGCCAGCCGCGCAGGGCCACCAGCGCGACCACGGTCAGGCCGATCAGCGAAAAGGCCGCGGTGATCATATAAAAGGCAGGTTCTTGCATCATGCTTGTCCTTCTACTTGCGGGACCGGACTAGCGGTCGCGTAATTTTTCGATCTCGTTTTGCAGCTCGCGGGATCCGCGATCATCGGTGGCGATTTTCTCGAGTACCGCTACGCGCTCCTTCAGATATTTTACTTCCTCTTGCAGGCGTTCGGTCTGCGGCTCGTTCCGGGCCTGGGATCCGATTGCATTGCCTCTGCGATCCTCGAGAATGCCATGTTCGGCCCGATATTTGGAACGCATCACCCGTCCGATTGTCACAATGATGATGATGGCAACGACAGCTTCGGGCCAATCCATGATTTGTCTCCTCGATCAGTATCGGCTCAGCGATCCCGCAATTGTTCGATTTCATTTTCCAGCTGCCGAGTGCTGTGCCCGTCCGTGGTAATCTGTTCCAGCACGGCAACCCGTTCCTTCAGATATTTCAGCTCTTCGCGCATCCGGTCGGTGTCCGGATCGATGCCTTTGGGAAGATGGCCATATTTTTCGGCCATTTTGCTTTGATGGCGCGTCCATATCCACAGCGCGCCAAGCGCGAAGGGAGCCAGCGGAATGAGTAGTGCAAATTCAAAGCCCATCAGTTCAGTTCCTTGGTTTCGGGGGCGTCGCGCAAATCCTCAATCTGCGTCGAGACATCGAAGCCCTTGTCGGTGACGATCCGTTCCAGCACCCGCATTCTCTGCTCCAGGCGCTCGGTCTGCGCAGCATATTGTGCAGCTTTTTCTGCTGTCTCCCTGGTATGTGCCTCCAGTTTCTTGTTCTGGTGCTTGAACCATTCTTGCCCCAGCGTGCCGATTGCGATGGAAACGGCGGGTATTCCAATCATGAAAAGAATTATCCACGCATTTTCCATCAGTTCAGTTCCTTCGTTTCAGATTTGTCGCGCAAATCCTCAATCTGCATCGAGACATCGAAGCCCTTGTCGGTGACGATCCGTTCCAGCACCCGTACGCGTTGTTCGAGTTCACTGTTGCCGACTGCATATTGTGCGGCCTTCTCGGCCGATATCCTGGCCTGCTTGTCCATCATCTTCTGCTGATGGTTGGTCCAGATCGCGAAGAAGGCAATGCCGATCCCGGCAAATGGTATCATCAAGGCAATATATTCAATCGGCATCGTTTCCCCCTTCAGTTCGCACGCTTGTCGCGCAATTGCTCGATTTCCTGGGTCAGCCGATGGCTGTCGTCGGTGACAATCCGCTCGACGTTCGCCAGCCGGTCTTTCATCGATCCGATCTCGGCACGCAGTTCGGCATTTTCGTTGGTCAGCAATTTGACACGTTCGACCGCTTCCTTGTCGGTTCTGGGATAGACCGCTTTGCCCCACTGGTTTTCCAGCGGATAACCGTTCTTGATCCGCATCCAGGTAGTGGCTACCCATCCAAGGGTTATCGCGATGGCGGCAACCGCAATCATTGGTGCCAGTTGCACGAATACAGCGACTTTGTCCGGTTCCATCAGTTCTTCTCCCTCAGCGCCTCAATTTCGTCGGCGGTGCGTTTGGCCGGATCGGTGGCGATCCGTTCGAGCACCTGGAGCCGCTCCTGCAGCCTGTCGATCTTTCCGACCAGCTGGGCATTTTCGTTGGACAGCAATTCGATCTTGCGCTGCTCGTCCGGGCTGGTCTTTGCTGATTTTCCAGTTTTGCCACCCCATTCATCTTCCAGTTCATAGCCATGCTTGGCCCTGATCCAGTTGTTGATGATCCACCCCGCGTAGCTGAGGGCGATGATCGCGATGATTGTTTCCGGGCTTCCCCAATCCATGTTATTTCTCCCTCAACCCATGCGCCTAGCGCAGATTCTCGATCTCGTTCGACAGCGCGGTATTCTTGCTGGTGTAGTAAAGTTCCATGTCAGCCAGCTTGCGGTCGATTTCCCGGAAGCGCGACTTGATGTCGCGGGTGGTGCGGCGCGGTGACTGGCGCACGCCCTGCCAGAATTTCGTGTCCTCGGGATCGCTCAGATACATGCCAACCGGCTTCGGCTCGGAAATTTTCGCAGCAATCCAGTAGGCTACCAGCGTCCAGGGAAAGGCAAAGGTCACGGTCGCGATGATCGCGGCGAGGCGGACCCAGGCAACATTGATCCCAGTATAGTCGGCAATCCCGGCACAGACACCACTCCACTTGGCGCGCTTCTTGTCGAGATAGAATTTGGTGCGAGAGGAGCTCATGATGGGTGCCTTTCTTTCTTCAGCAGCTCGTCAAAATTCTCGAGCGTGGGGACCGGGTCGGCGGACTGCCGGGGTAGTGCGGATTGACGCCAGTCCGGATTGTCCGCCGCCATGATGCGCTCGATGGTCTCCATCCGGTCATCCAGACGGCGCGCCATATGGTGCAGTTCCTCGAGCAGATTCTCGTCTTCGTTGGTGATCGTCGCTGCGGTCTTCCATTTGGTGACATAGTGGAAGATCAGCCAGGGCAGTCCGATGAACAGGGTTCCCATGACGATGGGGATGATGATGAGTTCTTCCTGCATTATTCGTCCCCTTTCTTCATGGCCGCCTTCATGGCTTCCAGTTCCTCATCGACCTTGTCGCTGGATTCCAGCGCCGCGATCTGATTTTCCAGGCTTTGCGGCTCTCCGCCCATGCCGAGGGCATCGGCGCGGCCTTCGGCAAAATCGACCTGGCGCTCGAGATATTCAAAGCGTGAAAAGGCATCGTGCACCTTTTCCCCATTGTACATCTCGCGCAGTTTCACGCGGTTCTCGGCGCTCTCCAGACGATTGACCAGGCTGCTCTGACGGGAGCGGGCTTCCTGCAATTTCTTCTGCAATTTGGCGATGTCACCTTCCGACGAGCGAAGCGCTTCATCAAGCACCCGAATTTCCGCCTTCAACTGGTCTGCCATGTCGGCCGCCTTGCGCTTTTCTATCAGTGCTGCCTTGGCGAGATCCTCGCGATCCTTGGACAGCGCCAGCTGGGCCTTTTCGCTCCAGTCCTCGGTCAGATGATCAAGCTTGTCGATATGTCGGCGCATTTCCTTCTGGTCGGCAATCGTGCGAGCAGCGGAGGCGCGGACTTCCACGAGGGTTTCCTCCATCTCCAATATGATCATCCGGATCATCTTGGACGGGTCTTCGGCCTTGTCCAGCATGTCGGTAACGTTGGCGGCGATGATATCGCGCGTTCTTGAAAAAATACCTGCCATGTACATACTCCGGTTGCGTCTGTGGTTGTGTTGAAACCTGTTCGAGCCGTCGCTCCAGTCCTGTTCTACATCAACCTGTTGAATTTCAAAAGGTGGCCGGGACCTGACTTCGGCAAGGGGGAAAGAAGGGGTCCCGGCCATTTTGTCTGTCATGCCCGGTAACCTGGGTTAACAAGGCTGACAGCGGGGGAAGCGGTCTGGGTATCTGTGCTCGTGCCTTCGGCCTGTGCAGGTCCGACGGCGCTGACCAAAATCGTCACGCAAAAAAGCAGGACCGAGACGATCGCGGAAATGTCCGTGCGAGTCATTTTGTTCAGTGCGGGCATGAATTCCTCCAGAATTTCGTTTATTTCGTATCTGGAACATGCATTGCAGAAGCCGTGCCAATTCAAGTAACATACAGAAAAATAACGGGAAAACAGATTTCTTGCGGCAGGGGATATAGTATTAATTGCTATTTAATGGGAATTGACACTATATCTTGGCCATGGAACGCGAAACCCAGTTTGTCGGCGAATCGGGCGCCTTTCTCGACGCAGTGGAAAAGGCCAGCCGGGCGGCGCCGCTCAATCGTCCGGTGCTGGTTGTCGGCGAGCGCGGCACCGGCAAGGAGCTCATCGCCGAACGCCTCCACCGTCTCAGTCTGCGGTGGGATGGACCGTTTGTCACGCTCAATTGTGCAGCGATGCCGGAAACCCTTATCGAGGCCGAACTCTTCGGTCATGAAGCGGGAGCCTTTACCGGCGCCACCAAGGCCCGAGTCGGCCGATTCGAGGAAGCGGACGGCGGCACCCTGTTCCTCGACGAATTGGGAACCCTCTCGACCGGCGCCCAGGAGCGCCTGTTGCGCGCGGTGGAATATGGCGAGATAACGCGGATCGGTTCCTCCCGCCCGCAGCGCGTCGATGTCCGGATCGTGGCCGCGACCAATGCCGATCTGCCAAAGATGGCGGAAGAAAATAAATTTCGTGCCGATCTGCTCGACCGCTTGTCCTTCGAAGTTGTGACGCTGCCGCCGTTGCGGGTGCGGGAAGGGGATATCCCGGTCCTGATCGACTATTTTGGCCGCCGCATGGCCGCGGAGCTGGAGTGGCCCTCTTGGCCCGGATTCGGTCGGCTCGCAACCGAGGCGCTGAACCGGCACGACTGGCCCGGGAATGTCCGCGAATTGCGCAATGTGATCGAGCGCGCGGTCTATCAGTGGAACGACCATAGCAGGCCTGTGGATCATATCATATTCGATCCCTTCGAATCGCCGTGGAAACCGAGGGAGAGGATAGCCCGAGCCGAAGCCGAATCGACCGACCCGCGCGCTGCGGAGGTACCGCTGCGACAGGCCGACAGGGGTACTGCCGACCCGGCTTGTGACGATGTGGAAGATCTGAAAGCGGCGGTGGAAGCCTATGAAAAGCGGATATTGGAGGCGGCCCTGGCCAGATCGCGCTACAATCAGCGGCAAACCGCCAAGGCGCTCAACCTCACCTACGACCAGCTTCGCCATTCGCTCAAGCGGCACGATCTGCTGGGTTCGTGAAAAGAGGGCTGCAAGGCCCTCCTTTCTGATTGCAATATTTGCGGCCTCAGCCCGCGTTGGCATTCACCATCGTGTAGAACATCGGCAATGAAAGCAGCACATTGGTGCGCGACGCCATCAGTGCGGCTTTTGCCGCGGATGCCTTTTGCTCGGCTGAGGCTTCGACAATGCCGAGAACCTTTTTCTGGTTGGGCCAGATGATGAACCAGACATTCGCCGCCATGATGAGTGCTATCCACATGCCAACACCAATCATCGTAAAGGGCATCTGAAGGGTCATTGCCTGATGGACGTAGCCCGACAGATAGGCAACCAGCAGTCCGGTGATTACCGTCAACAGGGCGGCCCAGCGAAAGTAGAACAATACCTTCGGCGCGATATGCTTGCCGACCGCCGGTTTCAGCTCGTCCGGAATGGTCGGCATCAGCGGCACCTGAACGAAGTTCAGATAATAAAGCAGACCGATCCACAGCACGCCGAAGAACAGATGCGCCCAGCGCATCACCGAATTGGCGGTGACTTCGCCGGGATGCAGCCCGAGCATCAAGGCGATCGCCAGCAACAGGCTGACAATCATCACTGCATTCAGATTTCCGAAAAATTTTGCCATTGTATATCCCCCCCAGGATTGAATAGGATCCCATCGATATGCCCGCTGCTTGCGGATGTCACGAAAAAAACCGATTTTTCAGGGCATCTCTGGAGAAAATGGATGTTTGTCCTTGCATCTTTTTCCTGATTGATGCGTTGAATTACAACATCCCAAAAAATGGAGAAAAGACACTATGGCTTTCGAACTTCCCCCGCTTCCCTACGAAAAAACCGCTTTCGGAGAACTGATCTCCGAGGAAACCTTCAACTATCACCACGGCAAGCATCACAATGCCTATGTCAGCAAAACCAATGACGCGATCAAGGGCACCGATCATGAAGGCAAAAAGCTTTCGGAGATCATCAAGGCAGCCGACGGCGTCCTGTTCAACAACGCTGCCCAGGTCTGGAACCATAGTTTCTACTGGCTGTGCCTGTCGCCCGAGAAGAAGGAAATTTCCGGCGAGCTGAAGGACCGGATCGAAAGCAGCTTCGATTCTATCGAAGACTTCAAGTCGAAGTTCAAGGAAGAGGCGGTCGGCCATTTCGCCAGCGGCTGGGCTTGGCTGGTGCTGGACGGCGACAAGCTGAAAATCACTTCCTATCATGACGCGGACACACCCGTGGCCGATGACGTGAAACCGCTGTTCACGCTCGATGTGTGGGAACATGCCTATTATCTGGATTACCAGAATGCGCGCCCGGACTACGTGTCCGCGTTGCTCGACAATGCGATCGACTGGGACTTCGTTGCGCTGAACCTCGACGGAGACGGCGTCAGCCGCGCCGATCAGGGCTAATCAGACAAACCAGCCGAACATCAAGCCGCGTCCTGGCCCTCAGGGCGCGGCTTTTCTTCGACCGAGAAGCCATGTTTCATCAGCATCGGGATATTGGCCATCGCGAACAGGAAAGAGACGGCTGGCACACCCCAGACCTTGATGGTCAGCCACCAGTCGAAGCTCATTGTCGCCACCATCAGTTCGTTGAGCGCGGCCATGGCGGCAAAAAATATCCCCCAGTTGCGCGACAATTTCAGCCAGCCGGTATCGTTCAGACCCTCGAACGCTGCCTGCAAGAGGCTCTTCAGCATCGCTTTGCCCATCAGCAGTCCGCCAAACAGGATGATCGCGAATCCGGCATAGATGATCGTCGGCTTGTGCTGGATGAAGCGCGGATCGTTGAAATAGATGGTGAGCGCACCAAATCCCAGGATCAGGATGGCGGACATCCACATCATCGGCGAAATCTTGCCCAGTTTCCATTTGGAAACCACCATCGCGATGACAATCGCCCCCATGAAGGCGATCGTGCCATAGATGGCCGCGGTGATCGGACTGCCTTCCGGCGCCCCGAACTTGTAGACCAGGAAAAAGATCAGCAGCGGGCCGAAATCGAGCGCAAAGCTCAGGCCCCTGTGGTCTTTCGGAATCTCTTCAATTGCGGTTGCTTCGGTCATTTTTCTATCCCGGCTATGGCTGCGGCCAGATCTTCGGCCTTGAATGGTCTCAGGTCTTCGACGGTTTCCCCGATCCCGATGGCGTGGATCGGCAG
>Ga0209024_1001952_pt1 | contig 13953 bp, 19 predicted proteins | sample AutmiccommunBRH5_FD_187380 | JGI IMG/M metagenome (GOLD analysis project Ga0209024, IMG submission 187380) | Deep subsurface microbial communities from Mt. Terri, Switzerland - Autotrophic microbial communities BRH/5 (SPAdes) (version 2) | ecosystem: Environmental > Aquatic > Deep subsurface >...
GAAGGCGGCAAAGTCCTTGTGATGGGGGAATTTGGCAATGCGCATCTGATATTGAATGGATCGCACGCGGCGTTCCTGAGTTTCCGCGTCGATCAAGCTCTTCAACGCTGTTGTCAGGCTGGGCGGCGTGCGGGCGGACAGCAAGTCTGCCGCGCAGGCCGCCATCCGATGGAGTCTGAGGGCTGCAAACTGGTCGATGAGGGCGTTCATGGGGCCGCCTTCCCGGCGTCACACAGCGCCTCATATCGCATATCGCTTGCAATCGGCCTCGGGCCGTAGGGTCAGCTGCGGGTACCCCTACTTGCTAAGAGGTCTGCGCGTGGATCGTCCGAACCAAGTCTGGTACTCGGACATCACCTACCTGCCGATGCGGCGCGGGTTCCTGTATCTGGTCGCCATCATGGATTGGCACACCCGCAAGGTCCCAGCCTGACGCATCTCGAACACGCTGGAGGTCGACTTCTGCGTCGAGGCGCTCAACGAGGCTATCCACAAGTTCGGCCCGCCGGAAATCATGAACACGGATCAGGGATCTCAGTTCACGTCCTTTGCCTGGACAGACAGACTGCGTCGATCCGGTGTTCGCATCTCGATGGATGGAAAAGGCCGGTTCCTCGACAATATCTTCGTCGAGCGGCTATGGCGTACCCTGAAATACGAGTGCGTTTACCTTCACGCCTGGGAGACCGGATCAGAAGCGAAGGCGGGCATCCGCAAATGGATGACCTTCTACAACCACCAACGCCCACACTCGGCCCTTGGCGGCAGACCACCCGCCGTGCTCTATTGGCTGAGAAAAGACAAAACCCAACCCGATCAGCAGGTGCAAAGAGTAGCTTAAATTACGCCAGATACTGTCCAACCGATGGGGAGTAGCTCACATAACCCACCCAAGCGGGTCACTTTTGCATGCCGATTCACAGGGTGGGGGCATCCACAGCATCAATTCAAGCATCCTTGCGGCACAAGGCGACTTGAATTCATCATTTGGTTTGTGTACCGCCGCAGAGTGCAGCGATTGTTTTCGTGCGCGCTCACAATATTAGATTGCATGGTCAAGGATTGAGATGAAGTTAATAACTCGTATTCATAACGTGATGCTATATCCCGCCGCACGGGCAATCGTGGGCTTGAAGTCTTGGTTGCAGCGTCTGAAGACACTAGGCCAAGCGCCTGTCGTACATTTTGAAGACGAGTATAATGGGCAACCGATTATGTTATTGGCGCTCTATCAGAAGGGTCGGATGCGACCAGATTTGATACGTATGGTTCGCATTGCGCGGGCGCAGGGTATCTATGTTATTGGTGTGAACACTCTTAAGGTAAATGACCCTGAGGGATTGAAATCGCTCTTTGACGTATACATCGAAAGACCCAATTTCGGTCGCGATTTTGGAAGTTATAAAACCGGTTTTCTACACATATTTTCACGCAAGTTGGAAAAGACTTGTCCTCGTCTTCTCATGTTGAACGATAGTGTTTTTTATTCGAGCGGTCGATCGGCACAATTTATCGCTGACTTGGTGAGTTCAGAAGTAGAGGTGTTGGGGGCTACAGAGAATTTTGAGATCGAGTATCATCTAGGGTCTTTTTGTATCGCAATGGCCCAGAGCGTGCTAAAATCTCATCGGTTTCAATCGTATTGGCGAAAGTATCGTCTGACGGATGTCCGACCAGATGTGATCAAGCGGGGCGAAATGAAGCTCTCGAGGACGCTGAAGCGTTGCGTGTCCATGCCCACGGCATTTGCTGCGCTTTACAGTTCAGACCACTTTCTGAACGAGATAAAGTCGAATACTGCGTTACAGGATCTCATGATACGCGACGCACGAACGTGTGGTCTTACGGGGTGGCCAAGGTTTGGTACGGACAGTATGACAAAGTTTATTTCTGGCCGCTTTTTGGCCCGACGTTTTGAATTAAGTGAAAAGGTTGAGGTAAGTGTCGATACGCCAGTCAAGGAACTGAACGAAGAGATGATTATTGCGGGGCGCGAAGAATTCGCGCGCTACCTCATGCGTAATGTGCCTAGAGAGAGCGATTCATTTGATGAAATCCTGTCGGACTCAATATCCGCGATTGCATCGGAAATCTTTATGGCGGGCAGTCAAATTCATCAGAACGCGGCTATCTTGCTAGAGCTTGGCTTGCCGATCATCAAACTCGATGGTTTGTACCGCGGGATGTTCAACAATTACGACTTGCTGAGGTTACAAAAGAAGCTGGACGAAACCGAAGCGCGGGAACTAAGCGCGCTTTTGCTTGATCGGCCTTACGGTGGAGCCACACTGGTCGGTTGGCAACGCGCAGCGTTCATGAGGGGGCTCATCTAGAGATGAACAATTACTGGATGCCTGAAAACTCAACATTTCCGAAATAGGCGATATATCCCATGAGTTCAGTTGAATATATCATCGCTGGGTATGAACGCGGGGGAACTACTCTACTTTCTGAGTTGTTTCGAGCCAATGGCTTCGAGTCTGGCTTTGAATGTGGTGTGCTTTTGGGGAATACTCCGGCTGAGTTCCGGAAAATACAGCCCTATTGGGATATGCTCCTTGCCGGTTGGAAAATATCCGAAGAAACTAGGGCCAGCGCGATCGATGGTGACATTGACCATTTTTACAGAACCATCTGTAAGGCAGCGTTTCCTAACCATGAAGGTCAGTTCTTCGACAAGACACCAATCTATATGAAGGCATTGGGCGCTTGCATGAGACGAGCATCTTGCATCAAAGGTGCTGTTGTGATTCACCGCGATCCGCGCGCGGTATTTGCTTCAATGGCAAAAAGGTTTGAACCGGATTCACCGGTTTCCGTCGTGGTAGACAAGCATTTCGAAATTTTGCGCACTCGCTACATGTCTTACTTCATGGGGAGTATCGGGCATGTGGAAAGTGACAAGGTTCTGTTTGTGCCCTTCGAAGAGTTGGCGAGCAGGGAAGGCGCATGGCTGAAGTCGCTGGGGTATTTCACGCGCGGTAAGCCTTTTCAAAAGAGGACGAAAAAATCAAGGTTTGTAAATGTGGAGTCTACCAAGATGGAGCTTGGCAAGATTATCGAGTTTGATCAATTGCTTCCCCAGGAGCTTCAAAAGAAGATATTGGAAGAGACAAGACTGGCATCCCTCTTTTTCGCGGGTCCTGTAGAGCGTGCAAAATACGGCGATCTTTGGGAAGAAGTTTACGATTTGGCAACAAGGAGGTTAAATCATTTTGATCTTCCGGCGGTTGGCATTGAGGTTGATGGAATCTATTTCGAACCTTTGACATACATGCTTCGTTACCCAGACATTCTGAAGTCTGGCGTTGACCCGGTGGCGCATTTTCGTAATCATGGTAGGTATGAAAAACGCAATCCAGCGTAAACGGCAAGAGCGTTGGGCATTGCTCTGAATTGGCGCCGTGTTATTTTCCTCACATGTGGAATATTGGCTCTTGAAAGAGAACGCGATAATTTTTCAAAAGGCATGAGATACTGGTGCCATTAGACAGTTTTCCTGCGCCGCATGAGGGACTACGAGCAAGCCATGCACATTGAACAGACTTCCTTACCCGGCGTGGTGATCCTCACACCTGCGCGCCACGGTGATGCGCGCGGTTTCTTCAGCGAAAGCTGGAATCGTCAGCGGATGGAAGAGGCCGGGATCGCGATTGATTTCGTGCAGGACAATCATTCGCTCTCGGAACAGGTGGGCACGGTGCGGGGGCTGCATTTTCAATCGCCGCCGCATGCACAGGCCAAGCTGGTGCGCTGCGGGCGTGGTGCGTTCTTTGATGTGGCGGTGGATATCCGGCGCGGCAGCCCGACCTATGGTCAGTGGGTGGGTGTTGATCTGAGTTTCGAGAATGGGCGTCAACTGTTGATCCCCGCAGGATTTTTGCACGGCTTCGTGACCCGCGCGCCGATGACCGAAATCATCTATAAATGTTCGGATTACTACGCGCCCGACTGCGATGGCGCGGTGCGGTTCGATGATCCCGAGATCGGCATCGACTGGGGGATTGATCCCGCATCGGCGATGCTGAGCGCCAAGGATGCCAAGGCGCCATTGCTGCGCGATTTCGTGAGCCCCTTTGTCTATGAGGTCACGGCATGAGGCTCTTGGTGACGGGTGGGGCCGGGTTCATCGGGTCGGCGGTGGTGCGGCTCGCGATTGCGCGAGGGCATGAGGTGATCAACCTTGATGCGCTGACCTATGCTGCCTGCCTTGAGAATGTCGCCAGCGTGGCCGAGAGCCCGCTCTATAGCTTTGTGCATGCTGATATTCGCGACCGCGCGGCCCTCGACCGGGTGTTTGCCGCCCATACGCCCGACGCGGTGCTGCATCTGGCCGCCGAGAGCCATGTGGACCGCTCGATTGATGGCCCCGGCACCTTTGTCGAGACCAATATTACCGGCACCTACAATCTCTTGGAGGCCGCGCGCGGGTATTGGCAGGCACAGGGTCGGCCAGAGAGTTTCCGGTTTCAGCATATTTCGACCGATGAGGTTTACGGCTCTTTGCCTGCCGACCCAATGGTTAAGTTCACCGAAGACACGCCCTATGATCCGCGCAGCCCCTATTCGGCCTCCAAGGCGGCGTCGGATCATCTGGTGCGGGCCTGGCACGAAACCTACGGTTTGCCCATTTTGATCACCAATTGCTCGAACAATTACGGGCCGTTCCATTTCCCCGAAAAGCTGATCCCGGTGGTCATTCTCAACGCTTTGGCGGGCAAGCCGCTGCCGATTTACGGCGATGGGTCGAACGTGCGCGACTGGCTCTATGTCGAGGATCACGCTGAGGCGCTGTTGAGGGTGCTGGAGCAGGGTGTGCCGGGACGATCCTATAATATCGGCGGCGAGAATGAGCTGAGCAATCTGGAGTTGGTGCGCAGCCTCTGCACGGTGCTGGACGAGGCCGCACCCCGCGACGATGGGAAGTCCTATGCCGCGCAGATCAGCTTTGTCACGGATCGGCCAGGGCATGACGCGCGCTATGCGATCAATCCCTCGCGCATCCGGGCCGAATTGGGATGGCGGCCGTCGGTGACGGTGGACGAGGGGTTGCAGCGCACGGTGCGCTGGTATCTGGAGAATGAGGCGTGGTGGCGGGCGCTGTTGGCGCGTGATGGCGTGGGCAAGCGGCTGGGAACAGGCTGAGCAGACAGGAACAAGGGACACGGTATGAAGATACTGGTTTTCGGTCGCACCGGGCAGGTAGCCACCGAGATACAGAGATTGGCCGAGGTCACGGCGCTGGGCCGGGATATGGCGGATCTGATGCAGCCAGAGGTTTGCGCCGCTGCGATCCGGCATCACGCGCCTGATCTGGTGATCAATGCCGCCGCCTACACCGCCGTAGACCGCGCCGAGGCCGAAGAGGAATTGGCCTGCGCGATCAATGGCGCGGCACCGGGGGCAATGGCGCGGGCCTCAGCCGATCTTGGTATCCCGTTTTGCCATGTTTCGACCGATTACGTGTTTGACGGCAGCGGCACGGCCCCGCGCACGCCGTTCGATCCGGTGGCCCCCTGCAATGCCTATGGCCGCTCCAAGCTGGCAGGCGAGGAGGCGGTGCGCGCCGCAGGCGGCCAGAGCGCGATCCTGCGCACCTCTTGGGTGTTTTCGGCGCATGGCGGCAATTTCGTGAAAACCATGCTGCGCCTCTCGGAGACGCGCGATGCGCTGACCGTGGTCGAGGACCAGATCGGCGGGCCAACACCGGCCGCGGATATCGCGGCGGCGCTCTTGAGCATGGGGCGGGCGATGGTGGCGGGCCATACGGGCGGTCTCTATCATTTCAGCGGTGCGCCCGATGCAAGCTGGGCCGATTTCGCGCGCGAGATTTTTGCCCAAGCCGGGCGGGCGACGGTTGTGACAGGTATTCCCACCAGCGCCCATCCGACCCCTGCCGTGCGCCCGCAGAATTCCCGGCTTGATTGTGGAACCCTGACGGCAGAGTTTGGCATCGCGCGGCCCGATTGGCGGGACGGTGTGTCCCGCGTCCTCGAGCACCTGGAGCAAAAATGACCACAACACGCAAGGGTATCGTTTTGGCGGGAGGGTCGGGCACGCGGCTCTATCCGATCACCATGGGGCTGAGCAAACAGCTCTTGCCGGTCTATGACAAGCCGATGATCTACTATCCGCTGACGGCGCTGATGCTGGCGGGCATCCGCGAGATCGCTCTCATCACCACGCCACAGGATCAGGCGCAGTTTCAGCGGCTCTTGGGCGATGGCAGCCAATGGGGGCTGTCGTTCAGCTATATCGTGCAACCCTCGCCGGATGGGCTGGCGCAGGCCTATCTGCTGGCGGAAGAGTTTCTGGACGGGCAGGCCTCGACGTTGGTGCTGGGCGATAATATCTTTTACGCCCACGGGTTGCCGCAGCAATTGGAAACTGCGGCGCAAAAGGAGACGGGCGGCACCGTCTTTGGCTACCGCGTGGCGGACCCGGAACGGTATGGCGTGGTCGAGTTCGACAGCCGGGGGCGGGCCGTGTCGATTGTGGAAAAGCCCGACGAGCCGAAATCGGATTTCGCCGTGACCGGGCTCTATTTCCTCGATGGCACGGCGTCGGAGCGGGCGCGCGCGGTGCAACCCTCGGCGCGGGGTGAGTTGGAGATCACGGCGCTGCTCGAGATGTATTTGCGCGATGATCTGCTCTCGGTCGAGATGATGGGGCGGGGCTATGCCTGGCTTGATACCGGAACGCATGGCAGCCTGCTCGATGCGGGGAATTTCGTGCGCACGCTGGAGCAAAGGCAGGGTCAGCAGGTGGGCTGCCCCGAAGAGATCGCCTATGGCAAAGGCTGGATTGATGCGGCGGCGCTGGAGCAGCGCGTCGAGCTCTTCAAGAAAACCGACTATGGCGCGTATCTGCGGCGGCTGTTGCAGGGTGGCCGGGTCAAGGGCTGAGGCATGGAGGGGCCGCAGGCACCCCATGTCGTGATCCTGCTCGCCGTGTACAACGGCGGCGATTTCCTGTCGGATCAGTTGCAGAGCATTGCCGCGCAGGGGCGTCAAAGCTGGCAACTGCTGGCCAGCGATGATGGGTCCACGGTGGCGTTGTACCCAACTTTTATCCCGCGTCAGCGAGACCCCGAGTTTGAATTTTGCCGTTTTGGCGGGTTGGGCAACGGGGGCTGGCGCGGAGCTTCACGCAGCGAGCTATGCAAGCAGGCCTTCATGAAAAATTTTCGGCGGCGACCACCCCCGAGCTATCAGACCTGCCCTCACTCTGCTTGAACGGGTAGTTGGCTCAAGTGCCGTTTGATGCCAGTTTTCGCAGTCAACACTAAGCCCGCTTCGACGCCGAGAGCCCCCATCGCATCCCCTACGGCAAAACACGGGTCCATCCCACCAACCGAGCCACCCCGCACGCCTTCATCTTGCCTGCCCCCCGGTCGTCCCTCGTTCATAACGAGAGTCCTTGGGGTTGATAGTTGTCGTTTTGGGCTTGGGCAAGCGCACCGTGTGCGGAGCCCTCAGATACATCAATCGCTCGGCGCGTGGGGGAAGGGTCACATGGGTCATGTATGGATACCCCCCTTCGCGCAAGTTGGCTTTTGAGCAGCATTGACGTGTGATCGGGTGCGGTCATGTATCAGGCCTGTTGCGCGGCAAGAACATAACCGCTGGCCGGTATGGAGCTGCGCGGCTCTGGTGCAAAATCAATTCTGCGTGTAACCGCCGGAAGTAATCTCCCCAAAACCGCCGTTTGAATTTTCTCCAGTGGTGAGCGTCAGGGGCAATTCCGAACTTCAATTATTCGGAATTGTCTCTGGCGCGGGACATTAGGCCTGATGCCCTGAATGAGGAACTGACAGGGGCAGACAGGTGAAAGGACTGAGGGAGATCGTTTTGATCCATGATTTGAAGAAGCAGGGCCTGAGCATATCCGCGATCGCGGTTAAACCGAACGTGTTCGGTGCATTTTGGTTCACTTGTAATCTAAAAATCAGTAAGCGCGCATCCGCCAAGTTACCCAGTTGAGACGACTAAGATACTGTTGAAAATTGGGGGTAGGGTCATCCTGATATCCGCGAAACGCTGAAATTTTAAAATGCTCTCGGTGTTCCCGGTTTTGGGTGATGCGCCGAACGCGCTGCCCGAACTGCACGCGACTGATCGGTGCAGCCTAGGCGCGGATTTTGTTAGGGGCTGTTGACGTTCATCTGAGTTGAATGATTGATGCGGCCAGTGAAATGAAGGCCTTGAAGCTCTGGTCGGTCTTGCACGAGCGCATGGCGATGCCTCTGTTTTCCTTGAGCTTTCCGAAATGGTTTTCGATCAGATGCCGCCATTTGTAGGTTTCCTTGTCGAACTCGGCAGGAAAGCGGCGGTTGGATTTCGGCGGGATGACTGGTGTAATGCTTCGTTCGGACAGCGCGGTTCGGAGCCAATCGGCATCGAAGGCGCGATCCGCTAGCAGGTGATCTGCGGCGAGCGTGTCGATCAGCTCCGGCACGCCGCGCAGGTCATGCGCTTGCCCCGGCAACAGGCGGAAGTCGACAAGGTTGCCAAGCGCGTCGGTCAGGGCAACGATCTTAGTCGTCATGCCGCCGCGCGAGGCCCCTATGGCCTGGCTCTGAGTCCCCCTTTTGCGCCCTGGCCGGAGCGGTGGACCTTGACGATGGAGGCGTCGATCATCGCGTATTCGAAGTCGGCGTCCGCAGCCAAGGTTCTGAACATGTTGTAGAAAGCATCAGCTTTCACCCACCGCCGGAACCGCTTGAAGACAGAATTCCACTTCCCGAATTCGACGGGCAATTCCCGCCATTGCGCACCGGTTCGCACAATCCACAACACAGCCTCCATGAACAGACGTGGATCGCGTCCGGTTTGGCCGGGATCTGTGGTCTTGCCAAGGCAGAAAGGTTCGATGACCGCCCATTGGGCGTCGGTCAAGACATGACGGGTCAAGGCTGCTCTCCTCTGTTTGCAACCTTGAATCAGAACTCACAACAAATAGGAATCCTGAACTTCAACAGCCCCTAGTTTAACTGCTGTGCATGATCACCGTTCTCGGGAATATTGAGTGGGCCCGCATCTCTGGCGCTGGCCCAGCTTCTCCCCGGTCGAGATCGCCTGCCGCAGCACGGGCCAGATCAAACTGCACCCCGAGGCGCTCACAAGCTGCAGTCCAGGAGGCCCCTGTGGCCCCGGTGAAGCGCCCGCGCCTGGACCTTGCCGAGGCCCGTCGTTACATCGCCAAGCTCCCGGCCCCGGAAGCGGAACCGGAGGTCGTCCGGAGGCTCATTCTTGTGAAGCCAACGCACCGTTCACCAAAGGAGGATCGTGCGCCAAAGCATGTGACCGAGCGCCCCTATCTGGAGCGAAACAAGCGATATTCGCCCTTTTCCCTGCGATAGGGAAATTCGAGAACTTATGGTTGATTAACGCTCTCGTTATGCGTGTGTAATAATCTTGCTCAAACGCCAGCTCCTGGGACACTTCCTTTCGTGGAGGGTGTCAAGCCTTTTCTGACCTCGGAGCGGGCGTTTGGGCCAGTAGGGCTTCAGGGGGCGCGGGCGCGTTTCGTAACCATTTGATCTTAAACACGAAAAGAGGGTCCTTCACTGTAGTAATAGTATATTTTTTCTTTTTTGAATTCTCTTTCTAAAGAAAAGAGAGATAGACTAAAGAGAACTATTAGTTTTACTACGAGATTTAGTTTCACTGTAATTATTTTTATTTAGAGAAATGAATTTAGAAGTATGCCTATCGCGCTTTTCTAAACTTAGTCTTTCCCTAGACTTGATCCTTGCACTGCAATCACCCCCACCGCCAGGCCCTCGGCCCTCGGACGTAGTCCGGGCCCATTAACCATGGAGAACTCTCATGTCCATCGACCTGTATCCCATCGACGCCTGCAAGAACCCCGTCGGCGACTTCTACCTGAACCTCGCCAACGGCAACTTCTACCACCTCGCCGACGACCTCGGCATCCAAGCCATGCAACTCGACACCATGGGCCACTTCTCGGTCAAGGCCCTGCGCCTCGCCCTCCAGACCACCCCCGAGACCCGCTACAGCGCCGACCAGCAGAACGTCAAGCACATCGGCTTCAGCTAGGGAGTTACACTGCAACCGGACTCCCCAAGACCGCGACCCCGTGCAATTTTGAAATCCACCACCCCATCCGAAAGAGGATCTCATGGTAACACTACTCTGCTTGGCCCTTAACATCTATTTCGAGGCCAGAGGTGAGCACCCCGACGCCCCGATTACCCTGTAAGGCCGTGGCTAAGCCCCACCAACCCCATCCGGGTATCGGGCTTGCAAATCCTCCCTGCAGGCTCTCTAGGTGGCCTCTTGGGCTCTCTCAGGGCCCAACGAACGTATATCTCAGCAACTCCAATTGCTTTGCCTGTAGTCACGTGCAAAATGACGCGGTCATTCCTGTCACAGCAGCGAGAGCGTCACGCCTTTGCGGCGCAGTTCAAAGTGGATACGTTCCTGCGCCGCATCCGAACCCTGTCTGAGACCGCAGGCAGCACACCCGGGGTCACCGGGAGACAGAACTACAAATTTGCGACTAACAAATGTCCAGTGTATTATTACGCTGATTACACTGCAACCCCAGGTAGCAAAACCGGAGTTGGTGCTTCATATAGCTAACAAGGAAACGCCCTAGGAGGAACGCCTGTGAGCAAGCAACCGAGTCAGGATTTCATCATGACGCCGGCAGACGCGGCTAATTTTATCGGCATCGCGCCTCGCACGCTTGCGAGGTGGCATCAGCAACGATTTGGTCCGCCAAGGATCAAGGTTGGCCGTCGCGTCCTATATCGCCGTGAGTGCGTTCTGGAGTGGCTGGTAGCAAATGAACAGGTGCCCGTGCGGTCGTCATACAACGACAGGATGAGATAAGTCTGGTGTGGATGTTCCGATCAAAGATCCGGCTATGTGCAATTTTACTTCAGCATCGAGTGGTAAGCCGTATTGTCAATGTCGCAATTACACTACTCCCGAGATTGTTGTCCCTTGCATGTCCAGCAGCCGAAACCCATTGCCATCACCGAGCCTGTCGATGAAGCCGAGGACCTCACCTATGAGCAGGCCCTCGACGAAATTGACAAGCTCGAGCTCTGCTATCCTAACGCGGCAATCGACATGCAACTGGAGGATCTCCTTAGATGAAATTTGAAACTCTAGCCCGAAGGATTGCCGAAAAGTCCGGGTTCCCCGGGCTGGAACAAGCTCTGATCCGTGGGGAGGCTCACTCCCTTCCCACGGATCAGTGCATGGTCTGGACGGGAACAAAAACCACTGAGGGCCTCTCCAAAAAGCTCAGACGAGACGCTGAAATGAGACCCTACTACACGATCAATTTTCAGTTCTCGTTTCCTAAGATCAGGGTCAATAAAAAAGAGGTCTATGTCCACCGACTGGTCTTCGACAAAACCATTGGCCTCCCTGAGAATGGGCGCCTCTCGAACAGATGTGGGGAAACCCTCTGCGTAAATCCCCTCCACTGGTCCTGTTACGTTCCACATAGAGCCCCCCCACCCACTGAGGCGGACATCCCCCCCTGTCCGGAAATCATGAACGAATGGCCTATCGAGGATGTCATCTTCATGGTTGAGCAATATCTCGACCACGGCTTTTCCAACATCGATCCGGAGCATTCGCTCCTGATGGATATCCCCCTGCCTCTTCTGAAAGAGGCTCTCTCCGATATGAACAAGGAGCATATGTTATGAAATTTCTGATCTTACCCTTCTCCTACCAGCCGCTATAGCCTGATCCTGCAGTTGCAATGCCGCCCCGCCGCCAGACGGATTTCTGCCCTCCATGTCGCCCTTGCTGCCGCCACGAAGGGTCATCTGGTGGACGATGTGACCTGCAGCAAAGCCCCGTATAGGATCGTTGTGTGGCCGGCGACAGGTTGCGAAGCGTCATGTCGTCGATCACACGGCGGCGCAGCGGGCTTACCGCTGATGTGGCATCAGTCATGGGATGGACTCCTGATCAAAGGTTGGTCTCAGCAACCAAACCTTCTCATAAGAAGGCCATTTCCGCCAATAGCGACGTCCCTCCCGCGTCAGCGGGTTCGTTCAATCCCCCACCGTTTCAGATCAAACGCAAAGCCCTTTAAGACAAGCGGTCCTAGGCCGCGGGCACCTGCAGCGCGAGGGGATTCTCACTTGAGGCCTTGGAGAATGTTCGTGACATATTCAGCCTGATATTGCCGAGAAACGGTATTCCACATCAGAAAACGCGCCTTCAGCAAAGCCATATGTCATGCGCAGACCGCATGACCCGGCAATCACACCGTGTTCAGAATTGGCGGGAACATAGACAGCTATGCCCGCCGCGATGCGATGGGGCGTGCCGTCGATGGTAACAACTCCGTCGCCTTCAATGCCAAGGTAGAATTCCGCAGGATCGTGGCGATGCTGTAAAAGCGTACCATGGGGTTCAAATTCTGCAATTCCCAAAACAAATTCGCGTTTGGTGTGTTCGTTGCCGGTGATCAGCGTACGCCACCGCACCGTTCCAAAGGCTAGGTCGGTGCCTCCTTCCAGCGGCGTCGTCGCCGCATCGACGGTGAAAGCCATGCCCTTAGGGGCGAAAGGATCGTTGTTAGTCTGTGGCATTAGGACGACACAAGGTGCCTCCAGCGTGTCGATGGTGGAAAGGGCCGCAGCGGACATGGTGATCTTCCTTAAAATTCGTACCTCTTTGCTAACCTCGGTTGCGCGGTCGGACAATATCGATAAAGTGATGAAGATTATACGTCGAGGTTATGTTTTGCCAGTGTTACCTTCCTTCTCGGGCCTGACAGCCTTTTATGCCGCTGTGCGGAACGGCACGCTGACTGGTGCAGCGGCAGAACTTAATGTGTCGCAGCCCGCAATAAGCCGCCGGATCGCAGCGTTGGAGGTCGATCTCGGCTGTCGGTTGTTCGATCGCACCAATAAGCCCGCGCGATTGACCGAGGACGGGCGCATTTTGCTGCGTGCCGTGCGCAGTGGCTTTGGTCAGATCGAGCAGGCGGTCGACGCTTTGCGACAGGGCAGCAGCAAGCAGACCATCTCCATCAGCGGTCCATCTGGTTTCGTGGCCTTCTGGCTGATTCCCCGGCTGGAGGATCTGAAGGTAGCCTTTCCAAAATTGACAATCCGTATTGTGAGCCACGAACAGGGCGAAGCGATGCCAACCGCAGAGGTTTCGGTTCGCTTTGGACTGCCCGACCCAACCGTACCGGGCGAAACCCGGATTCTAAGCGAAGATGTCTTTCCTGTCGCTAACCCGCTTTACCTCTCGCGCAACGAGATGAACGCGAGTGATGTCGACTATTCCCGCCTTACGTTGTTGACCATGCAATCGGGGCGGCGCCACTGGTATGATTGGCCGGCCTGGTTCGAAGCAACGGGCAAGCGCGAACCGGAACCCGCGCAGTTCATGGACTTCAACAATTACTCTATGCTTGTGAATGCTACGTTGGCAGGGCAGGGCATTGGCCTCAGCTGGGCGGGATTGCTTGACAGTTTCCTTGAAACAGGTGTGCTTTTACGGATCGCCAGTCCCAGCGTCACGTCACAGCGCGGCTATTTTGTCGCCGCGCGTGAAGGGCGTGCCGCACGGCGCGATGTTCTGACGGTTTTGGGCTGGATCCAGTCGCAAGGCGGATTGCACAGCTAGGCAGCCGACTCATAAAACTCGATCCACAGCCTGATCGATGCCAGTTTGATCATCGACAGGAAATTGCGTGAGGTCTTCTCGTATCGGGTTGCGATACGGCGGAACGAGGCTTTCAGCCTGCCAAAGAAGCGCTCGATTTTGTTGCGTTCCCGGTAGATTTCAGCATCAAATTCGGCGGGTAGTTTACGGTTGGCCTTGGGAGGGATGACGTCGATAGCCCCCTGTTCCCAGATCATATCCCTGATCCAGTCTGCGTCATATGCTTTATCCGCGAGCACATGTTGTCCAGGTTGCAAGTTGTCCAGTAGCGTCT
>Ga0209024_1001954_pt1 | contig 13916 bp, 13 predicted proteins | sample AutmiccommunBRH5_FD_187380 | JGI IMG/M metagenome (GOLD analysis project Ga0209024, IMG submission 187380) | Deep subsurface microbial communities from Mt. Terri, Switzerland - Autotrophic microbial communities BRH/5 (SPAdes) (version 2) | ecosystem: Environmental > Aquatic > Deep subsurface >...
CGATCTGCGCGATGATGGCCGACTGGGAGCGCCTGCTCGATGACGGCTTCGCCGACCGAGTCGGCAGCATCGAGGTCCCCGTCCTGCTGTTGAACGGCGTGGGCGATCCTCGACCGTTGAGCGCGACGGCGCGGCTCGCGCTGAAGCTCCCCAACGCCGAGTTCGCGATCCTCGAAGACTGCGGGCACTTCCCCTGGCTCGAGCAGCCCGAGGTCACGCGTATCACGCTCCGCGAGTTCCTCACTGATTTCCTCGAGGAACCCACGGACGAGTAGCCGCGACTCAAGCCTCGACGGCTACTCCCTGAAGGCGGCGTCGCGCTGCTGCTTGAACGCCTCCCAGCCCTGCTCGCGCAGGGTGTTCAAGCGCTCGGCGGAGACCTTGTCGTCGCGGGAGGCCTCGGTCAGCGCCTGGATGACCGGGTCGTCCCGGTAGTTCATGGCGGCCTCGAACCCGGCGAGTTCGTAGACGCGGTTCACGACCAGCTTGTTCAGCGCGACGGCGGTGGGCGGGAGCGAGGCGAGTTTCTTCGCCTGCGCCTCAGCAGCCGCGTCGAGCTGGTCGGCGGGCACGACCTCGTTCACGAGGCCGAGGCGGTACGCCTCGTCAGCGGGGAAGACCTCGCCGCTGAGCATGATGAACTTCGCGTTCTTGAGCCCGGTGAGGAATGGCGTAACCAGCATCGGTGGGCCGAAGCCGTGGCGGATCTGGATCTCGCCGAACTGCGCGTCGTCGGCAGCGATGGTGAGGTCGCACATGCCGGCGATCTCGATCCCCTGGCCCAGCGCGTGGCCTCGGACGGCGGCGATGACGGGCTTCGGCATGCGCCAGATGCGCTGCACGTTGTCCATCATCGAGGGCGCCGGGATCTCCTCCGGCCGCGGGTAGAACTTCGCGGACTGGAGGTCGCCGCCGGCGCAGAACGAACGGCCCGCGCCGCGCAGCACCACGACCCGGACATCCTCGTCGTTCTCGGCGCGCTCGAGGCAGCGACCGAGGTGGAGGGTCAGTGACCAGTCGACGGCGTTGAGGATGAGCGGCCGGTTGAGGGTGATCCAGGCGATGTTGTTGCGCACCTCGTAGAGGACATCATCCTCGGATGGTGCGGGGACCTCGAAGCCCTCCGGGGTGTAGCGCTTCGTCGGGTCCTGCTGGTCCTGGGGTACGGCGACCGGTTCGTTCGGCAGTTCTGGGGGCATGCGGCGTTCCCGTCCTTTCGAGATCGAGATGCTCCGCCGATGCTACATGTGGCTTCCTCGGGCGTCCCTTGCCGTGCGCAGAAGCACCGACGCGCGCCGTGCACAAACGGAAGGGGAGCCCTCGCCCGGGCTCCCCTTCGCGGCGACTCTGTTCGCCTTACTGTGCAACGAACGTGGTGGTCTTGTCGTTGACGTTAACTGTGTACTCAGTACCCGATTCGAGACCTGTGCCCAGATCCACGGTGCTTTCGTGGTACCCGTAAATCATCGTGCAGGCGACCTCTTGGTCCGGGGCCGGCATGGTGTTCAGCACCGTGACGTTGAACGTGGTGCCGTCCTGCTCCACCTCGATGCTCTCGAAGGCGGCACAGCCGCTGGGGAGACCGGAGGTCACGTCCAGCCGGTATTGCACCGGGAACGACTCGAGGAACAGCACGTTGATCTCCTCGATCGGTGCGAGCTCCTCGACGCGCTCGACATTAGCGCCACCGTCGCCGGGCGCCTGCGTCTCGGTCGGAGCCGGAGTGCCGTCGTTTGAGGTGGGCTGGTCGCCGCCCGAGGGCGTGCCGGTCGGGGTGCCCGTCGGGGTGCCGTCCGCCGGGGCGGTCGCCGTCGGCGTGCCGTCGTCGCCCTCGGTGGCGGCGTCGTCGTCGGACGAACAGGCGACCGCGGAGACGGAGAGCACGGCTGCTGCGAAAAGGATCGAGATCGATCGGAAACGTGTCATGTGTAGGTTCCTCCCTGGGAGCCGTGGTTTCGGCTGTGCAAGTGAGACGCCCTCGGAGGCCGGACGGTTCCCGCCGCCGCCCAGGCAGTGACAGATCGACTCCGCTGTCGCGCCTCAGGTTCGCTACGTTGTCCCACGGAGGTAGGCCATGCCCGTTCCAGCTCGCTTCAACTTCGTGACGCTCGGTGCTCGTGACGTAACCGCCCTGCGAGGGTTCTACGAACGCCTTGGCTGGCAGGCGGCGAAGGCCGCTGGTGACGGTGAGGTCGCGTTCTTCTGGCTCAATGGCATGGTGCTCGGGCTCTACGACCGGCCCTCCCTGTACCGCGAGATGCACGCCGAGGGCGATTCCGCCCCCCGCGTGCGCGACGTGAGCATCGCCATCAACGTCGAGACGCCCGAGGAGGTCTCGTCAGTCCTCGCCGAGGCGGAGCGGGCCGGCGGCACGATCCTCTCGCCCGCGCAGACCATGCACTGGGGCGGCGTCTCGGGCTACTTCGCGGATCCCGAAGGCCACGCGTGGGAGGTCGCCTACAACCCGTTCATGCCCCTCGACGCGGACGGACGTCTGGAGCCGCTCGAGACCTAGCGAGTGGCGAGCCCTCAGCGCGCGGTGTAGCCGCCATCCACGGGCAGCGCGACGCCCGTGATGAACGAGGCGTCGTCACTCACGAGGAACGCGACCGCGGCCGCGATCTCCTCAGGCCGTCCGAGACGCCGCATCGGGTGCAGGGACTCGAGGAACTTCCGCCCCTCGCCGAGTGACGTGATGCCGGCGATCATCGGCGTCTCGATGTAGCCCGGGCAGACCGCGTTCACGCGCACACCGAACGTCGCGTAACTCAGCGCGAACTGCTTCGTCAGGCCCACGACGCCGTGCTTCGCGGCGACGTACGCCCCCGCGCCTGACTCGGGGTCCGGCAAGCCCTCGACAGGAGCGGCACCAACGAGGCCCTGCAGGCCGGCGATGGACGCAGTGTTGACGATCGCGCCACCGCCGCGCTCGGCGAGGAGGCGCGCGCTGTGGGCGAGGCCGTAGTAGACGCCATCGAGGTTCACGGCGGTCGTGCGGTCCCAGCCGTATCCGCCGCCGACACCAGCGTTGTTCACGATGATCTCGAGCCCGCCCAGCAGTTCCACGCTCCGGTCGAGGGCGGCACGCACCGCCGACTCGTCGGCCACGTCCAGCGTCAGCGCCTCCGCGCGGCCGCCGCGCTCCGCGATCACGGATGCGACCTCCTCGGCGTGCGCGGTGTCGAGGTCGGCGCAGACCACCGCGGCTCCTTCCTCGGCGAGGCGCAGGGAGATTGCGCGGCCGATGCCGGAGCCCGCGCCGGTGACGAGGGCTCGGCGTCCTTCGAGACGTTCAGTAGCGGTCATGGCGGGCCTCCACGAGGGGCGAGATGCGGCGATATCGGGCACAACATACGCCGCGTATCCTCGATCCGTGCTCGAACATCTACCGCTCGTTCTCTTCGGCATGGGCCTCGTGCTGTTCGTCGTCGGCGACATCCTCTGGCTGGTTCGCAACACGTTCGACCGACCGATGGACGTCCGCGTCACGGGCGGCCTTGTCGGTTCGGGCATCCTCCTGCTCAGCGCGGGCCTCGTGGCCCTCGTCGCTGGAGCGGGCAACTAGCGCGCCGACGGGACGGGACGCGAAAGGAGCGACGCTCTCGCGTCGCTCCTTCCCACTGCCGTCCAGGCAGGCCGGTCGGATTGCGCCCTAGGCGCGGGTGAACACCAACTGCATCTCCATCGTGGCCTCGTCAGAGACCGACAGGACGCTCATGGCCTCGGGCTTGTCGATGTCGTAGTCGGCCAGCAGGATGACCGTCGACCCGACGACGATGACCTGGCCGTCGACGAGCTGCCCTTCGAGGGCCACCTCCACGCGGTTGGTCACGCCGTGGATCGTGAGGTCGCCGACGGCGATCGCCGCGATCGGCTCACCACTGGCCGGGTCACCCTCGACCGCGATCGGCTCGGCGAGGACGAACGTGGCCTCGGGGAACTCGTTTGTCTCCAGCGCCTGTCGCTGCAACTGGCCGTCACGCCGGTCATCGTCGCTCGTCAGCCCCTGCAGGTTCGCGACGACGTCCACGACGGTGATCGTCTCGCCGTCGAACTCAAGCGTGCCCGTCACGTCCGAGGTGCGCCCGACCGCCGTCGTGCTGCCCACGCGCGCGAGTTCCTCGTCGATGCGATAGCCGACGAACGAGTTCGCGCTGTCGATCGTCCACGTGCCGCTCAGGTCACCCGTGGCGCCCGCGCCCACGGAGCCCGCAGCGGTCGTGGCCTCGGGCGCCGCGGTTCCCTCGGAGGTCGCCGTCGCAGTACCGGTCGAAGCACCCTCGGAGGCAACGGTGCCAGTGGGAGTGGCCACGGACGAGACTGCCTCGGCGAGGCTGACCGGGGGCGGCTCGTCGCCGCGGATGAAGAAGTACCAACCACCGACGGCGACCACGGCAACCGCGAGCACAGCAGCAACAGCACCCATCAGCATGGGGTTACGGGGCATTCAGTCCTCCAGGGAACTGGAATGGTTTGGGATGCTACTGACAGTACGGGCAAGCGCATAAGTGTCGGGTAAGCGGAGTATGAACGGTGTGTGTTCCAGGCACGATGAGGATGCGGATGCTGGGGGCGAGGAAGCGAACCGGAACTGCAACTCCGACCGCCCGTGTGTTCCTCGGGCGGGACGACCGTATCGGTACGGTGCCTGCTGGGTAGCGCGAGCGGCTCGTCGGGTCACGAAGGGATCCATGATGAACGAAGGTAAGTGGGACCAGATCAAGGGCCAGTGGAAGCAGATGAGCGGCCAGGCCAAGGAGAAGTGGGGCGAGCTGACCGACGACGACATGCAGCAGATCGACGGTCAGCGCGACCAGCTCGTCGGCAAGGTGCAGGAGCGATACGGCATCGCTCGTGACGAGGCCGAGAAGCAGGTCGAGGAGTTCGAGCAGAGTCGGGCCTAGCTCCTCCGAACTCGACACGCCCCTCGTGGCACCGAGAGGCGGGCCGGTGGCCCGCCTCTCGGTGTGTCACTCGTTGTCGCGACACACCGGCTACGGTGCACGCAGGCGGCAGACCAGCACCGGCGGGAACGACGGCGGTCTGCGGAAGCCCTCGGGCTCCGCGCTCGCGAACGAGGGCTCCTCGAGGGCGTCGAGGACGAGGCCAGCCTCGAACGCCGGGCGCAGGAGGGCGGAGATCGGGCGGTGGAAGTACGGCTGCGGCTCGGGCTGCCCCGCGAGCGCCACGCCCCACGACGCGGACTCTCCGAGGTAGCCCGTGACCTTCATGTAGGTCAGCTCCTCGCGGCCGGCGGCGGTGTAGCGGCGTTCGGTGACCTCGGACGCGCCGTCCTGGTTGAACGCGGGATGCTGCACCGCGAAGACGAAGGGAGCGCCGGGCTTGAGGATGCGCGCGAGCGCGCGGTAGAGCGGCACGACCTCGGCGATGTCCATCAGCACCATGCATGCGATCGCCCCGTCGCACCGCCGCTCCCCGAGCGCGAGGAGTGCGGCCTCGTCGGTCGCGTCCACCTCGAGGTACTCGATGGGCGCGTCCTCCCCGGAGCCACTGGTGCGCTCGCGGGCGCGCTCCAGCATCGCGGGCGCGGCGTCGATCCCGACCACAGTTGCACCGGCCGCAGCGAGGCGCCGACAGGAGAGCCCGTTGCCGCAACCGACATCGAGGATCGTGGCGCCCTCGACGTCTCCGAGAAGCGACACGGTCAGCGGCCACACGAGTTCGAGGTGCCAGCGGTTGCCCTCGCCCATGTAGTCGTCCCAGTACGTGGCGTTGGCGTCCCACGCGCGGGTGGAGTCGTGCTGGGTAAGGGGTGCGTCGTCGGGCATCGTGGACCTCCGGACGCGGGAGGCTAGCAGAACGGCGGGCCAGTGGCCCGCCGTTCTGGTGTTCGGTACCGGACTTCCCCCACCCCAACCCTCCCCCGCGAGGGGGGAGGGGGTCAGAGGAGAGGGGCGGAGGGCTACCCGCGAGGCAGGCCGAGGCCACGGGTCGCGATGACGTTGCGCTGAATCTCGGATGTGCCGCCGGCGATCGTCGCGGAGACCGTCGAGAGGTACATCGTGGCCCAGCGGCCGCCCATGGGGGCGTTCTTGCCGTCGTTACCCTCGTCGCCGCGGACGCCGCCATAGAGGCCGAGCATGCGCGTGGCCGTGCGGGCGATGCGCTGGCTGAACTCGGTGGAGTACGCCTTCGCCATAGAGGCCTCGTAGTTGGGGATGAGCCCTCGGGCCTGCATCGAGATCACGCGCTGCGAGAACAGCGTGGCGATCTGTGCCTCGACGTAGCGGTCCACGAGGTCGAGACGCGGAGCGTCCTTCTGCCCGAGGCGCGACTGCGGCGTCTCCTTCACGAAGTCGGAGAGCTCGTTCAGCGTGCGCGTGTGGCCAACGGACATGCCGATCGAGGAGCGCTCGAAGTCGAGGTGGGTCGCGCCGACGTACCAGCCGCGGTTGATCTCGCCAACGGCGTTCCGGACGGGGACGCGCACGTCCTCGAAGAACGTCTCGTTGAACCCTCGGGCGTCGTTCATCTGGACGAGCGGCCGGATGGAGATGCCCGGGGTGTCCATGGGGGCGAGGAGGTACGTGATGCCTCGGTGCTTCGGGGCCTCCGGGTCGGTGCGGACGAGGGCGAAGATCCAGTTGGCGAGGTGCGCGCCGGAGGTCCAGATCTTCTGGCCGTTGATGATGAAGTCGTCACCGTCTCGGACGGCACGGGTCTGCAGCGAGGCGAGGTCGGAGCCGGAACCGGGCTCGGAGTAGCCCTGGCACCAGATGGTCTCCCCCTTCACCATCGGCGGGAGGAACTCCTTCTTCTGCTCGTCGCTGCCGTGCACCATGATCGTCGAGCCGACGTCCGGCACGCGCACCATCGGCGCGCCGCGCTTCGCGACGGTCTCGTTGAGGATGAACTGCTCCATCGGCGAGAGATCAGCGCCGCCGTATTCCTTCGGCCAGGCCGGGGCGATCCACCCCTTCTCGACGAGGGCGGCGCGCCACTTCTTCATGGCCTCGCCGTTCTCACCTCGGCGGCGGCCCTCCGTACGGGGGTCGACGTTCGGGTCGGCGACCAACTCCTCCGGGAAGTGCTGGTCGAAGAACTGCTCGACTTCCTTGCGGAAGGCGGCCTGTTCGGGGCTGTCTGCGAAGTCCATGTGGGAGCCCTTCCTGCGCGGCGGCGCTCCATCACGGGCGCTCGCGGCGTTCCGTTCGAGTGCGAACCTCGAAGCCGCGCCATCCTACGCCGCCCGAACGAGACTTTCCAGTGGACGTGAGGGTTGTGCGCCGCTGCACGAGCAGCGCATCCGGAAGCGCACAGATCGACCGAGGCGGCCTTCGGGCCGCCTCGTGTTCGATCGTGGCTGGGAGTGTCGCGCTACTGCTCGGGGGTCTCGTCCTCGGGCTCGTCGACGACGGCGGCGGGCTCCTGCGGGAAGTGGATCTCGGGCTGGCCGGAGCCCTGAGAGCCGGTGAAGGCGAGGAACCCCGAGGCAAACGCCCACGCGAGGATCGCGAGCCCGATGGGGAACATCACGAGGTTCGGCACGCGCCAGGCAACCTCGAGGACAATCGCGTCGATCGGCATCTGGGCCTCCACTCCGCGGTCAGTCTCGCAATGCGAGCCGCCGAGGACAAGCGTCCCGAACTAGCGGGCGAACGCCTCGCGAAGTCGCGCGGTCGCCCACTCGACGGACTCGAGGCCGACCGGGAAGTAGTGCGCGTTCACGAAGAACGTGTGGATCTGCCCGTCGTAGCACTTCGCCTCGACCGGCACGCCCGCGGATGCGAGGGCGTCCGCGTAGGCCATGCCCTCGTCGCGCAGCGGGTCGTACTCGGCGGTGACGATGGTGGCCGAGGGGAGGTTCGCGAGGCTCTCCGCGCGGAGTGGGGACACCATCGGCTGGAGGCGGTCGACCTCGGGCGGGCAGTAGTTGTCGAAGAACCAGCCCATGACTTCAGGGGTGAGGACGTACGGCGCGTTCTCCTCGTACGACTTCGTGTCGCAGGCAGCGTCCGTCACGGGGTAGACGAGCAACTGGTGCGCGAGGGTGGGGCCGCCGCGGTCGCGGAGAAGTTGGCAAACCACCGCCGCGAGGTTCCCGCCGGCCGAGTCACCACCGACGGCGATCCGCTCTGCGTCGATGTTCATCCTCGGAGCGTTCTGCACCGCCCAGACGGCGATCGCATACGCGTCGTTGACGGCGGCCGGGAACGGATCCTCAGGGCCGAGGCGGTACTCAACATTGATCACGACGCAGTCTGCCATCGTCGCGAGGCGACGGCAGTTCGCGTCCGCGCCCTCGATGCTGCCGATGGTCCAGCCACCGCCGTGGTACCAGACCAGGGCCGGGAGCTCTTCGTCGGACTCGCGGGGCCAGTAGATGCGGACGGGGATCGGGCCATCGGGGCCGGCGGCCTCCATGTCCATGACCTCGTGCACCTCGGGGCCGGGCGGCGGGAGGACGCGTCGCGCCCGCGCCTCATGCGCCGGGAGTTGCCAGAGTGGCGGCTGGATCGCGGCCGAGGCCTCGAGGAACGCGACAGCGAGCGGGTCGAGCGGCATGGGGTGATCCTCCGGGGCCGTTCTTACCATGCCGCTCGTCGGCGAGTCACGGATCAGCGGATCACGGCGCCCTCGCGCATCGCGCCGATCGCCGCCTCGTCGTAGCCGAGGGCCGCGAGGATCGCGTCCGTGTCGCGGCCGAGGGGCGGTGATGCCGAGGACGGGGCCGGCGGCGTCGCGCTCATCTTGTGTGGCGGCGACACCATCGTCTGTGGGCCAGCCAAGTCATGGTCGAGTGCGACGACGTACTCGTTCTCGATGATCTGTGGGTGCTGGTCGAGCTCCTCGGTGAAGTTCAGTTCGCCGACCGGCACGCCGGCAGCCTCGAACGCGGCGATCCAGTGCGCCGTGGGCTGGGACGCGATCAACTTCTCCACGTGCGCCGTGAGTGCGTTCCCCGCGTCGATCGTCTCGGGGTCACGCGGGTCATAGTTCGGGTCGTGGTCGCGCCGGTCGTACTCGATGCCGAGCACGTTCCGCATCTTCTGCCGGAGCGACGCCGAGAGGTTCCCGACCGCGATCGCGCCGTCCTTCGTGAGGTAGTTGCGGTAGTAGATGTTCCCGAGTTGCGCGACGGCGAGCTTCGCCTGGCGCGCCTTCACGATCTCGGCGTACCCCTCGCCACGAGCGCGGGCGGCCTTCGCCTCTTCGAGGAACGCCGTCCGCACGAGGACGTCCGCCGGCGGCAGCGACATGAAGGACCCGCCGAGGAAGTTGAGCGCGTTCACGAGCAGCGATGTCTCGACCAGTTGGCCCTCGCCCGTCTGCGCCTTGTGGAACAGCGCGGCGCACGCCCCCCACGCGATCGCGTAGCCGGTGGCGAAGTCGGCGGTCGCGGTGCCGCCCGGGAGCACGGGGTTCCCCTTCTCGTCGAAGCGCCCGCCTGCGGCCGTGAACCCCGAGACGCCCTGCGCGACGATGTCGTAGCCGGGCCGCATCGCCCACGGGCCGCGCCGCCCGAAGGCGGTCGAGTCGACGTAGATGAGGTCCGGCTTGATCGCCTTCAAGGTCTCGTAGTCGATCTTGAGGCGGCCGGACACGTCGGGGCGGTAGTTGCACACCACCACGTCCATGTCTTTGACGATCTTGTAGATGACCTCGAGCGCCTCCGGCTTCGAGAGGTCGATTGCGAGCGAGCGCTTGCTGCGGTTCAGCGACTGGTAGGTCTTCGATTCCAGCGGCATGAACTGCGCGTAGACGCGCCACGGCTCGCCGCCCGGTGGCTCCACCTTGATGACGTCCGCCCCCTGGTCGGCCAGCAGCATGCAGCCGAACGGGCCCGCGATGATCTGCGTGAACTCAAGGATGCGAACCCCGTGCAGCGGACCTGGCATAAGGGTCCCCTTCAAGCATCGGCGAGGCGGATGGAGCAGCCCCGACCCGCGCGTTGCCGGGGTGAAGCGCGCGCGAACTCTGCCACAGGCAGGTGTGGCTTACAACCGTGATTCATGCGCGCATAAGCGTCAGCCGGACGACTGCGCCGAGGGCAGCTCGATCGCACCACCCGAGAGCAGCGTCACGGTCCGGACGACGCGGTAGTAGAGGTTCGCGAGGAGGTTGCAGAGGCGGCTTTCCTCGCACACCCCTTCGAGGCTGACGTGCTCCGCCTCGAGCAGCAGGTCGAGGAAGGTGTCGTCGCAGTCGAGGCGGTCAGGGAGGAGGGCCGAGTCCGGCAGTTCGACGAGGCATTCGTCATGCCCTCGGCAGGCGTCGTTGAATCTCCAGCCGAACGGGAAGTCGGGTGAGTACGAGCAGTAGTCGTCGGGGTCGCCCTCGGCGGCGGAGGCCCTGTCGGTAAGCGCACCCGAAGAAGCGCCACCACCGACCACGATGGCGCACAGCAGCAGGGCTAGAATGGAAGAGCGGCGCATTCAGGGTCCTCGCACTCCCTCGTCGGGGGCTGCGGGTGGGGCCCTTCCATCGTAGCCATGCGCTCGCTCCTGTCATGACCACCAACTCTGTCGAAACCGTCCTCGACCGCCTCCATCCCGCCGTCCGGACCTGGTTCGAGCGGCGCTTCGGCGCGCCCACGGACGCGCAGGTCGCGGGCTGGCCGGCCATCGCCGAGGGCCGGGACGTCCTTCTCGCAGCGCCGACCGGATCCGGTAAGACGCTCTCGGCGTTCCTGATGGGGATCGACGCTCTCGTACGCGAGGCCGAGCACGGCGCGCTGCCGGACGAGATCCGCATTCTCTACGTGTCGCCGCTGAAGGCGCTCGGCAACGACATTGAGCGCAACCTCGAGACACCCCTCGAGGAGATCCGCGTCACCGCCGAGGAGCTCGGCTACTCGCTCGCACCGATCACGACCGCCGTCCGCACGGGCGACACGCCGCAGTCGGAGCGACAGGCGATCGTGCGGAAGCCACCCCACATCCTGATCACGACGCCCGAGTCGCTCTACCTCATGGCGACCTCGGAGCGCGCGCGGCTCCGGCTCCGCAGCGTTCGCACGGTGATCGTCGACGAGATCCACGCGCTCGCCCGCGACCGTCGTGGCTCCCACCTCGCGCTCACCCTCGAACGCATGGAGCACGCCGTGCGGGCGGAGCGTGGCGAGGCGTTCCAGCGCGTCGGGCTCTCCGCCACGCAACGTCCGATCGAGGAGATCGCGCGCTTCCTCGTGGGTTCCGAGGATGGCTCCGACCGGCCGTGCGAGGTGCTCGACCTCGGCCACCAGCGCGACCTCGAACTCCACATCGAGGTGCCCCCGAGCGACCTCGAGGCAGTCGCGCCGAAGGAGCAGACGGGCGAGATGTACGACCGCCTCGCGGCGCTGATCCTCGAGCACAAGACGACGCTGATCTTCGTGAACACGCGGGCGCAGTCCGAGCGCATCGCGCACAAGCTCGCGGAACGCCTCGGTGAGGACGCGATCGCGAGTCACCACGGATCGCTCTCGAAGGAGCGCCGGCTCCGCGTCGAGCAGCGACTGAAGGCGGGCGACCTCAAGGCGCTGGTCGCCACCGCCTCACTCGAGCTCGGCATCGACGTAGGCAGCATCGACCTCGTCTGCCAGGTCGGCACGCCGAGGGGGATCGCGACGTTCCTCCAGCGCGTCGGACGCTCTGGCCACGCGCTCGGCCTGCGGCCGCACGGTCGCTTGTTCCCCACCACCCGCGACGAGCTGATCGAATGCGCCGCCCTGGTGCGCGCCGTCCGAGGCGGCCGCCTTGACCGCATCTACCAGCCGGTCGCGCCCCTCGACGTGCTCGCGCAGCAGATCGTCGCGGAAGTGGCGTGCGAGGACTGGCGCGAGGACGACCTGTACGCGCTCGTCCGGCGCGCCGCCCCGTTCGCGAACCTCGAACGCACCGCCTTCGACGAGATCGTCGAGATGCTAGCGACCGGCATCGGCGAGGGGGCAGGGCGTGCTGCGCCCCTCGTCCACCGCGACCGCATCAACGGGATGCTCCGCCCGAGGCGGGCCGCGCGCCTGACCGCGATCCAGAACGGCGGCACGATCCCCGAACTCGGCGACTACCGCGTCGTCGCCGACCCGGACGGCACGTTCGTCGGGACGGTGAACGAGGACTTCGCGATGGAGTCACAGCAGGGCGACATCTTCCTGCTCGGCTCCACCTCCTGGCGCATCTCCCGCCTCGGCGTGAACACCGTGCACGTGACTGACGCCGGCGGCGCGCCGCCGACCGTCCCGTTCTGGCTGGGCGAGGCGCCCGGTCGCACCCTCGAACTCTCCGAGGAAGTCGGGCGACTGCGTCGCGACATCGCCGCACGCCTCGACGGGGCCGAGTCGGGCGACGGGCGAGACGCCCTCGTCGAATGGTTGTCCGAGGAGGGCGCGGTCTCCCGCACGGGCGCGGAGCAGATGATCGAGTACCTGCGCGCGACGCGGGACGGCCTCGGTGTCGTGCCCTCGGACACGGATGTCGTCTTCGAGCGGTTCTTCGACGACTCCGGCGGTATGCAGCTGGTGGTTCATGCGCCGTTCGGGATGCGCATCAATCGTGCGTGGGGGCTGGCGCTGCGGAAGCGCTTCTGTGTGGCGTTCGACTTCGAACTCCAGGCCGCGGCGAGCGATGACGCGATCCTGCTGTCGTCCGGCCCCCAGCACTCGTGGCCCCTCGACGAGGCGTTCGAGTGGGTGAAGCCCGCGAACGTCGAGGAGGCCGTGCACTCCTCCGTGTTCTACATCCCGATGTTCCCGACGCGCTGGCGCTGGAACGCCACTCGCGCGCTCGCCGTGCCTCGGATGCGTGGGGGCAAGTGGGTGCCGCCCTTCGTGCAGCGGATGCGCGCGGACGACTTGATGGCGGCGGTGTTCCCCGAGCAGGTCGGCTGCCAGGAGCACATGACCGAGCCGCTGAGCCTGCCCGACCACCCGCTGATGCACCAGACGATGCGCGACTGCCTCTATGAAGCGATGGACGTCGAGAACCTCCGTCACGTCCTCGAACGCGTCGAGGCTGGCGAGATCCGCTACCACGCGAAGGACACCATCGAGCCGTCGCCGATGGCGCACGAGATCATCACCGGCAAGCCGTACACCTACCTCGACGACGCGCCGATCGAGGAACGGCGCACCCGCGCCATCACGCTCCGCCGAGGGCTCCCCGAGAACGCGCGCGACCTCGCCGCCCTCGACGCGGACGCCATCGCCGCCGTCGCCGACGAGGCATGGCCGCAGCCCCGCTCCGCCGAGGAGGTCCACGACACGCTCCTCGGCGTCGTGGCCATCGACGAGCGCGCCGTCGCCAACTCCGTGGACGGGGACTGGCTCGACTGGTTCGATGAGTTGCGCGCCGCCGGCCGCGCCGCCGCCATCGAGACCGGCGACTCCCGCGTCTGGTTCCCGGTCGAGCAGGTCACGGCCGTCCGCTTCCTCTACGAGGGCCTCGAAATCCCCGCCGTCGACGTGCCGCTGCGCGCACAGATCCCATGCGAGCACCGCGAGGCGGCTCGCATCCGACTCCTCCGAGGCCACATGGAGATCGCCGGCGTCACCACTGCCGCCGAACTCGCCGAGCGGGTCGCCCTCGGCGTCACCGATGTCGAGCACGGACTCGTGATGCTGGAGGCGCAGGGGTTCGTGCTGCGCGGGCGGTTCTCACCGGAGGCGGCGGCCTCGAACGTCGGCCCGGACGAGTGGTGCGACCGCCGTCTGCTGGCGCGGATCCATCGCTACACGCTCGACCGGCTGCGCAAGGAGATCGACCCCGTTGCGAAGCAGGACTACATGCGCTTCCTGCTGCGCTGGCAGCACCTCGATCCCCGCGCACCCCTCGAAGGGCGCGGTGGACTGCGGCAGGCCATCGAGCGGCTCGCGGGGTTCGAGGCGCCCGCGAGCGCGTGGGAGTCCGACCTGCTCCGCGGCCGCATGGCCGAGTACCACGCCTCCTGGCTCGACGAGCTCTGCCTCGGTGGCGAGG
>Ga0209024_1001955_pt1 | contig 13914 bp, 18 predicted proteins | sample AutmiccommunBRH5_FD_187380 | JGI IMG/M metagenome (GOLD analysis project Ga0209024, IMG submission 187380) | Deep subsurface microbial communities from Mt. Terri, Switzerland - Autotrophic microbial communities BRH/5 (SPAdes) (version 2) | ecosystem: Environmental > Aquatic > Deep subsurface >...
GGGATCGTTTTGCGCTCAAGCAAAACAGACCAAAGCGCAATCCGGCGGAGCGGCCGGGGAGGGACGTGCTCGCGAGGCGGGAAAACCGGGGGCCTGGGTGCGACGCCGCGGTGAGGCCGCATGGCCGAATGCGCGACGGACCGAAGGGCCGTTCTCCCCTGCGACACGCGAAGCCGAGCTGGGGAGGCCGGAAGGCTGTTGACGCACTTCGCTTGGTTGGCTTGCCAGATACCAAAGAACCCAGTAGTCTATTGGAGCACCAAGGAGTTTTTCATGAGCGTTCAAAAGCAATCTGTCAGTTTCACGGATGCCGCCTACACCTTTGCAAGAGAACTGGTCGAAGCTGGCGAGTATCCGAATGTGAGCGCGGCGGTCTCTGGTGAATTGGCGAAGGCCAAGGCAGAGCGGGATCGTGAACGGTCTTTGTTTGAGGCGGAATTAGAGCGCCGTCTGTCACTGCCCCTTGACCAATGGGAACCCCTTGGCGAAGCCTCTGACGTCACTGCAGGCGCACGGGCCTATCTTGCTGCGATGGCTCAAAAGACTTGATGCGTTTTGTCAGGCACCCGTTTTTTGAACGGGACCTCATTGGTATCCTTGATCATATTATCGAAGTCACCGCTGGTGACGTTGCTGCTACGGGCCGGCGCCTCGATGAAGTAGATGCGCTACTCAAGGCGATTGCCGCCAATCCGACATCTGGCGTTCGACTCGGCGGCACGCTGGACGGATGGCTTGTGCGCCATCGCGGCGCAGGTCACCGACTGACCATAGTATTTAAACCGGATTTAGATGCCGGGCTTATTTATCTCGCTCTCGTCGCTTTTGGCGGACGGGACTGGATGAGGCTCGCGTCGGTAAGACAGGTGTTCGCAGACTGATTTCAAAGCCAGCTATTACGAAAAAATCCAAGACCTGACCTTCACTGCGCTCGACCTGAACAGGAAAGGTGCGGGACTTTCCCGACATTGATGTTTGGGCATGTTGCTAACGCAGCATTTGCTCGCAGTTGCAGCATTTTCGTGCCACCACGCAATTAGTGTCGCCAAACTGACCATTCGCAATAAGCCCACATCCTCGATCTTTACGTTCGTCGTGGTACGGTTGGACAGGCGACGCGCGGGTCGAGTTGCTTTTGGCGTTTCCCTCGTCGCGGATGCCACTCACATGAGCTCGCTTTATGATGAAAGCGGCTCTCAATCTGTGCCAGCCAAGGCTACTCTGGCCGATCTAAAGTCTTTTCGCACAGCTTATTCACCGCCGCGTGCAGCAGGATCGTTAGGATCGCAAGCACGATCAGGGCTGCAAACATCAGGTCCGTCTTGGCACGGCCATTTGCCAGAAGCATTAGATATCCCAAGCCCTTTGAGGCCCCCACCCATTCGCCAATGATCGCGCCGATGGGTGCGTAGACCGCCGCCAGCCGGAGGCCGGAGGCAAAGCCCGGTAAGGCCGCAGGGACCTGGATATGCCACATGATCCGCGCGGGGCTCGCGCCCATGACCTTTGCCAAACCGATCCAGTCGCGGTTCGTCCGCATGAGTGCGTCGAAAAAGGAGGACGTCACCGGGAAATAGATGATGATCAGGGCCATGGTGATCTTGGACCACAGCCCAAAGCCCAGCCAAAGGGTCAGAATCGGGGCCAAGGCAAAGACCGGAACAGATTGGCTGAACACCAAGATGGGCCGCACCAGTGCGCGCGCCGTGGGGGAGGCCACCAGCCCGATCGCCGACACAAACCCAAGGGCCGCACCCAGCAGGAGGCCGATCAGCACTTCGGCCATTGTGACCACCGCATGTTCCGCCAGAAGCGCGCGACTGTCCCAGATGGTCTGCGCAACCAAGGCGGGCGGCGGCAAAATGAAGCGGGCGACGCCCGTGGTCCAGATCACCGTTTGCCACAGCGCCAACATCAAACATGTCGCCGCGATCCCGGCCCGCCAACCGGTCATTTTTCGACCGTAAAGCCAGCCCAGGACGCATCAAAAAAGGCGCGTTCCAGACGGACCGCTTGCGCGAAGGTCCCGGTGACGTCTGCGCGGGCGGCGTCATCGAGCGTGTCCCACGCTTGATCCAGCTGACCGCGCAAATAGGCCACGACCTGCGTAAATCCGTCGCCTGAATGCAGGGTAATCCACTCCCCCAGCCAAAACGGCAACCCCTCCGCGCGGTCTTCAAACGGGGAGGCCCAGTCAAGGTAAATCCACTCCGCAACCACCAGAACCGACAGCATGATCTCGTAGCGCCCCGAGCGGCGCGCCTGATCCATCAGCTGTTGGAACGCGACCGTCTCAGGGGCGGCCGGGGCGGCGGATGGCACCTCAAGCGCCTCCATGGATCGCAGGAAATAGGTGTTTTCCGGGCCACAAATCAGCCCCAGAAACTGCGCGCCAGGCACGGCATCGGCCAAGCTGGGTGCATGCGCCACAGCCGAGGCGAGAAGACCCACGAACCCTTCGATAAACTGGTAATCTTGTTGCAGGTAGCCCGCCATCTTGTCGCGGCTCAAGGTCCCGTCGGCCAAGGCATTGGTAAAGGCGTGATGCGTCGCGGCGTGCCAGTCCTCAGCGACCAGTGATTTCAAGTGGTCTGTGGCGCTCATGTCGGTCTCCGAAGGTGGTCAAAAAGGTCGGCCTGCGCGCGCAGCACATCCGCTGCATGTATGTCGCGCGGGATGGGGGAGGTCGGGGCGGCGATATCAACAAGCCCTGTGGGCGTCATGATCAGGATGGTCTGACCCAATCGCGCGGCCTCGTTGGGGTCATGGGTGACCAGCAGTACCGTGCGTCCGGCCAGCAGCTCTGCCGTTAGTTCCTGCATCTGCGCACGGGTCAGCGCGTCCAGCGCTGAGAACGGCTCGTCCAGTAGCACAACCGCTCGGTCTTCCATCAAGGTGCGCGCCAAGGCGACCCGTTGACGTTGGCCGCCGGACAAGGCAGCGGGCAATTTGTCCGCATGATCGGCCAGGCCAACTTGCTCCAGCCTATCGCGGGCGCGGGGCTTGTCTGCACGTTCCCCCCGCAGACTGGCGCCAAGCAGGACATTGTCAATCACGCTGAGCCACGGCATCAATAGGTCTTGCTGCGCCATCATGGCAACGCAACCGGGTTTACTGAGGGACCCATTAAAGGTAATTCCCTCGGCCAGCCCTGCAAACAGGCGCAGCACCGTGGATTTGCCCACACCGCTTGCCCCCAACAGACAGGTCCAGCTGTGTGGTGTCAGCACCAAATCGAGCTGCGAGAAGATCGGCGTCCCGTCGATTGCCGCAGAGCCCGTCATGCGCAGCAGCTGGTTCACGGATCAAGCCCCATGTCCCAAAACCCGACCTCCAGTTGCGTGGCCATTGCAAACCGCCCCTGCAGGTTGGCCCAACGCGGGCTGGCATTTGCAGTGCCACCAATGCGCCGCGCAACCGCCCCGTCAATCAGCATGCCCACATCGTGGCAGACCTGCTGATACTCGGCGCTGGCATAGGTATTGATCCATTCGGCGTAGGTGTCCGAGGTTTTCGAGGTGGCCAGATGCGCGCCAATTTCACCGTAGCCCATGACGCAAGGGGCCAAGGCTGCCAGCAGATCGAGCAGATCGCCCGAGTGGCCTGCGTCCAGCACATAGCGCGTATAGGCCAGATTTTCCTGCCGTTCCTGCGTGGCAAACAGCGTTGCCTCGTCAATGCCAGCCGCGGCGCAGGTTTTAATGTGCAGCGCGATTTCTTCGTTGATCAACCCGTTGACGGTGCCCGCAGCCAAGCGCATTTCCTCGACCGTGTCGGCCTTGGTGATCGCCAACGCCCAAGCGCGGGAAAAGTGAATCAGAAAGACGTAATCCTGCTTGAGGTAGTGCAGGAAGGCGGCGCGCGGCAGCGTGCCGTCGCCCAAGCCCTGCACAAAACTATGGCGGGTGTAGGCGGGCCAAGCGGGGGTATTATCCCGCCAAGCCTGAAATATGTGGCCGTAGGTCATTCTGCACCCAGATCGATGGCGATTTGCGACACAGGACGCGTCCCGTCGACCAGCCCGCTTTCGGCCAAAAAAGCCTCGAACCGTGTGTAGCGGCCTTCGTCCAGTGCTTCGGGGCGCAGAGCAAAGCGCGGCAGCGTGTCGACCCATGCCTTTGCGTTCAGCGCATCGTCCAGTTCCGGGGCGTAGCCTTTGAACAGCTCCCACGACGCTTCGGGGTTGTTCACGATATACTGCGTCGCCAATTCGGTGGCGCGCAGGAAGCGGCGGATCTGGTCGATGTCCATGCGGTCGGGGTTGGCCACGTAGATCAGCTCATCATAGGTCGGCACGCCTTCTTCCTCGACATAGAAACAGCGGCCCTCAACCCCCTCGATCTCCATCTGGTTCAGCTCGAAATTGCGGTAGGCGCCGATGACTGCGTCAACCTGACCCGACATCAACGACGGGCTGAGCGAGAAGTTCACATTGACCATCTCGACATCCGCCAGAGAGAGCCCGTGGCGCCGCAGCATTGCGCTCAGCACGGCCTCTTCGACACCGGCAACCGAGAAGCCGATCGTGCCACCTTTCAGTTGGCTGATTTCTTGAATCGGTCCGTCTTTCAGGACCAAAAGGCAGTTCAGCGGCGTTGCCACCAATGTGCCCACGCGCAGCAGCGGCAAACCTTCGGCCACATGCAAATGCTGGCTGGGCTGATAGCTGACCGCAATGTCGCCTTGGCCGGCCGCCACCAGTTTGGGCGGGGCGGAGGGGTCGGCGGGTGGGATGATTTCGACCTCAAGCCCCTGATCGGCGAAATAGCCAAGCTCTTCGGCCACGATGATCGGGCCGTGGTCGGGGTTGATGAACCAGTCCAGCAGCACGGTCATCTTGTCTTGTGCCAAGGCTGGCGTCGCGACCAGTAGTGCCGCAGCGGTGATGAGGTATTTCATATGGGTCTCCTTACTCTCCGAGCGCGATGAGTTTGATCTCGCCCTGCCAATGCTGTGAAAGCCGCTCCGCCGCCTGCCAGGCACGAAGGCCCGACCGACAGGCCAGAACGGCGCGTTGGGTGTCGTGTGGTGTGGGGCCATCCGGTCCAAAATCGGACACGGCATGGCGTGTGGCGTGCGGCAGCTCCGGTCCCGGCTCCCCCTGCGCGCGCAGATCGACCAGAAAATCGGCCGCCGCAATGTCATCCTGGGCGATGAAGGCCGGGTCGGGCGCAGGATCAGCGGCCGTGTCAAAGCGGAACCCGCCGAACCGCAGCGTGGCGGCGTCATAGCTCACAAGCTGCCCCAATCCGCGCACATCTCCCGTCAGGACCGCCATCGCCATTTGCGCCTGCAGGCTGCCGATCACGCCGACGCTCGGCCCCAGCACGCCGTCGGTGTCGCAAGACCCAAGCTGGTCCGGCAGGTCCGGGAACACTGCGCGCAGCCCCGGTTTGCCGCCAGAAAAGCCGCCGACATAGCCATCACGGCCCACCACGCTGGCGCTGATCAGCGGCTGGCCCGTGCCAAGGCAATGATCGGACGCGATATAGCTGACCGCAAAGCTGTCCGCACAATCAAGAACCAGCGTCATGCCCCGGCACAGCGCCGCGATATTGGCCGGATCAACACGCTCAGGCACCGGCTCAACGGTGGTGTCCGGGTTCAATGCAGCCATCGTGCTGGCGATCACGTTGACTTTAAGCAGGCCAATATCCGCCGCGCGAAACAGCGTTTGGCGGTGCAGGTTCGACAGGCTGACCATATCTGCATCCGCAATTCGGATATGCCCCACGCCCGCGCCCACAAGGTACTGCATCACAGGCGCGGCCAACCCGCCGCCACCCATAACAAGCACCGAGGCGCCGGCAAGACGCGCCTGCGCGCCACCTCCCAAGACAGCCGTTTGGCGGGCGTAACGGCTCATCCGCAGACCTCAAGCCACGCTTTCACGCGGCCCTCAGGGTCGTCATGCAGCGTAATATCCGTCACCGCGGAGACCACATCCGCCCCGGACTCAAAAGCCCCCCCGGCGCGCTCCGTGCTCATCCCGCCAATGGCGACAAGTGGAATGTCCCCAACAAGCGCCTTCCACACGCTCAGCTTTTCAATACCCTGCTGATGCCATTTCATCTTTTTCAGGATCGTCGGATAGATCGGGCCAAGTGCCACATAGTCTGGTTTCAACGCCAACGCGCGTGCCAGTTCAGCTTTGTCATGGGTCGAAAGACCAAGCTTGAGACCGGCTGCACGAATCGCAGGGACATCCGCCTCATCAAGGTCCTCTTGGCCCAGATGAACCCAGTCACAGCCCAGTTCGATAGCGAGCTGCCAATGGTCATTGACCACCAGCACCGCCCCATGGTCCGTGCAGAGATCACGCGCTTCGCTTAGCTGCACGCGTAGCGCGTCTTCGGGTTGGTCTTTGATGCGCAGTTGAACAAGCTTCACCCCCAAAGGCAGCATCCGCCGCAGCCAGGATACATCATCAAAAATCGGGTAAAAACGCGGCAGCGTCATAGCATGGCCTTTCCAAAGACTGGTGTTGACGGGGCCGCCATATCGCGGGCGTCCATCGGGTCGGCGGTAGCAGCCAGTGCGCCAGCTTCCACCGCAAGGCCAAAGGCCTGTGCCATTGCCGCAGGATCACCGGCCTTTGCAACGGCGGTGTTCAGCAAGACGGCGTCATAGCCCAGCTCCATCGCGTGGGCGGCTTGAGACGGCAGGCCGAGCCCTGCGTCGACAACCAAAGGAATGTCGGGAAAATGCGCCCGCAAGCTGCGCAACCCGTAGATGTTGTTCAGGCCCAGCCCCGTGCCGATGGGCGCGCCCCATGGCATCAACACCTTGCAGCCGACCTCAACCAGCCGTTCGCATAGCACCAGATCCTCGGTGCAATAGGGAAACACCTCGAACCCGTCCTCGGCCAGCTGTGCGGCGGCTTCGACCAGGCCGAACGGGTCAGGTTGCAGCGTGTCCGCGTGGCCGATGACCTCAAGCTTGATCCAGTTGGTATCAAACAATTCCCGCGCCATCTGTGCCGTGGTGAGCGCCTCGCGCACCGAATAGCAGCCTGCCGTATTGGGCAGCACTGCAACGCCCAGATCGCGGATCAACGCCCAGAAATCCTGTCCTGCCTGATCGCCTCCCGCCTCGCGGCGCACAGAGACCGTCGCGATCCCCGCGCCGGAGCGGCGAAACGCGTCCGCCAACACGGCCGGAGAAGGGTATTGCGCGGTGCCCAGCATCAGCCGCGATGTCACTTCGGTGCCGTAAAACGTAGGCATGCTATCCTCCTTGTCGGGGGGCGACGATTTCGACGCGGTCCCCGTCATGCAAGCTGTGATCGGTGCGCTGATGCTTGGGCACGAAGGCTTCGTTGACGGACGTGGCCACTTTGGCCGCACCCTTTCCAAGGTCGTCCAGGAGCGCCGCCAGCGTGGGCGCGCCGGTCTCAAGTGCTTCACCGTTCACGATGATCTTCATACCAAACCTCCGGTATCTTGCCCTCCAGCACCAAATCCGCCGTCATCTGCGCCAAAGCAGGTGCAAGCAGAAATCCGTGCCGAAACAGGCCGTTTGCGTAAATCACATCCCCGATCCGCCGAATACGAGGCTGGTTGTCGGGAAAGGCGGGCCGGGCATCGACGCCGATCTCGAGCAGCTCCGCCTCGCCAAAGGCAGGGTGCAGGGCGTAGGCCGCATTCATCAATTCCATGACGGAACGTAGGGTCGCGCGGGTGCGCTCGCCCGATTCAATCTGGGTGGCCCCCAACATGAAAACTCTGTCGCCGCGCGGCACGATATACAGCGGGAACCGCGGATGGAGCAGCCGGACGGGGCGCGAAAGCGAAACATCCGGGCAGCGCACCACAAGCATCTCGCCTTTGACGCCGCGCAAATCTGTCAGGCTGTCGCGCGCCGCAAGGCCACGGCAGTCAATCACCTGACCCTTGATGTCACCGCCAAAACGCACCCCCCTTCGTGCGAGGGTTGCATGCAGAGCTATCAGGGTCGCGCGCGGGTCAAGATGGCCTTCGTCAGCCAAAAACAGCGCCTTGGAATAGCGGTCTGCCAGATCCGGCTCCTGCTCGGCGATCTGCTCTTTCGACAGGGTGGCAGCACTTGGCGCACGGCGCGCAAAAGTCGTCAGGTCGCTTTGATCTCGACTAAGCGCCACTACAAGCGTTCCCTCATGATGGACCGCTCCCCCTTGGCTTTCCCACCAAGCGGCGGCTTTGCGGCCTTGACGCACGATCTCGGGCTCAGCACTGACCCCTTCGCAATCAGGCGCGAGCATGCCGCCGGCCCACCAAGAGCACGCATGATCGCCAGGCGCGCCTTTTGGATCAATGACTGTGACCTTGGCGCCACGTGACGACAGCTCTGCCGCCATAGCCAGCCCGCAAACGCCGCCGCCCAGAATGGTATAAGGGCCGTTCATGTCCAAAGCGCATGAAAGTGGTGAACGGGCCCATGACCACGTCCGACGTGCAATTCATCCGCGTGCAGGATCGCATTGTGCAGCCAGGTATGCGCACGCGATACCGCATCGCCCAGTTCCATGTCCTGGGCCAAGCCCGCAGCGATGGCAGAGGAATAGGAACACCCCGTGCCGTGGGTGTTGCGGGTGTTCACACGGGGGGCCGCGAATTCCTGCGTGCCTGTTTGCGAAATAAGGCGGTCAGTGCAGGTCGCACCGTCTGCATGTCCACCTTTCATCAAAACCGCTCCGACGCCCAGTTCCAGCAGAGCATTCGCTTGCGATTGCATGCTGCCTTCGCCGACCAGTTTCGCAGCTTCAGGCAAGTTCGGTGTCAGCAGGGTCGCGCGGCCAAACAGCAACGACGTTAACGCATCAATCGCGCTATCTGCCAGCAGCGTATCGCCTGATTTGGCGACCATCACAGGATCCAGCACAATCGGCCCCTCGTAGCCCGCCAGCGCATCCGCCACTGCCGCGATCAGCGATGGCGTCCCCAGCATCCCGATCTTGATCGCATCAATGGCGATGTCCTCAAGAACAGCCTTGATCTGTGCTGCAACGACGTCATCGGGGACTGGATGAATAGCTGTCACCGCCTGTGTGTTCTGGGCGGTTACCGCTGTGAGCACGCAGGCCCCATAAACTCCCATCGCCGAAAACGCCTTGAGGTCCGCCTGAATGCCAGCCCCACCGCCGGAATCGGACCCGGCAATTGTTAACGCCTTTGCCACCATGGCATCGCCCCTTTGTTCAGGGATCAGGACAGTAAAGAGGAAAGGCCAATACGGAAGCGAGATCCGCGAGCTGTTCCCTCCGCCGGTCCTAACCGGTTCAGGTTCAATGGGTTTGCAGCGCGTGCATCTCAGCCCCGATAGGGGCACCCCAACAGTTATGCCCCCATGATTAGATTGATCGCGCATAAGCGTCAAATGGATAAATGATCTCAGGCGACCTGTTCTAAGTGTTTCCGAACTAAAGCTTTAAGAGCGCTAGTGAGCCGCGAAAATGAGCCCTCTCCCACGCGGGACCAAACGTCTTTCGATTGCTGTCATGGATGACCTCTTTTTTGCATGCCTTAGCAACGCAAGTCTTTTTGCCCCTGCAGCGATTTTGGTGCTGCGAGCGCTCGCAGCATGAAAGTCGAATTCACAATTTGGGCTCTTCGGTTGCATTAGCTGCGGGCGACACGAACGGCTGCGATGGATGTCGTGTTCATTCAACCACATCAGTACAGAAAAAGGGGAACCGTGATCCCACGGCTCCCCTTTGGGTTCAGATCGTCTCGCCCTCGCGCGCCGATTAGGCGACCAGCGACAGCCCCGCGCCTGCGTCCTGCGGCTGCTCACCGCTGTCGATGAACGGGATGATCGAGAAGGTCTGCCCGCCGCGCTGCTCTTCGTTCTGCACGGCGTTGACGCGCAGGTCGCCATCAGGCGTGTTGATCAGCAGCGACAGGTAGTCATTGCCCGTGCGGCTGCTTTTGGCCATCCACGCCGAGCCGACGCGGATCGGTGTGCCCCGGGGCGAGCTGACCTCGATCCGGTAATCCGGGTGGGTCTCCTCGGATTTGTAGCTGTTCTCGATCAGCATGAACTCCAGATCGAACATCATGTTGGCGATGTAGCCGGTGAAGGCGTTGTCAGCGTCCATGGCGGTGAGCTCGCCCGAGATCGAGCCAGATTTCATCAGGCCGTTCGAGACCAGCGGGATGACCTCGAATTCGCCGCTCTGGGCCGCGCGCGCCTCTTTCGTCTGCACCGCGTTGACACGGAACGGGCCCAAGCCGACATCGAGCTGCATCGAGATGTAGGGGTTGCCGCTGGTATTGCCGGTCTCGTTCCAGGCCGTGCCGATGCGCACCTTGCGACCGGATTTGTTGACTGCCGTTACGTCAAAATCCGGGCTGCGCCCGGACATCTTCGGGCGGGTTTCAAGCTGGATGGCGATATCGAAGCGCGTCGAGTGGATCATGCCGGTGTACTGTGCGGCTGCGGTCTCGACATTGCGGGTGAGGGTTCCTGCGAACATGGGATGGTTCCTTATGGATTGGCCGGTGTCTGACGTCCTTGCCAGCGCATCCGGGATTGCTTTCTCGACCCCTTGAGGGATCACAAACCAGAAAGCCTGCTTTCCTTTCAGCCCCGCCCACGGGTCAGAGCTGCCGTCCGAGTGGGAATGCCCCCGCGCCTCCGGGTGCTACGCCCCTCCCCTGCCCATCTGGTAGTGTCGCAAACTTTTGGGTGAAGGGAGATGAGGCCTCAGCCGGACACAATTATCCAGCGAACTCAGCGAACTGCTCGAAGCCGGACTTCCCTGGTCGGTCGAATTGTCCTTTGCGGATCATATGCGCAACTTCGATGCCCGCTAGAGTGGCTGCGGCTGAATTGGACGACTTGAAGGCGTGATCAACATCGACGCCGCGCTCGGCCATGATTTCTTCGAGATCCCGATACGATACCGCAAACCGAACATAGAAATAGACTGCGTACAGGATCACAGATTTCGGATAATGCGCGCCTTTAAAATCAATCATGGTTCTGCTCCCTGCGCCTGTGGCCTTCAAAGACAAACTGCTGCCACATCGTTAGGCAGAGAAAAAGCTCGAAAAGTTTGCGACACAACCACGGGGTTTGTAGCAGCGTCAAACGAGGATTTTTGCAAGCCTTCTACAAGCGAGAGTTTTAGGGCTCGCTAACAATAATGCACTCACACCATTGCTCCACCATAACCATTCGTAGAAATGGCCGTGCAAATCTCACCCCACTGGCAATCTCGACAGGCAGACCTAATCTTATCCTGTGTGAACGCGGCCCGCAGTCGTTTCAAAGAACTTTTATCCAAAGAAAGCTTTGCGCCGTCACGCACCAGAATCTGCAATACTCGGCCTACATCCTGTGCTGCCTGCAGGTCTCGCTTTTGAACACTGTCGTCACAACAATGCGCGTTAGTTTCTGCCTGACGTGGAGCACAAATATCATCAGGCCCCTCTACAATCTCAATAGTCTCCCCCGCTGAAATGCGCCCCGCAATCACAGTCATATTGTCTGTGAAGGCGGGGCTGTACCCCTTGCCAATATAGGTAAGAATACAAAGAAGATGGTGAGCGCGCAGGCGAACTGTCATTCGGCGTTATGTTGGGTATCGCGTGTCAACAATTTAAGCGTCATCGCTCCGAGACCAGACTTGAGGATACCACCGATCACGAAGGGAACGACACCGGCCATAATCGCCTGTTCTGCACCAATCAGTATTGCAAGCCATGCGGCACCCAACACCAGACAGATCGCGTTACCAATAAGCATAGCAAGAAACGACAGCCAAACGCGCTGACCGTCCCAGCCACGTGCCGTCAACCATCCGACAGCCATACCCGCGACAGGGAAGGCAAAGAGGTAGCCGCCGGTTGCGCCTAGGAAATGTTGAGCCCCGGCAGCTCCCCCGGCCAGCACTGGTAGCCCAAAAGCTCCCTCCATCAACCAAGCGACAATTGTGACGCCACCCAGACGCCAGCCATATAAGGCACCAACCAGCATAACCGCAAATGTTTGCATGGTTATCGGAACTGGGACCATTGGAACTTCGATATAGGACGACAATGCAAGAAACAGCGTGCCAAAAAAGACGGCAGCCACTTTCCACGGCAATGTAAAGTTCTGCACATCGAGCGCTTTGTGAGTGTTGTAGACGACAGCTGTTGTAGAAGAGGTCATTTGAGGTTTCCTACATTATCTATAAAATTCATCCAGTGATTCACTGGATATTTAAATAATAGATAATTTACAAGAGTGATCTAAAATCATCCGCGAGATAGGTGCCGCCTTAGGATCGTAGACGCTGCTTTTTCTTCACGCTGTTCCATGGCGCGAAGGATAGCCACATGATCTTTGTCCGAGGTGCTGCGCCATGTTTCACGCCAACGGGCGTGAAATCTCTGCGCAGAAAGGCGCTGAAGTTGTTCGATGCGTCCTAACAATAATGGCCGCGCACAGGGCTTCAAAATTTCCAAGTGAAACTGCCGGTTGGCTTTTTCCCAAGAAATAGGGTCTTTGGCATGATCGCACGCAAGTCGAAAAGGCTCCATTTCAAGCAGAGCCATTGGCGTAATGTTGGCAACCGCCTTTGCCAAAGCTAGCGGTTCCAAAGCAAGTCTCATCTCTAGAATGTCGTCCTGATCTGCGTCCGTTAAGGAAAACGCTCGGACACCGCGCTTGGGGATGAAGGTGGCAAGTTCCATCTGCACAAGGCGTTGAAGCGCCTCCCGAGCAGGGACGTGACTGCACTTAAAGCGTTCGGCGATGTGATCCTGAGCAAGTCGAGCACCCTGAGCAATGTCGCCCCTGATGATTTCTTCCGCAAGAATATCAGCAATAGCTGCAGGTTTTATAGATAAATCAGACATGCTCATGATCTAACCTGAACCTGCTCACTGGAACAGGACATTGTTTCTAAAAAACGGTTGTTCAAATACAGCGCTGACGGACGCTAAACCGACGGCATGATCAAACAGTGCCATGTTAAGATGACTGCACAACGGGTTAAAATATTCCAGTCAGGCAGACACGGCAGTCTTCCATCAAGTCTGAGGTGACGTTATTAAAAATATGTGTCTCCCGAGCTCCAGAAACGACCGTCTATTGAACGGTTTCACCGAAGCCGACATTGGCGTAACCGCAGCGAAAGATCACTTTGTCCGCATCTTACCAGTTCGTACACGACGCAGCGAACGGCAGGTGTACGGATATGGTGGGACTTCTGAAAATTTCATCGTACCAGCCATCTGGCACACCAATGTCGCCCATTCCACTCGGCTCAAAGGTGACGGGAGATTGTAACGAAGAACCACCCCCTTATGGACAGCCTTAGTGTAGGTGACCTGCCCCCCTCTGGCATTCGACCCCACTTACCGATCGGTCGCCGCTTCAAGAGACGTCTCGAACCGCTTGTCCGCCGCCGCAGCTTCTTTCAAGAGCGCATCGAAATTGTCAGGTGGGTTGCCATCTTCCAACATCCCTTTGAAGGTCGCATAGGCATCGGTCTTACTGCCATAGGCGCGCAGGGTCTTGTCGTCGTTAACCCAGGCCACCACGATGACCTTGGCATCGCTGTTGAAGCGGTAGAACAACCGATACTGCTGGAAGAATTTCGCCCGGAACCAGTGCTTGCGGCTATCGCCGAGTGTGCCGCCTTGCCGGAAGGCTGCGGCACCCGGATCCGCCGGTATGGCCTCGGTCACCAGCTTGAAGATGGCGGCCAGCCGTTTCGTGGAATTTTTCTTGCGCCAGGTCTTTGGATCGCGTGCCCTACGCGCCTCGACCTCCTCGATCAACCCTTCAAGCTGGTCCAGAAAGAGCGGATGCGCATAGATCGACCATCCATTTACGACAAGGGGCGCTTGGGCGGGCACGCTATCGCCGGTCATTCATCCTCGAGCGATAGCGGCGCATCGAGATCGACGTCAACGTCTCCGACCAGTGCTGCAAGACGGTCAT
>Ga0209024_1001958_pt1 | contig 13886 bp, 18 predicted proteins | sample AutmiccommunBRH5_FD_187380 | JGI IMG/M metagenome (GOLD analysis project Ga0209024, IMG submission 187380) | Deep subsurface microbial communities from Mt. Terri, Switzerland - Autotrophic microbial communities BRH/5 (SPAdes) (version 2) | ecosystem: Environmental > Aquatic > Deep subsurface >...
TCAATGATTGCCAGCAAGTCGGCGATGGCCGTCGCTTTCCATTCAAGATTTGGCAAGGCGCTTCCCGTCAATCAATGCCTGAGCGTCTTGCATCGCCTTGGCATGGGGCGTTGTGGGCCTTGGATCGTCTAGCGCTTCCTGTACCTTCGCCCGGAACCAGGCGTCATAGGCATCCGGATCAGCGGTCAATCCGGCAGGCAAGCCGCCTTCTGCGGCCACGCGGGTCAGAAGAATACGCACCGCGTCGGAGAGCGTCAGACCGACGCCCGCAAGTGCGTCCGAAGCCTGTGCTTTCAGCTGATCGTCAACACGGACATGAAGCATGGATGTTTGGGCAGGCATGGATGGTCCTCCAGTTGATGGGAGTGATGTATCTCATTTGAGATGCGATTTCAAGTCGGCAGTATGTGTGCGCGTGGTCCCGTGGTGTTGTCTCCGCGGGAAACTCAGCCACCCTGCCCCGCGAGATACTCCGCCAGCACCGGGCTAGCACCACCTTTCGCGGAGCTGAGCAACTCCGAGCAGGCCCTGGCCACGGCAAGGCTTCTAAGGGCCGCTTACCGGTCAGGCACCGCGTCAAGGGACGTCTCGAACCGCTTGTCCGCCGCCGCAGCTTCTTTCAGGAGCGCGTCGAAATCGTCAGGTGGATTTCCATCTTCCAGCATCCCTTTGAACGTCGCATAGGCATCCGTCTTGCTGCCGTAGGCGCGCAGGGTCTTGTCGTCGTTCACCCATGACACCACGATGATCTTCGCATCGCTGTTGAACCGGTAGAACAACCGATACTGCTGGAAGAATTTCGCCCTGAACCAGTGCTTGCGGTGATCGCCGAGTGTGCCCCCTTGCCGGAAGGCGGCGGCACCGGGATCTGCCGGTATGGCCTCGGTCACCAGCGTGAAGATGGCGGCCAGCCGTTTCGTGCAATTTTTCTTGCGCCAGGCCTTGGGATCGCGTGCCTTACGCGCCTCGACCTCCAGGGTCAGCCATTCGAACTGGTCCAGAAAGAGCGGATGCGCATAAATCGACCATCCGTTTACGACAAGGGGCGCTTGGGCGGGCACGCTATCACCGCTCATTCATCCTCGATCGATAGCGGCGCATCAAGATCGACATCAACGTCTCCGACCAGTACTGCAAGACGGTCATGCAAAGCCCCATCGAACGCCCGAATGCGGTCCGGATGCGCCTTGATATCGGCCTCGACAAAATCCAGAAACGCGCCGAGCGCGGGATCATCCTCGTCGCTGCGCACGGGCTCGATATAGACCCTGCCACTCGGCTCGGTGCAGTAGCGAATCTGGTCGCCCTTGCCCAGCTTGAGCTGCTTGCGCACACCCGCCGGCACGGTCGTCTGATACCGATCCGTGAGTTTCGAGACATCTTGTGCGAGCGCTGTCATGGCCGTCTCCTGAAAAAAGGGGCTTTGCTACCCACGTTAGGTAATGCATTTGCATTACCTTGTCAAGACAAGCCGCAGGATCTGCTGTCGTCGACCGGCCAATCAAACGGTTTTTCGGAGTCGGGCTCGAAAACTGAAAAACCCGCCGCAATGCGACGGGCTTTTGCTTTCTTTGTGCAATGAGGGGAGGCATAGTGCCCGCAGTCTCAAAGCTCATGCCCTATATGGCACCGAAAGTCTTTACTGTCAATGTATCCACCGTTCACGGCTGATGAAGAACACCACCTTCCGAACGTCCTATCCGCACCTAGGTTTGCGACCTATCTGCGCGAAACCGGCAATGATCGGACGCGAGCTCTCCACCTATACCACTGGAATCTTCAAGTATCAGCCGCGTTCATGGTTCCACTCCATGTTTTGGAAGTTGCGCTGCGAAACGCGATCGTGGAAGCAATCGAAGCTGTCCATGGAGGAACATGGCCTTGGACACAAGGCTTCATCCGTTCGTTACCGAACCCGCGCGGTCCGGCATACAGCCCCAAACGAGACCTCGAAGGTTGCGCAGCACAGCAACCCACTGCCGGAAAGGTCGTCGCCGAACTGAAGTTCGTGTTTTGGGAGAAGATGCTGACAAACAGGCACCAAGGCAGACTGTGGGACGATCATTTCTACGCAGTGTTTCCGGACGCGCCTCGTGGTGTCGCTGCCAGCCAGCGCCGATCAGAATTAAGGTCTGACATTGAAGCCGTGAGGAGGCTCCGCAACAGAATCGCACACCATGAGCCTGTTTTTCCGCGTGCCCTTCAGGATGATTTTGATCGGATCATCCGCTGCATAAGATGGCGCAACGAAACGACCAGCAACTGGGTGCTGGAAATCGAGACGGTGCGCGCACTACTCGCAGTGCGCCCCTAAGCGTCCCGCCCCGCTAGGAATTCCGCCAGCACAGGACTGGCCGCGCCCTTTGCGGAGCTGAGCAGCTCTGAGCCCGTAAGCGAGGCCTTCGACAAGCGTACGAGCCCACCGGTTTCCTCGATGCGGTAGCAGCGGCGTTTTTGCCGCCCCCGCCTGTAGTGCGTCGCGGTGACGATCTGGCAGATGCTGCCATCGGTGAGCGTCACAGGGGAGGCGAGCTTGATCTTGTCGCCTTCCTGGTAATCCGGGATCGCAGCCCAATCCCGGCAGCGCTGGCGCCAGTCCTGGGCGTAGCTGTCCGGGTCTTTCAGGTCGGAGAGGAGTTTGATCAGCCCAAGGGGAGCGCGCGACTCGTTCGGGCCAGCGCTTTCCTCCATGTCCTTGTAGCCCCAGCAGCCGTCATCGTATCGGGTGAGGAAGACGGCACCGAAGGTGATCGAGCCGTCCGCATCTGTGACATAGCTCGCATCCTCGACAGGGGTGCCGTCGCGATTGGTGACCCTTGCCGCCGCATACCAGGTGGAGCCGACCTTGCAGGCCTTGACCAGTTCCGTCTTGCGCTTTTCGCCTTCAAAGGTGCAGAGCCGGGTGATCTCCGCTTTTTCATCCGCATAGGTCTGGACGCGGCCGTCGGTGTAGAAGAGCCATCCCATCACGCCACCCTCCGGTCATCGATTTCCATCAGCGCATCGAGCGGCACGCGGTAGGGCTGCATGGCGTCAAAATCCTCGCAGTTGCCGCAGTTCTGCACGATCGCGAAGGTGTCGCAGGCATCCTTGAGGATGACCCGGAAGGTACCGCCGAGGCCCGAGGGCACCTCGTAGGTCCCGCCGATGAGATAGTCCGAGGCCCGGCGCACGAAGACGCGGATACTGTGGCCATCAGTGGCGAGCCGGATCACACCCCGCCCCCGGTCGATGAGAACCTGCACGTCATCCAGGATGTCGGTGTAGAACTGGCCGGTCAGATCGCGAAACGCCATGCGGCGCTGCACCATCCAGTCTGTATCCCGAAACGGGTTCATGCCATTGGCGAAAGCAAAGGACGGATCGGCCTGCTCGGTGGTGACGATGCGGGTGGTCGTGCCATCGATGCCGTTGGAGCGCAGATGCACGCCATTGCCGACGATCAGGATCAGGGCGGGCCTGTCCACGGGGCCGTTCCAGTTGGGCAGGAAGGTCTGGCAGGCGCGCGCATGCGCGATTTGCGCCGCGACGGCGGAGGCGGAAAACTTGAGAATAGCCATGGGGGTGTCTTTCTGTTCGGTGTGGGAAAGGGTCGACCCGCGCGGGTGGCATGGTCCACGCGCGGGTCGCGTGATGGCTCAGGCCGCTTGCGCGATGTCGCTGTCAGGCTCCGGGGTTACTGCGATCGGCGCCGTCTCATCACAGGCGAGACCGGCGGTCTGCATCATCGGCGGGCACCAGGCGGCCACGGCAGTGCGCTGCGCGTCGGTGAGCGTGGCGAAGGGTTCGGCGAAGAGCTTGTCGCAGAAGGCGACGATCTCCTTCTTGCTCGACGAGGCCAGCGTCACAGCCTCTTGGGCGAGACCCAGATCCTCGCCGAGGATCTTCAAAAGCCAGGCCTTCTTGAAGCGATTGAAGAGCGCCGCGTTCGGCGTCCAATGCACCCGGATATCGGGCATGATCTCGATCTCGAACTCGTGCATCAGGCTGTCGCGCTGGCGGTCCCGCGCGAAGCAGGACTGCGTCGTGCTGGCGGTCGCATAGGCGACGAGCTTGGCCTTCTCCCCTGCCTCGAGGGCACGAAACGCCGCGAACTGATCGGCGGGCGAACGGCTGTCATCGAGCCACGACAGGTCGAGCACATCATGCGCCGCCGCCACCTGCTCAAGCGAGGTCTCGTCGATCTCGTCCATCTTGGCATGGCTGCGGTATTCCTTGCGGGCATCGATCTTGATCGCCTGCGTGACACTCATGCCGTTGGCCAGAACGTCACTGACCAGCTTGTAGAGCGTCAGATCAAGCGTGGCTTCCGGATGCAGCGCCATCGCGGCACCGAGGGCCATGGCTCGCTCGGTCTTGAGGTCTTCGGCCAGTGAGGCTGGATAAGTGATTTCGCCGACGTCCGGGGCCTCCTCCCCCGTCGGGTTAGCTGACGACCCGCGCGCGCGCTCCTCTTTGACGACGTCCTCCGGGCGGACGAGGCCCACATGGAGAGTCACCTGCCCGTTCGACCAGGACGCAATCACACCGGCGCGGCCGAGGTCTTCGGCGCTATAGGCCTCCTGCAGGTCCCGGGCTTCCTCTTCCAGAGCGTCCACGCGCTCGTAAAGGGCATTGTAGGCATCGTCCTCGAGCCCCTCGTCCTCCATCTCGAGCTGCAGTTTCTCGAGTTCGGCGGTGATTTCATCCACGCGCTTCTGGGCGGTCTCGTCGGGCTCGATCGGGCCGGGATAGACGCGGCAGTAGTCGGCCATGGTCGCGTAATCATAGCGGACCATCGCATCGGCCCAGGCAAAGCCCAGCTTTATACGGGCCTCTTCGGCGGCGGCCTCGAGCTTCTCGAGCAAGATGGTCTCGACCAGCGCCGCATCCTCCAGCACGGAATGCTCTTCCAGAAGGTCCGCCGCGACAGCGCCACCACGGGCCTCGTAGTCCGCGCGCACGAAAGCCCCGATATCATCGCTGACCTGCACGCCGCGGGATTTCAGCGCCTGACGGACAGTGTAGGCCTGCAGATAGCCGCCGTCTTTCGTGAGCGCCTCGAAAACCTCGCGCTGCGCCTCCTGACTCGGGTGCTCGGCGAAGGCCTTCATCGTGTCGAGCGTGATCACCTTGCCCCGGGCCGCGGCGCGGATATCGGGGTGGATAAGACCATAGCGCAACCGTCCTTTCACGGCGGCGACGGTGGTGCCGAATGTCTTCGCGATCGTCTCGGGCGTCTGGCCGTCGACCTCCATCATCCGCGCGAAAGCCTCGAACTCGTCGATGGCATTCATCGGCGCCTGGGTGATGTTCTCGGCAAGCGACAGTGCCGTGGTGAGGTCGCACTCCTCCGGCACAAGGCGGCAGTCCACCTTGGTTTTCGCGGTGAATCCCTTGGCGGCCTTGTCGGCGACCAGCTCCTTCAGCGCGGCATGGCGCCGGCCACCGGCCAGCACGGCGTATTTGCCGCCCGTTTTCTGGACCAGGAGCGGCTGCAAGAGACCCAGAACGGCGATGCTGGCCTTCAGATGGGCGATGTTCTCGGGATCATAGGTTTCCGGGGAGTTGCTGCGCACATTGGCGGGATGCGGGACCAGATCGCCGATGGCGACGGTGAGAGGGGCAAAGCTTGTGGTCATGGGATATCCTTCTCGGTGGGTGAGGTGTGGCCCGCGCGTTCACGCGCGTGACCAATCCCCGGTTTCAGGGATCACCACGACAAAAGGCCCACTTTCCCTTTGAGGGGTCAGTGGGCCTTGAGTTTTCGGATCGACACTTTGGGAAGCCCTCCTGCCCTTCTGTAATGGGGCATCGTGTCAAGTCTCGAAAAGGCAAACGAATACAACACCAACCACTGCGCTCGATGGCTAGAAGGAAGAAATCGGTACATATCAGCATATGAAATCCAACGGTCACTAGCCCTTAGGGCTCAACCGTCGTGACCAAAAATCAGTTGCAGCTTGGGTTTGTGGCTCGCCGAAATGGGTTCCGTCGCAGGGATAATGCTTCTGTCCGTAGTCGGCGCAGGGGCCGCCACACTATACTTGTCCAATTGCAATTCCCGCGTGCCCATCTACCAGACGTACTCGAAACATGTTTTCGGTACTGGGCAGGGGTCGGCATCATCGGGAACAGCGTCCCTGCGAGGGACCTCGATAAGCCGAACTATCAAGCGCGGCTAACTCCTGTCCTTAGACTTCAAAACCAATAGGATATTTAGGCCTATGAAACACCAGCGAGCATGTCTGGTTTGCGAGTGAAACGAAACTCCGTACTGTCCAACCACATCCTGTGAAGTACCACGCCGATGCGACGCGCCAACCCAACCGTCGCGCGCCTTTTGCCTCGACGCTGCGCCACGCGAAGTGCCCACGCAGTCAGCCAATTGGGTCGTCCACGATTTAACATGATCGTTGCAGCCTGAACGAGAGCTGTGCGAAGGCTGGTATCTCCTGCCCGGGTGATTTGTCCAATAATGTCGCGCTGGCCCGACTGCGTGCGTCGCGGCGTCAAACCAACCCACGGTCCCACGTCCTTAGACGAACGAAAACGCTCTGGATCGTCGATGGCTGCTTTGACCGTGAGCGCTACTACTGCTCCGACGCCTGGCATAGTCATCATCAATTGGCAGACAGAATCTACCTTGGCACGGTCGCGGGTCAGTTTATCGAGGGCTGCCAACTCGCTTCGCAATACTGCGCGAACCCTGAGTATCGGATCTGCGGCGGCTTTCAGCATTGAATTACCTTCAACCAATTCGCCAACACGAAATTCAAAATTCCCTCTGGAAACCTTGCCAATCTTCAGGCCAAAATTACGCAGGATCCCGCGTATGGACAGCTCGAGATTGACGCAGGCCTGCTGGATCGATTTGCGCGCCGTCAATACTGCTCGCATTTCCTGCGCGGATACAGACTTACAATGTACCGGTCGAAACCACCCCATCTGGAGAAGCCTCGCAATACCGGCTGCATCCCGGCGATCAGTTTTGATCGGCATGGCTTTCAGGGCACCTTTGACTTGGCGCGTCTCCATCAGCACAGTCTCGAAACCCGCCTCTGTCAAATGTCTATGTAGCCATTGCGAAAGTGGTCCAGCTTCCAAACCCACAGCAGCCACTCTGCCAGAAAGGCCGCGCATAAACTCGACCAGCGCCTCAGGCTCGCTCGCAACCGTCACCTCATTCACTTCTATTCCGTGTGAATTCAGAACGCAGACCGCCGTACTTGCTAGAGATACGTCCAAACCAATAAATAACTCCATTTCCTTGTCCCTTCTCAATATTCTCAGATTTGGGCACGCTTCGTCGCAATACTTCGTATGTAAAATCCGTGTGCCCAGGGCAAAGACACCTCACCTCTGCGGTCACGACAAGCGAAACCGTGGAGATCGGAGCCAGCCCCATTACGGTATCTACCAGTCGCGCGCCAGCATGATGGTCAGCACGCGCATGGTGGTGGCGGGGTTGTCTGGGGTCTCGGCCCCGTAGCGGAAATCGGAATCCGCTTCATAGAGATCGATTTTCCAGAACACGGTCTCGCCCCGGATCTCGACCGCGCCAAAATCGTGCCAGCCTTCCGGGTCATTCTCGGGCTCGAACGTAGCAAACTCACCGGTTGCCTTCACCGCCTCGGCCATGAAGCCGTCACCGGCCTCCATGAGCGAACGGGTGACATGCATCCGGCCCTGGATGGGCTGCGCGGGCGGCACTCCAAGGCAGGCAAGCTTGCGGAACGCGTCGTTCTGCGCCGCAATAACACTCGGATCCGGGCGGTCTGGCTGGGGTTGAACGGTCATGGACATGGGGATCTCCTTTGAGAAGTTGAAACACCCTTCCCAAAGCCAGCTTTTCCTTTTCCGCTTGGCGGAAGGACCGAAGCAGAAGGTGCCCTACCCGAACAGCCCCTTGGGTCTGTAATTCGGGTTGGGGATGGTTTCGATCCAGCCGCCCTGGTCCGTGATGCTCTCGAGCGCTGCCGAGAACGGATAAGCGCCCTCGGACTGGCTCCACCAATAAGCACCGCGTTTGAAGGTGATGATCTTGCGGCGGCCGTCTTCGAAGCAGGCCACCCACAGCGTCTTGGGTTCCTTGCGTGACATGCGAGTCTCCGTTCTCCGTGTGGTCAGGCGGCCTCGGCACTGCGCCCTGCCCTGCCCGTCTCCGATCTGGCGATCAGATAGTCACAGGCGCGCTGCGCGTCCGCGGCGTGCTTGAAGATCGCACCCTTGTCCGACCGAAGAACGCGCAACCAGTTGTGCAGGTAGGCGGCATTCATCTCCAGCGTATGCGCCGTGAAGCCGAGGGTTTGCCCAAGGAACACGGAGGTCAGTTCCGCGACGATCTCTTCGCGCGCGTAGGAGGTGTTGCCGAACTTCGAGAACCCGAAATCGCGGTTCAGCCGATGCGGGGCTTTCGTGGCATGGGCCAGCTCATGCGCCCAGACCCCGTAGAAATTGCGCGGGTCCTGGAACCGCGTGATGGACGGCATGTAGACCTTGTCCACGGGCGGCAAATAGTACGCCTCCGTGCCCGTGAAGACGGTCGTGATGTCGATGGCATCGAAAAACGCCTGCATGTGCGGGATGGGCTCGGACGGCGGATGCTCGGGCACGGGCTCCGGGTCAGGGTAGAAGCTGTCGGGCAAGCCCTCGATCTGGCAGGCATTGAACACACGGTAGGATTTCTGGAAGCGGAAGATGCGGGCCTCCTCGGAGCGATCATCGCCATCGCTGCGGTCGTCCTCGCCGTCGGCGCCTTTTCGGCTTTGACCGTAATAGACGACGACAGAGGACTTCTCGCCCTTGCGAACCTTTGCGTCCAAGGCATTGGCCTGCGGCAGCGTCATCCAGAAGGGCGAGCTGTGGCCCGCCATCACGGTGCGCATCGTCAGCAGGAAGTTGTTGACCCCCTGGTAGGGCTCACCACCCACGCGCAGGGGGCGTGAGCTGCCGCCTGCCGTCCAGGGCTTGCGCCATGGCAGGACGCCGCGCTCGATGATGCGGATGATTTCGTTCGTGATGACCTCGGAGGCATCGAATTTGGGCGTGCGGGATCGGGCCATGGCTGGCCTCCTTTCGAGTGTTGATGAGAGGGAGTGGTGATCAGGTGGACCGATTGGGACGGGGTTCGTTTGCGATGCTGGCGCCGAGCTCTTCGACCATGTCGATGTAGGTGCTCAGCGAGACGGACCTGCCAGGACCGCAAGGGTCAGGGTCGACCGATCCGTCCCGCGTCACCCGCGGCAGGTTTGCGAAGGCGATGACATCGGTGACGTGTCGGATATCGATGAACGGGGTCCCTCGTGCGACCGCAAGATTGGCCAATGGAAAGCGCTCGATCGGCGCGAGAGTCGAAACGGTAGTCCAACCAAGATGGATGAATGTCCCGCCCTCCCCGCAGATCACATGCGCGTTTGGCAAAGTCGCCGCCTGCTTCAGATAGCCGAGATCACGCAGGACGGTCTCGCGTTCGAGCCGCTGTGCCAGCGCCGTCTGGCCGGTTCGGCGCAGTTCCTTGTGTCGCCACCACGAGGCAGCGGTCGCGCGGAGCACGCGCAAGACACCTGTTTGCATGGGAATGCCCTTCATCCGGAACGGCAGACCGGAACCCGGCCCGGACCCATCTGAGAGACCCCAAAGGCCCTCATCCGTCAGTCATAAAACCCGAAGCACACTTTTACTTTTTAGGGGTCTGATGCCGGCGAGTACTAAATGGGAAGCTCATGAGAACCTATGATCCCGCACTTTCCGGCATCAAACCCCAATCAGGAACAGGAACAGGATCAGGCTAGAACACCCTTTTCGGCCACCCTCTGGCCTGACCCTCCCCGGCCCTCCTCTGCCTCTCAAACCCCATGATTTTCGCAGGCGGCTTGCTTTTGTTCTCTTTTTGTTCTATCCTGAGAGTCAAGCTAAGAAGGGAGACCCCCGATGGAAAGCACCACTGACGCCCTGCCCGCGACGCCCAAGCAGATCGCTTATGCCCGCGCGCTGGCCCTGCGCAACGAAACGCTTCTGCCGTGGGAGGTTCAGCAAGATCGGCGCTCCTTGAGCGCCTGGATCGACGCACAAGCCAGGCTGAAGCCGGGCGCGCAGGACAGCCGTCCGACATCAAAGCAGGTGGCCTTCGCCGAACGCCTCGCCCGCATAAAACGCCGCGCCGTGCCGGATGAGTGCTTCCGCGACAAGGGGCTGATGTCGAAATGGATCGACGGGAACAAGTGAAGCTGGACAGACCCTGCGGTGATCGAGACTACTTCAGCCGATCAACAACCGTTGCCCCGCCCGACCTAGCGAGCGCGAACAAGCTGGACTGGATTTTGGATGTGAAGACGGAACTGAACGAGCCGATGGGCGTACGATCCTCCCAGACGTAGGACCGCTCCAGAATGTCGGTGTTGATCTCGTCCAGCATGACCCATTTGCGGACATGGGTCTCTAACCCCACGCGCTGCGACTCGATCTGAGGCACCTCGATGAATTTGCGCGAGGCCAAGGGAGGCTGCGTCGTGATCGGCAGGATGAACACCACGGTCTCGGTATCGGATCTGGCGACAGTGACGGCGATACAAACGGGCCGCGTCTTGCGGCCTTCAGTCTCGCCAGCCATCTGCTCGCGTTTCCAAAGGAACGGATAGCGGAAAACCTCTCCAGCGGCAGGCTTAGTCATCCGCCTGCGTCAAGTCCCGCTCGAGCCCTTCTATCATCAGCGTCTTGAGGTCCTCGGGCATCTCGTCAACCATGTGAGCCTGCTGCGTGGCCCCCCGCGCGAGTTGCTGATATTGGTCCATGCTCATCAGCACGAATTTCGGCTTGCGATGCTTGGTAATCGCGATCGGCGACCGAATGGCCGCATCGAAAAGGTCACTTGTGTGCCGCGTCAGGTCGGCCGCCTTGAACTCGGGAAGCTCATGCATGATCGGGGTCTCCATTTGTGCAGAATATACATACATTCTGGAAATTCTGCAAGAGATGGGTTGAACCCTCCCATGTGTCATCCGAGCCACCGCCCTTCTTCGGTGAAGCTGTACTCGTTCGCGATGAACCCTTCCTCGATGGCCTCGTCTGACGTGAGGTGTTCGTATTCGGCCTCAAGCTGGCGGTAGGTCTGGGATCATGGAACTTCAGTGGTCGTGGGGGTTCTGGCCCGAGGCCAGGGCCATGTGGTGAGCCTGATGATGCATGGCCACGGTCATCAAGCCGATGAAGCCAAGGCCACGAATGCGGTCCACATCGAGTCCGGTGACGGTCATCATGGCGCCGCCGTCGATCTCTTCGGCCTGCATAGCCCAGCCTTCCACGCCGTTCATCGTGGCCGCATGGGCGGGCACCATCGCGCGGATCGACGCAACGACCGACGGATTGGCAGAGGTGACGGTGAACTTCGCACCGCCATCGATGTCTTCGCGGTCAACATCGGCCCGAAGCGTGACGTTGTCCATGTCGATCAGATGCTGGCGCAGCATCTCGAGATCGACCTTGCTCCAGTCCGTCGCGGGATCGGCCATCAGCGCGGCGGTGATTTCCTGAATGGCGGCAAAGGCGGATTGCCCACCTTCGCGCAGGGCGGGCGCGGTATCGTGCATAGCGTGATCATGCGCAGCGCTCTGCTCTGCGGCGGGGAGCAGAAGCACCGCGCCTTCGGGGATCGTGATCTCGTCCACATTACCCGACCGTGCTCCGTCCGCCGTGACAAAATGCAGATGCAGACGCTCGCCCGGATGCGGGGCGACGCCCTCCAGTGCAGCGCCGGTATAAACGCCGATGATCTCACCGGTTGCCCCCGCTTCGTCATAAAGGTTCATCCCCGACTGGGTGTTGGCATGATCTCTGCCATGTCCCGTGGCCGCCTTGCGCAAATACGGCTTCAACGCACGCCGCCTCGAAGGCGGTCTGCCGGAATGGCGAGAGGATGGGCGGCAGATCGCGCGCGTCGGCTGATCTCAGACCACTTCGTCCGCCTTCGATGTAACGTCCTCGACCCACGCCATCAGCGCGGCGGGATCCGACGGCAGCTGGATTGCCATCCCTTCCGCGAAATTCTCGAAGGCCGGTCGGTTGAGCGCGTTGAGGCCGACGAGAACGGGGATATCCATCGCGACAGCCTCGGCGATCACGCTACGGAACCCCCGCCCCTCGGACTCGTGTTTGCCGAACTTGTTCACGATCAAAAGGTCCGCGCCGGATGACAGGGCAGCCGCGACCAGTCCGACGGCCGTTTCAAGCGCGGCCGGGTCGAGGCGGCACCCGCGCGCCTGCGGGCCAAGATCCTGACTGATGCGCAACACAGCGGCACCGGGCAACACCCGTACATCCATGTCGCAAGGGCCCGCATCGGCGCGCTCGCTGTTGATCTGGACGGTCCCGCAGCACCTGAGGCCCCGGGCCGAAAGATCCGCTGCCAGCCGTTCAAGCACCAGATCGGTATCGCCGCGTCCCGGCGCCATCGTGTAGGCAAGTTTCATCTCTGGTCTCCTCAAGATTGGCAGAAGGGTTGGAATTCGACCAGCGCACCGGCTGGCAGGCATTCGGCATCGGCGGGCAGAAACATCAACCCGTCCGAGAGGGAAAGCAGGCCGACACGCGCCGAATGGGTGGCATCCTCGAAACTGACGATCTCGCGGCCATGGGAATCGAACCCGGCCAGCGTGGCGGGTCGGAGTTCGCAGCGCCCTCGCTTGCGGCGGATTTCGCTTGCGGTCACGACGTGCCGCCGGGTCGGGGCGCCGGTCCGTTCGCCGGTCAGGGCACGGATGAGTGCCATTCCGAACACCTGCCAGGTGACGAAGGCAGACACCGGATTGCCGGGCAGACCAAGCCAATATGCTTTCCCGATGCGCCCGACTGACACGGGCTTGCCCGGTTTGATCGCGACGCCACTGAACAAGACCTCGCCCTCGAGCGCCATGAAGGCAGGCTTCACATGATCTTCTTCCCCAACCGAGATACCGCCCGTGGTGATGACAAGGTCAGCCTGCGCCGCCATGTCGCCCAATTGACGGACAAGGTCTGCGCGGCTGTCGGCACCATGGGCCGAGGCGACGAGTTCGACGCCCGCAGCTGCAAGGCTTGCCGTCAGCATAGGTGTGTTCACGTCCCAGATCTGTGCGGCCTCGCGCGCGCCCCCGGCGCGACGAACCTCATCACCGGTAACCAAGAGGGCCACGCGCAGCCTGCGCCGGACACGAACGAGGCCTGCGCCGGCCACGGCGCAGACGGCAATCTCTTTCGGGCCAAGCCTCTGGCCCTTGTTCAGAACGGTCACGCCCCTGGCCAGGTCGCTGCCCGCGCGACGGATATTCAGGCCCGGTGCCGGGCGGCGGGACAGGTGAATAAAATCCCCGTCGCGCAGGACATCCTCCTGCATCACGACGGCGTCGGCTCCGCCCGGGATCGGCGCGCCCGTGAAGATCCGGGCCGCGACGGCCCCTGCGACCGATGCCGTCGTCTCCTGCCCGGCAGGTACGCGCGCTATCACCCGCAGCACCCACGGACCGGGTCCAGTAAGGACCGATGTCGTAATCGCATAGCCATCCATCGCCGCATTGTCGAAAGCCGGCGCCATGGACCGGGACCGGACTGGCAGGGCGAGAGTACGGCCAAGGGCGCTGCCCGCCTGAACGGCCTCGGTTCGACTGACAGGCGATGCATGAGCCGCAATCCGGGCAAGCGCCTCGTCGATGCTGATCAGCGCATCGAGCATATCCTGACGGTCACAGCCGCAGCCCGGTGATGCGATGGCCTGATGACGTGTCATTGTGCCGCCTCCATTGTCGAATGGGCCGTCTGAAAATGCCCCGGCCCGATGCTGCAATCGAGGTCGCGCAGGCGTCCGTCCTTGAGGCCATAGATCAGGCCATGCACGCGAACGACGGCGCCACGAGCCCAAGCCCGCTGCAAGATCG
>Ga0209024_1001959_pt1 | contig 13868 bp, 11 predicted proteins | sample AutmiccommunBRH5_FD_187380 | JGI IMG/M metagenome (GOLD analysis project Ga0209024, IMG submission 187380) | Deep subsurface microbial communities from Mt. Terri, Switzerland - Autotrophic microbial communities BRH/5 (SPAdes) (version 2) | ecosystem: Environmental > Aquatic > Deep subsurface >...
TGGAAGGCGCTCGAGATGCTCCTGCAGATGCTGCGCCACCTGGCGCTCGGTTTCCGCCACGAACCCCAGGCTCCATTTGTCGCCGGCGACGCCGGCAGCCGCGCCGATCCCGAGCGCACCGGCATACCATAGCGGGTTCAGGTAGCTGAGATGGCTGTTGAGCTGCCGCACCCGGCGCTCGCACCAGTCCAGGTGATCGTTCTCTTCCAGGGCGGCACGTTCCATGGCCTGGCGCACCTGCGGCAGCCGCGCGGTCAGGGCCTGGCCTTGGTACAGAGCCTGGGCGCAGACCTCGCCCACGTGGTTGACTCGCATCAGCCCCGCACTGTGGTGGATCTGATCCGGGCTGAGGTCTGCTTCGGCTATCGCGTCGGCCGGGTCGGGCCGCTCGCTCAGGTGTGGGCGCCCGAACACCGTGCGCAGGGCCTGATCGAATTGCAGCAGAAAACGGTCGGCGGCGGTGTAGGTTCGGGACATGACAGCGGAACTCCTGCGTTGAACGAAAGATAACCCATCGCTGGCCTGCGGTGCACAGGGCGGCGCGGCGCTCGGGCCGTCCTATTCTGATCAGGGCGGGGGTTCGGTTTTTGCCGTGGGACCCGATCCCGTTTATCTTAGCCGCCCACGATGCTCCCGCCGGGCGACCGCGACTTCCCATGTCCTACTACAAGCACCACGTCTTCTTCTGCACCAATCTACGCGCCGATGGCAGTGCCTGTTGCCAGCAGTACGATGCTCAGGCCATGCGCGACTACGTCAAGAAGCGAACCAAGGAGTTGGGCATCGCCGGGCACGGCGGGGCGCGCATCAACACAGCCGGCTGTCTCGACCGCTGCGCCCTCGGGCCGGTGATCGTCGTCTATCCGGAGGACGTCTGGTACACCTACGTGGATAGGGAGGATCTGGACGAAATCATCGAAGAGCACCTCGTCCACGGTCGGCCGGTCGAGCGTCTGCGGATCTAGGGTCGCGGGAGCCTCCCGCTGCAGCCCGGCCGCAGGCAGAATTTTTCACCCCCTGGTGTGTACGCGGCCCGTCGGCACTTCAAATAAACGCTCTGATAACAATCAGTTGCCGCTTACGCACGAGGCTTCCTCAGATCTCAATGGGGGTTGACATCCCTGCTCTAACATTAGAAACTGCTTACATACTGATTCATCGACCTGCATTCCGGTGGATCAGTGTGACTCCTCCATCCTCCTTTGGTGGTATTTCGAGCGCGGTCCCTACTTACCGCGCTCTTTTTTTGCCCGCCAAAAAAGGCAGCGTGGCGGGGCCAGCTTGTCTCCCCACGACAACTTCTGTAAGATTCGCGGTCTTTCCGAGCTGGTCTCAGAATCACGGTCACCGGAGTACGCTTTCAATGAAGACCTTCAGCGCAAAACCGGCGGAAGTGCGCCGCGACTGGTATGTTGTCGACGCCGCGGGCAAGACCTTGGGCCGGTTGGCCACCGAGCTCGCCCGCCGACTGCGCGGCAAGCACAAGCCCGAGTACACTCCGCACGTGGACACCGGCGATTATATCGTGGTGATCAACGCCGAGAAGATCCGGGTAACGGGCAACAAGCTCAATGACAAGGTCTACTATCACCACACCGGCTATATCGGCAACATGAAGTCCATCAATCTCGGCAAGCAACTGCAGAAAGCGCCGACGCGGGTGATCGAGACGGCAGTGAAAGGGATGCTGCCGAAGAACCCGCTCGGGCGCGCCATGTTCCGCAAGTTGAAGGTCTACGCCGGCGCCGAGCACAAGCACACCGCCCAGCAGCCCAAGCCGCTGGATATCTGAATCAAGAACCTGTAGGAGCGGCATTAGCCGCGACAGCACTGGACTATCGATACTATGGCCCAAACCGAACAATACTCCGCCACCGGCCGCCGCAAGAGTTCCTCGGCGCGGGTCTTCCTGCGTCCCGGCAGTGGACAGATCACTGTCAACAAGCGCCCGCTGGACATCTATTTCGGCCGCGAGACCGCGCGCATGATCGTGCGCCAGCCGCTGCAGCTGACCGACCATGCCAATCGGTTCGACATCCAGGTGACCGTCACCGGCGGCGGCATGAGCGGACAGGCAGGCGCCATCCGCCACGGCATCACCCGCGCCTTGATGGTCTACGACGAGGCCCTGCGCGCGCAATTGCGCAAGGCCGGCTTCGTCACCCGCGATGCCCGCGAAGTGGAGCGCAAGAAGGTCGGCCTGCACAAGGCGCGGCGTGCGCCTCAATTCTCGAAGCGCTAATTCGCTTCGAGAAGTGGCGAGTGGCTAGGGGCGAGTTGCTAGGAAAAGGAAAGGAGGCAGCGCATGGAGGCGCTGCAGCGACTGGACGTCTGGCGGCGGAGCTGCCAGTTGAGCGTCAACACCTATTTCGCGTGTACGCGCTGCAGGGAACGGTCCTTTCGCGACCAGCTCACGCGCTCGACATTATCCGTGGCATCCAACATCGCCGAAGGCTACGAGCGCGACTCCTTGAAGGAGCGCGTGCAGTTCCTAAGGTATGCGAAGGGATCGTGCGGGGAGGTGTGGACGCAGCTCTGGATTGGAATCCGCGCAGGTTTTCTCGATAATCGCAAAGGTCGAGAGCTGGCTGCAGAGACAGAAGAGATTTCGAGGATGCTCGCAGGCTTGATCAGGCATTTCACTGACAAGCCTGGCAACTAGCGACTCGCACCTCGCCACTCATTGGGGACTCGTCTAACGGCAGGACAGCGGACTCTGACTCCGCCAATCGTGGTTCGAATCCACGGTCCCCAGCCATAAAACAAAAGGCCCGCCCGCAGTGGCGGGCCTTTTGTTTTATCCGACAGGCGTGGATGAGAACCACGAAGTGGTTCGAGCCGAGCCGGCGCAGCCGGCGAGACAACGCCGGCGCGCAGCGACGGCGGCCCCGGAGGGGCGAGGCGCAGTGCGCCGAGTCATCCACGGTCCCCAGCCAATAAAGCAAAAGGCCCGCCCGCAGTGGCGGGCCTTTTGCTTTATCCGACGGACGTGGATGAGAACCGCGAAGTGGTTCGAGCCGAGCCGGCGCGCAGCGACGGCGGCCCCGGAGGGGTCGCCCAGCGAGCGGAAGCTGCCGCATTTCTAAAGAAATTCTTGCTCGCGGCCGTTAAGAACCCTGGCTTGTGGCGTGCGCGTTGTTGCAAAACAACAACAGTTTTTCGCGTGTGTAGTATTCGAGCGAAAAGTTGTTGCATTGCTACAGGAAGTTGCTATATTCCTTAGCGCGGAACAAGAACCCCTCACATTAAGTTCGGAGGATAACTGAATGAACAAAAAGCTTCTTACCCTGGCTGTCGGCGCGGCGCTGAGCGCGGCACCGATGCTCGCCCAGGCCGATACCGTGCTGTACGGTCTGTTGCACCTGTCCATCGACGCGCCGGATGCAGATGGCGCCGGTGATGACGACACCAACCTGGTGTCCAACGCTTCCCGCCTGGGCGTCAAGGGCAGCGAGGATCTGGGCAACGGTCTGGCCGCCATCTACCAGTACGAAACCCGCGTCAACGTCAGCGAGTCCGGCGATATCTTCGACGGCACCCGCAACAGCTTCCTCGGCCTCAAAGGCGGCTTCGGTACGGTGCTGTTCGGCCGTCACGACACGCCGATGAAGGACGTGGCCCGCGCCTACGATCTGTTCGGTGACACCGTCGGTGACTCCCGCAACATGCTGCAAACCCCGGGCGCCGCGTATCACTTTGATCAGCGCTGGAACAGTACCGTCCGGTACATGACTCCGAAAATGGGCGGCTTTGAGGTCGAGGGGCAGTATTCCTTCGATCGCGGCAGCGCCGCAGGTGCGTCATCGAATGACGACAATGACGCTGACGGGTTCAGTGTCAACGCGCGCTACGACGCTGGGATGTTCGACGTGATGGCCGCCTATGAGGTCGCCAACAGAGCCGTTGCTGCTCCTGGTGACCAGGATGATACATCCGCCTTCCGTCTGGCCGGCGGCATCACCCTGATCGATGCGCTGCGCATCAACGCATTGTGGCAGACCGTCTCCGATGAAGGCTTCAACGAGGGCCAGGATCGGGACATCTGGGGCATCGGTGCCGCCTACTCCATGGGCAACAACCGCATCAAGGCCCAGTGGTACACAGCCGACGATTCCGATGCCGCCGGCGCCGACGACGGCGCCGACATGTGGGCCATCGGCTGGGATCACATGCTCAGCAAGCGCACCCGTGCCTACGTGGCCTATGCGTCCACGGACAACGAAGACGGTTCTACGCGTACTCCCTGGGGCGGCGGTGGTCACCAGCTAGGCGTGGTCGCTGGTGCTGGCTCGAACCCCAGCATCTTCTCCGTCGGCATGGTCCACAAGTTCTAAGGCCATCCGGTCGGACGTTCAACTTACCAACAACAACACATGCAGTACGCTTCAGCGGGGCCCTTCGGGGCCTCGTTTGTTTGGGGCAAGGAAAAGATGAAATATCCCAGAGCATGGGTCGGGACCTCTGAGTCCTGCCATCGAGGCGGCCGCCTGCCGTGGTGGGCTTCGGCTTGCCCGCTGGTGATCGTGAGCCTGTTGCTGGTGAATGGCTGTGGCTCGACACATCCGTCCCGTGCGCCCGACGTGATCGTGGAGGATGCCCACAGCGGTGGCAGCGCCGTGGCCTTGGCATCGGGCGCTCCCATACTCGCTTCCGGCGGGTGGGAGGGCCGTATCCGCGTGTACGCGCTGCCCGGGGGTGGTGGGATCGGAAGTTGGCAGGCCCACGGCGGGTCGGTCAACGGGCTCGCGTTCACGAATGGGGCCGAGCGCCTGGTCAGCGCCGGCTTCGATGGCCGGGTGGTGGAGTGGAGCGCGGAGGGGCGTGCCCTGCGTAGCCGGGACACCGGCCGGCCGGTGCTGCACATGGTCCTGGACGAAGCCGCCGATCGTATGGTCACGGGGCATGCCGACGGCTCGGTGATGCTTTGGCGCCTGTCCGACTGGACCCCCCTGGAGGTGCGACGGGTGCACGCCGCCGCCGTGCGGGCCGTGGCCTATCACGGCGCCACCGGGCGGGTGGCGTCCAGCAGCCGCGATGGCTCTGTGAGTGTGTGGCGCCAAGACGGGCCGCTGCGCCAGCTCTCGGAGCCGCCCACCGATGCCTGGAGTCTGCTGTTCTCCGCCGACGGCGCGCTGCTGTTCGGCGGCGGCTGGTTCGACCTGTTTCGCTGGCGCCTGTCCGACGGTGGGCTGACAGTGCTGGACACCGACCACTCCGGGATCATCAAGTCCCTGGACCTGGCGCCCGATGGACGCGCGCTGGCCTCGATCAGCCGCCAGACTGACAGCGCGGTGTACTTTCTCGACCCGGAAAGCGGGGCGACGGTGGCGCGCTTCCGGCGACACGACTTGTGTGGCGCGGCCATTGCCGTGTCCGCGGACGGCCGGTACATGGCCACGACCAGCGACGACGCCAGCGTGCGCATCTGGCGCTTGGAAGGACCCCCTGGCGCGGGTCCGTAGACCGTCTGGAGTTTACAGTGGGCGGGGCCGCCCTTGTCACGCCTTCCTGTCCACTGCAACTGTACACTGCGAACTCCGTGCGCGACGCGCCGAGGAGCCATGTCCGACTCCATCTCCCTCTGGGCGCTGTTCGCCAGCGCCTTCGTGTCCTCCACGCTGTTTCCCGGCGGGTCCGAGGTCGCAATGGCGTTGATCGCCCGCGAGGGCGTTCATCCGCCGGAGCTGCTGGTGGCGGTGGCGACCGTCGGCAATACCCTCGGTGGAATGAGCAGCTGGCTCATCGGGCGCGTAGTCGCCTGGCGCTGGCCGGCACCGGGGCTGACCGATTCGCGGCAGCGCCAGGCCCTGGAGCGGGTGCGGCGCTGGGGAAGTCCGGTGCTGCTGCTGTCGTGGCTGCCGGTGGTTGGGGATCCGCTGTGTGTCGCCGCCGGGTGGTTGCGGGTGCATTGGGCGGCGGCGCTGGTGTTCATCGGCTTGGGGAAGGCGGCCCGGTATATCGTGGTGGTGTATCTGGCGGCGTAAGTGATCGGACGACCCGCCCGAGCCAATTACGGCGCCTGGGCGCGTGTTTGCGGTGTAAAGTTCGCAGTAGACAGTGGACAGGAGGAGAGAGAGGCGGGGCTTCACCTGTTCACTGCCTGCTGCATACCGTGACCGACCTGCGCCCGCAGCTCCGCCGCCGGCGGTCCTGCGACGGGAAAACGGCCCATGTTAGAATGATCTGCTTTCCTGCACTTCCCACCGGAGTCCGATGAACGCCACCTCCACCAGCCGCATCCGCGAGATCCCCTACAACTACACCTCGTTCTCCGATCGGGAGATCGTGATCCGTTTTCTGGGAGAGGCGACCTGGGGGGTGATCAATCGGCTGCGCTCCGAGCGCCAGACGGGACAGTCGGCGCGCATGCTGTTCGAGGTGCTGGGCGACCTCTGGGTGGTGACCCGCAATCCCTACATCCAGGACGACCTGCTCGAGAACCCGAAGCGCCTCGGCTCCCTGAGCCATGCGCTGCACCACCGGTTGGATCAGATCGTCGCACGGGCCAACGGCAACGCCCTGGCGCTGCGCCTGGTGGAGGCAGCGCGGGAGGCGGTGCGCCGCTTCGAGGCCTGGTTCCCGCGCCGTCGCGAGCTGCGCCGCAAGGTAGCCCGGCGGCTGGCGCGCATCACGCGCAAAGACAACGTTGACTTCGGCGGAATGGCCCGCGTCTCCCACGTCACCGATGCCTCGGACTGGCGCGTGCAGTATCCCCTGGTGGTGATCAGCCCCGACACCGAAGAAGAGATGGCCGCCGTGGTGGCCGCCTGCGTGGAGCTGGGGCTCACCATCATTCCTCGCGGTGGCGGCACCGGTTACACCGGTGGCGCGGTGCCCCTCTACGAAGGCACGGCGGTCATCAATACCGAAAAGCTCGAGGGCCTCGGCGCCGTGGAGTTGCGCCCCATCTTGGGCGTCGATCACGCAGTGCCCACCGTTCGTGCCGAGGCCGGTGTGGTCACCCGCCGGGTGGCGGACGTGGCGGAGGCTGCCGGCTACGTGTTCGCGGTCGATCCCACCTCCCAGGATGCCTCCACCATCGGTGGCAACATCGCCATGAATGCCGGCGGCAAGAAGGCGGTGCTGTGGGGCACCACCCTGGACAATCTGGTGTCCTGGCGCATGGTGACCGCCGATGGCCGCTGGCTGGAGGTTGAGCGCATCGACCACAACCTGGGCAAGATCCATGAGCAGGAGACGGTCACCTTCCGGCTCACCCGCTATCGCCCGGACGGGCGCACCGAGAGCGGCGAGCCCCAGATCCTGCGCCTGCCGGGCGCGTCGCTGCGCAAGCAGGGCCTTGGCAAGGACGTCACCGACAAGTTCCTGGGCGGCCTGCCGGGCGTGCAGAAGGAAGGCTGCGATGGCCTGATCACCTCGGGGGTGTTCATCCTGCACCGCATGCCGGTGCACACCCGCACGGTGTGCCTGGAGTTCTTCGGCTCCGACATGAGTCGCGCGGTACCCGCCATCGTCGAGACCAAGGATTATCTGGACGCCCACCCGGAAGTGATGCTCGCGGGCATGGAGCACCTGGACGAGCGCTACGTGCGCGCCGTGAACTACTCCACCAAGGCGCCCAGGGGTGAGTTGCCCAAGATGGTGCTGTTGGTGGACATTGCCGGCGACGACGAGGACGTGGTGGCGAAGGCCGCCTCGGAAGTCGTGCGCCTGGCCAATGCCCGGGATGCGGAGGGCTTCGTCGCCGTCAGTCCCGAGGCCCGCCGGCGGTTCTGGGCCGACCGCGCCCGCACCGCTGCCATCGCCGCTCATACCAACGCCTTCAAAATCAACGAGGACGTGGTCATTCCCCTGCCCCGGCTGGCCGAGTACACCGAGGGCATCGAGCGCATCAACATCGAGCAGTCGATTCGCAACAAGCTGCAGATGATCGATGCGGTGGCGGACTACCTCGCCGGCGAGATGCCGGAACTGCGCCGGGTGCCTGAATACGAGGCCAGCGAGGAGGGCACTCAGATCGTCGATGCTAAACGCGCCGCCGCCCAGGATCACCTGCAGGAGGTCAAGTCGCGCTGGGAGCGGATCCTGGAGCACCTGGAGCACACCGCCCAGGAACACGACGCCCTGCTGGACGACACCGCGCGGGGGGCGCGCCGCGACGGCGACACCCTGCTCGCGTTGCTGCTGCGCCGGGACCTGCGCATCTCCTACCGCCGCGATGTGGAACAGCCGTTGAAGGACATCTTCGGCGGCCGCGATCTGGAGCCGGTGCGCGCCCGCTTCGACGCCATCCACAGCGAGATCCGCTCCAGCCGCCTGTTCGTCGCCACGCACATGCACGCCGGTGACGGCAACGTGCACACCAACATCCCGGTCAACTCCAACGACTACCAGATGATGCAGGAAGCCGAGCGCATCGTCGATCGGGTCATGGCGCTCGCCCGGGACCTGAACGGCGTCATTTCCGGAGAGCACGGCATCGGGCTTACCAAGATGCAGTACCTGGAGCCGGCGACGGTCGCTGCGTTCGCCGACTACAAGGCGAAAGTAGACCCCCACGGGCGCTTCAACCGGGGGAAGCTGCTGGCGGGGGCGGACCTGCACAACGCCTACACGCCCTCCCTGCGCCTGGTGCAACAGGAGGCCCTGATCCTGGAGGAGAGCGAGCTCGGGGCGCTGAACGATGACATTCGTCACTGCCTGCGCTGCGGCAAGTGCAAGCCGGTGTGCACGACGCACGTGCCCCGAGCCAATCTTCCCTACTCGCCCCGCAACAAGATCCTGGCCACCGGGCTGATCATCGAGGCCTTCCTCTATGAGGAGCAGACCCGCCGGGGCATCTCCCTGCGCCATTTCGACGAGATGAACGACGTGGCCGACCACTGTACGGTGTGCCACAAGTGCTTGACTCCCTGCCCGGTGGACATCGACTTCGGTGACGTGTCCATCCGCATGCGCAAGATCCTGCGCGAGCGTGGCAAGAAGCGCGTCAACGTCGCCACCCGCGCCTCCATGGCGTTTCTGAACGTCACCGATCCGCGCACCATCCGCGCCATGCGCAAGGGCCTGATCCAGTGGGGCTACGCGGGCCAGCGCCTGGCCAGCGGCGCCGCACGGCGCCTCAAGCTGGTGGGCCGCAACCGCCGCCCGGCCGCGACCACCGGCAAGCCGAAGATGGTGGAGCAGGTGGTGCACTTCGTGCGCAAGCCCATGCCCGGCAACCTGCCGGCCCAGACCATGCGGGCCTTGTTGGGCGTGGAAGACCACAAGATGGTGCCTATCCTGCGCGACCCCGCGCGCCGGGACGAGCAGGGCGACGCGGTGTTCTACTTCCCCGGCTGCGGCTCCGAGCGCCTGTTCAGCCAGATCGGCGTGGCGACCCTGGCCATGCTCTACGAGACCGGCGCCCAGACGGTACTGCCGCCGGGGTATCTGTGCTGCGGCTACCCCCAGACCGCCGGCGGCGACGAGCTGCGTGGGCGCAAGATCTCCACCGACAACCGGGTGCTGTTCCACCGGGTGGCCAACACCCTCAACTATCTCGACATCAAGACCGTGATCGTGTCCTGCGGCACCTGCATGGACCAGCTCATGAAGTACGAGTTCGAGACGATCTTCCCGGGCTGCCGGCTGCTGGACATCCACGAGTACCTGATGGAGAAGGACATGAAGCTCGAAGGCGTGGACGGCGTGCAGTACCTCTACCACGACCCCTGCCACACGCCCATGAAGAGCTACAACCCGGGCAGCGTGGCCTCCACACTCATGGGCAAGGAAGTGCGCCTGTCGGACCGCTGCTGCGGCGAGGCGGGCACGTTCGCCATCTCCCGCCCGGACATCGCCACCCAGGTGCGGTTCCGCAAGCAGGAAGAGATCCAAAAAGGCATTCAATCGTTTACCGGCGAATCCCGCGCTCGCAACGGTAACGTCAAAATGCTGACTTCGTGTCCCGCGTGCCAGCAGGGCCTGCAGCGCTACACCGCCGACACAGGCATCGAGACCGACTACATCGTGGTGGAGATGGCCAAGCACATCATGGGTGACGACTGGCAGCAGCGCTTCATCGAGCGGGCCAAGCGGGGCGGGATCGAGCGGGTGCTGTTGTAGCGGATTCTTTTCTGCGTCGGCGGGGAACGCAGAGGACGCGAAGCGCATGATGCGGTCAGCGTCGGCGGTGCCGTGGGGGACCCGCGGTCGCGCACTGACGGTGGCAGCCCGGTTCGGGAGCAGGGGCAGGTGTGGCGTGCGATGTGATCGCGGCTGGAGCCGTTCCTACAGGCGGGGGATGCCTCGCCGTCCGCAGACTCCAGGCGCTCGCGCACCGCACACAATTGATCGCCCTTACTCCGCGACCTCTGCGTCTCTGCGCCCTCCGCGTCCCCAGCCGCGCTCCGAGAGAATCACTATTTCCGAAACAGCCACAGAATGATGCTCAGCACGATGCTGATGAGGATCGAGGTGGTGATGGGGAAATAGAAGCGGCCGTTGCCGCGCTCGATGACGATGTCCCCGGGCAGACGGCCCAGGCCGAGCTTGGCGATCCAGGGCCACAGGAGCCCGAGCAGCACCAGCACTATCCCCAGGATGATCAGAATTCGTGCCATGGGTTCACACCGAAGATATCCAATGCAGAGGCGCAGAGAACGCCGAGATTGGCCACTATCGCGCTGGCAGCGCAGTGCTGTCGCCCCGCCCGCAGCGGCGGCCCAGCGACTGCCCTCGGCAGGAGCGTTCCTTTATCTCTGTCACCTGTGCGCCTCGGCGCCTCTGCGTTGAGTCTTGAACGAACTACCGCGTGATCGTCTGCACCCCGTCCTTGGTCCCCAGCAGCAGCACGTCGGCGGGACGCAGGGCGAACAGGCCGTTGGTGACCACGCCGGGGATGTTGTTGAGCTTGGCTTCAAGCTCCGCCGGATTGGTGATGGTGAGATTGTGCAGGTCCAGAATGACATTCCCGTTGTCGGTAACGAAGCCTTCCCGCCAGGTGGGCTGGCCGCCGAGCTTGACCAGCTGGCGGGCCACGAAGCTGCGCGCCATGGGGATGACCTCCACCGGCAGGGCAAAGGCGCCCAGCAGGTCCACCAGCTTGGACTCGTCGGCGATGCAGACGAATTTCCTGCTGGCCGCGGCGACGATCTTCTCCCGTGTCAGGGCGCCACCGCCGCCTTTGGTCAGGTGCAGGTGGCGGTCGGCCTCATCGGCGCCGTCGATGTATACCGAGACCTCCGAGACGCTGTTCAGGTCGAATACCGGGATACCGTGGCCGCGCAGGCGCTCGGCGCTGGCCTCCGAGGAGGCCACGGCGCCCTCGATCTGATGCTTGATGCTGGCAAGGAAGTCGATGAAATGGTTGGCCGTGGACCCTGTGCCGACGCCGATCACCGTGTCCCGCTCCACGTACTCGAGGGCCGCCTTGGCCGCCTTCTGCTTGAGCTCGTCCTGGTTCATTACAGCCTCCTGGGTGTCGAATCCCAGAATGATAGCCGCGCCGGGTGGGGAGTGGCGAGCGGCTAGGTGCTGGTTGCCAGGAAAACCTGCGCCCGTCGAGCGTGGCGCGGCGAAGGCCCTCGGCGGATCGCGGCTGAAGCCGCTCCTACAGGTTGCTCTCGCGGGGTCCGCAGTTCGCCGCCGCTTCCGCCCGGCCGGCGGGAAGCCGTTCCTACAGCCGCCTGCGCCCGCCGGAGTGCCTGGTGCGGCGATGCCCCCCAACCACAGCACCCCGAGCCACTCGCTCCTTGCGACTCGCCCCTAGCCACTCCCTACTGATTGTTGCTAACTTAGCCGGATGCCTGATCGTTACATAGAGAGGATCCTCAAGGCCCGGGTCTACGACGTGGCCGTGGAGACGCCTCTGGAGGCGGCTCACGCACTATCGCGGCGGCTGGACAATCGGGTGCTGCTCAAGCGCGAGGACCTGCAGCCCATCTTCTCCTTCAAGCTGCGGGGCGCGTACAACAAGATCGTGCAGCTGCCCGAAGAGCTGCGCCGACGGGGTGTCATCGCCGCCTCGGCGGGCAATCATGCCCAGGGCGTGGCGCTCTCGGCGCAGCGGCTCGGCATCTCGGCCATCATCGTCATGCCGCTGACGACCCCGGACATCAAGGTGGCCGCGGTGCGCGCCTACGGGGCGGAGGCGCTGCTGTACGGTGATACCTACGACGAGGCCTACCAGCGTGCCCAGGAGCTCACGGAGCAGCGCGGGCTGACGTTCATCCATCCCTACGACGACCCCGACGTGATCGCCGGCCAGGGCACCATCGCCATGGAGCTCATGCGTTATTACACCGGGGACCTGCACGCCATTTTCGTGCCCGTCGGCGGCGGCGGTCTGATCGCCGGTATCGGCGCCTACATCAAATATCTGCGGCCCGAGATTCGCATCATCGGTGTCGAGCCCGACGATGCGCCCTCCCTGCACCGTGCGCTCGAGGCGGGCGAACGGGTGCGGCTCGATCAGGTGGGGATCTTCGCCGACGGGGTGGCGGTGCGACAGACCGGCGAGGAGCCGTTCCGCATCGCCCGGGAGTGCGTGGACGAGGTGGTCCTGGTGACCACCGACGAGATCTGCGCCGCCATCAAGGACATCTTCGACGATACCCGCTCCATCGTCGAACCGGCCGGCGCCCTCGGCGTCGCCGGCCTCAAGAAGTACGTGGAGCGGGACGGACTTCGCGGCGAGACCCTGATCGCCATCAACAGTGGGGCCAACATCAACTTCGACCGGCTGCGCAACGTGGCCGAGCGTGCCGAGCTGGGCGAGCACCGGGAAGCCCTCCTGGCGGTAACCATTCCGGAACGGCCGGGAAGCTTCCTGCGCCTGTGCGAGCTGATCGGCGAGCGCAGCATCACGGAGTTCAACTACCGCTACGCCGACAGCCGGGAGGCGCAGGTCTTTGCCGGCATCCAGCTGCGCGGCGGCGACGCCGAGCGGGACGCGATCTGTGCCGCCCTGCGCCGAGACGGCTATTCGGTCGTGGACATGAGCGGCAACGAAATGGCCAAGGAGCACGTGCGCTACATGGTCGGGGGTCATGCGCCTACGCTTGCCGACGAGCTGCTGTACCGCTTTCAGTTTCCGGAGCGTCCGGGCGCACTGCTGCGCTTCCTCTCCAGCATCGGCGGGCGCTGGAACATCAGCCTGTTCCATTACCGCTCCCATGGGTCGGCGTACGGACGGGTGCTGGTGGGAATGCAGGTGCCGTCCGACCAGCGAGCGCCGTTTCAGTCCTTCCTCGACGAACTCGGTTACAGCTACTGGGAAGAGGGCGGTAACCCGGCCTACCTCATGTTCCTCGGCTGCCGCTGAGCCCGGCGACGGACTGTCCGCGGGGGCGCGGCCATTGCGGTTCCCTGCGCTCGCCGTCCCGCCCTTCACCCCCTCACCTTGCCGCTCTCCCGGGACCGGGCGGTCGCGTGGATACCCTCACCCTGTCCCTCTACCCCTTCGGGGCATAAATCCCGTAGGGAGAGGGGACGTGTCGGTGGACGATGTGGTGTGTGGAGGCGAGAGGACGTGTCGGTGGGCGATGCGGTGTGTTAGGGCGAGGGTCACGTCGACCGGCGACGCAGTGCCTGGAGTCGGGAGGGTGTGGGCTGCCGGCCTGCTCGATGCCCGGCGTTCGGGGTTGCCGTCACAGCAATAAAAAAGGCCCGCTCGCGCGGGCCTTTTGATTTGGTACTGCTAGCGGATCAACGCTTCTTCTTGGTGGTCCGCTTCTTCTTGGCGGTGGCCTTCTTGCGAGCCGGTGCCTTTTTCTTCTTGGCTGCGGTCTTCTTTTTCTTCTTAGCTGCGGCCTTCTTCTTTTTGGCCGGAGCCTTTTTCTTTTTAGCGGCAGTCTTTTTCTTCTTCGTTGCTGCCTTCTTCTTGGTTGCGGTCTTCTTCTTCGCGGTGGCCTTTCTCTTCACGG
>Ga0209024_1001960_pt1 | contig 13844 bp, 14 predicted proteins | sample AutmiccommunBRH5_FD_187380 | JGI IMG/M metagenome (GOLD analysis project Ga0209024, IMG submission 187380) | Deep subsurface microbial communities from Mt. Terri, Switzerland - Autotrophic microbial communities BRH/5 (SPAdes) (version 2) | ecosystem: Environmental > Aquatic > Deep subsurface >...
GGGAACACATCTTTCCGCTTCGCCCAAAGCAAATCCCGCAACAAAACCTGAACCTGAAAAAAGCAAAGCCCACAGACGAGCCTGCTATTTGAAGGCCGCTCGCCTGTGGGCTTTGCCACCTCAGGGGCGGGTCATTTTTAAATGATCAAACCGGGTCAGTTTTGAATGCACATTGACATGTTTTCCTGAACGTCGAGAAATCGAAGTCACTCGCCTCTGTCGCCGAGCGCACCGCCGGGTTGTCCCACTGCTTGAGGCCAGCAGTCATCAGCGCCTGAATGTTCGAGGTCAGCAGGCGAGACGAGGCCGAAGCTGCATTGGTCCAGAGCTCGCGCAGGATGTCCTCTTCGGCCTCGTCGGCATAGGTCTTGTACTGGGCGTTCTTATATTCACCCCCTGTTACAATCTGGTTGACGACGCCGAGGTTCGGCGTGCCGCGCTGGATCGCCAGCAGGCAGGCCGCGACGAAGATCGACTTGCCCGCCTCCGAGAAGGTGTCGAGCGTCTTGTTGTCCTTGTCGAGGAAGAGGTCGGCCAGGATCGACACTTCGGTGAAGCGCTGCGCAAAGCTCGGCGCCTTCGCGATCCGCGCGAGCGGGTTGTAGCGATGCGTGGCATTTGCCCAGTCGAAAGGGCTGAATCGATAGACCTCATCGCCGTTCAACGCCCGGAGCCGCGCTGACTTCTCGAAGTTCTCGCCCTTCACGTCGAGCACCACGACCGAGCCAGCGAAGCTCAGCAGGTTCGGGATCACGAAACCCACGCCCTTGCCGGCGCGGGTCGGCGCGACCATCATCACATGCGGAATGGTCGTCGAGGAGATGAACTCCGTTTTGGAGTGCGGCGCGCCAAGCTTGCCGCAGACGAAGCCCTTGCCCGGAGTCTGGAGCATGTCATTCTTTTTCAGCTCCGCCTTGGTCTGCCAATGGGCCGAACCGTAATCGTCTCGCTCCTTCTTCCAAGTCCAGGCTAGAGCCAAGCCGCCAAGCCCGATGGCCCCAAAGCCGACCGCGCCGAACCCGACCTTGAAAGCTTCGGGATGCGCCGCGCGGGTACCGGCGCTGGCCCTCCAGAGCGCCAGCATGTCGAAGCTCTGAAACCCGGTTTTCAAGGCCAATGTGAGGTAGAAGGCGGCGACGATGGTGCCGATGGCGGCGCCGCAAATCACACCGAAGAGAAGCGCGGCCCAGAGGGGAAGTGTCTTTGTCATGGTGGTCATCCTCGCTTCAAAAATCCATCTCGTCGTCAAGACCGCGGTCGCGGCCGAGATCGCGACCCAGCTCCTGTGCCTCCTGCTGACCACGCAGCCGCGCCACCTCCGTCGCCTTGTTCTGCTGCAATCCCGCCGCACGGTCGGTGAAGACCTGGTCGCCGGTCTCTTGATGCGTCATCTCGAGGAACTCCTGCGTGACGGTGATCTGGTCGAGCTTGCTCGGCAGGGCCGCGTCCAGCACTTCGAAGTTGCCACAGCGAAGCTCGGCCAAACCTTCCTCGCCCAATTCCTTGAAGAGCTCGGATTGCAGGGTCCGCTCAACCGTCTCTTCCTGCTCTTCGGTGAGCTTGCCGTCCCGCAACATGTCGGCGAGGTCCTGCAAGTAGGGATTGGGTGTCCGGTCGTCCTCGTCGATGAGGGGCAGTATCGCCTGCTCCTCGTCCGCGAGGGTGCGACCTATCTCGACGCCCATTTTTTTGGCGCGTTCCATCAGCGCGTCCATCACGCCGTCGACCTTCTCCAGCGCGGCATCGAGCTGGTCGTCATTGGCGGTCTCCACGCTCAGACCGTCCTTCGCCAGCACCGCGTTCATGTCGCGCTCGACCCAGTCTTGTGCCATCCCGTAGTTGCGCGTGCCGCCGACAGCGATGCGTGCAAACAGGTCCTCGCTGTCCATCCCGGCCTCCTCGGCGCGTTCGAGCACGTCGCGCAGGCCCTCGTCATTGCCGGACTGCAGCGCGGCGATCAGAACCTCGCTGCCCGCCCCCGGCGGATAGGGTTCTTCGAGCTGCTTGCCGAAGCGCGCGCGCAACTCCGGGTCCGGCACCATCTGTGAGAGATCCGCGATGACCAGTGCCGCTTTGGTCTCGAAGGCGGCGCGTTCGGCCGGGTCCAGTTCCTCGGCTTTGAGCCGCAGGGCCTCTATTGTGCGTTCTGAATAGTCGATCGCATCACCGACGGTCGTGATGTCCTTCATGTCTATCTCTCCTTGCGCGAATTTCCACGGCGTACCGGAGCCAAGAGCATCCGCCATGCCACGCACGGCGCGCGCCATGTGGCGTCTGTCCATTCGATCCAGCAGGTCGGCGAGGTTCTTGTAGTCCTTGGCGAAGCCCACCACTTGGGCCTGCGCGATGGCAGATTCCTGGGCCGTCATGACGATCTCGCGCGGCAGGCGGGCCTCCTCCTTGGCGCGGTAGATTTCCTCGATCCCGGCGGGCTTCTCGAAGATGCCGCGCTCGAGCCGGGTGGTGGCGTCTAGCATGACGCCGTAGCGCTCCGCGATCTCGGCCTGCTTCTCGCGCATCAGCTGCGGCGACATCACGCCTTCGGCCCAACAGGAGAACCAGGTGCCATTTTCAATGCCGCGATTATTCAGGATGATATGGGCATGCTTGTGCGCCCGGTCGTCATGGACCGCGAGGACATAGTCCCACTGATCGCCGTATTCGCCGCTCTCGAAGAAATGCTCCGTCCAGTCCATCGCAATGTCTCGGACCTGATCGACCGTCACGTCGGTCGGAAAGGACAGCAGCATGTGCGAGGTGAAACCGAGCTTCGTCGAGCCGCGCCAGGTCCCGGCCCAGCCCTCGATGATGTCCTCTTTCTGCTCGCCGGTCAGGACCGCCGCATCGGTCAGCGCGTTGGTCATCGTCGAGCAGGTGTAGACCGCCTTGTCGTTGATGTAGGAGATCTGCGCCCCGAGCGAGGTGCGCGTCTTGCAGCCCCCCGCCCGAATCCGTTTGAACACCGCCGCTCGGCTCTGACCCGACGCCGCCTTCAGCGCGTTGCGCGCCGACATGGATCCGACACGCGCGAAACTCCGCCCCTGCCGGCGCCCCGCCAGCCGCGCGTCGATCCGCGCCGCAGCCTGACCCCGGATGCGCTCATTTTCCCAGAGCCGCCCCATGACCGAGGTGTAGAGGGCGAGAGGGTCAGCCATTCTTGACGAGCCTCAATGCGCGCTCGATCGTGCGCGGGCCATCCTCCAGAACAGCGCTCTCCGCTCCCTGCCCTTCTTCCTTTTGCGGCCACTCCTGATGACGCAGCGCCTGCGCCGCATCCTTCATCCGACCCATCTCACGGCTCATCGACTGGGCCAGATCGAGCAGTTCGATCAGCACCGCGCGGTCCGCCTCCAAGACCTCCAACCGACCGCGATGCACCGCCTTGGCGAGCACCAATCCGGCGTCGCTCACGTCCTTCGCCTGACGCCATGCGGCGCAGAATTCGGTGATCAGATCGCGTGGTACATCGAGGAAACCGCACCGTCCGCGCAGCACCGCATTGAGCGCCTGAGACCGGTTGGCATAGCCCCGCTCGCGCCACTCGGCGTCGAAGGCGTCCAGCTCTGATCGGCTGGCTCGGAACGCCACCGTCTCGCTCGGATCGCGCACCGCGATGCCCTCCCCCGCCTCCTCTTTCGCGAGCCGGTTCACGTGGCGCGAAGAGATGCCAAACGCCGCCGCAAGCTCCTTCGCGCTCTCGCCCGCTGCAAAGCGCCGCGCAACTTCGATGCGCTCTTCTAGCTTCAGGTTTTTCGCTGGCCGCGGCACGGGTCAGACCCCTCGGACATAATGTGCAAACATTGGCCATATCCTGCCAACGTCTTCCTTCTCTCCTTCGCTTATACTTCAATACATCACATTGCACAATATTGCGTTTTGCATATTTTGTTTTTTTGCAGGAGTTGAACGTGTGCAAAACCACGGCGCAGCGCGGCATGGAACATGCGCAGTGACCACCGGTGGTGAAAATCGGCTGGAGAAAAGCTTCTGGAAGCAGTGTCCGCGCACCGCGTGAAAGCACTCATATCGAGCGTCCGAGCCGGTCTCGGATCAGGTGCCAGGAACACGAAAATGTCCCGCGCGAAATGGCGCGAGTCACACCCTATGAGGGCGTAGCGAAGTTTCTGAGAGACGGCCTCAGAGCCCTGCGGATCCGAGGACCCGCAGGGATGTCTGGGCCAGTGACCCAGTCCTTGAGAACGCAGGTCGTCGTAGCAGCTGCGGGCGATCAGAGCCTCGGTCTCGAGGCTGTCGAGGGTCTCGGGATGGGCATCTTCATCGAAGGCGGTGAGGTAGGCCTCGAAGGCCATGTCGGCTTGCAGTTCGGCGAGGTCGATGGATTGCTCATATGTCATGATGTGATCCGGCCCAACGATCGTCGTTGGACGGATCGTGGAAAAGACCGGGGGCATGAGAGCGGGCTGCACCCGGCACAGGGCGGAATGAAATGGAGCACGCCGGGGGCAGGTTTGTTGTGGGCGATGCACCGCAGCGCTCAAGGCGTAAGCCGTCCAGAAACCTGCCCCCGGCGTTGCCGACCGCTCGACCCCGGGCTAGCGATCTTTGAGGCCAACAGGTCGACCGAAAGACACGCGGCGGTGACCCTGACGTCAGACGTTACCCTCAGATGCATGACGTTAATCTGCAGTTTCGTGGCCTTTGGCACACGATGGGTTCGTCGGCCCGAGGACTTCACCTGGCAGGACCGACGCAGGCGGTGGCCTGAAAAGAATATGAGCGCTTCGCTCGCTGGACAGGTTTCCACGACCTCATGCGGACCCGGCAACGATCAGACCGCCTTCGCGCCGGGACGGGCGTCAAGCGTAGTCGCGATCAGCGGGCTTGTCCGCCGGCGGCGGCAGTGTCCATCGGGCAGGGAGAGGGCCGCCTGCTGGCGGCCCATCCTCGTGAGAGGATTTATTAGTCCTGGGGATCTTTCGCGCTCGGTGGGAACATCACCAGCTCCGAGACCGCGACCGGGAAGTCGAGCTTGAGGCTGAAGAACTCCGAGCCGTCCCCATTGCGGGTGTTGCGGAACATCGCGCCCACGCGCTGAAAACGGGTGCGCTCCTGGCCATCGGTGTCGGTGAACTTGACGGGGACGGTGGCGACGTAGTGGTTGGTCATTTGGGTTACTCCTTGTTGCGATGGGGATCTGCAAGCACGGGGTAAGAGGCCCGGTCGCAAGTGCAAATGCGGAGGGTCCGCGGCCCTGCCGTGGAAGCCGTATTTGTGCTTGCCGAAGCGTGAGCTGAGGGCACGATCGGGCCGACCCCGTGCGATCCACATGCATAGCAAAAAGGAGTGACCCGGATGACCCTTGCCATCACGCAGCCGCCACCATCCGCGTCCTCGTCCCGCCGATCCTGGCCGGGGTACTGACGGAGCCCGCCCGCGTGGATGCGATGTTCCGAAACACCACCCGAGGGACGCGCAAGTCTTCAGCCTCAAGTGCGACGTCTCGAGCCTTCGCGTTTTGCGCTGCTGGCGATCCGCGTGAGATGCGCACCATGCCCGGCCCGTACCGATGCGGATGGGCCGCACTCTGACGGACCAGGTAGAGCGATGACGGTGCTGGCCGCCGCGAGCTGCTGATCACGCGTGACCGACTGCACGCGCCATGAGACATGACGAAAGGGCCGCGCCAAGCGCGACCCCCTCTCTTCAATCCTGCGACGCCGTCTTCGCCGGGTCCGCAACCCGCATGACCGTCAGGCCTTTCGCTTCCGCCTTCTGCCCGAGGTTCAGCGCGACCCCGTTGCCACCGAAGAGGACAACCCCCGTCGCCGCGAACTTGTCGTCCAGCATTTCGTCGTTGCACTTGAACGGTGCCGCCCGCCCATGCGCGGACCAGCGCGGATCGAAGCGCGCCTGTGCTATCCCGCGTGCCCGGGCCCACCGGGCCGCAATCATCTCCGCCCCGTGCTTGCCACCCTTATGGCAGAGGAAGATCTCCTGGTTGCGGTTCTGCTTGATCCGTTCGCGAACCTTGTCGAGCGTATTGAAGATCACATCAACATCGGTCCAGTCGGTGGCGCCTGAGACGATCAGGGGAACCCCCTCGACTTTCGACTTCTCGGCGGTTTCACGGTCGTGCTGCTCCAGGAGCTGCCGCGCCTCGAAGACCGCCCCGGTCTCTTGCGCCCGGACGCTCGCGCGCGACCCGGCTGCCGGGATGAAGGCGTGGCCCGTCTCGACCTCGTAGCATTCCGCCGCTGCTTCGCTCATCACCTCGATGGCGCCGACAATCTCGCGCAACTGCACAAAGCGCGCCTGCGCCTCTTCGAGCGCGGTCTCGGCGATCTCCGATCCGTCGTGAGATTTTGCCAGCGCGCCGATCTTGTCGGCGGTGCGGTCGACCTCCTTGCCAAGCGCCACCTTGCGGCGCTGCAGGATCGTGGCGAGCCCATGGGCCAGCGGTTCGATTTCGGCTTCAAGCCCGGTCCCGCGCAGCTGGCCGAGCAAAGCCTCGAAGCTCTCGCGGACGATGTGGTCGGTCAGAACGTGATCCTCCGGGATCGGCAGCTGCGCGTCCTTTTCAGTCAGTCCGAAAAGTTCGATGGTCTCGTAGGTGTTTGCGGTGTCGTAAGCCATGTTTGGTCTCCAGTGTTCGGTTCCAAGGCCACCACGTGAGTGTGGGGGCATGGCCGAATGCCTGGTTTCCGAATCTGCCCGGGTCAGGGACGGCGCAGTCGCCGGCTTGCCGGGCGCAAAAGTTTTCTGCGCGCAGCACCCGACACATGCGCGGTCTCACGCACAGGACCGCCCCCCGCCACAGGCCCCGCCCTCGCCGAAAAGTTTTGCGATCCTTGACGCGGGCTGATTTGGGGGCCATCCGGAGGATATGCTTCCGCACTCATGTGTGTGTGTTTAGACGGTAGGTTTGCCCGACCCGAGCAGGCAAACGGCCCGACCGGACGCGGGAGACGGATGGAGCGACGGGATCGTTTTGCGCTCAAGCAAAACAGACCAGAGCGCAATCTGGCGGAGCGGCCGGGGAGGGACGTGCTCGCGAGGCGGGCAAACCGGGATGCCGGGTGCGACGCCGCGGTGAGGCCGCATGGCCGAATGCGCGACGGACCGTAGGGCCGTTCTCCCCTGCGACACGCGAAGCCGAGCTGGGGAGGCCGCAAGGCTTATGCCAAGGTTGATGTGCAGGCGACTACGCTGGCGACTATGGTGAATTACTTAGCCGTTTGCCAGCACGTCGGAGGCCGGGATATCGTCCCAGCGGTTATATCCGAAGCGGATCTCGTTCCGGACAAAGTCGTAGGCCGCTCCAATGCGGTCGTGCGGAGCCAGATCGCGCCAGCCTCGGCGGTCGATCAGGTCCCGAAGCGGGCCTGCGGTGAAGTCGAGCAGCCTTGTGGGCTGAAGCAGCGATGTATCGGTCGGCATGGCGGGTCTCCTTCGAATCGTCCCGAGACCGGTGTAATTGCTCCAGTGACTGTAGCTTCAAGCATTATCTATGCGACGCGCGGGGCGGCGAGGATCACGGCAGCCCCGACGAGACACAGACCCGCGCCGGCGAGGTCCCAGAGGTCGGGCTTCTGGCCTTCGGCGGCCCACATCCAGAGCAGCGATGCTCCGATGTAGACCCCGCCGTAGGCGGCGTAGGCCCGGCCGGCGAACCCGGCCCCGATCTGGGCGAGGAGCAGGCCGAAGAGGGCAAGGCTCGCAAGCCCCGGCAGCAGCCAGAGCGGCGAGGCACCCCGCCACCAGGCCCAGATTGCGAAGCAGCCGGCGATCTCCGCAAGCGCTGCCATGGGATAGATCAGCGCCGCCGGCATCAGAACCCGGCCTTGGCGTGATCGGACAGGCACTCGCCGTGATCGCGCAACACCTCGAGAATCCGACAATCCGCGACCCGGTTGCTGCCGCATTTGGCGATCATCCGTTGCAGCTCGGTGCGGAGCGCCTCGAGTCGGCCGATCCGCGCCTCGACCTCCTGCAACTGTCTCTGCGCGATGGCATCGACTTCGGCGCAGGACCGCCCGGGGCTGTCGGAAAGGTCAAGCAACTCGCGGATCGCGTCGAGCGAAAAGCCGAGCTGCCGGGAATGCCGGATGAAAGCCAGCCGGTCGAGTTCCGCTTCGCCATAGCGGCGCCGGCCACCTTCCGTCCGGCCTGGCTCCGGCATGATGCCGATCTGTTCATAGTAGCGGATCGTCTGCACCTTCGTGCCGGTCCGCTTCGCGAGAGTGCCGATGGCGAGCATGTGAATTCTCCAGTATCTACAGTCGATGTAGATTACACGAGCTGGTCCAGGAAGACCTTCGCTTGCGGAAAGGCCTTGAACCTACAGCAGGTAGAGGTCTTATCTCTGTGCCTCGACAGCCGATCGACGATTCGGACGTGCGACAGGAGAGCATAGATGGCAGACGGCGGAAAGCAGATCGAGTGGCGCGTGACCGGCATGGACTGCGGTGCCTGTGCGGGCAAGGTCCGCGGCGCCGTCGAGCGGCTGCCGGGCGTGACGGAGGTGGACGTCGCACCGATGACGGAGCGATTGCGCCTGACGCTGGACGAAAGCCTCTCCACGCCTGAAAAGGTCGAGAAGGCGGTGCGAGCCATCGGCTACGGGATCGCGCCGAGGGGTGCCGCGCCCGAGAAACCGAAGGGCGGCTTCGTCCTGCCCGGAGACGCGTTCGCGGGGGCCGACGACGCAATGTTTGGCGAGGAGAACCCGCCGCAGCACATCGGTCCGGCCGCAGAGGCGCAGTCGGCATGGCACGCCACGTCGAAGGGTCGGCTTGTTCTCGGAGCCGGCGCCTTGCTCGCGGCAGCCTGGGCGGTGCATCTGCTGGCCTCGGAACAGGTTGCGCAGTGGGCCTTCGTCCTGGCCACGCTGATCGGGCTCGTCCCCGTCGCGCGGCGCGCTTTAGCCATGGCGCGGATCGGCATGCCCTTCACGATCGAGATGCTGATGACCATCGCCGCGACGGGCGCGCTGGTGATCGGGGCGGCCGAGGAGGCGGCGCTGGTCGTGTTCCTCTTTGCCGTGGGAGAGATCCTTGAAGGCGTCGCAGCGAGCAAGGCGCGCAACGGCATCCGTGCCCTGGCGCAGCTGGTGCCGAAGACGGCGCTGCTCGAAACGGATGGGCGCACGCGCGAGGTGCCAGCGGAGAGCCTGAAGGTCGGACACGTGGTTCTTGTGCGTCCGGGCGACCGGGTTCCAGCCGACGGAGAGGTGATCGAAGGAACGTCCGGAATCGATGAAAGCCCGGTGACAGGCGAGAGCGTACCCAGCCTCAAGGAGCCCGGAAGCCCCGTCTTCGCGGGCTCGATCAACACCGAGGCGGCGCTGCGGGTGCGGGTGGACCGGACGGCCGAAGACAACACTATATCGCGCATCGTCCGACTGGTGGAGGAAGCGGAGAGCGCCCGGGCGCCGACCGAGCGCTTCATCGACCGCTTCAGCCGCGTCTACATGCCCGCCGTCGTGGGGGCGGCGATCCTGGTGGCCGTGGTGCCGCCGCTGGCCTTCGGGTTTGCCTGGGGCGAATGGGTCTACCGGGCGCTGGCGCTGTTGCTCATCGGGTGCCCCTGCGCGCTGGTGATCTCGGTCCCGGCCTCCATCGCCTCGGCGCTGTTCGCCGGGGCACGCAACGGTCTGCTGATGAAGGGCGGTGCGGTGATCGAGGCTGTCGCAGGCATCACCCATGTAGCCTTCGACAAGACCGGCACGCTGACGGCGGGACGGCCGCGCGTGACCGACATCGTGCCGATTGAAGGCACGTCGGACGAGGCGCTGGCGCTGGCCGCAGCCGTCGAGAGCGGCGCGAGCCATCCGCTCGGGCGGGCCATCCTCGCGCGTGCCGAAGCGGACGGGGTCGATGTCCCTATCTCCAACGCGGCCCGCGCCATCCCTGGCAAGGGCGCCGAGGCGGTCATCGACGGCGCGACAGTCATAGTCGGCTCGCCCCGGCTGGCAGAAGAAGCCGGCATTCTGAGCGAGCAGGTCCGGGCGCAGGCGGCCGCACTCGAGGCGGAGGGCAAGACGGTCGTCCTGGTCTGGCGCGATCAGACCGTCTGCGGCCTGATCGCCCTGCGGGATGAGCCGCGCCCGGACGCGGCCGACGCCGTTCGCCAGCTTCGGGCCATGGGCATCGCGCCGGTGATGCTGACGGGTGACAATGCCCGCACCGCTGCGGCGATCTCCGGCGGCCTCGGGATCGAATACCGAGCGGGACTTCTGCCAGAGGACAAGGTGCGCGAGGTCCGCGATCTCGGGCACGAGGCGCAGGTGATGATGGTGGGCGACGGGATCAACGACGCCCCGGCGCTGGCCGCCGCGCAGGTCGGCGTGGCCATGGGATCGGGCACCGATGTGGCGCTCGAGACGGCGCATGCGGCGATCCTGCGCGACCGGGTCGGCGACGTTCCCGGGCTGATCCGTCTGGCTCGCGCGACCATGGCCAACATCCGGCAGAACGTCGCCATCGCCCTGGGCCTCAAGGCAGTGTTCCTGGTGACCACGCTGCTGGGCGTCACCGGCCTCTGGATCGCGATCCTTGCCGATACCGGGGCGACCGTGCTGGTGACGCTCAACGCGCTTCGTCTGCTGGCCTTCCGCCTGGAGCGTGAGAGCCGGACAGGCACTACTCGCGCGGCAACAGCGACGCTCGGTCGCGTTGATGCGCCAGTCGCAAAGGAACAGATGTAGAAAAACAGTGAGGACTGCCCTGATGACCCATATGACACGCCGCCGCCTGCTCGTCTCTGCAACGAGCCTGGTCTGCATGACGCCCTTCGCCTCCATAGCCCAAGACAGCGCGCCCACGATCCACGTCGTGAAGGACAACAACTGCGGCTGCTGCACTGCCTGGGTTGCGGTTCTTCGTGACGCCGACTTCACGGTGACCACGGAAGCGAGCATGGGCACGCTCCTGATCCGGCACAAGCTGGAGAACGGCATCCCGCAGGAGATGCACTCCTGCCATACTGGAAAGATCGAAGGCTACATGATCGAGGGGCACGTTCCGCCCGCCGACATCCGCCGCCTTTTGGACGAGCGCCCTGACGCCGTCGGTCTGGCAGTGCCCGGAATGCCCTACGGCTCTCCCGGCATGGGACCCGAAAGCGAACGGGAAGCCTACGATGTCTTCCTGATCCGGCAAGACGGCAGCTCGGAGGTCTTCTCGAGCTATAATGCCGCGTAACCGCGCCGATTGACGATCCGTCGTATCATGTGGCTGAGGCTTGGCACCTGCGGCGAACGCACCCCGCCATGAGGATTGACGGACCCTCGCCGCTGCACGGCTTGGCCGACTGCTTGATCCAGATCAATGCACAATCCTTGTGTTGTGCTGAAGATGATTGCTGAGAATACTGAAACATCGACATGATCGGAAAATGAAATGTCTCGCAATCGGAAGCTCTCCCTCCTCGCTGCCCTCGCCTTCGCGTTCGCAATTCCGGCATCCGCGCAGCAGCAGATGCAGCACGGCCAGATGATGCAGCAGGGCGGCCAAGGCATGATGCAAGGCTACGGCATGCGCGGACCGATGATGGGCGGCATGGACGGGCAGATGATGGGTCGGGGTCCGATGATGGGCAATGGCCCGGCCACCTACATTGAAGGCCGGCTTGCGTTCCTGAAGACCGAGCTCGGAATCACCGACGCCCAGCAGGAGGCCTGGAATGACTACGCTGACGCCGTCCGCAGTTCCGCCAACTCCATGCAGCAGATGCACGACACGATGATGTCAGGCGATTGGCCCTCGACATTCCCGGAGCGCACGGAGCGTCACGAACAGATGATGTCAGCACAGATCGAAGCCCAGCGAGCGCTGCGTGAGGCCGCCCTGCCGCTCTATCAGGCGCTCGACGGACAGCAGAAGAAGATTGCGGACAGTCTCATGGGCATGGGCATGATGTAAGGACGCCGATTTCCCGCACGGCGCTTGGCGATGCTCGCAGGCGGCAGATTTCGGTGGTGTCAGGCTCCCGCAACTACCGAAATCTTCACAAGGTAGTTCCCTTTCGAGCATCACATCGCCTTTGGCATCAACGACACAGATGGCATGGCACATGAGCAAAGTGACACATCCAAACCGGCAAAATATTCCATCATTCATCTCCCTTGTTCACAGTCGGACTGTGATTTTAACGGGAGCTCGACCTCTGAATAGGGGCAGCCCAATTACGCATGCTCTGCGCCGGTCACGTCATTCAATTTAATTTGCGAAACAGACTGTATTGGAATGATTGTTGACTGCCCCAAGGCGTGTGGTGCAGATGAAATTGATGGGTCACGAGCGAAAAAACCGATCCGAGAGTTTCGGCCAAGCTGGTTGGGCTGTAACGTGCCACTGGAAGACCACTGCACTTTTCCGGACCATCAAGTGCAAAAGTTGCGATAATCGCATGTCCACCAGGAATGACACTTCGGGAGAGGCGCTGGATGTAAGCGTCCCGGTCGTCAGGCTTCACAAGGAAGTGGAACACCGCGCGGTCATGCCAGATGTCATAGGTCTGCGTCGGCTCCCATCTGGTGATATCAGCGACGATCCATTTCACAGAATTTTCGCGTGCCCCCAGCCGGACACGGGCTACAGCAAGCGCACTTTCTGACAGATCGAGAGCAGATAGGTCAGAAAGGCCGAGATCGAGTAGTAAGTCCATCAGGCGAGAGGTGCCTGCCCCGATATCAATGACAGAAGATCTAACGGTCAGAGCTGCCATTTTCATCAGATCAAGTGCGACAGACGGGTCATCCTGATGCCAACTTAACTCAGCCTCTTCCTTCTTACTGTATACCTCGTTCCAATGATCAGTGTTGCTCATGCCAAATCCAGACTTTGTCTTTGGAGAGTTTAACCTTAAACACTGCCAAAGTCCGCACTTTCATCACCCAAATTGCTGAAACTCTGCACCATCCACGAATGGCCGGTTCGGTGACGCTGCACCGCAGCTTTCGACGATGGGACCAAGGTCGGCTGCGGGCCGAGTGTACGGCTTCAGTCCAGATCGACACCGCCGAGGCGCGGCGCATGTACGTGTGTTCGTACAAGGAATGCAGCCGCCGTGCCCGCCATGGCACCGAAGAGGTGCGCCTCCCACGAGACGCTGGGTTGGCCTGGAAGAACGCCCCAGAGAAGGGAGCCATAGAGGACACCGACCACCAGTGCCGCGCCCAGCGTGATCGGGGAGCGATCCACGAGGCCGCGCGCGACGAGGAAGCCAAACCAGCCGAAGACGAGCCCTGACGCGCCGATATGGATGGCCGAGCTTCCGAACAGCCAGACAAAACCGCCGCCGAGGCCGATCACCACGGCGTTCACCGGCAGCAAGGCTCGCGTGGTCGTTGCCACCAACAGCCCACCCATCACCAATAGCGGCGGCGTATTTGCCATAAGGTGCGCGAAGCTTCCATGCAGGAGGGGCATGGCGATGACACCATCCAATCCGCTTACGTGCCGGGGGATCAGGCCGAAGGCCGGGTTCAAGCCGTAACCGATAATCCAATTGAGGAGGTGAACCGCCCACAGCAGTGCGACAAAGGCGACAAGCGCCGCGGTGCGCCGAAAGAAGGCGCGCATGTGATCCCGGTTCATCATGTTGGCGACAGTAGACGTCCCCACAGCACCTTCAACGGCTTTCGCGCGCTGCACCTGGTCCCACCTCTGGGGAAGGGAGTTCGAAGCGGCCAACCGCGTTACGGCTCAAGCCAAAAGATGGCTTCGATCTTACACGGTGTTTCCCGGCCGCTGAGACATGATTTCACGCTCGGGGCGCTTCAGGGCTTCGGCGTATTTGCGGGCATTGTCGTCAATCGTGCCGTGCCAAAGCTTCGAGACGAACGCGCGGGCGTCTTGGACTGTCATGTCTTTCAGCGAAGA
>Ga0209024_1001961_pt1 | contig 13836 bp, 17 predicted proteins | sample AutmiccommunBRH5_FD_187380 | JGI IMG/M metagenome (GOLD analysis project Ga0209024, IMG submission 187380) | Deep subsurface microbial communities from Mt. Terri, Switzerland - Autotrophic microbial communities BRH/5 (SPAdes) (version 2) | ecosystem: Environmental > Aquatic > Deep subsurface >...
GTGGCCACCAGCGACGCCGCATTCCGGGGTGGGGCATGCCCCACCCCGGAATACACCATCGCCTACACCGGAAATTACACCACGAGCGCGGACGCTAACATTTCTACCGGTCGATTGCGGTGCTCGCATGCGTTTCTGACGCTAGAAAATGCTGTAGCGCATTCGCCGCTGGATGGGTGTGCAAGACTAGCCATATCGCCGTTCTCTCCAAATTTTCGGTCGATCGCACAGGACGTTTAATTGTTACGCACGGTGGGCCCAAAAGCTGCACCATGGTCGTTTGATGCTGAGGATGTCGGACGGCTGCTGCCTGGCATTCTTCGCCAGTTACCCGCGCGTGGCTAACGGCATTGGCACGGTATCATCAGTCTGATCCTACACCGAGCCGTCGTGTGCCAGACTTGGGCCATGTTGAACTTCGGCGGCGACAACGAACGGCGGCCTAGGAAGGCTGCGGCGGCGGTGCTAATCGGGATCGTGGTATGGTTATGCCTAAGGTTTCAGAAGGTTAAAAGCGTGCAAAACGCAAAGACGGCGGCCCCGCAAGAGGGGCCGCCGTTATTCAGCTCGGTTGGAGCGTCTATTCGCTAGGTGGAGCTAAGCCCGTGCTTGAGCGCCGACATCTGGTCATGGCCTTCGCGGACCGATGTAAATGCGCTCTGAATGATTCCCCGGACAGCTGGATCTAGGTCTTCATCCTTAAGCGCGCTCTCGAACTTCGACTTGATGTGGTCCTCGCCGCGCTCAACCTCGGCAACGACCGCGGCGTCGTCGCGCTCACCGGTCAGCATGTCACGCAGGCCAAGGAATGCACGATGGGCAGAGGCCAACACGGTGCCGTCATCTTCGGGTTCGCCGCCGAGCTCGCGAACTTTTGCCTGGAAGTCGGCGACGATGGCTTGGCGCTCATTCGCACGGCTTAAAAATTGGTCCTTGAACTGAGCCGCATTGGCTTCGTCGGCGGCTTTACGATATCCATCGACGCTGTCGAGCGTCGTCGCGATCAACGAATTGAGCGTTGCAACATTCTTGTTGTCGAACATGGGGGATCCTTTCAAAAGATGGCACCTGACATTATGTCTGCGCCAGCCCCCATCAACGGGTCCGCGCTCACAAAGTTGCCTCCCGGCGAGCGATTGCGGACCAGACAATTATGGTGATTAAACAGCGACGAGGCCAATATTGGCAATCGGACGCCCCCCCCATCCTTAGCAACAAGATCGCTACTGGGGCGTAGTGCGACTATGGAAGAAGCAGAAATTCCGCTTGATCCGCCCGATGGGATAACGGACCCTGTCGACCGTGCTCAATTTTGGGACCGCCATGCCAGCCCGATTTCGTTTCTTATCTTGGGGAGCCTCGTCGCCGCCGCGGTCACCGGTCATTTCGGCGGCCAGCCGAGCCCGCGTGTCGATGCAGATTTCGGACTCGCCCGGCTCAGCGTCTTGACGCCCACGGTCATTCGCAACGGCGAATTTTTTGAAACCGCGATAGATATCCGCGCCGACGAGCCACTCACCGATGCGACCCTTGCAGTCGAGGCTGGACTTTGGCGCGACATGACAATCAACACGATGATTCCGGCAGCCGCCGAAGAAGAATATAAGAACGGCGAATATCGCTTTTCTTATGGTCCACTCGAAGCGGGAGAAACGCTCTCGGTCAAGATCGACGGACAGATAAATCCCCCGCTTTTCGCGGGCAATGAAGGCGTGATCGCAGTGTATGACGGCGAGCGACTTCTCGGCCGCCAGGTTTTCCGCATCAAGGTTCTGCCCTGATGGACATCGTGCTGCGCGCGACCGCGATGTTTGCGCTGCTCTATGCGCTGATCCGTCTCTTGGGGAAGCGCGAGCTCGGACAGATGACACCGTTCGAACTCGTGCTGCTGGTCGTCATGGGCGACTTGATCCAACAGGGTGTGACCCACAATGACTTTAGCCTCACGGGCGGAATGCTTGCAATCGGCACCTTCGCTTTCTGGGCGCTGACGCTGAGCTGGGCGACTTATCTCTTTCCTAAACTTAAAAATGCTCTCGAAGGCGAGCCGCGCGTCGTTGTAAAAAATGGGAAGATTATCGAGGCGAATCTTCGGCGTGACCGACTGACGCGCGACGAGATATTGTCCGAGATGCGCCTTGCCGGAATCGGCCGGCTTGCCAATGTCGAGTGGGCTATTCTTGAGCCGCAAGGCAAGATCAGCTTTATCAGCAAGGACGGCGCGGCGACGCCGAAACAAGATGCGGACGACATCGTCTGACGTGCGCCAAACTAAAGACATATAGATGGTCAAAATTCCAACGGTCGCGCGCAGAGTTCTCGCGTTTGCGAGCGATCGCCGGGGTGGGTTTCTCCGTCTTTCGGTCGGCGGACCTTAGGTGATGCCCCGGTCTGCGCGCATCCTCGCGATCTGTGCTGCGGTGGGTTTTCGTCGATCGTCCTCAGGCTTTGATTCGATTTCCCGTTTTGCGAGGTTGGTCGTCGCTTCGCGAATGATGCCCAGATAGCCCTCCATGGTTTCGAGCAGTCTCTGGTGCATGAAAGTTTGAAAACGAGTCTTGTTCCCGTTGAGCTGTGCATCCTCCAGTGAGTTCACATACTCCATTCGATGATTTGGCCTTACCGCGACCGGGCAATACCCTCCGCGCACCAGTTGAAGGTTCATGACCAGACGTGAGGTCCTGCCGTTGCCGTCCTGGAATGGATGGATGGTAACCAGCTTATAATGTGCCTCGAAAGCGTTTTCAGGATTGAGAGGCGCATCTTTAAGCCAGCCCGCGAAGTCTTCCATAAGGTGTGGCACCTCAGATGGCTGTGGAAAGACGACGGGTGATCCTGTGATTCCTCGCTGCGCCACGGCATACTGTCCGGCGAGATCTGGCTTGCTTCGTTGCAGAACGAGTTGGTGCAACTGACGCACCTCGAAGGCGGTCAGCGTATGATCCTGTTTGGCCATTTCATACATCCACGCGAGAGCATGATGATGATCTATGGCTTCCAGGTGATCTCCCAATGGCTTGCCGCCGATCGTAATGCCATGTGCAATGACCTCAGCTGTCTCACGCAGCGTCAGCGTATTCCCCTCGATTGCGTTCGAGCTGTAGGTCAGTTCAAGGTCGATCGGCTCACGCAAGGTCGCCAAAAGCGAAGGCGGGAGGGGTCTCATGGCCGATAGTTCATCACGCAGGTTTTGAATCTGTTCGACGATTTTCATTTCTCAATCCTTTCTGCGTTTGATTAGAGTTTTATACTTATACTCGATCAGGGATCAGGAATCTGTAGCCGGCCGACCTCTAGCAAGTTTCTGGGCTCCACCTCTTCGGGCCGCCTCCTCGGTTGCTTGGGGGATCTGAAGAAGATCGACGCCGAGCGCTTGCATGCACTGCATGAAGAAGACGGCAGTGAAACGACCCCGGCTGACCTTGTTACGCAGATTGAGCTCATTGTCCTCGACGCCCTGCTTTTGGAGCCGCTCGGCGAGACCAGCATAGGACACGCCTCTGCGCATCATCTCTGCGCGCAATATGTTCTTGACCATTTTTTCCCAGACCTTCCCTTCGATCGGCATGGTTTTGCTTCCTCCAAGTTCACACAGGACTTGTAGGGATTAATATGGGCCCATGCCAAGTGGTTATCGTCAATTTGCGTGATTGGAGTAATCGTTTGTGATGATGAATTAGCTATACAAAGCGAATATGCCATCAAATCGTAACAGGGATCATTATCGGCGTGGTGCAGCACTTCCTCCTTTCGACTGAAACTTAGGCGCTATCAATGCACGCGATTTTCAGCCTGCAGGCAGAAGATCGCGCAACCTTCGCATTGTCGAATCGTTCGAATGGCACTTACGGGAGTTTGAAAACAGGAGACTGCAATGAAATCCGTCGATTTGGATGCGACCCACATTCTCGCTGCCGACCATCGCACCGTCGAAGGCCTCTTCGAAGAGTTCGAGAAGGCAACAAGCAACGACCGCAAGGCGAAGCTCGCCAAGCAAATCTGCACTGAACTCAAAATCCATGCGCAGATTGAAGAAGAAGTTTTCTATCCCGCTTTGAAGGGTAAGATCGACGAGGATTTGCTGAAGGAAGCCTGGGTCGAGCATGACAGCGCCAAGGTGTTGATCAACGACATCGAAGCATCGGGTCCCGAAGACGAGTTCTTTGACGCCAAGGTCACCGTGTTATCGGAAGAGATCAAGCATCACGTCAAGGAAGAAGAAAAGCAGCAAGACAATATGTTCCAGCAGGCGCGCGCCGCGGACGTCGATCTTGAAGCGCTCGGTCAGGCTATGTTGGCACGCAAGGAAGAGTTGAAAGCGCAGGCCGAAAGCACCGGGCTGCCGCCAGCGCAGCTGGCGACGATACGCGTTTGAGGTTCTGGACCATGGCGGTTACAGGGTGGAAGCTTGATCGCGCTAGTCGGGAGTTTCTGGTCGATATCTTTCCGCCACGCTGGCGTGATCTTGTTGCCGATCATATCACGTTTGATACGCAGGCTTCGTTGAGCGATCCCGTGCCCCCCAAATCGGAAGCCGCCGTCATCGGCCATGCCGATGACGGTGACGGGCTTGAAGCACTCGTGGTCTCGATAGCTGGGAATTGCAGCCGGCCTGACGGCAGTATTTTCCACATCACCTGGTCTCTCGATCGCGACAGAGGACGGCGGGCCATCGAAAGCAACGCTGTTCTGGCCCATCATGGGTGGCATCCGCTCGCGGTTCCCATTGCTATAGAGCTTACGCCTGCTCGGCTCTGATGCGCCTTTTTACCAACTCCTAACATGCCGATACCTGGGCTCCGGACCATTGATTTCAGCAGGCGCTGTGATTCAGCTTCACAACGAGGAGCCTGAATGATGCGTAATTTGTATTGGTTGACGGACGAACAGACGGCGCGTCTTCAGCCGTAGTTTGCGAAGAGCCAAGGTCGGGAGCGGGTCGATGATCGGCGGGTTTCGAGCGGCATCATCTTCGTCAATCGCAATTAGCTGAGGTGGTCGGAATCGCCGAGAGAATATGGCTCGGCAAAAACGCTTTTCGATCGCTGCAAGTAGTGAAGCGACAAGACATCTTTATCTGCATGATGGAAGGCCTTGGCGACATCGTCCATAGGCGCCCAGCGCGTCGCCAGGCGCTACGATCGGTGCCCGAAGGCCTTTTTTTTCCGCCGTAGCCTTCGCCGCTACTGTCATCTTCTGACCCTGATCGATGAGTCTTGATCTTAGATACCGGTCGCAGGGCGTTCTTTGACGTTGCGGACTATTTCGATCTTATAGCACGAGAATGCGCCGTTTGCCCGTGGGCTAAGATGGCCTGTGCCCGCGTTCCGTCGTCCATGCGCACACTGCAAGCCCAGCAAACAATATTCCTCCGACAATCACCTGTGGTCCGGGCAGGACCGACCAAGCTGCTGCGAAGAATCCAGCCATCATCGCGTTTATGATCACCAAGATTGACCGACCGGCGCGATCCGGAGCGTTCACGGCAATCAGGTTTGCCGCTGCTGCAATCACAATGGCGACTCCGGTGCCGACGAACCATAAGACGTCGGTGGTCCATATGCCAAAGATCAATGTGGCTAAAGCAAGATGCACGATCCCCAGCAGACCAGCAACGACCGCCAAGGCGATCGTAATTCGACGTCGCGTCATATCGTGGACCTCTTTTGTTGCTTCACCCAAGCCGGGACGCCGATCGCAATCAGCATAGCCGTCGAGAGAATGACGACATACTCTATGGCAATCGCTCTGTAGAAGCGGGCAAATGCCTGGGGAGGCAGCATCTGATCGATGCCTATAGCGACAAAGCTAGACAAGATAATCACTGGGATAGCCAGCAATACTGCGGCGCGCAGTCCTCTCACCGCAGTAAAAAACGCACCTACCGCAATTGCCGCTGCCGCAAAGTAGGCGAGCATCGATGGTGCCGTCGCACCAACGGTCGAAAGCCGTCCGGCAAGACGGATATGGAGAACACTCCATGCTACGGCACAGAGAACCAGCGTCCAGCGAGAGGCGTTGACGATTGCCGTTTGCGTCGTAGCCCGCGCCTTTGCCATCGCCCATAAGCACCCTAAAGCAAAGGGCAGCGCATTGCCGCCCGACGCGTGATGCATTTCAGACTGCATGGCTTTCGACCACTCAAGCCGCTCGGGAGGTGAAAGCGCAACTGCCACTCGAAGAGCAGCACGTGCAATGCGGGTCAAACCAGAGGTCATGCGAACGCCTCGACTGCGGATTGCAACGGCGGCGTTTCAGACGAACGTGCCTGCTTCGCCAAAGCAATTCCAGCATGGGACAAGCGGTATGCATGGCGAGCCGGTCGACCTTGTTGAGGCGAAGGATGCCACTCTGAATCTAACAACCCTTGATCGTGAAGACGCATGAGCAACGGATAAAGCGTGCCGGACTTGAGGCCGGTTTCTTTGATTAAATCATACCCATACCGCCATCCCTGGGGTGTTTCGAGGAAAGCCGACAAGACCGTCAGAGTCTGCCGCGAAATGTTGATGCGCCGAGCCATATTGATTATCTACATATATAGAGTTTCTATTGCAACCCGTTTGTGGCGTGGGATCGCGGCATGTCTCGCCAACTGCGCTTACCGCTGGAGGAATGACAGGTCCGATGCTCTGAAAAAGTGACGCTTGCGCCGGAAGTGTGACCGACCTGAGTTTCGCTGTTAGCCTGAATCTGTGCCTTACCTGCCATAGCAGCTCGCCCCTGACACATCCGCTCGGGTGGCTCGTCTGCCTTTTGGCGCGGGAGACGGATTACTGGATGACGGATCAACCGAGGTGCGTAAACGCTTGCGTCGACTGGGGTGCTATCTCGCTAAACCAATGCGGACGCGCGACGCCCGAGTTGACCGTAGATCACACGCAGCGGTTACCGATGCCTGGCATCATCGAATGGAAGCGCCAGCTCAGGCGCTGTAGATAGCGAAGAGCTCGAAAAGAATCGAAGTCGCCTGTCCAATTACACTATTACTGCTAACGGCGGCCAAAAAAGCGGACAATAGAGCCGAAAAACAGGGTTACCAAAAGCCAGAAACTGAAGGTCCCTAAAAATGCTCCGAAGCGGAATTCGTCCTCCGGGCCGATCTGCCGGGGCACAGAAATCGACGGGACATCTGCAACGAACGGAGCCGGCCAGCCCGCCACCAAGCGCTTCCGCCAATTTTCAGTGGGCGAACCGACATTGCCATACTCACCATACTCACTCGTGCTGGGATGGATTTGCAAACTGCACATAGATAATATGAATGCAATCATCACTGCACCGGCGGCCTTCCACAACATCGCTCGCACCTCCATACTGCAACTCGGCAACCTAATCCGGCGGCTAACGACCTGCGACGTTTAATTCAGTAATTGGCTCGATTGCGGTAGCGAAGGCATCGGGTGAGCGCGGAAATATTTAGCGGGTCACTTTTCCGTCTTTTTAAGCTAGTCGGTCATAGACTGGAGCAACGAAGGAGCCCGCGTGGGAGCGTGATAGCGATGCATATGCACCGCAACAGAATGATTTTAACTCTCGTGGTCAGAGGTGCGTTTATCCTTCTGGTCGCAATAACGGCGTCCGTTGCTATCGTGTCGTGGATTAGCGCTGACCTGCCGCCTCACGGCTACCGTCGGTCAATCCACGCGGCAGTGCTAATCCCCTTACTCATCTCGCCGCCGATCTCGTTCTGGGTGGGAATGATGAATTACCGATATTATAAGTTGCACTGCAAGGTTGAGTGGCTGGCCGAACACGATGAAATGACAGGCTTATTGAACCGCCGAGCATTCCAACTCGCTGCTTCGAGATTGCTGGACCAGCAAAGTGATATAAGTCTCGCTCGGCCGGTCATTCTCTTGCTAGCCGACATCGACCACTTCAAGAAAGTGAACGATAGTCTGGGTCATGATGCGGGCGATGAAGCGATCAAACACGTCGCGCAAATATTAACGGAACTCAGTCCGGACGGCGTAATAATTGCCCGGCTGGGTGGGGAGGAGTTCGCGATCCTCGCTAACTGGACAAGCTTGGCGGAAACCCGCAGTCTGGCAGAATCTGCTTGCCGCTCGGTCGAGCGATTGCCGTGCGGCTATCACGGGACTTTGATTCCGCTGACCGTCAGCATAGGCGTTGCGATCGGGAGCCGCGCGGAATCCATTGGCCAAATTTTGCGGCGGGCGGACGAACAGCTGTATATTGCAAAAAGGGGTGGCCGGAACGCCTATTCAATACCCTCAGGAATTGCAGCGTAAACCGTCGACATAGCTGGCGATTAACGGCTCAACCTTAGCCTCACGTCTGCAATATCTATTGCCATCAAAGCGCTGCTTCACATGGACAGCTTTTCTGAGTGGGGCCCGAACCGTGCATACCATAGCAACCACCAGCGTCGATCAATGGCATTGGAATTTGACACACAGATCGGGGTTCCCGGCTGGCCCCACCCAGTGGGAACCCCTGTGGCCGAATTTGGAAACGCTTGGTCGAGAGACGTCACCAATTTCGACGCAATACACAGCGTAGGTCAAGTTAGTTAATGAAGGCTTTGCATCGTGTCGTCCGCAGACCCAATGACGGAATTGGGAAGGGTGAGTGACATTCAGAGGGTCAGTTGACCGAGGCTGCCAACTCGCATGATCGCAGAACGTGCAAACTATATATTCTGCTACAACGACTGACCATTCCGTGGCTTGCCTTTTCGGATGCCTCGGCTTGTTGGTTTGGGTGCGTCCGTCGAGGTCTAGGGCTGGCACATTGAATATGCGTTATTCAACTGAGCTATATTCTCCTCTTTGGTAGCACGGCGCCGACACCAATGCGCCAGGCATGGGTGTTTCCACCACGTCGGCCATAACAAGGCGAAGCAGCATTTTCAAAAAACTAAACGCCGATTTTGTTTACACTGACGGAGGGGGTGTCACTATCCATGCCCACAGGCGCAATATGGTCCCCTGAAAACGAAATCGGGCAAATGTTGGTTTTGATTGCGTGCAGATCGCCCAAACGATTTGCAACTGCTGACCAAAATCCTGCTTCAATATAATCTCTGAGCTTCAGGCATTCGATCATACGCACGGTGATCATCTCGATAGCATCGTCCCCATAGCGCCGTTCCGCAGCAAGCGCCTGTTCCCAAACATCCTCTAAATTCGGCTCCATCGTCGTCACTCCGATGTGTCACCATTATTTCCGCCACTTTATTACAAAAAAAGTCGCAGGAGTAGTATTTTTATCACGCGCTAAGTGGACGCCAAGCCCCTGATCCGCCGATCGGTCCGACGTCGAAGCGACGGTCGGGCGCGTCACCGCGTCCCAACCTGAAGATCAAATATGCCGTTTACTCGCGCTGCTTCCTCGGGCGAAAAGGAACTCCACAGACAGCGTTTCATGTGCTTCCGACCGATCGGGAGACGCGCGAGCGCATCGATGCTTTAACAAGCCGCCAGAGGCTTCAAAGTCAGCCGAAGCTCAGACGAAAAGCCGCAATCAGCAGTTGCGGCAGACGTCTGTTCTTGGTCCACGATCCGTATGGACTCTCGCATGCGACCTACGTCGGGGATTAGCAATTCTTCTTCTTTCCGATCGTTCAGAAATGCAGCGACATCTTCCGATTCAATTGTCATCGACAAGATCAATGGCTGACCCAAATTTCCCCATGATTTTGGCCACGTGGTTGCATAGAATGAAGCGATTTCGAAATTTAAGGTCCAGCTTACGCCGTCCGCGAGCTCGTCGAAGTCGCCCGCGCCGCCGCGGTATACTGTTAGGGGGAATTCCATCGCGTTGAGCTGATCATGTTCGTCCACCGTCATTAGATCCGGACCCCAGTCTTCCACGAAATCCTGCATCGTCCATTCTTCTCCGCCAGGACAATGTGCAACAGCACTGACATATGATCCAAGCCGGCCGCCATTTATGTAAGGCTCGCTGTCCCAAGCATGGCGCAACGCTCCACTGATCATCGGCCTGTTCAAGGGCAGATAGCATGCCCAAGCTTCGATCATTGAAGCGATAAGATCCAAACGCTCGCGATCGTTGAGCCGCAAGAAGATCGCCGCGCCTTCTTGACGATCTTTGACCCGCCCTTCTTCGTCGAGACTGTGAAGGCGGGAGAATTTTTTAGCTTGTTCAGCGAGGAATTCAGACGGCATGCTCAAGCTCTCTCCCGTTGGTGCCTATATGGGATGCATCAACAATCTTGAGAAATGGTTGCCGTAGTTACAGACGTCGAGGACAACCGAGAAACAGGACGCGATCGGCGACTAGGATTGTTCGCCATCGGACAATCGTTTTGCGGCGCGCCCTCCCGCATTCCCATGAACTGCAGTCTCCAGAGATCTCGGTTAACAGAAATTAACATTCAATAATTCGCGAACTATTGAATTATCTATCTAAGTTTCCATATGGTCATTTGCCGGCGGTGTCGCCCCGCCTCTGCACTTGCAAAATTGCCACTTTGGCGACCAGGAGACGTTCAATGGACCTGATGACCATTGCCCCCAAAAGCATTCCCGGCAGCGCGGCGTCGATCAAGGCGGATCCGATCGTGCTCGATCCTCTCGCGGAAGACTGCCTTCACGACGACGCCGCCATCATCACCACGCGGCGCGCAATCACACGCGTTGCGTTGGTTGCAGTTGAGACCGGAAGCAGGTTCCAGCGCGAGGGTATTGAGTATGACCCTATGTCATGGATGCTCGCTCCGCGACGGCTGTTCAACGGTCGCGCGGCGATCGATGCTTGCCTCGAGCGCGAGCATTGCCTTCGAAGCATTCTCGTCCACGGACTGTCCTTGGGGCTCGATCTTGCGCCCACCGCGGTCGATACTCTTCTATCGGAGGATGATGAGGACAAGCGCCGGCGATCACGGCAACATATGTCGTCCAAACGGAAGGCGGGAAAAAGGGATCACCGCTCCGGCAGTCTTCCTTTGGCAGCGCCCCGATTGTTCACGGCGACCATCATCTATTCTAACCGAAAACTGATGCTTCAGGCATTCCATGCCTCCATCGCGCATGAGCCGTCCGAGATCTCGGCCCGTTTGTGTGAACGCTTTGGGCACGCCGCCGCTGATGTCGCCGACATTCGTGAGGGTTTTCATCAATCAACACCAGTGGCGATGGCGTTGGTCCAAGAGCCTGTCGCGGAACTGATCCGCCGCGTAGCGCCTGAAGCAGATCATCCATTACACAATGATTTCGCCGTGACCATCGAGCAGCGCATCGACGTCTGATCCTAGAATATGATGATCGACGCCAAGCCTATGTCGCCGCTTGCCGCCGACTTGGCCGTTGGCATCGAGAAGCACTTTCGGGCCTGACAATATCGTGGACCGCGCTCGCTCTCGGGCCCGGGCACGGACCCGGACTCGAACACCGGCGCATTTGGCTCGGGCGAAGATCTTTCAAGCATCGGAGACACTATGAAGGACGAGATTCCTGATCCAGCTGCGCTGTGTGTGCCGAACAGCGATGACGATGTGCGCCTGCTGCGCCGGCTCGATGTCCGCGAGGGCGAGACCGGCGTCGGCGGCCGCGTCGACACTTTCATCGGCGTCGCCGTCGATTGCGAGACAACCGGTATCGGTGATGAGGACGCGATCATCGAACTCGCGTTGCGGCGCTTCCGCGTCGATCCGGCTGGCGTGATCGTCAAGATTGACCGGCCATATTCGTGGCTAGAGGATCCGGGAAGTGATCTGCCAGAGGACATCGTGCGCCTGACCGGCATCACCGACGCCAACGTAGCCGGTAAGGCAATCGACGAAACGGCGGCGGTGCGGCTTCTCAAATCCGCTACCTTCATCTGCGCGCACAATGCTGCCTTCGATCGTCGTCATGTTGAACGCCGGCTACCGGAGGCTGCGGGGCTCGCGTGGTGCTGCAGCTGCAACGACATCGACTGGCGCGCCAATGGTTTCGACGGACGGTCGCTGGGGTGGCTTCTTGCGCAGAGCGGATACTTCCACGGTGCGCACCGCGCCGTGGACGATGTCGACGCGGTGATCCAAATTCTACGACAGAATATGCCTGATGGCACGACTGCGCTCGCGCAGATGCTCACAACCGCCCGCGCGCCCAGCTGGCGATTCCGCGCGGTCGGCGCCTCCTTCGAGGTGAAGGACCTGCTGCGACTGCGGGGCTACCGCTGGGACGCTGCGAGCAATCCGAAATGCTGGTGGCGAGAAGTGCCCGACGCCAGTCGCGCCGAGGAGGAATGGTGGCTCGCCAGTCATGTCTACTCGATGGAGGCCAATCCCCGAGCTCTTGGACCGATCATCGAGCGGCTGACGTGGCGGGAACGCTACGCGCCGACAGCGCCTTTGAACCGAGCGCCATGATGCACGGCCTAAAACGGCGCGCATTGTTACCCCGAAATAGATTGGAAGTAAGACATGGCCAAGAAGACCACCAAGTCCACCGCCCTCGTCCCGACGGGGCGCCGCAAGACGCCCACCACGCGGAGGGCGGCCCCGCCTGCAGTCGTCCCCGCAACCGCCGACACGCTGCTGCCGATCCTCGGCTCCCAAATCGCCGTGGCGAAGCTGATCGGCGAGGGAGGCGAAATCATGCGCGAGGGCGGCGCCGTTCTCGTTACCGGCCGCGCCTATGCCACGCGCGAATGCGTCATCCCCGCGGAAGAGATATTCTACGATCAGACCGCGCGGCCCGGTGGCAAGGGGCCGTGGCTTGGTGAGGCGGACAAGGTCAGCTGGCGCGATACGGTGAGTGGCTATGACTGCATCATGTTGCGCGACACGGACAATGGCTTTCTCTGCGGATATGTCGGCATTCCCCAGGATCACCCTCTCTGGGGCTGGGATGCCGACGCAGTTCCGCCGGACACCGGGATCGAGGTGCATGGCGGTTTGACTTATTCACGACTGTGCGACGAAGGGCCAAGTCCGGCGCGTCGTTTAGCCGTCGAGGCGCGCCGCATCTGCCACGTGACATTACGACCGGCAGTCTACCATCCAGTAGAACACGCAACCGACCACCGGGTCGAAGATTCGCATGCGTGGTGGTTCGGCTTCAGTTGCGATCATGCCTACGATCGTAGTCCGAACGATAGTCCGAATTCGTCCAGATCGAAGTCGTCGGAGCTTGCACGGATATATCGCGACGACGCATATGTTGTCAGGGAAACGATTGCCCTCGCGGCTCAGCTGCGAGCAATCGCTGAAGGAGGCGCGGCGCCCGCGCGCGATAGCGCGCCGCCGCCGCTCGGCCTCGATCCGCGTCGCGGGGGTCGCCGTGGCTGATTTTGAGCGTCACGTCGGCGAACTCCCGTGGGGCTGGTGGCTTCGAGCCAATCCGCGCGGCTACGAGGATGCATCTGGGCGAAATTGGGCGAGCGTCAGGGACGCCTTCTGGGTAGGCGAGCTTGGCTTCCCGCCGGTCCACTTCGCGCCCGAACAGCATGAACTGATGCTGAGGGTGATGACTGCGATAAAATCGATGTGGTGCGGCGAAGAGCGTCAGCACGACATTTTTGGCGGGGACATGATGTTCTGGCGTTTCTATCAGTGCTGGCTCGCCAGCATCGGAATGGTCGGGAAATCGAACGAGAGGAATTTTTTCGACGGGGGGCTGACATCTTTGGGCAGGTCGGTCCTCATGATGCTGCAGGCCACGCGCGAGCCGGAATTCGAGCGCTTGCCAATGTCCGCGGTTGTGGCGGCCGTCAGTGCGAACAAGGGGCTCGACGCCGAGGCGCGGGAGCGGGCGCTGATCACCTTTGAGCAGCAGGTTGGATTTCGTCGCCATCTGTTCGCGCGCGAAGATTTGGGAAGTCGATACCTGGTGACGTTGACCGGACTTAAGGTTGGCGCGC
>Ga0209024_1001963_pt1 | contig 13820 bp, 12 predicted proteins | sample AutmiccommunBRH5_FD_187380 | JGI IMG/M metagenome (GOLD analysis project Ga0209024, IMG submission 187380) | Deep subsurface microbial communities from Mt. Terri, Switzerland - Autotrophic microbial communities BRH/5 (SPAdes) (version 2) | ecosystem: Environmental > Aquatic > Deep subsurface >...
TCAAACAGGCCAGCCTGGTTGCGGGTATGCAGATGTTCTTTGAGAATGCCAGCAGGGTAGTTCACCGGCATGGCGTAGCCCGCGAACGCAACCATCTTCGCCCCTAGCGCCAGATGCAGCGCATGGAGTGGCGTGTTGCGCAACGGCGCGTCACTGCTGTCAGCCATAACTCTCTCTCCCGTTTGGCGCGGCGTCTGTTCACCACTTTTGGAACACCCATCAGTGGAATCCTTAACGCCTGCCGTTTGGCGCGGTTTGCGCGCCGCCGGCTGCCCCCTCTGTCACGGGAACCTGAGAGATTTGACCCGGTTTTGTTGCGAGACAACGCCGCGGGTTTACCCCTTCGGTGAAGCGCCAAACGCCCGCATATATGCGAGACGCAGACACTTGCTTTCCAGAGTTTCATCCCCCTGCGGTCCGGTTGCCTGAGAGTTTCCGGGGCGGTTGCTCCTTCGGCGCCGGTTCTTCGTATCGCTTGCGCAGCACGAACACCCGGTCTCTTCCGCAGGGATCATCTGTATGTAAACATAAGTATGCCCGGTAAAAGGCAACTACTTTGTATCAATGATAAGGCGGATGGCGTGGGAGTCAACCGATTCCCGATGCAGCGCCGCTTCGGCACACGCAGTAACGCGAGAAGATTATTCAGAAGCTTTTGCAGCCCCGGTGGCGGCGCCAGTGGCAAGCCCGACATGGTCGCCGGATGCTTTCTTGATTACCTCAAATCTCGCCGGATCGTCCCCAGGATGCAGTTCGGCTTCACAGCGCGGCGCACACGCAAAGGTTTCGGTTGAAGTGCCGCGGTGCAGCGTTACGGTACGTGTGGTGTGGGGCACGACAATTACATCCTTGTCGAAGACCACATTTCCTTCCTTATCAAAGCCAAGAATATTGGTTTCGCCACTGGTGCGGCCAAGCACAAACATTAACCGGTTGCTCTGTGCGGAAACGTCCGCGATATGCGGGTTGCCGACAATAATGGTTTCAACGGGACGGTCCGTACGCAGCACGTGATTTTTGTCGATAGTCACCCGCAGATTTTCACTGGCCCCAGCGTTATTTGCCAGAAGTGCGGATGCCAATACGAGGCAGCATCCCATAAATAGCCCTTCAATTCGCGCTATCCGGTTTCGAATCAACATGCTTGTCTCTCCCCTTATCCAGCCTGCTCTATAGTAAGCAACAGCAACCGGATTTAAGACTATAAACATTAATGCAATATAAACCAAATAAAAGGCATATAGGCTGGAAGAGCGTAACATTCAGCGTAAGACGAAATATACTGTGCTTTCCAAAATGCTCTGTCGCGCAAAAAATGTTTCCAACTCTGTAAAGTTGGAGATATAATAACACTGCGTTGGGCTGGCAAGTCTTGCAGGAGTGGGAGGTTACAAGATGCTTGATCCCTCAGTTTGCACATTAAAAGGCAGCAAACTGTTCGAGAAGCTGCCCGCAGCGGCTATTTCCGAAATTGAGGCGATGTGCAACTGGCAGGAGTTTGGTCCTGATGAGGCAATCATCGACGCCAGCATAGAGCCCCCGCGCGACGCTGTTTTTTTCGTCGTTTCCGGTGCGGTGCGCGTTGCCACATCCACAGGTCAGGCAGGTGAAATAGCCTTTATCGATCTCGGCGCCGGCGCCCAGTTTGGTGAATTGTCGGCAATTGACGGGAAACCGCGTTCCGCCAACGTTTTTTCCAAGGGTAGTTGCATCGTCGCATCGGTTGATTCAGCGCAATTCAACTCAATCCTGTTTGCGAATCCGCAGGTATCCATGGCTTTGCTGCAGCATTTGACCAGTATTATCCGCAACAACAACAAGCGAATCGTCGATTTAAGTACGCGCACAGACGTTCAACGGGTCTATTCGGAAATACTGCGCATTTCCGAGCCTGATCCAAGGGGGGACGGTTCCTGGCTGATTAGCCGCATGCCGAAACATAAGGAAATCGCGGCCTGGGCAGGAACGACAGAGGAAAGCGTCGCCACCGCCCTGGGGCAGCTGATTAAAGTGGGGCTGGCAAAACGGCGCTATCCCAGCCTGCATATAACGGATCGGGCGAAAGTGCGGCTGCTGGCGGAGCTGGGATAATGCGATTACGGCCAGAATATGATTCAGGAATTGTTAAACATGCTTAATTAGTGAGTTTGGTGATGGCGGTCACGTGTAACGGCGCACGAGGCCCCCATATTCGATCTGTAGGACACGAGCAGTAAGAAAGACAGGTAATTGAAGCAAAAATTTAAGTGTTAGCGTCTAACGTATCGGGGCTGAAGTAGTTTGCCTCAAAGTTTAAAGCGCTTCGTTAGAACCGGAGCGTAACGTTGACCAAAGGCCCTGCTGTTGGGCGAGTTACGGCAGGGACGATCTGGCGGATGTCCGCCAGATGACAACTTGAAGGAGAGAAAGACATGTTGAAACTTTATGTTGCCGCTCAGGAAAAACTGCAGGCGTTCAAGGACGATGTATCGGGCGCCACGGCGATCGAATACGGCCTGATCGCGGCCGGTATTGGCCTGGTGGTTCTGGCGGCTGCGAGTACGCTGGGTGGTCAGTTGAGCACTCTGTTTGGTCTCATTGGTGAAGGTCTGGAAGCTCCGTAAGTATATCTAGGCTAGAAATTACAATGGCGCCGCTAGCTTTCCCGCGGCGCCATTTTTTTTGGGTGAGTAGTTCCTTGTTTATGTCGCCTAATCCCTTCGTGTACGGCAATGACGCAAGGGGTGATTCAATGTGAACACATCCAACTCTAAATGGTTTGCTCTGCCCATGTTTGACTCCTGCGCTGCATCACCAACGATGATTTTATTCAGCCTGTTGTTTTTCAGCATCATGCTTGTGGGCGCTATTTACGACCTTTTTACATACACGATTCCAAATTTTTTACCCCTTTTTCTGATTGGTACATTCGCCGCATTCGCCCTGTGGCAGGCGCTGCCATGGCCGTTGCTGGCCGCTCATGCCGGGGCTGGTCTTGGTATGTTGGTCGCGGGCTGGGTGTTGTTTGCGCTGGGGTTGCTGGGGGGGGGCGACGCCAAACTGTTTGCGGCAACCAGCCTGTGGATGGGTTGGCACGGCCTTCTTAACTATTTGATAATGTTCAGTCTTTGTGGCGGCGTTTTGGCATTGAGTCTGCTTTTATTCCGCCGCTTACCGCTTTTGGCACGCCTTGCGCGCCATGGCTGGATCGCGACTCTGCACGATAAGGCGCAAGGCGTGCCATACGGCATTGCCCTTGCCGCCGGTGCGCTGCTGGCCTGGCCCGATCTGCTCACAGTACCAGGTCAATAAGGCGGGACGGATAAGAACAAGAAGGTTAATAGTCAAGTTTTCAGGGCGTCCGGTAAAGATGCAGCGATGATTAATGGTTTTTTCACATCCCGGATGCAAATGTTGACAAATTAAGGTAAGACCTTGGAACGTAATGGCTAAGTTTAGCTTTCATTTCGGCCAATCTGGCACCCTGGGAAAGCTGGGTCGGGTAGGGGGCATCGATACATGAACTTGATGCGGATCATTATTCTGGTTGCCGCAATTGCTGCGGCCGGTCTGACGGCCATTTTGGTCAGCAGTCTGGTCAGTACGCCTGAGGTCGCTGTCGATAAAGCACCAAAAATCCCAGTCAATCAGGTGTTGGTGGCGGCTCGCAAGATAGAGATCGGCACTAAATTGACCGAGGCGGATTTGCGCTGGCAGGAGTTTCCGGAGCCGTCCGTTGCATCGGTTTACTTCACCAGAGATCGAAATCCTGAAGCGGTTAAGGAGCATGTGGGGGGGATCGCGCGCGCTGAAATCTTCTCCGATTCGCCCATTACTCCGGGAAAGATTGTTAACGCCGGTGGGGGCGGTTTTATGTCCGCGATTCTTGAGGGCGGCATGCGGGCGATGAGTGTCCAGATAGCGCCAGAAACCGGAGCGGGGGGATTTATCCTGCCCGGCGACCGTGTTGACGTGCTGCTTAGCTACGAAACCCAGGTGGAAGAAGAAAGTGGCCGTCGCGGCAAGGAAGTTGTAAGCGAAATCATCCTGGAAAATGTTCGGGCCTTGGCGATTGACCAAACCGTTAACGACCCTGCGGGCTCTGACAGCAAAGGGGGGACGCAGACGAGTTCGGTCATCGGTAAGACTGCGACCCTTGAACTGACCCCGGCCCAGGCGCAAAAATTGGCGAAATCAGTTGCCAGCGGCAGGCTCGCGCTGGCGTTACGCAGTCTGGAGCGTAAGGAAGATGCGGAGTTTGCGGCGCGCGAAGCAGCGGCGGCGGCGGCCCTTGAGGCGGAGCGGTCGAAAAACAAGTCCTTTACGATCATCCGGTACGGTACCCCCGGCAAGTTCCGGCCCAATTAGAAGATGCTTTTGAATATGCAGATGATCAGTCAGTATAAAAATCAAGGCCGTTGGCTGGGAGTGCTCGGGTTCCTGCTTTTGGGTGTTGTTTTTCCGTTGCAGGTTTCTCGTGCCGCTGAACCTGTACTGGCAATAAAGGAAACCGTTGCGGCGCCTCCGGTCACCATGAAATTTGATGGTAGCAAGGTGCGGATCGTGGCGGATGATCCCGAGAGCGCCGCGGCACGCCATCAGATCAAGCTTGAACGCGGTAAGGCCGCAATTGTTGAATTACCGAGAGACGCCCGCGATATTCTGGTTTCGGATCCAGCGGTCGCGGATGCCAGGGTGCGCACGCCACGGCAGATCTATGTGATTGGCACGGCTATAGGCGCCACCAACATGATCTTTTTTGATGAACATGGCGGCCAGATACTGAATCTTGAATTGCTTGTGCAGCTTGATGCCAAGGGCGCGACGGATGCGCTGCAACGTCATTTCCCTGACAGCAATCTGGCGGTGGAGTCTCTCAACAATAATCTGGCGATCAGCGGACGGGTTCCCAACGTCGCTGCGTCAGAGCAGGCGCTTGCGATTGTCCGGCGCTTTGTTGACAAACCGGAAAATGTCGTCAATCTGCTTGCGGTTGAAGGCGACGACCAGGTCTTGTTGAAGGTCCGCGTCTCGGAAATGCAGCGCACCGTCATCAAACAATTGGGCGTCGATCTGTTCGGCACACTTAATCGTGGCGGCGGCAGCATTTCTCGTTTTGGAACCTCTAATCAGTTTAATGTATCAGGCAGCTTGTTGGGTGGCTTGACGGCTGGCGCGAATAAAACCGTGCCAGGCCCTGGCGGCGATCCATTCGGCCCGTTTGGCGGTGTGTCAATTGCCACAAACTCTATCTCCGGGGTGTTGCAGGCATTGGAACGTAACGGCTTGGCGCGTGTACTGGCCGAACCAAGCTTAACGGCGGTATCTGGCGAATCGGCAAAGTTCTTAGCGGGCGGCGAATTCCCTGTGCCTGTCGGGCGCGACAGGGACGGTAATATCACTATTGAGTTTAAACCTTTCGGTGTGGGTCTGGGCTTTACTCCCGTAGTGCTCAGCGACGGACGGATTAATCTTCGCCTGTCGACGGAAGTTAGCCAGATTTCCAACGAGCAAGCTGTTACGCTTCAAGGCCTCGTCATCCCCGGCCTGTCGGTCCGCCGGGCCGAAACCTCGGTTGAGCTTCCCAGCGGCGGCAGTCTGGTGATCGCTGGTCTGCTTCAAAATGATATCCAGAAGAGCATTGATGGAATTCCTGGTCTGAAGGACATACCTATTCTTGGTGCGCTGTTCCGCAGCAACGATTTCCAGAATAACGAAACCGAACTGGTCATTGTCGTAACGCCATATCTTGTGAAGGGCGTTAACGAGGACCAGTTGCGATTGCCCACAGATGGTTTTGCGCCGGCCGGTGATTTCGATAGCTATTTCCTTGGGCGTTTGAACGGTATTTACAAACGCAAGCCAAACCCGGGGACATCCTTGCAGGGGCCGTATGGCTACATCATGGAGTAATTGATCGTGTTGGGCATACAGATGAACCAGTTTTCCCGGTATCGGCGGCCGATGGCGCATGGGTGGTGGGTGCCACTTCTGTTGCTGGGGGTTCTTATCAGTGGCTGCCAGCACGAGAGACCAATAATATCAGAGGCTACTCCACAGCCCGCGGTACGGGATAAATATCCAATTTCAGTTAAGCCACAACAGGAATCCATGCCTCTATCGCCGGTACTGGTTGGCAAAAAGCTGGGGGCTGCGGATGCCAGACAGGTTACGACTTTTGCGGAAAGTTTTCTTCAGAATGGTCACGGGCCCCTGGCCATCATTCTGCCGCGTATACCAAACACGCCTCAGATGACAGGACAGGTGCAGGCGATTAATGAAACTTTGGCTGAGCGCGGCGTTCCGGATTCCCGTATTGAGTGGCGCATCGTAACACCTGGCGCGCCGGCGGCGGCTTCCGCCGCCATTGCTGGTCATGCTGCCAGGCCCGAGCCTATCGTTTTCAGCTTTACACGTTACGTCGCGGTGGCGGAGCGTGAATGCGGTACGTGGGAAAAGGATCTTGGCACTTACCGCGATAATCAGTCGTGGACCAATTTTGGCTGTGCGCATCAAAACAATCTGGCGGCGATGATAGTAGATCCTCTTGATCTCAAGCGGCCGCGCGCCCTTACGCCTGTTGACGTTGACCGGCGCACTGTGGTGATCAAAGCCTATCGGGAAGGTAAAAAGACTACCAGTGAACGGGGTGAAGAAGAAAAAGGCGCTGTCAGCGAAGTAGCAAAATGAGCGAACAAGGTCATAACCCAGGCGGCGGTACCGTCACTACAGGTAGTCAGCCGATCCCCCGTATTACGCTGCATGCTTTTATGGATAAGGCCGTAGACCGGGAAAACCTGGCCGCTGCCTGCAAGGACCGGCGTATGATCCGGGTTACCAGCGAGATACATGAAGGTAGTGTCGCAACCGCATCCGAATTTTATTCCGATCAGCCGACCCCGAATTTGTTGCTTGTGGATGTGCCGCAGGACCGGGAACAGGCTTTTACTTATTTGCAGACACTGGCGGAGGCCTGTGATCCGGGAACTCAGGTTGTTGTTGTCGGGACACTTAATGACGTTGCCATTTATCGCGAATTTATGCGCCAGGGTGTCAGCGAATATCTGGTCAGCCCGGTTAGCCCTGTACAGTTTGTCGAAACCATAGCGAATATCTACTCTAATCCGGGATCCCAGCCACTTGGCAAGGTGCATTGTTTTGCAGGCGTTAAAGGGGGGGTAGGGTCAAGTGCGATCGCCCATAATGTTGCATGGCATCTGGCCGAGACATTGGGTGAAAGCACCGTTATTCTTGATCTCGATTTAGCATTTGGTACCCTCGGGCTGAACTTCAATTATGAAGGCGGCAAAGGGATAACCGAAGCTTTACTTGAGCCGGATCGCCTTGATGACGTGCTACTAGAGCGGCTGCTGTACAAGGCAACGGATAAACTGCAGCTGTTTACATCTCCTGCCTCTCTGGATAGCGGCTTTGACCCTGCGCCAAAGGCGCTGGAAAAAGTTTTGGATGTCGTAAAGGCTAATTTCGCCCATATTGTTGTCGATCTGCCTCATACATGGTCAAGTTGGGCGCGTGGCGTGGTTATGGCGAGCGATGAAATAGTGCTCAGTCTATTACCGGATCTTGCCAGCCTGAGAAACTGCAAAAATTTGAACGATTATTTGGTTGGACTTCGCCCAAATGACCCAGCGCCCCGTCTGGTTCTGAATATGACGGAAGCGCCAAAGCGCCCCGAAATACCACTGAGAGAGATTGTTGAAGCAATAGGTGCTGAACCAGCCTGTATTTTGAGCTATGATAACCTTTTGTTTGGGACTGCCGCTAATAATGGCCAGATGGTTAGCGAAGTGGATGCGAAAAACAAAAACTCCCTAGCTTTGCTTGAGCTGGCTTCGTTGCTGGCGCGACGTGGCGCCAGCGCGTCTTCAAGCGCCAAGGATACCTCGCCATTAGCGCCACTGAAGGCGCTTTTGAAAGGTCTGAAGGCTTAACATACTATGTTCGGCAAACGCACGGATATCAAACCAAAACCTACGCCGGTAGATGCGAAGGGTTCGCAAGACGAATCTGAGGCGGCGGGCGAGGCAAAAGAACGTCAACAAAAAACTGCCGCCCCACCACCAGCCCCGGCGCAAGAGCCTGCGGAACCAAATATGGAGCCGCTCGGCGGCGACAATGCGCGATCCGAGCAGTATTATCAGGTTAAAACGAGCATCTTTAATGCGCTGATTGACACGGTTGATCTGGCGCAAATGGCGGCACTGGAAACCGCAGCCGCGCGCGAAGAAATTGGCGATATTGTAACTGAAATTATTGCCGTCAAGAGCCTGGTGCTCAGTGTTTCTGAACAGCAGCGCCTTATCAGTGATATTTGCAATGATGTTCTTGGCTATGGTCCGCTGGAAACGCTGCTTGCGCGCGACGATATTGCCGACATTATGGTCAACGGAGCAGCCCTTACTTTCATCGAAGTCGATGGCAAGATAGAAAAGGCAGGTATCAAATTTCGCGACAATGCACAGCTGATGAATATCTGTCAGCGCATCGTCAGCCAGGTAGGCCGCCGCGTTGACGAGTCCAGTCCGATTTGCGATGCGAGACTTGCCGATGGTTCACGCGTGAATGTGATCGCGCCGCCATTATCCATTGACGGTCCCACACTGACCATCCGCAAATTCAAAAAAGACAAGCTGAAGCTGAGTGATCTGGTGAATTTCGGGGCAATCTCTCTCCCCGGCGCGGCCATACTCGAGACTATCGGCGCAATACGTTGCAATGTGATTATTTCCGGGGGTACAGGTTCCGGAAAAACTACTTTGCTGAATAGTCTGTCGGCCTTTGCCGCGAATGATGAGCGCATCATCACGTGCGAGGATACGGCTGAGCTGCAATTACAACAGCCGCACGTTGTACGCCTGGAAACCCGGCCGCCGAATCTTGAAGGGGCCGGGGAAATCACCATGCGCGATCTGGTGAAAAACTGCCTGCGCATGCGGCCTGAACGTATCATCGTCGGCGAAGTACGCGGACCCGAGGCGTTCGATCTGTTGCAGGCCATGAACACCGGCCATGATGGCTCCATGGGCACTTTGCACGCCAACACGCCACGTGAAGCGATCAGCCGTATTGAAAGTATGATTACGATGGGCGGTTTCAGTCTGCCCGCCAAGACCATCCGCGAAATGATTGTATCCGCGGTTGACGTCGTCGTTCAGGCGCAACGTCTTCGCGATGGTTCGCGCCGGATCATCAGTATTACAGAAATCATTGGTATGGAAGGCGACGTGGTCATCACTCAGGAAGTGCTGTCTTACGAAGTTTTTGGCGAAGACGCCAAGGGCAAACTTGTCGGGCTGCACAAACCGGGCGAGGTTGGCGTTCCGAAATTTATGGAAAAGGCGCGTTACTATGGCTTGGGCGATAAGCTTGCCGAAGCCATGGAAGAGTTGAACAATGTCTATGCGCGGGAAAAACCCAATGCCATGTCACGGGTTGTCCGCTAGAGGCCGCGGTGTCTCGCTAGATATTGTTGAATTCAGTCTTGTTAATTGGCACTGGGACGTGAGCCGATCATGAATCCGAATACGATTATTATAATCACCGCCATCCTGGCTGCGCTAAGTGCGGCAGGGGTTGGCTTCGCCGTGTTTGGGCGCCGGATTGAAGATAGCGACCGTGTGCGCCGCCGCGTACAAACGATAAGCGGGGTAAAGGCGGGATCAGGCGCCACGCATGGCCGCGAGACGCGACGAGGCGGCGGCGCCAAGCGCAACGTTCAGGCCATATTAAATGACCTGGAAGATGCGCGTAAGGGGCAAAAAAAGCGGCTGAATATGCGGCAGATGTTTGCCCAGGCCGGGGTGGACTGGAGTGAACAAAATTTCATCATTGGATCAGTTGCCACTGGTATCGTGATGTTCCTGGTGGTTCTCATGACGGGCTATGGGCTCTTGCTTGGTGTTGCCGCCGGGCTCGCTGCCGGCCTGGGCGCGCCGCGCTGGTTGCTTGGATACCTGGCCAAAAAAAGGCAGACCGCGTTCTCCGAGATGTTCGTCAATGCGGTGGATGTCGTGGTGCGTGGGGTGAAATCGGGTCTTCCCATTGGTGAATGTATGGCGATTATTGCCCGTGAAAGCCCCGACCCGCTGGGGCTGGAGTTTCGCAGGCTGGTTGAGGGGCAAAAACTTGGCGTCAGTCTTACAGAGGGCCTTGAGCGCATGCTTGAGCGCATGCCAAGCACGGAGTTAAACTTTTTTGTCATTGTACTGACGATTCAGGGAAAATCCGGGGGCAATCTTTCGGAGGCGCTGGGTAATCTGTCGACAGTATTGCGCGAACGTAAGTTGATGAAAGCCAAAATCCAGTCCATGTCGTCGGAAGCCAAAGCCTCGGCGATGATTATCGGTTCATTGCCGATCCTGGTTGGCGGGATGATGTTTTTTATTGCTCCGGAACATATCGGCCTGCTGTTTTCAACCACGATGGGTAATATGATGGTTGTCGGCGGATTGAGCGTGATGGCTATCGGCGTCTTTGTCATGAACAAGATGATTAATTTTGATTTCTAGCGAAGGCAGGAAATGAATTTTTTAGCTTCTTATATGAATGTTCAGTTTCTGATAACGGTGCTGGCGTTTGTGGCTGTGCTGGGCACCATAATTTCTTTCGCCATGCCGTATATGCAGCAGGACCGGCTTGGCGCCCGGCTTAAAGTGGTGGCGCAGCGGCGCGATGAACTGAAGTCGCAGGCGCGCTCGGACCGCGACAGCAGAAAAAACAGGATCCGCCCGACTGCCAGCACCTATATGCAGCAGGTGGTCGACCGGTTGAGCCTGCGTAAAATACTGGAGTCGCCGGAAACCCGCCTGACGCTTTCGCAAGCTGGTTTGAGAGGTCAGGCCCCGCTGGTGACGTTTCTTTTTTTTCGGATGGTGATGCCGGTTGTCGTTTTTATCGGAGCGTTTCTATATTTGCTGATCACGGACAATTTTGCCGGTGATATGCTGGCAAAACTGGCGGTGTCTCTGGCAGCGGGAGGAATCGGGTTTTACCTGCCAAATGTCTATGTTCAAAATCTGATCGGCAAGCGTCAGCAAGCTATTACCCGGTCCTTTCCCGACGCGCTTGATCTGATGCTGATTTGTGTTGAAGCGGGTATGACTATCGAAGTGGCGTTTGGCAGGGTGGCCAAGGAAATAGGTGGACAGTCGGTCGAACTTGCCGAGGAGCTTGGCCTGACCACTGCAGAGCTTGCTTATTTGTCTGATCGCCGTGTCGCTCTCGAAAACCTTGCGCAACGCACTGGTTTGGAAGGGGTCAAGGCGGTCGTTACCGCGCTTATCCAGTCGGAGCGCTATGGCACGCCTTTGGGGCAATCGCTGCGGGTCATGTCGCAGGAGAATCGTGATTTGCGAATGGCGGCCGCTGAAAAGAAGGCGGGCGCCCTGCCAGCCCAACTGACCATACCGATGATCGGATGTTTCCTGCCGGTATTGTTTCTTGTGATTCTTGGCCCGGTCGCAATTACCCTCATGAGCAGATAACGCGTGATCACGCTCATGGCGTATTTTCGCTAAGCCCTTCGAAGTACATCATATTATTTTGCGCCATTGCATTTGGTAAGTCTGCCTGAGCGAGCTGTCCTGCTTGCTTGATATCCCCCTGCATGGCCAAAAGTAGAGACAAATTCTGCCGTATCTGAATATTCGCGTTGGGACTTTGTGTTGCGCGTTGCAAAGTCGAAACGGCTTCTTCATGACGGCCCGCCAGCGCCAGATTAAGCGCCAGATTATTGAGGATTATTGGATTGCCAGGTGAAATGCTCAAGGCCCTGTTGTAGGCCGCCTCAGCTTCATTGTGCCTGCCAAGGCGGTCAAGTATCACCCCATGTGCGGAATGAACGCTCCAGTCGGCAGCGCTCGCCTGGCTGGCAAGTGTGATATCTCCTAATGCAAGCTCGGCATTTCCCAAGGCGGCATAGGCTTTCCCCCTTTCGGCCAGCAGCTGTATGTTGCCCGGGTGGGCTTTCAACGCGCGGGTCAATACGTTGACCGCGTCGCCTGGATTGTTGGCATATCGCATATTGTAGGCGCATTGGAGCGCCGTGTTAAGATCATCAGGGTTTTCCTGAAATAGCGCATACCAATAGGTTGCAGCCTCGACATAATCCTGATTTGAGGATGATTTAATTGCCGCTTCCTGCAAATACGGCTTCAGCGAAAAGAGGCTTTCGCTGGCCTTTCCCGTTTCTTTGCCGTTCGACAGGTTGACGGCCGGTTTTGTCCCGCCACCGCAGCCTTGCAACAGCGCCGCAACAAGTATGGCCGAGAAGATGATGGATTTTTGATCCATAGCGCTCTTTCCTTGGATATAGGAGTCCCGTCTACCCGTGACCCAGCTCCGTACGAGAATGCTTATCGCGTGTATATCTTATTGAACTGGCCGCGGACACACTAAGAAACAGGAATCACCTATACCACTATCTTCCAACAAGTGGGGATATAGCGTAGTTAACAATGTTGAATGAATTCAAAATGGCAGAGGTTTTCCTGAACTTTCCGTAGGCATTTAAATGCGATCACTTCATATCGGCACATAAAATCTTGCTGTAACAAAGTAACAATTAGAGACCTATTTATATTAGAAGACCACAAACATGGTTGGCTAAAGGGCAATCTAATACTATCTTGATGAAATCGACTGTTAATATTTCTAGTTTACACGTCAGGGTTCACTTTTGAAACATTGGGATTACCATGCCACAAGCCTGCAACGCACTCGTTAAAGCTACTCAGACGCTGAGCAAAACTATTACAAGAACCTCATGGCATACGCGGATGCTGCGATTTGGCGGCGCCTCACTCGTGGTTGCGGTGATAGTTGTATTTGGTGCGGCTGGAAACCAGGCGCGGGCGGCCAGCGCGGAATCCAACAAATATTTCCAGGAAGCTCAGCAGGCGTTGAAGGCTGGAAAAGCCAGTGAAGCCGTTATTCACCTGAAAAATGCCGTTCGTGCAGATCCAGATAATGTGGATGCTCGCCTGATGCTGGGGCAATTCAATTTGCAGCGCGGTGACGCGCCGGGTGCGGAGAAGGAGTTTCGTGAGGCGCGTCGCCGGGGAATGGCCGATGACAAAGTTTTATCATTATTTGCACAGGCTCTGTTGGTCCAGGGAAAGTCAAAGGAGTTGCTGGCGGAAATCACAACGGATACGCTAAAAGGCGCCACCAAGATAACAGGCCACATACTACGCGCACGTGCGCATCTGGTTGAAAACGATATTTCGCAAGCCAAGAAGGAGCTTGAAACGGTACGCTCTGATGCAGGCGGATCAGCGCCTTTCCATACCGCCGACGCAGAAGTTTTGCAGCGCGAGGGCGAGTATCCGGCAGCTGAAAAAGCAATTGATAAGGCCATTGAGATCGATCCAAAATATACTCTGGCCTATTGGCTTAAGGGTGAGTTGCGCCGTGTACAGAGAGATCTTCCGGGCGCCTTAGAGGCGTATAATAAGGCTTTGGAGGTGGATAAGAACTCTTTGCAGGTGTTACTTGGCCGTGCGTTCGTTTATCTCGGCCTTAACCGTTTTGAAGAGGCCGAGGCCGACACCGATTCCATTTTGAATCGGATCCCGAAAATGCCCATGGCGCTGTATCTCAAGGCAGCGTTGCAGTCGCAACGTGGCGAGGCGGAAAAGGCACTGGAGACGCTACAGCCGGTTGAATTCCGTATGGCGTCATTCATGCCTGCGGTTTATTTGCTGGCCAATCTGAATCTTAAATTAGACCGTCTGGAAGGTGCGGTAAGCTATGCGGAACGATATCATGCAGCGAATGAAACCAGGCCGGACGCTGTAAAACTGCTCTCGGCCGTTTATATG